>Ga0210380_10000397_pt1 | contig 20044 bp, 25 predicted proteins | sample PLM4_5_coexredo_FD_155476 | JGI IMG/M metagenome (GOLD analysis project Ga0210380, IMG submission 155476) | Groundwater sediment microbial communities from an aquifer in East River, Colorado, USA - PLM4_5_coex redo | ecosystem: Environmental > Terrestrial > Soil > Riparian zone | place: USA... | reverse complement strand
TCACCCGATACGGCGATCCGGATAAGTATTGCCTCGACGAGAAGCGGATTCAGGTCAAAGCATGGCTGGCGCAGGTCCACAACTGCAAGCTGGAGAAAGGCCACACGGGTCGGCACCGGTGCATTGTGGTGGCGTCCACCGACAAACGGTGCAGCATGAAATGGAACCAGAAGAAACGGCCACGGCTCAGGAAGCCGAAGAAAGGAAAGCGGTAAATGGCGGGAGTCAAGAAAGACAGCCTCTACAGACGGCAGCTGCGGAAGCGGCACCAAAATCAGGAGATCGCGGATCAGGTGTCAGCGGCACCGGCTGCAATAATTCCGGAGCCGCTCGTTCATATTGCCGACTGTGAGGAGACGCAACGCAAGCCGCTGAAGTTCCGGGCAATATGCCGGTGCGGTGGCTGGACCGAGGAAGACGAGATCGTGCCTTTGAAGGCGAAGTGGGACGCGCACAAGGCGGCGGTCGGCGCACCATGAAACCGATCACGGCGGTCGAGCAGGCGGTGCTGGATGCGTTTATTCCAGCGTTCTTCGGGCCGCTGCGAAAGATGTTCGAAACGATGGTCGATGGAGGAGAGTCTGGAATGGAATTGAAAGTCTACAGTCAAATGGATTTCTCAGTGCGCTGGCCGGGCCTGTTCCTGCTTGAAATGAGGAATGGCGACCTGCTGCTGCAAAAGTGCCGCACGACGGTGACAATCGGGGCGGTGGATTATCTGGCCTGCGATATCGGTTGGGAGTTGTACTGCAACTCGTTAACGGGCGGATGCAGCGGGCGTTCGCTCGAAGCCAAGGACATCACGGTACTGGAAACGATCGACGAGAAGATTCACAACCACATGGTCGCGTACCCGGAGCCGGCAGACATCAGCGACATGGTGCGGAACCATTTCACCGAAGGTGGCAATGAGATTATCGACCTGCCAAAAGCCGGGGTGTTCTTTCTGAACGAGAGCCATACGACGCACATTTCAAAAGCCGATGCGCGGAAAGAGGCGGCAGCGCTCCGGGCAAAGCGGAAGGAGGTCGGTCGGCCACTCCGAGCGGCAGAGATCGAAGTGTTTCTGGCGCAATATCGCGTCTCGAAGAGGAACCGTGAGACGTTTGAGAAAGCCGCCGGGCGGAAGAGTAGTGTTTCACGGCCACCAAAGAAGAAACATATTGCTAAGTGATTCGTCGATAACGATAATGGCCACGCATCACGATGAGATTCCAGTTCATGTTTCAAAATTGTTTAACAAGCGGCGATTCTGAATGACAACCGTAAAACGCGAGCAGGCCGAGGGGCTCGCAGCCATGCCGCGCACGGAGACCGAGCTTCGAGGCGTGCTGGCTGCAAAGCAGATGGTCGAGTCGCTGAACTGTTTCATGGAGGTTCGAGAATTACTATGCCGAGGAAAATCCCGCAGGGAAATAGCGGACTTCATACAGAGCCGTCGGAGGGAGTGCGTCGACCGGCCAGCGTCCAGCGTGAGGCAGTACGTGGGCCTCTACAAGAAATTCGTCATGAGGCAGACGGACTTCGTCAACGCCAGCGCCGCGCCGTCGAAGCTGCCGGAGCCAAACTACGAGAAAGGGACCGCCGTAAGCATCGTGCCGGAGTTCCAGCTACCGGACGCGCTCGAAATTCCTGAGACGAGTCACAGCAACGAGCTGCCAGAAATCGAAGGGCTGCGGCGGCTGGCGCACCTGCAGGAAGAGCGAATCAAACGGTTCGTCAACACAGAGACCGGGCTGATGCAGGGTTTCCCGCTGGCCACCATCCGGGCCGAGATTCAATTGCTGAAAGAAATCCACGAGAGTATCCGGTTCATCAAATCGGATCTGGCATCGTTCCAAGAGACCGGCTATCGAAAGACGCCGCAGAAGATCGACGCAAGGGTCACCAGCGTTCCGCCACTCGACGTTTCGACATGGACAGACGAAGAGCGGGCTTATCTGCGGAAGTTTATTGCGCCGCTGAATACGACCCTCCGACTCGTTTCACCACCGAAGGACAAAACTCCAGAAGCTATGCCTGTCGGGGCATGACTATAGCGGCTATGCTTTTATGTCAGAAATTCTCAAATGAAGTCGAAAAATGTGACAACCGGGCTGCGACGCATTGAGCGAGAAGCAGATACGGGAATGCTTGCGAAGACCGAAAAAGTTCAGTTTGAATTTAACTTCGATAAGCTGACGCCGGCACAGCTACGGATCTTCGGCGAAATCAGCGTGAACGAAGACCTCGGCCACAACAACCGCGTGCTGGGAATCCTAAAAGGCTATGGGCTAATTTACAGCTACGAGGAATGGATTGGCTATCCGGCCTACAAGGTGACGCGGTGGGAGATTCCGCTGCATGTCCACATCGTTTGGTGCGAGTGGTGCGCCAAGAATTTCGACGACGAAGGGAACCGGAAAAAGAAATGCACGAGTTGACGTGGAGCATGCTGTGTCCGATATCGAATAAGACGAGCTTCCGGATGGAGATCTTTGGCGCTCTCCCATCACAGGAGGAAGTGCAGCGGATCCGGACGGCGATCGAGACGTCACTTCTGCTGGCCGGGATCCACGTCATGCCCGTGCCGACGGGCGTGCAAACCGACCTGAAGCCGCTGAAAATTCCTGATACCACTCAGAAGAGTGGTGGCGTGGTGTTGCCATCCGGGCGGAAGCTGAAAGATCTGGGACCGTGTCCAATTCACGGGAATCAACCAGACTACAAAGGGCGTCACGCGACAACGAACCGCTGCATTCAGTGCGCCGAGGCGCACGTTGCGAATATTCGGAAGAGCATCGGGAAGACCAAAAAGCCGCCGGTTGACGCGCCACCACCACCACGACGCCGGGAGCTGCAGATGGTCTGGAGCGAAGTGCAGGCGAGCTGTCTCAAATGCGGCGATCACGCGATGCGGTATCACCGGTCAGCGGTACTGCTAAACAGCCGACCGGACGATTTTTGGGTCCATGATCGGCCATCCCCGTTCACACCATGCGTTGTGAACATCTACAAGAATCCACAAATCAAAGACGATCCGGAATTCGATCCGGAGGAAGAGATTATGGCGCGTGACTGAGAGAACGCAACTGCTCGACGTGCAATACATGGGGTGCTGGGACGAGATCGGCCACTATCGATTCGTACAGGGAGGCGCGAAGATCTACGAGCCCGGCGCTGGCGGTTGTCCTTGGCCGGATCGAATTGCCGACGGAACGCTGCAACCGGGAGCATACGAACACAACGGACACTGGAGCTATCGCGGTGGCTTTAAGAACGGGGATGCCGTCATCCACCACAAGCACGGCTGGACGGCGCTGTCATTTTGGGACAACACCGTCGATTCACGACCGGGCTCGCACAGCACATTCATGGCGAAAGGGATTTACGATTTCATATCGATGAAGAGCCTATGTGCGATGTGGTTTCCGGAAGTCTGGGGCAGATTTCAATTCCCAATCACGGAGGCGGTCAATGCATGAGAGCGACGATCTGGATTATCGGTGCGGAAAGTTCAACGTCGGTGACAAGGGCCAGCGATACGAGGTTTTATACAAGGATCGGAGCGGCATCGAAAAAGTGTTCGGCTGGACAGACCGTGAGGACGGAGAGCCGCTTATGGGATCGATCAAGCTGAATCCATCGATGACAAGTCCGCGAGTCGTTGACCGGCGAAGGCCAACAATTCAGGAGCTGATCCGAGATTCGGACCTGCGAATAAAAAGGAAGGAATCAATGCTGAAAGAAAGCGTGACCGTTGAGGATGCGATCGCATTGCTGAACGAAGCGGTGTTATTGGACCGGGCTGCGATGTCGGAACTGTTCCTGCGAAAACGTGTCGCATGTAGCGACGCATTCGCCGACCATCCAACGATTCAGGTCGGATCCGAGAAGGGACAGGGCAACGTCGGCGTGCTGGGAATTATCAATGGGCTGTTTGGAGTCGATGAGCACCGGTACGGCGCGATCGCCATGATTGTCGATTTCGACGATGGACAAGGACCAAACTCAATCAGTAAATTCGGCCAAATCAATCGATTCGAGAGAACACCACCACGACGGGCAGGAGAGGGAAAACCAGAATGACTTGTATTGTAGGGATTGCGAAAAACGGAATTGTTCACATCGGTGGAGACAGCGCTGCGGTCGGGGGCGGATATTTTCTCGACGTGCGTGCAGACCAAAAAGTTTTCAGGAACGGCGAGTTCCTGATGGGATTCACGACGTCGTTCCGAATGGGCCAGCTGCTTCGATACAGCTTCAAGCCACCGGCCATGACCGAGGGTGCGGATCTGTACGATTACATGGTCACTCACTTTGTCGATGCGGTTCGAGCGTGCCTGAAAACCGGCGGCTGGGCTTCCAAGAAAGAGGAGAACGAAATCGGCGGGACTTTCCTTGTCGGTTGTCGTGGACGCCTGTTCACGATCTACAGCGATTATCAAGTCGGAGAGAGTGTCGACGGGATGAGTTCGGTCGGCTGTGGATCCGAATTGGCGCTGGGAGCCATGCACGCACTGACGCTACTCGAAGAGTCGCTGACGCCGGAAGCACGAATCAAGATCGCATTGGAGATCACCGAAAAGAAAAGTGCCGGTGTTCACGGCCCATTCCTGATCCTGAGCATTCCCGAACCAAAGCCAGCCATATAGTTGCTATCTGATAACAGTTGGCATCTGCCAAGTGAGACCTGCTGCACGACTGAATGATTAACCCGGCAGACTTCAACGAAGAGCGGCGCGAATATCTGGAGCGCATGATCCGGGAGGCCCCGAGCGAGAAAGTTCGGGACGCCTGCCGGATTGCGCTGCAGGAGTGGCTGGCGCACGGATGGGTGCCATCGGGTAAATACGTTGCGGAGCCGATGCGCCTGCGTGACTTCACGCGGGACGCTTGGAAGGTGGTGGAGCCGTCAACGCTCTACGTTACAAACTGGCATATCGACGCGGTGTGTGAGCATCTGGAAGCGGCCGTGAATGGACAGATTCAGAACCTGCTGATAAACGTGCCACCGGGCACGATGAAATCGCTGCTCGTGAGCGTGATGTTCCCAAGCTGGATCTGGACGTTCAAACCATACCTGCGTTTTCTATACGCCTCATACGACGAAGGGTTGAGCGTTCGCGACTCGCTGAAATGCCGCGACATTATTTCGAGTGAATGGTATCAGCAGAATTGGGGACACCAGTTCCGACTGTTGGGCGACCAGAACGAAAAAACGCAATTCAAAAACGACAAGACGGGATATCGCTTGGCAACATCGGTCGGTGGATCCTCGACCGGGCAGAAGTGCGACATCATCGGAATTGATGACCCCGGAAAAGTGACTGAGACCGGGAAGACGCCACTAAAGAGGATTCAGGACTGGCACGACCAAGCCATGTCGATGCGTCTGAATGATCCGCTGACGGGTATCAAGATCATCGTCATGCAGCGCTATCACGAGGAGGATCTTTCCGGCCACGTGATTTCGAAGGAACTGGATTTCGTTCACCTGATGCTGCCGATGCGGTACGAGAAAGAGCGGCACTGCTCGACGACGATCGGATTCACCGATCCGCGCAGCACTGAAGGTGAGCTGTTATGGAAAGAGAAGTATCCGGAACGGGCCGTCATAAAGGTCGAGAAGATTCTGGGATCCTATGGAACGGCCGGGCAGCTGCAGCAGCGGCCAGCGCCGGCAGGCGGCGGAATCTTCAAGCGCGAGTGGTTTTCGAAGATCATCGACGCGGCACCACGCCGAGTGGAACGGCGGATCCGATATTGGGACACGGCGGCGACCGAAGGCGACGGCGATTGGTCGGTAGGCACGAAGATATCGCGGCTGGACGGGATTTATTACATTGAGCACGTGGTGCGCGGGCAATGGTCCGAATTCAATCTGGACAAGAACATGAAGTCCACAGCGAAAGCCGACGGTCCCACGGTCCGGATCCGGGAAGAGAAAGTCGGTGCTGGAGGGAAGGCGGTCACTGGCGCACGCCTGCGGACGTTGGCGGGATACGACTACGACGGCGATACGCCGGGATCCGATAAAGTCACGCGAGCGCGGCCGTTTGCAGCTCAGGCCGAAGGCGGAAACGTAGTTCTGGTGCGCGGCGGCTGGGACATCGAAGCATGGCTCGACGAGTTCGCAATATTCCCAAACGGAAGCCACGACGACCAAGTCGACTCGGTGACGGGCGGGTTCAATGAAATCGTGACGGGAGAATGGGCTGAAATGGGAGGTATTTTCTAATGGCATGGAAACCGAGGCCGAGAGGAATCGTCGAGACGCCGATTGCTCCAATGGCATCGCTGACAACGAAAGATCTGCTCGTGTTGGTCGAACAGCAGATTCGGCACCTGATACGCTCGGGCCACCGAAGCGCGACGTTTCGAATCTTCGCGGTTCAATTCGGCCTACCAAGTGGGGACTGCGGACTGCCGGGGTGTGGTGAGGCATTCCTGAAGATCCCAGAGAATAAAGAGTTCTGCTGTCCGGATCACAAGATTGAATTCAACAATAAGCACAGACGTTGACATAAACCTAATAGCTGCTATAGTGAGAAAATGGGAAACATATCGGCCGAACAGGCAATAATTCAAACGGCCAAGATCGAGATCAAGTCGCTGACGCTCAACGGTAAGCAGATGACAATGTCGGTCTTCCGGCAGATTCACCAGCGAAAGCTGATATCTGAACAGGGAGGAGAGTTTTCATTTAACGGCGTTCCTTGGGGCCGCGTGAATTACCATTGGGGAAGCCAAGTGACCTCAAATCTTCATGTGTTATGGCAAGATGGCCCAGACTTGTTTCGTGACCTGATTGCATGGGGCTCTTCGGCAACGCTGCCATACGACATGAAGAAGATCGCGCTCTCATGGCGAGGGCATCAGGCGGCTGGGTTCTCAATTATCATTGAGCCGTACTTCGAAACCTTATTGAGGGGCTATATAGGTCAAGAAATATTTCAGGAACTGAGCAGCAGGATAAAGGATCACTCCGACTTTGCATCATGCGATACTGCAGGAGTTTCCGAGGCAAAGGCCAGAGTCGGTAAAATAATCGAAGAGTACATATTGTCGAAATTCAACGACGAGCGTGCTTACACGGACCGCTGGCACAAATTCATAGATCCGCTCTACGCGCTTCCGCAGCTGTTTATCGCGGTTTGATGTTGACATAATCGGCATATCCGCTATAGTGACATGATGGATATGCGAACGAGCGAAGACAGAAACACGGTATACAACCGAGCAAGCTTCCTAAAGAGGCTATTGACTTCGGAGAGGACCACATTCACCGGAGCGCAAGTTACCGAGCTAATTTCAGAGTTGGTGGACAAGGATTCGTCAGAGGCTTCGATCAGATCACTGCTGAGATCGATGACGGTCGACTGGAATTATGAGCAGGTTAGAGCCTATTTCAATGAGCAATACGATAGTGGACTGATGAGCGCTCGCGCCTCGAACGCCACAACCAACGGATGCAAGGCGAACAAGATGTCGCTCGCCGATTTGGCGATGACCGCAGATGCAACGCTCATCCGCAAATTCCATAACTTTGGAACGGAATGCTTAAAAGAGCTTCGCCTATTGATTCCATACGACCCGTCGAATAGCCAAGGACTCTGATGTCACGTCAAGCACTCGAACGGTCACTCCCACACAACATCGATGCCGAGAAAGCCGTGCTCGGTTCGATCATCGTCAATAACGAGAATTATTACCGGATCGTCGAACATCTGGAGCCAGAGGATTTTTATCTCGACTCGCACCGGACCGTGTTCCGGCACATCATTGAGCTAATGCAGAATTCGCTCGCCGTCGACTTGCTGACGCTGCAGGAAGCACTGATGCGGCAGCAGCAACTGGAGAGCGCCGGCGGCATCGCCTACGTTGCGGGCCTCATGGACGGGATTCCGCATCTGGTCAACGTCGACAGCTACATCGAAATCATTCGTGGTAAGGCATTGCTTCGCACGTTGATTCGGGAGTCGAACCGAACGATGGCTGCAGCGTTCGATCAGGCAGACGCGCCGGATGCGATCTTAGAATCGGCTGAGCGAAACCTGTTGGATATTTCGCAGGGGCGCGTGCGCTCAGGATTCGTCTCCGTCGGAGACATGCAGGTCGAGACCCAGCGGATGCTGGAAAACCTCTACCACAACCGGCAGCTGGTGACCGGCGTTGCAACCGGCTTCACCGATCTGGATCGATTGACGTCTGGATTTCAGCCGAGCGATCTGGTCATCATTGCGGCGCGGCCGAGTATGGGGAAGACGGCGCTGGCGCTGAATATCGCGCAGCAGGCGGCGATCCGAGGCGGGCTCCACGTGGCGCTGTTCAGTTTGGAAATGGCACGCACGCAGCTGATGATACGAATGCTTTGTGCGGAATCGATGACAGATGCGACCAAAGTGCGAAGCGGATACCTGAGCAGCGAAGAGCTTGGCAATCTGATTGCAAGTCTTGGACGGATCGGGAGAGCGCCGCTCTACATCGACGACTCATCGGCCATGTCGATCGTGCAGATGCGGGCGAAATGCCGCCGGCTTCAGCAGGAGCGTGGTTTAGGGCTGGTGATCGTGGACTACTTGCAGCTGATGTCGGGGCACGGCAAAATAGAGAACCGACAGCAGGAAATTTCATCGATATCGCGTGGGCTGAAGTCGCTTGCAAAGGATCTGAGGGTGCCCGTAGTGGCACTGGCACAGCTGAGCCGCGCACCAGAACAGCGCAAAGGGGACCACCGGCCTATGTTGTCAGACCTGCGGGAATCTGGATCGATTGAGCAGGACGCCGATATCGTTTCGTTCATCTACCGTGAGGAAGTGTACGAGGCGACCGACGAGAACTCCGGCCTCGCCGAAATCATCATCGCGAAGCAGCGCAATGGACCAACAGGGACCGTGAAGCTGGCATATCTGAAGCAGTTCAACAAATTCGAGAGTCTTTTGCAGGGGTATTAAATGAACACGATGAGCGACGAGGAAATAGAGAAACGAATCGCCGAGGTTCGTGCGCGAGCGCCAATCGACTTTATCGCGCAGCGGGCCATCGATGCCATCGAAGCACTGGAATTCCGAGGTCGCAATGCACGCGACTTGAAACGACTGATCGGGATGATTGGCCGCAGCAAATGGCCACTGCTTCCGGATCCGGAGTTCGGGCAGGATGTTGCATTCATCGCACGTGTTATTGATGATTACCGCGAGCGCAATCAGAGGCTGACACCGAGACAGGTTGTCGGTGCGATCATCAGGACGCCGGATGGCGAGACTTTGATCGGCCAACGGCGCGAGGATCAATGGCAACCCGGCAAATGGTGTTTTCCCGGCGGCAAAGTCGAGTTCGGCGAAAGCCATCGAGACGCAGTGAAACGCGAGCTGAAGGAAGAGCTGGATCTGGACGTCGACGTCGGCGAGCTAATCCATCAGCAACTGGTAGCTTGGGAAAACGGGACGTTCGAGCTGAACTATTTCAAGGTTATGTTCTGCGCCGGGCAGGTGGCAAAACCGATTGCGTTTCAGCGAATCGCCTCGGTGCCGGACGAGGAGCTGATCCATTACGACTTGCTGAAGGTCGACATCGACATTGCGGTGCGGCTTCGAGAGGAATCGATCCGCCGGAGATTCGACGCGGAAACGAATCGATTGGAAGAGCTACTGGTCTTGGCCTTGGAATGGATCGAAGACAAGCGGCCATTCTCACCCGCCGACGTTGAGGAGCGGGCCAAGTTCCTGAAACAGGCGCACGAGACGCTCGGTCGATAGGGAAATAATGCCAAGGACATCATCCAGCGCGAGGAGCTGGGAATTCAATCTCGACGGGACCATCATGATGCCGCAGCAGCTGCGCTACGAGCGCGATGGAATTATCGGTCGCGAAGCGCTGCATTTCGTGATTTATCGTCCGTCGTCGACGGTGATGCAGACCATCATGGGATCGCAGGGGGCGCGTTCGCAGCTGCCATTTCAATCACGCACGCGATGTCGTAACGAGGCGGACAATCGAGGTTTCGGACCTTGGAGCGCTCCAACGATCGCCATAATTCAAGGCTGTTCGATGGAAACCCTGTCGGATGACGCGATGAGTCTGACGATGGATTTGCGCCTTATGAGCAATGGCGTATTTCCACCACAGGAGGCGTTGACACGCGGCAGGCCCGCATTGGGCGCGGCTAACCTCTCGCTGCAATCGAGAGGTCAGCCAATGACGCTGAAGAACGGGCACCGGGTTTCAGTTCGAACGACATGCGAGACGTTTGAAACATACGATAACGGGACGATGTTCGCGACGTTTACGCCGCCATTTGAGAGTGTGTTGGATTACCTGCAGGATCCGAGCCGCGAATATCGAACGCGACTGACAATGGGCGCGGTCGACCTTGACTTCGTCGTCACCGATCTGGGGTTTGATAGCGAGCACTTGCACGTCGATCTGGTGAACCTCTCACACCGGCAACAACGTGAAATAAATTCCGTGGTACGGCCATCGGTAGTGAGGCACAACACGAGCGAAGAAATGATTCGGGCGATGCTGAGCTATACGGATTCGAGCGGAGAGGATCCGGTGATCGTGCCAGAGCGCGTCGCTCAACACCGGCCACTTCTCAGGATGCCGCAGCCGGAAATAGGGACAGCGGCGCAGCGCAGCCGCATCATGGGTATCGATCTGGGTTCACCGGACGGCGATACGATGAGCGCAAGTATTTACGACCGCGACGGAAATCTCGTCGACGTGATTCGGCCGGGCGGAAAGAAGCCAAAGAAAGCGAAGAAAGTCGAACCGCCGAAAGGGCCGAGGCGCACGTTCAGGCTCGATGACGATTGATGCTGCTGAAATGCCATCAGTGCCATCAAGACTTCGACGGCGTCTTTCCGCCAGTGCCAGACGGCGTCAGTCATTTGGTGCAGTACGATAATTCGATTCTCTGTCTGAGCTGCCGGCAGGAGAACAGGAACAACCCAGAAATGAATCACACGCCCGTTCACATCGAAGCGATCGCACGCCGACAGGGAGTTCGATCTGAGACCGGCCAAGCCTTCAGCGTGCCGATGATCGGCCAGCCATACGTCTACAATGCGGTCTGCAGCTGCGGATTCAAGACCGGTAGACGGCAAACCGAAAACGAGGCGCACGACGCGCTGGAAGCCCATAGGGTCCAAATGGCGGCGCAGGAGCAGCTGAAACGGCAGAATAAAGAGCTGCGGGCGACGCTGGAAAAGCTGAAGAGCCGTGTCGCGAAACCGAAAAAGCGCTTGATTCGGATGGAGGAAGACTGATGTTCGAGATACGCGGTCTATCGCTGACACAACCGTGGGCGAGCCTCATCGTGAAGCGCCTGAAGAAAATCGAAACACGAGGCTGGCCCAGCAACTATCGGGGCTGGCTGCTGATCCATGCCGCGAAGAGCTTCCCGGCGGACGCAAGGGATTTCTATCATGCCCGGCGAGTGCAGGAGCTGATGGGAAATCCAATCACAGAGAAGGCTCAAGAGAAGCCGTTTCTTGGCGCAATCGTCGGAGTGGCGCGGCTGGTCGACTGCCTGCCGAGTGAAGCATTCGAATACCAGCCGCACGCGCTCAAACCGAAGGAAGGCGCAGAGACGCCATACAAAGTTCAGTTGAGCGAGGAGGAGTTCATGTTCGGAAACTACGATCCAAATCGCTACGGACTGATTTTGGAAGACGCGGTCGAAATGCCGCCCTATCCATACAAGGGGGCGCTGGGACTCTGGAAAGCGGATCCGGCCGTCGAGCAGATCTACCGCGAATTTATCGATTCCCGGCTGAAGGCGTGATCGGGGAAAGTTTACTGCCTGCAAACTCCTGTTTGCTATTTGTCACCTTCGGACCGCCAGACCTCTGAATCCCGACGCTTGCCAGCGTGCTGAACGCCAGCAGAAGCCACAAAAGCACCGCGACTGCCACCACACCATCCAAAAGCTTCCGCATTGCGGTATCCATCGGGACCACCACATTGATAGTCCATAGGACCGCCGCGACCAACAAAACGACCAGAATGAACCCAATAAGCGTCATAGAAACCTCCCAAGGTGTGACCATACCGATCCTATAGAGCACCGACTGTACCAAATTGCTCAAAAAAGATGTATTTTTCGTTAACCTGTCAACTTTGCAATCTGATACGGGCGCTGAATCAAAGTTCATTGACTCCCGCGAGCGCGAACCCTTATAAGAACGACACCATATATTGTGGTGTTGGAGTAACTGAGCGGGTGCAATTGAATTGCCGATGAGTGCGAGAACAGACAGCCGTGATTGAGCGACTCCGACACGCATACGCTGCGCTTCGTGGGGCACAGCTTCCCGTGCCCGAACAGAAGACGGGCGGGTTTATCGTGCGCCTCGACACGAACAATCTTGACGTCACTCCGATCAAAACGAAATCCGACGAGCTGGATTCCTATGTCGGCTGGGTTTACGGCTGCGTCTCGACGATCGCGGGAGACCTCCGGACGAACCCGCGTGGGCTCTTCATTAAGCAGGGCAAACGGCGTGAAGACTGGAAGCCGATGCCGGAAGAGAAGATCCCGCCGGTATTCAAACGGCCAAACCTACGGCAGACGTGGGGCCAGTTGATTGAGTTCCGGAACATTTACAAGGATCTGACAGGCGAGGCGTACTGGCATCTGATTACGAACGCGCCGGGCGGAAAAATTCAGGGCATCGAAATGGTGCAGTCGGACTGGATCGACGAGCCCGTGTTCAGCAACGACCGGAAAGAGATCATCGCATGGCGCGTCACGATCCCCGGCAAAGGCGTGCAGCAGGACATCGATGCTCGCGACCTGATTCCGGATTTCTATCCAAATCCGAAAGACCAGACGCGGGGTGCGAGCCCGGTCATGGCGTTTGCTCTGGCGCACCACCTTGACATTTACATGCGGGCCTACGGCCTGAAGATGATTAAGGACGGGGCACTGGTCGGCCAATACGTCAGCAGCGAATCGATTGAGAATACCGATCAGGCGGACGCGGCCGAAGCCCGAATCATGAAGCGCTTCCGGACGCCCGGCCGGATTCCGGTTTTCGGAAAAGGGACGACGCTGCAGAACGCCGGCCTGCCGCTGAAAGATCTGGACATGCTGCGGATGATTAAGCCGAGCATGGATCAGATTCTGGCGATTTACAAAGTGCCGCGTTCGAAGTTTGGTTTGACCGAAGGTGTTGGCATAACGAATCAGGACACTGCCGACAAGGCGTATCAGGAAAATTGCCTGCTGCCACGCCTGATGACGTTCGACGAAATCGTGAACGAAATCATCATGCCGCGCATTTTCGGCCGCGAGACAACGGGCATCGTCTATGAGTCTGAGAGTCCGGTCGAAGCGGATCGCGAGTGGTTGCTCAAGAAAGCATCGGCGAAGTTCGATTCTGGCGCGTCCACGGTCAACATGTTCCGGCAGGAAATGGGTGACGACGGCGTCGGTCCCGATGGCGACGTCTACATGGTGCCAAACAGCGTAGTCGTGACGGCGACGCTCAGTGAGCTGATCGGTTTGGGGCCAGCACCAGCGCCGGGCGCTCCCGCAACGCCGGCAACGAATCCGGATGGGACGCCAGTCGAGAATCCTCCGGCTAAAAAGCCGGGCGACACGACTCAGGATCCGGCCAATGGACCAGCGGAAGCGAATCCACCGGACCAGCAGCCGGCCGACGGCGAGCAGCCAGCGAAAAAGACGCGGGTGTTTCAGCTGGATGCGATCGCAGATCGAATCTCAAAGCGCATTCAGGAAGCGCAGCACGAAGGACGGGCTCAGGGCGTCGAGGAAATTGCAAAGTTGCGGAAGGCCAATGCAGAGCTTCGGTACGCGACGAGTCAAGAGAATTTGGAACGCACGGCCAAAGGGAAACTCCGAGCCGTATTCACAAAGGAATCGAAGAACGTAAGGGCGGCGCTGGCGCTCAATGTCCGCAAGGTCACCCGGCGCACGTTCCGCGATGAGTTGGGAGAGACGACTCCGGAGGGAACGAAACAGTCCTTCGCAGAAAACGTCGTCACTCGCGACTGGTTGGACGAGGCAATGGATCGCACGCAGGACGATTGGCGCAACCTGCTGCGGGAAACGATTGGAGCTGGGGTTCGAACCGGATGGGGCCTGCTGCAGGAGGAAGTGGCAGGCGCTCTGTCCTTCAACGTGTTCGAACAGCGAGCTGCGGAATACGCCGCACGACAGGCGGGAGTCCGGGTCCATGACATCGCCAGAACGACTGAGGGTGCTCTCCGCGACGTTATCCGGCAGGGCCTTGAAAACGGCCAGAGCATCGACGCGATCGCCAAAGCAGTCGGCGAGCTTTACGACGGTTGGAAAGGATCGCGAGCGAACACGATCGCACGGACAGAGACATCCAGTGCGATCGGCTATGGAAAATTTCACGCCGCACGGGAAACCAACCGGCGGCTGGGAGCCGATATTCGACGAAGCTGGAGCGCTGTGATCGACAACCGCACGAGGGACCACCACCACTTAGCGGACGCCGATATCAACGAGCGCAATCGGGACATTCGCGTTGACGAGCATTACATCGTCGGCGGAATTGAAATGGCGCATCCCGGAGATCCGACCGCGCCAGCTTCGGAAGTCATCAACTGCCGCTGTACGGAAACGTACCGGGACGTCACGAGCTAGGAGGATTTATGAAACCGGAAGAGTTGCTAATGATGGTCGACAAGCGAACTAATTTTGGGATGAGCGCATCCGTGAGGGCGATGGCTCCGGGCTCGGATCGCGTCGTGACGTTCATTGCGAGCACTGATGGGCTCGACCGTCACGGCACAAAGGTTATGCCGCTGGGCATTAACACGGATAACTACAACAACAATCCGATCATTCTGTTCGGTCACGACGGCTACGGCGGATTTTTCTCGACGCCGGACCCTTCGAACATCATCGGTAAGGCCGACGCGCTGCGGAAGAGCGAGAGAAAGCTGGAAGTCGACATCGCCTTTCTCGACGCGGAGACCAATCCACGCGCCGACATGATCTACCGCATGGTTAAGGCTGGAGCCGTCAGCACCGTTTCGATTGGTTTCATTCCACGAGAGATTCGCACCGAGGACGACGGTGCGGGGAATCAAATCCCGATTATCGTACGCAGCGAGCTGCTCGAAATCAGCGTGGTTCCGATTCCCAGCAATCCGGAAGCGCTGGCCATTTCGCGAGAATTAGCGGCGACAGTTGGAACGGCGAACCTGATGGCAGATGCGAAGATGATCCGCGAGGTCATCGTTCCGGAGCTGACGAACATTCTCAAATCCGACAAGAACGGATTTCGCGAAGAGCTGCTCAAAGCGCTGGGTGATACCAAAGCGCCGCCGGCCGACGATTCCAATGAGCGTGGCGCGACGAGTTTTGCGAACTTGCCGCTAACCGAACGTGACCACCAATGGGATGGCGGCGCGGCTCGCAGCCGGATGGCGAAGGCCGCATCGAGCGACGGCAGCGGCGACAAAGACAAGATGGATTGGGCGAAATATCGCAAAGGATTTTTCTGGTTCGATGCCGCGAACACTGAAGCGTTCGGAAGCTACAAGCTGCCCTACGCCGACGTCGTCAACGGCCAACTGACCGCCGTATGGCGTGGAGTTACAGCGGCGGCTCAGCGACTGGATGGGACCGATATCCCATCCGAAGACAAGACAAAGGTCCAAACGAATGCGGGCCAGTATTACGACAAAGCCCGCAATCAGTACGAGGACGACAGTATCGTTGCCCCTTGGGACGAAACGAAAGCGGTCTCTCCCTCTTTGGAGGCAGAACTCGGGACCGGTTCCGAAGCGGATTCTATCCGCGCCGCATTTGACGAGACGAAGACACGGCTGGCCATCCGGCACGGGCTTCGAAGTTAATAACCTTGCTAACGGAGTAAAAATCAAATGGAACCGACCGAAATTTCGAAAATGCTGAAAGAGGAAATGGGCGCGGTGGAAACGCTGCTCAAGACGCACGTGAGTGCGGAAGTGGCAACGCAGTTCACCAAAGCCAACGAGCAGATCGGCGGCATTCAGAAGAGCCTGAATGAGCTGATGGCCCGTGGCGAAGCGCCATCGGCAGAAGCGGTGAAGGATCTGGAAAAGCGCCTCATCGAAAATGAGACCGCCATTCGGGAATTCACGCTCCGCGCCGGAACGCTGGCAAACGGCGGCGAGAAGTCGGAAGCGACACGCGACGCCGAGCTGTTCACGAAGTCGCTGTTCAAGGATCCGGAGCAGCTGAAGGAAGTCGTCCGCAGCATGCGTACGGTGAGCGACAGCAACACTCGCGCCATTGACTCCGGCCTGTTGACCACGGGCGGAAAGTTGACGGCGGAGACGGCCGATCGTTTCATCGATTTCCTGATCGACAAAACGACGACGCTCAGCCGGATCGAGACGCGCCGAATGGGCGGACCGCAGGGCCACACCGATGTTCTGTCGGTGACGCGCCGCAAGATCCGCAAGGCGGTCGACGGCGTGGCTCCTGCCACGGCCGAGGGTATCACGACGAAACGTCGGACCCTGAACACGGTGGAGATCATCTGGGCAGAAGATGTCACGCTCACGTTCCTCGAAGACAACATCGAGAAGCGTGGTGCGGAAGCGCACATCGCCCGGATGCTGGCGCAGCAGTTCGGCAACGACATGAACGACCTTGGCTGGAACGGTAATGAGGCGAAGGACTCCTCCGGCGGCGATGGATTCATCGCGATCAATCAGGGTTGGATCACGTTGGCACAGGCCGACTCCGACGCCACGGCAATCGGTGTCAACGCCGCATTGCTGACGACGCCGTCGAACACGGACATTCTGAACAAGATGTTCCGCAACCTGCCGGTCGAGTTCAAGGGTGTGGGCAACCTCATCTACTTCGTGCCGATCCCGTTCGCAGAACGGTACGCCGAAGAGGTCTCCACTCGCGAAACGCCGCTGGGCGATCAGGTGTTGGTCAACGGTTTCCCGGCTCTCCGATATTTCGGATATCCGGTGCTGCCGGAAGCCCACCTGTACGACACGCACGTGGACAACGCAGTTTTGACGCCTTCGTCGAATCTGTACCACGGCATTCAGCGACAGATCACGGTCGACGCGGAATGGCGTCCACGCAAGCGGGCGATTGAATTCACGATCACCGCTCGCAACGACTACGAGTATTCGACGGGTTCGGCTTTCGTGCTGACGTCGAACATCCCGTCCGCGAATCGATAGCTTCTAGGCTGTGCAATTGCACTTTAATTGCATGGTCAAGACCGGTGCCCGTCTGTTCTCATCGGCGGGCGGGCATCGGATTCCACTTTAACGGTGCCGTCTCGATGAGGACGGTATCAGATGAGGTTCACATGACAAAGAAACTGAAGCGGATCGATTGCATCGTGACCGGAACGAAAGTGTTCTGGCGCGAGGATGATGGGCTCCACCTTGCCCATGCCGGGGAAACCGTCAGCGTTCCAGAGGGAGTATACGAACGCGAAAAAGCAAAGCTGAAGCCATTAAACGAGCTGGGACCGGGCGTCACGGCGGGCAACTTCGAGCACTCCGACGCGATGATGCACCGAGCAGACGTCAACACACGATTCAAGAAGCCGGCAACAGGCAAATCGCATGGCCAAAAAAACACAGCGGCGCGTTAGGACCATCCGGCAACACTACGGCGGATCACTCGCGATCTGCGGGACTCCGGTTCCTCCGGGACGAACGACCGGCCGAGTGAAGCTGGTCACCTGCAGAAAGTGCATTTCGAGGCTTTGCATTGTGAAGCCGAAAGAAATGGCCAAGCTGAGGGGCTGAAAGGAGGAACATGGACGCAACAATCGTGGCACTTATCATCGGAGGAATCACCGCAGTCGTAGCCGGCGTGCCGCCAACGATCGTTGCATGGGCCGTGTATAGACAGACGGTTGCGAATAAGAACGCTGCCGCCGAAACGAAACAGGCCGTGGTGGAAGCGAAGCAGGTAATCGTCGATACGGCAAAATCCGCCGATGCCTCGTCGAGAATAGCGGCAGAGACCTCTGCGAAGGCCAGCACGATCTTAGAAAAGACGGTCGAAATTCATACTCTGACGAATGGCAACCTGAGCAAGGTCACGACGGCATTGGAGACTGCCAACGAGAAAATTGCAGGGCTAGAGAAGCTGATGGCCGCGCTGGCCCAACAGAAAACGGAAGCTACCGCTGAGAAGCTCTTATCGGACGCCAAGACAGCTGCAGCCCAAACACTGCACACTGCCAAGGAATTAGCGGATGCGAAGCTGCTGAATGCTTCCCAGAATATGCCGGATGCTGGGTCTGCCACAGCGCCGCCAGTCTCGATCACCGAAGGTTTGGATGCCAGTAAAACGGAAGAGAAGGATTCGAAGAAATGAAGAGGCTCATCACACCCGACGACATCGTGGCAATGCTGGGAGGCGTAGCGTCCAGCTACGATCCATTCATTGAGACGAGCCAAGCCATTGTCGAGAGCTACATTCAGGCGTCATTGCAACAGAGAACGGTCGCACTGGAAAAGCACATGATCCTTTACGATCTGGATCCGGAAGAGTGCATCGTCTTCAGGGACGGCCCGGTCGCATCGCTGTTGAGCTTCGAAATCGACGGAACCGCCGTCGAGCTGGATTCATCCGGGACCAACGAAGACACAATCGTGAAACCGTGGATCCTGAAATATCTGCGGGGAATTCGAAAAGATCGCGCCGTGAAGCTGTCCTTTGTGGCAGGATACACGGCGGAGACGCTGCCGTCACAGCTGAAGGCGGCGCTCATCAACACAACCGCATTGGTCCAGAAAAACCCGACCATGACGGAGCTATCCGAAAGCATTGGCGACTATTCGATCACCTACGGGGGCGGAGCCTCTGGGGGAAGCGAAGGCTACGCGCTCAATGCCCGGATCTGTTCATTACTGACCGAGTTCAAGAGACCGAGGCTGTAACCGATGAGTGGACATTGGGCCATCCCGAGGGAGTGGGAGGGCCAGACCGCCGTAGTTCTGGGTGGAGGACCGAGCCTCAAAAAAGCCCAACTGGATTACGCGATTTCAAAAGGATGCCGCAGGGTCGCCGTCAACGACGCCGGCCTTGTGTTCGACCCCAATGCAGACGTGCTCTGTTGGGGCGATCCGCAGTGGTTTGTCTGGAACAGCGATGAGCTGAGGCTACATCGCGGCCAGTACAAAATCACATGGCGGATGATGCCCACACGGCCAGCGCTGCCATTCCACACCCTCGGACATCCGCGAATGCCTCCCTACGTGAGTTTCAACCAGAGCGAAGTTTGCGCGAACAACAGCGGCATGGGCGGGATCAACATCGCGGCGCTGTTTGGCGCAAAGCGAATCCTGCTGCTGGGTTTCGACATGCGCTGCGTCGACGGCGTGAATCACTGGCACAACCGGCACAAGGTCGCAACCAGTGAGCACCGATACCCGGAGCTGTATAAGCCGCCGATGGATGCGGCAGCGCAGGAATATGCGGCAGCGGGAATCGAAGTCATCAACTGTACCGAGTTCAGCGGATTGAAAGGATATCGATATGCGAGCATCGGAAGCATGGTTTAAGGAAATGGCGCAGAGCGTCATCGCAGCAGAGATAATCGCACTGCAGGCGCTGCAGGACATCATTATCGGCGATCAGTTTCAAGGGCTGTCGCAGGAGATCGCAGACATGAACGGGAAATGTATCGTCACCGGCGTCGGGAAGTCGGCGATCGCGGCGCGGAAAATCGCGGCAACGCTGGCAACGATCGGCGTGCAGGCGATGTTTCTGGATCCGATTGGAATGTTCCACGGCGAGCTGGGCCTCGTGCGGCTCGACGACATCGTCATCATGGTGTCGCAGAGTGGCGAGACGGACGAGCTACTGAGGCTGGTGCCGCCTTTGATCGCAATTGGCGCATACATCGTTCCGATTGTGGCGGTCGAGGATTCATCGCTCGGCCGGATGACGGGAGCGCTGGTGACCGGCTGCGTCAACGATCCCTACTTCAAGGTGCCGACGGCATCGAGCATTGCTGCGGTTGCTCTGGGAGACGCACTGGCAATCGTTGTCGGAGAACGGCAGGGATTCAGCGACAGGTCG
>Ga0210380_10000396_pt1 | contig 20093 bp, 14 predicted proteins | sample PLM4_5_coexredo_FD_155476 | JGI IMG/M metagenome (GOLD analysis project Ga0210380, IMG submission 155476) | Groundwater sediment microbial communities from an aquifer in East River, Colorado, USA - PLM4_5_coex redo | ecosystem: Environmental > Terrestrial > Soil > Riparian zone | place: USA... | reverse complement strand
CCCTGAGGCCCAGATACAAGTGCAATTTTCGCCTTCCGCATTGCGGTAACCTGCCGCCATGAGAGTCAGTAGCCCGAAGCGCTCGACAATCGGAAGACACTTCGTGAAAGTTTCGTGCGCATATTTCGAAATGACAAACACATTCCCCAGTTAGCTCCCGTGTCGTGGCCGTCGACAATAGCCTGGTTTCTCCAATCGGATGCCTATTTGTTCTAACGAACTGACGTTGAGCCGCTACCCATCGGTGCTGCCGGCGAATATCGTCAAGACGTCCCCAGACCCTTCAACACGCCGAACACTCTCGGGTTCACCACATTGATGGGGTTACCCGCCGCGTAGGCGAAAGCAACGGTTCCTGGACTTGCGTACGCTCGCGAATCAACACGAGCACCTCCGTGTCCTTGAGGCGTGCCGCGGGCGCATCGATATCCTGCGTGTGGTCGTTCCAGACCATGACCTCGTGTCCGTCGAGCCTGTGAAAGCTCGGGAGAGAACGAAGCGTGTCGAAATAGTCATCGAGAATCGTAATTTTCACGGGAAATGGCCTCCGCATCATCCAGGGAGCGAGCAACCTAACAACTCCGTGACCACGAATTGTTTGCTGTTGGGAAGTTTATATGTCGGAAAAAGACGCGACAATCACAAAGGGTTTGCGTGTTATGCGTCTTGAGGCGGCGGCATATGATCCGCCCGACGAGTACGGAGTGCCGAATTGGTTGTGGGCGCGTCCCGATTCACAGCGTTATTTTCAAGCCGCAAACTGTTTCGCGTGGTTCTCGAGGAAATCGATGACGTGGCTGTGGGCTGTGAAGTAATTGGGATCGTCCATGACAGCGTTACGATTGCGAGGGCGAGTGAACGGGACATTGTAAACTTCTCCGACCTGGGCTTCGGGGCCATCCGTCATCAGGATGATTCGATCCGCAAGGTACAACGCTTCGTCGATATCGTGCGTGACCATCACGACCACTTTCCGGGATCGCTCCCAGGCTTCGAGCAGCGTGTCCTGCAGGTCGAGCCGCGTCAGCGAATCCAGCATCGAGAACGGTTCGTCGAGCAACAGGAACTTGGGTTCGATGGCCAGGGCACGCGCCAGCGACGTGCATTGCTGCGCCCCTAGAGAAAGCTCGGCCGGCTTCTGATCATAGCTATCGGCCACCCCCACCAGTTCCATGTACTTCTCGACCTGCTCGCGAATTTCCGATCTCGTGTAGTGGGGAAACACACGGCGCACCGCCAGCGCAACATTGTCACCGGCCGTGAGCCACGGCAGCAGGCACGGCGACTGGAATACGACGCCTCGGTCATTGCCCGGTTCGTCGACCTCCGTGCCATTAATGACGACTCCACCAAATGTGGCCTTCTGCAGTCCCGCAATAATTGACAACACCGTCGACTTTCCGCAACCGGAGTGTCCCAGGATACAGACGAACTCACCATCGCGGATCATGGCATTGACGTTCTTGATCGCTGTATACGGCCCTGTTGGCGTTTGAAAGACTTTCGTCATGCCGGTGATTTCAAGCGATGTTTTCATGATGCCCGCTCCTCCGCGACCGTGGATGTCTTGATCGGCACAACCGGTGCCTTCGGCCTTTTCGTGTGGACAAATTCCGCGAGGCGCTCGACAACTTCAGCGCGGATCCGCACCGCGTGAGGGTCATGCATCAACAGCGAGGCAGTTCTCGGTTTTGGCAGGCGCACTTCAATGGGAGAACCCAGACTTGCGCGCGGCGGCCGTGTCATGGGCACGATCCGGTCCGACAAGAGCAGCGCTTCGTCCAGGTTGTTGGTGATCATGATCGTCGTGACGGCCCGGCCGGCTTTCGAACACAGATCGATCAGTTCCTGCTGTAGCGTCGCCCGCGTCAGCGCATCCAGTGCGCTGAACGGTTCGTCGAGCAACAGGATTTCCGGGTCGGTCGCGAATGCGCGCGCGATCGCCACGCGCTGACGCATGCCGCCTGACAGCTGGCTGGGGCGCTTGTGCAGTGCGCCGCCAAGACCAACCGTTTCCAGAAACCGCGTGGCCTGGTCGATTTGCGACTGGCGCGGCCAATCCGGATAAGCGGCACCCACAGCCAGCCGCACGTTTTCAAGAGCGGAAAACCATGGCAGGAGCGAATAGTTCTGGAACACCACCGATGCGCGGGGATGTATTCCCGTGACAGGATTGTCACCGATAGTCACGGTGCCGGAGTCCGCTTTCAATAGTCCGGAAAGTATGTTCATGAATGTGGATTTGCCGGCACCCATGCAACCCACGATAGAAACAAACTCTCCTGCTTCTACTGAAAAATGGATTCCACTCAATACGTCGCGACTGCCCTTCGCCGATGCAAATGACTTCGAGACATTCCGAACCTCTACGAATGCCAAACGATGATCCCCCTTTGCGTGCCCTAAACCGAACGGAGTCGAACTTCCACAAATCCCATCATGCGATCCAGCAGGAACCCCACGATGCCAATCGTCAATATGCAGAGAAGAATGTGGGCATAGATCAAACTGTTGTATTCCTGCCACAGGAAGCCGCCGATCCCTGGAGTACCCGTAAGCATTTCGCTGGCGACAATCACCAGCCATGCGATTCCGAGACTCAGGCGATAGCCGGTAAACATATGCGGCAGTGTCGCGGGAAGCAGAACTTTGGTAAATGTCTGGAATCCCGTGAGCCGGAGCACCTTCGCGACATTCCAGTATTCCTGCGGTATGGCTTTGACGCCCGCCATCGTATTGATTACGGTCGGCCACATGGAGCAAAGCGCAATAGTGAACAGAGCCGCCGGTTCAGATTTCTGGAACACAATTAATCCCAGCGGCAACCACGCCAATGGAGAAATAGGGCGGAGTACCTGGATGACCGGATCAAACATTCGATTGAATGCCTTTGAGAGACCCAGCAGAAATCCAAGCGGAGTGGCGATCAACGCCCCGAGCAGGAATCCCTTGGCGACACGTATCAGGCTTTGGTATGCGAGCAGGCCGATCCCTTGATCCATTTCGCCACGTTTGACCAGCGGTTCCATGATGTAGATCTTGCTGTCCTGCCAGGTCTTCATGGGTGACGGCAGGTCCGGCACGGTCGTGCTCATGAAGGCCCACAGTGCGACGACAGCGAGTACTCCAACTATGGGAAGAGCAATTTGCGCCAATCGGTCTTTCATTGGATCCTTTCTACGACGCGCGGCTGTGAATCTGGAACGACAGCGCGTACTTCTCGGCTTCGTTTGGATTGAACGTGCCATCGAAGAACTTCACAGGTTGCATGTCCTGAGCCTTCGGAGTGATGCCCATATCCTTCATGGCATCGAGATAAATGTCCTGGCGGATCACTTTCTTTACGACTCCGGCGTAATCCGGTGCAGACGGCACCATTCCCCATCGACGGAACTGGCTGAGCCACCAATAACCAAACGTCTTCAGCGGATAGTTCGCATCGCGCTGATTGAAGATCATGTAGTTGGGATCCTTTTCGATCTTCCCGTCGCCGTAGTCGTATTCACCCATCAGGCGCGGCAGAATAATCTCCGGCGGACAATTGATATACGTCGTTTGCCCTACCACGTCGGCGGCATGCTTGCGGTTTTCCAGTTTGTCGAGATACACGCTGGAAAGCTGCAAACCCTTCAAGATTGCTTTCACCGTCTTGGGATTCTTCGCGGCAAAATCCTCCGTGAACGCGCAGACTTTTTCCGGGTGATCCTTCCACATCTGCTGTGTCGTAATTGCGGTATATCCGATCTTGTCGGCGATAGCGCGTGCGTTCCACGGTTCCCCAACGCAGAAGCCGTCCATCTTGTCGACCTTCATATTCGAGATCATCTGTGCCGGCGGGATGGTGATCAGCGATACATCCTTGTCCGGATGGACGCCTCCGGAAGCAAGCCAGTAGCGCATCCACATGGCATGCGTGCCGGGCGGAAATGTCATTGCAAATGTTAAAGGGTCGCCTGCCGTCTTCGCCTTGTCGGCAAGAGGCTTGATGTCCTTGGCGCTTTTCACACCTGCTGCCTTTAGTTTGTTGTTCAGGCTGATGGCCTGGCCGTTGCGATTGATAATCCACGGGATGACCATGGGCTTCAACGGCGATCCCAGCAATCCCATCGTGGATGCGAACGGCATGCCGATCAGCATGTGCGTCGCCTGGTTCTCGCCGAGATTCATCTTGTCGCGTATGACCGCCCACGATGCCTCTTTGGAGATCACGGATTGAATACCGAACTGCTTGAAGTATCCGAGTTCGTGCGCCATGACGATCGACGAGCAATCGGTCAGCGCGATAATTCCAAAGCGGACGTTTGGAGTTTCCGGAGAATCGTCAGCGAATGCACCGCCGGCCCATCCTTTCGGCACACCGGCAAGAAGGCCGGCGGCCACGGAAGTTGTTGCGGTTTTCAGGAATCGGCGTCGAGTCTGCTTCATGGATATGGATACCTCTCGAATCAAAATGAATACGTCGCCATCGCATACGAGAAGCGATAGGCTTTGCCGGGTGTTGCGTTCTTCAGAAACGTTCCGGGGAAAACGTTGGCGTAACCGCCAGCAAGTGAGAGCTGAGGCCGAAGAGCGTAGGTCGCCTGGATATCGGCTTCCTGTCCGACGAAGCGTCCGGCCGTACCACTGGCCACTTTCACGATGGCGGCGCCGGCAGCGTTGTACAGAGCATCCGTTCGGCTGGGCAGCCACCACGCGTGATAGAAGCTGTTCACGGAGAGCTTCTTCGTCGCCTTGTATTCGACTCCGGACCGGACGTCGTGGATGTTTTTCCAACCCACCTGATCGGAGAGTCCGAGCTTGTCGTGACCCGTGGGATAGAGCTGATCGAACGTCTGCTGTTTTCCGTCGCCTGCAGTCTTGTCGCCCGTCGCGTAGTTGTATTCCGCAACGATGTGCGTCGTCTTCTTGATCTTCGGCAAGGTGTAGCCCGTCATCCAATGTCCGGCCCATGCGCTGATCGTATCGGTACCGACAGAGCCGGTCTGTCCGACCATCTCAACGCTGTAATCCAGATGAGCCGGCATTTTTCCAGCAATGCGTCCGCCATAAACCGGCCGGCTCAGAACTCCGGGCGCGCCAGCCTCGGTTTTGGTACCGCGGCCGATGCGCCAGAGGACGTAAGGTTCGATGGTCGCATTCGGGATCAGCTTTTCGATCGACCCATAGGCGCCGTGAAGATCGTTGCCGCCGGAGCTTTTGTCGAATGAACCTTCCTTGAGAACGACAACCGACGACGCGAACGCATCGACCTTGTAGTTCCCATGCTTGATCGTGAGTCGCGCGGCGTCGAACGACCGGGCGGTGTTGGTCCAGTTGAGATGACCGATGAGCCGCTGCTCCCCGAAGAACATTTCCTGACGGCCGACGCGGAGTGCCAGCAGCGGTTTATCGGAACTACTCAGCTCCAGGTATCCCTGACGAAGATCGAAGGTGTTCTCGTAAGGTGGGCCATCGGGTTTGGGATTGCGCCACATGACCTGCGAGTCCACGGCCTGAAGCTGGAATCGCATCCACGATGTCGGGCTCACTCTCAGATTGAGACGAACGCGGCTCAGCAGGAAAGCGTCGCTGGAATCCGGCTTGAAGCCCAGTCCGCCGACTCCTTCGAATCGCGTGCGGTACTCTCCATTGAAGTGCAACCAGCTGGGAATACTTCTGTTCAATCCGTCCGTCAATAGATTCGTTTGTGCTGTTGCCGGAGCTTTGGCAGGGGCTGTTGCAGAAGGAGACTGTGCACTGAGAGCCGCTGTGAACAATTGGATCACAAGCAACCCTTCTCCTATTCGATATATGATGCGTCTCAACGTATTCCTCCCTTCACTTCGTACTCCGTGCGTGTAGCAATGGGCTGACCTTTCGGATTCCAACGAACGCGCAGGTGAATGATGTTGGTGAGAAGAAAGAGACTTATGGTGAATTGCTACGACTGGAAGGTGAAGGAAGATCGGTGTATTAGGAACATATCTGTCGGAATTTGTCTGAAAAATCCGACAGAAGTGTCGAAGTGTGCGGAGTTCACGGAGTTCAAACGATGAATATCGAAGCTGAAAACCTAACCATCGTAGTCGACATCTTACGCTGGACGGAAAGAGACATCCATTCGAACGTTTCTACTACGGCTGAATTTCTCGTTTGATACAAATTCGTACGCATTTTTCGGATGAAACCGACACATTTGTGATGTGTATTTCGCACGTCCCTTTCGCTTCCGGATGGGGATTTGTCCGAGAGCCTCTCTCCAGTTTTGACGCCGCCCGTCGCTTGCGGAGCCCAATGGGTCCTGCTAGAGTCGCCACTCCATACGAAGAGCAATGAACTGGGAAGCAATTGTCACCACTCTCAAGCTTGCGACGGCGACGGCCACAATACTGGCTTTGATCGGCCTGCCAATCAGTTATTGGGTGGCATTCTCCAAATGGCGTTGGAAGTTTCTCGTGGAAGCCATCGTCGCGCTGCCTCTGGTATTGCCGCCGACCGTTCTCGGGTTTTATGTTCTCGTGGCAATGGGACCACGCAGCCCATTCGGTCGCTGGTATGAATCGCTGACTGGCCACGGTCTGCCGTTCACTCTTGAAGGCCTGGTGATCGCATCCACGCTCTACAGCCTGCCGTTTGCAGTCCAACCCGTCGCCGCGGCCTTTCGATCCATCGATCGCCGCATGATTGAAGCATCGTGGACGCTGGGTGTTTCGTCCTGGGGAACTTTCTTTAGGGTAATCGTTCCTCAGGCAAAAGCCGGCATGATTGCGGGATTTGTTCTCAGCTTTGCACACACAGTCGGCGAGTTCGGTGTTGTTCTGATGGTGGGTGGCAACATCCCCGGTGTGACGCGTACGATTTCAATTCATGTGTATGACGAAGTACAGTCGATGGACTACGCCTCTGCCGGTATGACTTCGCTGGCGTTGCTGGTGTTCTCGTTCCTCATACTATCTCTGGTCTACAGTCTGACTCCGAGACGCGGCCGCATTCTTTAAAGGACACATTTTGCTCAATGCAGAGATAGCCAAGACATTCAGGAGCGGTGTTCAGGTGAAGGCCTCACTCTATCTGCCGCCGGGTCCGTCCGTCACGGTCCTTTTCGGAGCCTCAGGTGCCGGCAAGACGACTCTGCTTCGCTGCATCGCCGGACTTGAACAATTGACAACGGGAAAAATCGTTTTCAGCGGGCAGGTTTGGGCGGATGCTGAAAAGCGCCGTCATGTTCCCACGCAAAAGCGCCCGATCGGCTACCTCTTTCAGGACTACGCCTTGTTTCCGCATCTAAACGTGCACGACAACATTGGATTTGGAATTCACCATCTTGTTCCCGGAATGCGAACCGATCGAATCAAAACGACGGCCGCCAATTTGCAGATCGAAGACCTGCTCGAAAGACAACCGAATGAACTTTCCGGCGGGCAGCAGCAACGTGTGGCACTGGCACGAGTGCTTGTACGAGAACCGGGACTGTTGTTGCTGGACGAGCCCCTGTCGGCTCTAGACGGAGTCGCGCGGGATCACGTACGTTCCGAACTCGCGCGATTGCTTCGGCGTCTGCAGATACCGGCAATAATTGTGACCCACGACTGGGTCGATGCGCTCAGTCTTGGAGATCGTCTGCATGTGATGAGTCGCGGCGTGGTTCTTCAGGAAGGAACTCCGCACGAAGTGTTCGCGAGGCCGCAACACGCGGAGGTGGCCTCCGCCGTGGGAATGGAGAATCTGGTGGTGGGCCGTGTCCGCGAACGAGCAGCAGATGTTGTGAAACTCGAGGTTGGCACTGCGGAGCTCTATGCCGTGGATCCAAAGGACGGTCAAGCCGAGTATTTCATCTGTATTCGAGGCGAGAACGTGACTCTGGAGACCGGACGCGCCGGACAAAGCAGCGCGCGCAACAATCTTCGCGGCACAGTTAAGGAAATTTCACCCACTGGATCATTGATGAAAGTCGTCGTGGATGTCGGCTTTGAGATCGTGGCCCTCGTCACGCGCCAGGCGGCGACGGATATGGGTCTTCTGCAGGGTGTGGAAGTCTCCGCGGTGTTTAAGGCCTCCGCCGTTCATTTGATTCCCCGCGCGGTGTAGGAGCAAGGGAACTGGGGGTATTTGACAATTGAACATTGAACAATGGCAAATTCCCCCAGATTCGAATGACTCATTGTCCGGGAGGAGAATTTTCCATGGCAACATTGGGCCGAAAGACGCTAGCATTTTAGGTTTGCCCCGGTCTAAGCAGGGTCTATGAGGAATTATTGATGTTCATTCGATGGGTTTTTCGTGTTCTGGTTGGATTCGCCTTTGTGATACCGCTCTCCGCCGAAGCCCCCAAGTCCGGAATTGAGAAATTTGGCAGCACGCCTCTCGTGTTTGAGCCAAACTACGGTCAAGTGGACTCTTCCGTGCGTTTTCTATCGCGTGGCGATCGTTTTGGCTTCTTTCTGACGGACACGGAAGCCATTGTTTCGTTGACCGGTTCCACTCCGGCGTTGGTCCGAATGCAGCTGGTGGGACAAAATCCCCATCCGCAGATATCCGGATCTGGAACTCAAGCCGGTACCAGCCACTATTTCAAGGGGACAGATGCTTCGAAGTGGCAGCAGTCTGTGCCGCACTTCCGGAAAGTGGATTACCAGGAGGTCTACCCTGGCATCGACCTGACCTACTATGGGAACCAACGCCAGCTGGAATACGACTTCACCGTCCGTCCTCATGCAAATCCCAAATCCATCGAGCTGAAGTTTTCAGGAGTCGAACAAATCGAAATTGGCAGCCAGGGCGACCTGATTCTTCACACGGCGGCAGGCGAAATTCGCCATCAGCATCCGCGTGTGTTTCAGGAGAGAAACGGTATCGAGGTGGCGGTTGAGGGTGAGTTCGTTCTTCTTGGATCCGGGAAAGTCGGGTTCAGAATCGGCAGATATGACTCTGGACTGCCACTGATCATTGATCCGAAGTTCCTCTATTCAACGTACTTTGGAGGCGAGGGCCCCAACGGCGATATTGGCATCGACCTTAAGGTCGATGCCGCGGGAACGACGTTTGTGACCGGCTACACGTCATCCATGGACTTCTTCAACACGAATCTGTCGCCGACAGCTCCCGGCGGTAACCTTGATGCCTTTGTGATGAAGGTGGATTCGACCGGAACCAGGGTCCTTTCGGCGATGTACTTTGGCGGCTCGTCCGATGATGAAGGCCATCGGATCGCCCTGGACAACTCGGGATTTGTCTATGTTACCGGCTACACGATTTCCTTGAACTTCCCGATTGTGAATGGGTTCCAGACCAAGCTTGGCGGCAATAAAGACGGCTACATCATGAAGATCGACAACGCCGTCAGTCAGATCCTTTTTTCTTCATACATCGGTGGTTCTCAAGACGAGTTGCCATTTGGTCTTTCTGTCGATGCCAGCAACAACGTTTATATTGCGGGAGAAACGAACTCCACCAATTTCCCAGTGGTGAGTCCGATTCTGGGAACTTTCGGCGGCGGGAGGGCCGATGCGTTTGTGACGAAGTTATCTCCGGACGGAAAGCGCCTCTATTCCACGTATCTGGGCGGAATCGGTAACGATCGCGCGTACGATGTGACATCCGATTCGGATGGCAATGCCTACGTTGTGGGTTTCACGACGGCTGCCTTACCCAATATCGTTCATGCGGTATATGGCTTTCCCAGTGATCCGGAACAGGCGTTCGTTACGAAACTCAGCCCGGACGGCGGTACTCTGCTGCTGTTTGCATACATCGGCGGCTCTGCTATTGATGAGGCCGTTCGTGTGGTGCTGGATTTCGAACAGAACATTATTGTTTCAGGATATTCGAAGTCATCCAATTTCCCTGTCGTGAATGCCATCCAGCCCAATAACGCCGGGGATTTTGATATTTTCCTGATCAAATTGCTTCCCGATTTCAGCGATATCGTTTTCTCCACATACATCGGTAGTGACGGTTCAGAAAGCGCTCCGGGATTGACCGTGGACTCCGCCGGCAACATTTATCTTGCGGGATATACGTCGTCGTTTCAATTTCCCGTGGTGAACGGAATCAACGTTGGAACTTTTGGCGGCAATCTGCATGGAGACCGGGATGCCTATGTGATGAAACTCGACCGGAGCGGACGCATACTCTTTTCTACATATGTCGGGGGGCGAAGTTCCGACGGCGCCGTCGGAATTGCGGTGGACGCAGCCGCGAATATTTACGCAACGGGATTCACCTTCTCCGATGATTTCCCTGTCGAGAATGCATTTCAGCCCGAATCCGCAGGTGCCTCCGATGGATTCTTGCTGAAGATCAATGCCGACGATGTGGCCGTCGCCATACCCATTGTCGTGCCGAACCAGGGATTAGCTGCACTTGGCACGATCGGAAGCAGTAACTCGGTCCACTTTGCACACGCAACACTCGATGTTCTACCGGCAGCGAAACGTCCGGCAGGTCTGGCGATCCTGGATCTGCGTCAGAACGGCGGCGAGATTGGCGAGGCGGCGTTTCCTTTGCTGCCGTTCATTACGAATGCCCGCGTCTATGTCAATGAGGGGCTCGGCCAGACAACGAACGTTTCGATGGTCAATCCTACGACGGATCCTGTAGATCTGTACTTTTTCCTGACCGACCGAACCGGGGTGCAATCCAATTTTGGAAACATTACGATCCCGGCAAAGAGCAGTTTTGCGCAACCGGTTACCGCAGCCCCCTTTTTCTTTCCATCAAGCGCGGCGGGAACGCTGACCTTCTCAACGACCGCTCCCGTTGCCGCGCTGGCATTTCGGACTTTTACAGAATCCAATGGCACGATTCTGATTTCATATCTGCCTCTCATGAGTCCCTTCGACTATGAGACAAAGCCGACAACAATTGCGCAATATACGACAGACTTGAAGTGGGGCACGGAATTCATTCTGGTGAACAATTCGGACGTCCAAATGACCGGTGTGGTTCGGTTCTACAGCAACGAGCCAAATGAAACCGATCCGACACAGTCTTCCACTCCCGTTGAAGTGACACTCGATCGCGGGGCTTTCACCGAGGTCCCCTACAACATCGCGCCATTCGGGAGCGACAATTTTCGTACAAACGGCAGTGAGACGACGATCAGCGGATTTGCGCAGATCATTCCGGACGCTGGAACGTTTACGCCAGTTTCATCCGCGTTCCTTGCATACGCGGCGTCAGGTATAGCCTCGCTGCACGCAATCGTTGAAGCACAAGTTCCGGCCAGCGATTTCCGGTTATACACCGAATATAGTGGAGACTTTGAACACAGCGAGAATCGAACTATCGTTACGTCATTCTCATTGTCGAACCCTTCAGACACACCCACAAACGTCACGTTGACGCTGGTGAAAATGGATGGCACGCCCGCCGGCCTTTCGACAACTTTTACTCTTGCGGCGCAGGGACACATTTCGAATTACGTGCACAGACTGGCCGCTTTCAGCAGCATGCCCAATCCATTCCAGGGAATTCTGCTGGTTCATGCCACTGGTCCTGGCGTTGTAGCGTTTGGCATGAGAGGTCGGCTCAGCGAAAATGGTTCGTATGTCGGTACCACAACGGGTCCGATCAAGGAGAATCCCGGAGACGGGACAACCGTGATCTTTCCGCACATACTGGACGGTGGCGGTTATGCCACGCGGTTTATTCTCTTCAGCGATCCTTCCGGAGCAGGGACAGCGGGCACGCTTAGCTTCGCAGACGAAAATGGAAACCCTCTGCCTCTGGCCCTCGAATCTGGAGCCATACAACCGCTTTGGCCCGCCGCGTTGCCGCCCGCTTCAGCACTTCCGAAATTGACACAAGACTTCAATGGAGACGGCAAGGCAGACATTTTATGGCAAACCTTCTTCGGAAATGTTTTCGAAGGACTGATGAACGGCAGCACCATAACCAGTGAACGGTTCATCACGAATATTTTCCCTGGGTGGAGAATTGTTGGGGGCGGTGACTTCAATGGGGATGGGAAGTCCGACGTTGTCTGGCAAGACCTGGTGGAAGGTAATGTTGCGATTTGGATGATGGACGGACTCCGTGTCGACAGTTACAGCACAATCGGGAATATGGGAACAGAGTGGTCCATCGTCGGAGTCGGAGACTTCAACGGCGATGGGAAGCCAGACATTCTCTGGCACAGTACAGCGGGGGATGTTGCGCTGTGGTTGATGGACGGAACAACGATCACCAGCCTCAACCCCGTCGGAAACGTGTGGATCGGATGGTCCATTGTCGGAATTGGAGACTTTAACGGCGACGGGAAAGCGGACATACTCTGGCGAGACCCCGAAGGCACTGCAGCGATCTGGCTGATGGATGGAGCCACTGTCGTCAGTTTCCGCAACATCGGGAACATGCCGACAACCGTGTCACTTGCTGGAGTTGGAGACTTTAACGGCAACGGAAAGGCCGACATCCTCTGGCATGACACCGCCGGGAATGTAACCATGTGGCTGATGGATGGGACCAGCATCGTCAGCAGTAGTCTCATTGCGACCATACCAACGGGATGGACTATCGTTGGAAATGGGGATTTCAATGGCGATGGGAAGGACGACATACTGTGGCGAGACGACAGTGGTCTCGAGGCCATCTGGTTCATGAATGGAACCACCATTGTCAGCTTTTCGCAAATTGGCATTTAGCTGGATATAGTTCCGATATAGTCCGATGAGCTGCTGTTTTGGATATAATCGCGACCGACCGCTATGGGTGGCACATCGAAACTCCTCATTCTGCTTCTGGTGAGCACCGGTCTTAGCGCCGCTCAGACTGCCGTGCCTTTTCGTCTGCTGACATCGAGCGACTCCGGTTTTTCAAAAAACATCCGGGAATTCGACTACAACGTTTCCGTGGATCAGTATCTCGAAGTGTCAGGTATCCGGAACGTGATCTGTCAGCTCATTCGCCGCGAAAAACCGAACGGGTACGAGGTTCTCAGTTTGGGTATTTACTACAAGCTGGATCAATACATCGCTGAAACGGACAGAGACGTCGCCGACGCAGCCCGGCATCGGGAACAACGCATTGCCCAATATCATTGGAATAAAGACTCACCCAAAGATTCCCGGAGACTTGTCGTCAGTAAAGATGCAAAAGGAAAGTCTCTGCCGGAATGGCGATACTACGATTTCGATCACGCAAAATCCTGCCGGTAACAAAAAACAGGAACAACACACCGGGGCCCTTTAATACCCGGTGTGTTTCAGGAAGACAGCGCCCAAAGGTGGAATTGTCAGGTTCACCGAATGGCTCCGTCCATGCATGGGGATTTCTTCGGCGTTCTTGCCGCCGAGATTTCCGAAATCTGTTCCGCCATAAGAATCGGAATCGCTGTTGAGGATTTCGGTCCATCGTCCACTTTGGGGCACACCGACTCGATAGTCGTAACGCGGCACCGGAGTAAAATTACAAACGACAAGGATCGAGTCCGATCCTTCAGCGGACTTCCGGACAAAGCTCAGCATGCTTTGTTGCGAGTCGCTGCCATCGATCCATTCAAAACCTTCCCCTTCGCAGTCGAGCTCGTGAAGAGCGCGTTCGTTCCGATAGGTGTGATTCAGATCGGAAACCCAGCGCTGAAGCTGACGATGCGATGAAAAACTCAGCAGGTGCCAGTCGAGACTGTCGTCGTGCGCCCACTCGCGCCACTGTCCGAATTCACCTCCCATGAACAGAAGTTTCTTGCCGGGTTGCGAGTACATGTAGGCGAACAGCAACCGCAGATTTGCAAATTTCTGCCAGAGGTCGCCAGGCATTCGGGACAGCAGCGAACCTTTCTCATGGACGACTTCGTCATGAGACAGAGGCAGAACGAAGTTTTCGTGAAAGGCATACAGTGTTCGAAACGTCAGCTCCGAATGGTGAAACTTGCGATAGACGGGATCGTGAGACATGTACTTCAACGTGTCGTGCATCCAGCCCATATCCCATTTGAGGCCAAAGCCGAGTCCGCCCGCGTACACGGGCCGCGACACACCGGGCCATGATGTCGATTCTTCGGCTATCGTCTGAACGCCGGGGAATTCCCGATACACCTCCGCGTTCAGTCGACGCAGAAATTCCATGGCTTCCAGGTTTTCACGGCCGCCGAATTCATTGGGTATCCACTCCCCTTCCTTGCGTGAATAGTCGAGATACAACATCGACGCAACCGCATCGACCCGCAAACCATCCATGTGGTACATGTCCAGCCAGAACGCGGCGCTGCTGAGCAGAAAACTTCGAACTTCATGACGTCCGTAGTTGAAGACGTCGCTGTTCCATTCCTTGTGAATTCCCTTGCGCGGATCCGAATGTTCGTAAAGGTGAGTGCCGTCGAAATATCCCAATGCCCATTCGTCGGTCGGAAAGTGAGATGGAACCCAGTCGAGGATGACGCCAATCCCGCGCTGATGCAGATAGTCGATCAGATACATCAAGTCCTGTGGCGTTCCGTATCGGCTGGTTGGTGCAAAGTATCCGGTCGTCTGATAGCCCCAGGAGCCAAAGAAAGGGTGTTCTGTTAAAGGTAGAAATTCAATGTGTGTGAATCCCAGTTCATTGACGTAGTCTGCAAGCGGCTTCGCAATTTCCCGGTAGCTGAGCGACCGGTTTCCATCTTCCGGCACACGCCGCCATGAACCCAGATGAACTTCGTAGATCGACATCGGCGATCGATGGCTGTTATGGCTTCTGCGAGCGGCCATCCACTTTTCGTCATTCCAGTCGTATTCCAAGTCCCATGTTTTCGACGCGGTATGCGGCGGGGTTTCTGTGTGAAAGGCGAATGGATCCGCTTTGTCTGCCTTGTATCCGTTAAATCGCGAAGCGACATGGTACTTGTAGGGTTCGCCGCCCTCAAGATGCGGAACAAACGCTTCCCAGATTCCGGATTGCCCGCGAGTCTGCATGGGGTGGCTGCCTATATCCCAGCCGTTGAAATTGCCCATGACCGTTACGCTTTCCGCATTCGGTGCCCATACGGCAAAATTCACGCCGCTGGTCCCGTCGACGGTATGAGGATGTGCTCCGAGATGCCGGTAAAGCCGGATGTGACTGCCCTCGTTGAAGAGATAAAGATCGTGATCGGTCAGTAACGACATGTTTTAGGATTTTGAAGTTCGGGTTTCACCGAGTTGGTAAAGGATCTTCTGAATATCACTGGAGTCGCGCACCTGCTCGATACTGTACCGCAACCGCCGCCGCCAATTGGGACGTTGTTTCGTTGTCGCAGGAACGTTTTGTGGCTGAGTCTCCTTCCACAGATCTTCCAGGTTCACGAGCACGACACTGGCTTTGCTTCTGCCAAGAAAGTCGATGCAGCCTTCGAATACGCTCTTATTATTCAGAAATTGCCGCAGTGCCTTGCGAAGCCGATTCCGAGACTTCTTCTCCTTTAACGCAGTTTTTCGATCGAGGAACTTCAAGTCGAGCCGGTCGTCAATGTCCTTTCCATCGATAAACGATTGGAATGGAGCCATATCGTGCGTATTCAGACTGGCGACAGAGTCTTCCTTTGGTCGCCGCAACGGTTTGTTCCTGGAGTCCTCTGAGAGTTCGGACTGCACTATATACAATTGCCGGATGTTGTGTCGCCTCAGTGCGTCATTTACTTCAGGCGGGACCAGTCCAAGATTTTCTCCAACGATTCCCGCGTCGTGCCGGTGCGATTCCACGCTGAGAATCGCGTAGGTCTCTTCTGCCGGATACCGGACATACAGTCCATGCGTGCCCGGCATTCCTTCCGGAATCCAGAAGAGCCGGTGGAGACCCATGACATGGTCGATGCGCAGCATTCGCGCAAATCGCAAATGATTGCGAATCATTGCAATCGTGTACTGATGGCCGGTGGTGCGCATGGCATGGGGACTCATGGGAGGGAAGCTCCAGTCCTGACCGGAAGTGAACATCAAATCCGGAGGAGCTCCCACAGTCATCCCCTTCACGAAGAGATGCTGGTTGCGCCACGTGTCGTATCCATCGGCGTGGATTCCCGCCGGCAAATCCAGGTAAAGCAGGCAATTCGAGCGCTTCGCTCGACTGGACAGTTGCTCCATTTGCTCTTGAATCAACCACTGCGAATAGAGATGGTAGCGGAATACGTCGGCGTCATAATCGCCGGGCCGGATTTCGCCGCGCCGGAGACGCGGAGACCAGGTTCTCCAGCCCTTTTCCTGTCTCTCGGTCAAGGCGCGAAAACGGGCGTAGTCCTCCACCGCAGGATTGGATTGTTTGAAGATTTCAAACTGATCCCGTCGTCGGCCGGAGTGAGCAAAGAGCGTTCGTGCCATCGTTTCAAGTATGCGTCGCTTGCCAGACATGGTCCTGCGGTAGTCGACAAGCCGACCAGCCGCAGACAAACGACGATGTCTGTTTTCGACTGGATACTCCGGCGATCGGGCCAGATTTACATAGAACTCGTTCCAGAACATCCGGCTGACTGGTGAATAGGGACTGGGCTCAAACGGTTTGTCCAGAAACGTGGCAAGCAATGGGAGCGTCGATGCAACCTGCCCGCCGACCTCGTGCAACCAATCGATGAGGGATTCCAGATCCGCGAGGTCGCCCGCGCCTTCGCTGCGTTTGGCATGCAGTCCATAAACGGGAGCGAACACGCCCCAGGCCTTGCCGGAGATGGGGAAGTGCGCCCGTTTTGGCGCGGAGATCACCAGGCTTCCATTGAGTTTGTGGTAGCCCATCGGAAGGCGTTTCGGCGGTGGCCACGAAGCTTCGGTTCCGTCTTCCAATATCAGCGAGGCCTTCGCGCTTTTGGGCAGAATCTGCGAAGGCCGAAGCTTTCCATCCCAGGCCACGATTACAGGTTCGAGACCATTGCCGGACAACTCCTCGCGCCGCAATCGCAATGCGGCCTTCACGTCGTCCATTTTCGAAACCGGTGCGCCCAACGCCTGAAGTGCAAGGAGCACGGATTCCGTCGATGCGACTTGCGGCTTCTGCCGCATGTCCAGGTATGAAGTCTGGATGCCGTAGAGTTTTGCGAGTTCCGCCAGCTTTGAATTCACCAGGTCCAGAGCGTAGCACAGCGAAATGGGGGGACAGAGGGGTCAGACCCCTCGATCCCCCATTTCTTTACAGAATGCCGAGGGGCTGGCGCGGAGTGTAGCCTGGAAAGACCCTGGCCACGTCGGATGTACGCATGTGTTTCGTCAGAATTTCGGCAAACACATCGCGGAAGTCGGTAGTCAGCGCGAGATCGCGGCCTTCGAAAAGCTTGTCGGGCGCAAGGCCTGGCCATTTGCCGTATACCTTTCCGCCTTTGACCGGACCGCCAGCCATGAAGAGTGCGCTGGCATGGCCGTGATCGGTACCACCCGATCCGTTCTGCTTGATGGAACGGCCAAACTCCGTCATGGTGACGATCACGACATTCCTCATGCGATCTCCGAGATCGCGGTACAGCGCAGCGATTCCATCGCCGAACTCACGCAGCCGGTTGCTCAGCTGGCCGGCAACGGCTCCCTGATTGGCGTGAGTGTCCCATCCACTCAGATCCGCAAACGCCACTTCAAGGCCGACATCGGCTTTGATGATTTGCGCGATCTGCATCAGCGATTGTGAAAACGGCTGGTTGGGATAAACGGCGCCATTCTCCGGTTGAAAGCGCGTGGGGTTGGCGTCTTTCAGCATCTTGATCGCATCGAAGGTTTCGTTGTGCCACATGGACTCGAAGGCGGAATAGATGTCGCTGTTGCCTCCACGTCCGGCGTTGCCGCGAACATCGAAATCCTGGATCTTGGTCATCGCAAGCGCCGGTGCAGGGCCAAGCAGGGAGCGAGGCATGTTTGTGCTCATCGCGATGGCTCGGAATGGGGCTGTTCCCTTTGGCCTCGGATCGGTCTGCATGTAGCGATTCAGCCACCCATCGCCGACGCTCTTGTTTCCGGGTGCTCCGGATTCCATATAGTCCTGGGCGTCGAAATGCGATCGCGTGTTGTCCGGCGACCCAACGGCCTGAACCATGGCCAGGTGTCCCGCATCGTAAATGGGTTTCAGAGAACCCAGCGCGGGATGCAATCCGAAGTATCCATCCAGGTCCAGAGTCGTCTCGCCGCCGCCGCGCAGCGGCGATGGTAAGGCGATCTGTGGACGCAGTGACGCGTAATGAGAATCGCCAAAAGGCACGACCATCGAAATGCCGTCGGCGGCGCCACGCTGGAAGATGGCGATCAAAATTGGCCGGTCTTTTCCAGCAGCCGTACCCGGATTCTGCGCATATGCCGTGCGAAGCAGGAACGACGGCACAGCACCGAAACTTGCGGCGGTAACACCCGCGGACTTCAGGAAAAAGCGGCGAGATAATGGCATACGCACCTACCTTCTTTGAAACTCTGGTGATCCCAGAAAGAGCGCAGCAGTCTTTGCATCCGGGAAATCGGCCAACTGGATTCTGGTGTCTGGAAGCTTATTCGATGTCAGGTTCACGGCAAAGTTGATGCGCTCAATCAACGTACCATCGGTCAACCAGTAGTCCGCGCGATCCGGAAACCCCGTCGGTGCGACGAATTGATAAATCGGCTGTCCCATTTTGGTTAGAACCTGAGCCATTCGCTGGCTGGGGTTCGTATCTCCGTTCACCGCGCGAATGGAAGAAACGACGTATTCGAAGGCCGACTTCGTTTTCTGTCCGTAGGCATCCGGCGACATGAATTCATCCGAATAGAAAATCGTGCGGAGCATTTCGCGAATATCGCCATCCGTCTTCATGAAGGTTGCGGCGACCTTGTCCACGAGTGAATCCGGTGGATTGTCGCTGACAAAGTAACGCACGAGTTTGGTTGAGATGAAACGGGCCGTGCTGGAATGATGAGCGAGAATATCGATGACCTTTTCCCCGTCTTCAATTCCTCCGCCTGCTTTAATCCTGGTGCCAAGTACGACCTTTTCCCCCCTGTCGTGCATCATCAGACGGAATACGAATCGCGCATCCTGCCTGGGCTTGTCGATGGTCCAGCCGGTCAGAGCCCGGGCGACTTCCTGAACATCTTTCTGAGTGTAACCACCGTCGACGCCCAGAGTGTGCAATTCCATGAGTTCGCGGCCATAGTTCTCATTGATCCCATCCCGCTTTCTGTTCTTGGCCTGGTTTGCTTCCTGGGCCGCTATATTCGGCGGCAACGGAGCGCCGGGATTCGCCAGTCTCGCCCGTGTCACGGCATTCAACGCAGGTGCTGTATTCGGTACCGTCGACAAATGATTGTCCAGGTAGAAGAGCATTGCGGGGCTCTTGGCTGTGGCCATCAGCAAATCTTTGAATTTTCCAAGTGCGTGAGGCCGAATCGCACTCATTTCATAGTCCGTGGTAAACCACTTGTCCTGACCTTTGTTCCAGTACACATTGAAATGGTTGAACCAGAAATCGGTCATCACTTCCTGAAGCTGACGTTCGCTGTAGATTCCGCGAATAATCTTCTGAGATTGCAGTTCCTGAAGCAGCAGCTGCGGGCGTTCGAGCCCGTTCTGCATCATGTAGGTTTGAAGCTTGCGGCGATTTGACTGCGCGTCGTTATCACCAGCCTTTGGATTTCGGATGCCCGCACGTTGCGCGACCTGCTGCGGTTCGGGGTACCTCGCCATCAACTCGTCGGTCTTCATCCGGATGGATGGCAACTGGTTCAAGCGGCTGTCTACAGCATTGTCGTTGATCTGCTCGGGGCGAAGCTGCTGTTCGATGTACTGGCGAATTCCCATGCTTTGCACGCGGGCCACATCGCCTGGCCGTGGACCATACGCCAGCCGGTTCAATATGTGAGTTGCTTTCTCCTGTTCCGTCAGGGTGCGCGGTGCGGAAGTGGCGCTGGCGATAGGTAACGCCAGGAGAAGAAAGAGGATAGATCGCATTGGTTTGGGCCTCATGCTGCATATAGACCACAAACCAGCGGCTTGGGTTTATTCGCTATCTTCGGAACTATCTTCTTCTATACCGGTAGCAAAATCATCTAACTCTTCCGCATCCAGAGCCGTCTCATCGGCATCATCGACGCTATAGAGCTGGCCTCCCAGTTTTTCTTTCTGGGCTTTCTTACCGCCTTCGGGTTTGAATGCCTTCTGGTTTCGGCTTCGGAAAGGCTTGGCATCCGGACCGAATTTCCGATTGATGCGATCGCCGCGTCCGG
>Ga0210380_10000394_pt1 | contig 20150 bp, 20 predicted proteins | sample PLM4_5_coexredo_FD_155476 | JGI IMG/M metagenome (GOLD analysis project Ga0210380, IMG submission 155476) | Groundwater sediment microbial communities from an aquifer in East River, Colorado, USA - PLM4_5_coex redo | ecosystem: Environmental > Terrestrial > Soil > Riparian zone | place: USA... | reverse complement strand
CACCTCACGGTCAAGGGCGCACCCCAGGCGATCGAGTTCTACAAGAAGGCGTTCGGCGCCATCGAGCTGCAACGCAGCCCCGACCCGAACGGGCTGATCATGCACGCGGCGCTCAAGGTCGGCGATTCGATGTTCTTCCTCAACGACGAGATGCCGATGCCCGGGGGCGGCAAGTCTCCGGCCTCGCTGGGCGGCACCGGCGTCACCATCAACCTCTACGTTCCCGATGCCGACGCGATCTACACGCAGGCGATCTCGGCCGGCGCCCGCGAGACGATGCCGATCGCGGACCAGTTCTGGGGTGATCGCTATGGCATCGTCACCGATCCGTTCGGCCACAAGTGGGCGATCGCGACGCGGAAGGAAGACCTTACCCCCGCGGAGATGGAGCAGCGTGGCCGCGAGTTCATGGCGCAGATGCAGAGCCAGAATCGCTAGCGGCCCGGACGAGCGGCGAAGGCTCGCGGGCCTTCGCCGCATTCGTTCGCTCCACGGCGGGAGCTCGGCGGTGCTGGCTGCCGTGCTCGCCGTCTGCGCACTGCCGCTGACTGCCCGATCCGCGACCATGGACACTCTCACGGTCGTCACGCTCAACGTCTGGCACGATCAGCACGACTGGCCGAAGCGGCTGCAGGTGATCCTCGCCGAGATGCGACGGATCCGCCCCGACATCCTGTGCCTGCAGGAGGTTCTCCAGAATCCCGACCTGCGCAACCAGGCGGAGACGCTGGCGGACAGTCTCGGCTGCCACCTTCAGTTCGCCTCGGTGGACGGTCCGGACCGCCCCAAACGCTACGGCAACGCGATCCTCACCCCGCATCGGATCCTGGTGAGCGGCGAGCGCAACCTGTCGCCGGCCGACGACTACCGTGCGGTCGCACATGTGCGCATCGACTGGCGCGGCCGCGCGGTGGACGCCTATTCGACGCACCTCCACCACACGCCGCAGGGCGGCGCGATCCGGGCGACCCAGATCCACCACCTGCTCGCGTACGTGGACTCCACGCGCGGCGAGGGCCCGGTGGTGATCGGCGGCGACTTCAACTGCGAGCCGGGCTCGCCCGAGATGAAGCCGATGTTCGCCACCTACGACGACGCGTTCCACGCCGTGCACCCGAAGGCCACCCGCAACGACGCGATCACGTTCAATCCGCGCTTCGGCGTCGACCCCGGCGCGATCGACCACATCTTCGCCGGGCGGACCGGAGCGCATCCGCTGAAGCCGGTCGCCTGCGATGTGATCTTCCGCGTCGTCGGCCCCGACAGCGTGTGGGCCTCGGATCACTACGGAGTCGCGGCAAAGCTGGTCGCGAAACCCGCTTCACCCGCCCGGCCGCGCTGACCTCGCCGTCAGTTGCGGCTCGAAGCTTAGAGATCGATCGACAGGACGATCGGAGGCTTCAGAGTCTCCGGTGACTCGATCTTTCCGCCGGGGCCGAAGCGGGCCACCTGGGTGGTCGCCAGCAGCGCGAACGTGCGCCCGACGATGACGCCGGTGGTCGGCTCGTCGATCGCGGGGTGGTGATGGGAGAGGAGCGTCTCGATCCGCTCGGCGCCCCGGCCGTCGGGCCGCAGGTGGATGCGGATCACGCGCCCGGGATTGGTCACGTTCTGGATGCCGATCAGCGTCGCACCGTCGGAATAGAGACCGTCGATGGCTGACACAGCCTCGCCCTTCGGAAGCTCGAGGCGTGGCAGGAACACCCGGCTTTCGATCTCGACGCGCGCGATCCCGGTCGAGTGCGCGACGTAGAGAGCGGTGCCGTCCGCAGACACGGCGATGCCGTTCGCCCCGGGCAGCGCCCCGGGGGCCACCAAAGTGTCGACCGCTCCGGTGGTGCGAATCCGGTAGACCGCGCTCGCCTGACTGTCGCTGGTGAACAGATCGCCGCCGGGGGACACGGTCACGTCGTTGAGCTGGGCCGCCGCGGGGACATCGATCGAGCGTTCGCGGGCGCCGGAGTCGAGATCGTAGGACACGATCCGGTTGACCGGCTTCTGCCCGCCAGGGGCCAGAGCGGTCGTGCTCACGGCGTGGAGACGTCGCCGCTTCGCATCGACGACCAGGCCCAGCACCTGGCCCAGCTCGCCGGGTTTCGACCATGTGGACACGGTTCCGGACGAGTCGACTCGAAGAATGCATGCCCGCGCGATGCTGCCCACGAAATAGCTGCGCGTGACCGGGTCGTAGGTAATCCCCTCCGGAATCACTCCCTTGTCGAGCTTGAACAACTCGCGGGCGGTGGTCACCCGGGGAAGTTTGGCTTCGAGCGCCCGCCGCGTCCGCTGGAAGGTGGAGTCCGTCCACACCGAATCGAACGCAGTGCCCCGACTCGGCAGGAAGCCGTTGCCGATCTTCTCGAGGTGCTTCAACGCCTCGAGCCCCGCGGCCTTGTTGCCCTCGATGATCTCGAACAGGGACAGGTAGTAATAGAGCGTCGGGTCGTCGGGGCGGGTCTTCAGCCGCTCGCGGATCACCGTGCTGGTGCGCTGCTGGCTCCACGCCGCCGGGATCGCAACGGCCAGCATGGAGACTGCGAGTCCGAGCAGCAGGGCGGAGCGGGATGCCGCAGATCTCATGTCTCGATTCCTCGCTGGATGATGCGTCGGTGAGACGACGATGCTACCAGCCCGAAGACGCCCGCGACGTGCGATGCACACGCGGTGGGGCCACGGGATCCGGCGTCCGTCGAGAGTTGAGCTTTCCGGCCGCTGGGCGATCGATCGCCCGCAACGACTCGAGCGGGCGTAGACTGCGGGACCATGACCGTCCCGCTCCTGGTTTCCACCGACTGGCTGGCCGAGCACCTGGCGGACCCCGCCGTGCGGGTCGTCGATGCGCGCTGGTCGCTGCTCGACCGCGACAAGGGCCGCAACGCCTGGCTGAATGCGCACGTTCCGGGAGCGGTGTTCCTCGATGTCGACCGCGACCTGGCCTCGCCGCGCGGACAGGGACCCGGTCGCCATCCACTGCCGCGTCCCGAGGCATTCGCCGACACCATGTCCCGCGCGGGAATCGGCGCCGCGACCCACGTGGTCGCCTATGACTTCGGTGACGCGTCGACCGCGGCGCGCGTGTGGTGGTTGTTGCGCTACTTCGGACACGATCGCGTCTCGGTGCTCGACGGGGGCATCGCGCGCTGGACCGCGGAAGGGCGTCCGGTCGAAAGCACGGTGCCGTCGATCACCCCGCAGGCGTTCGTTCCCAGCCCGCGGCCCGAAATGCGGGTGGACGCCGACGCAGTCGAACGACTGCGGTCGCAAGCCGGAACGCTGGTGATCGACTCCCGTGCCTCCGAGCGCTACGAAGGCAGTCCCGTGCCTCCGAGCGCTACGAAGGCAGGACCGAGCCGATCGACCCGGTCGCGGGGCACGTGCCGGGCGCCAGGAACCGGCCGTATCCGTCCAATGTGCGCGCCCCGGAGGATCCCCGCTTCCAGCAGGCCGCACTCCTGCGCGAACAATTCGTGCAACTGGGCGCCGACCGGGCCGACCACGTGGTGTGCTACTGCGGCAGTGGCGTCAACGCATGCCAGAACCTGCTCGCGCTCCAGCTCGCCGGATTCACCGGCGGCCTGCTGTACGAAGGATCGTGGAGCGACTGGTGCAGCGTGCCGACCCGTCCGATGAAGACCGGTCCGGAACCGTGAGCCGCTAGAAGCGCCGCGAGACCACCAGCTGCATGGTGCCTTCGCGCGGCACCAGCAGCAGCGACATCTTCTTCCCGTCCGGCACGCCGATCGCGCGTCCGGCCAGCAGACTCTCCATCTTCCACGACACCCAGCCACCGATCGCCGCGCCGGCGACCACGTCGCTCGCCCAGTGGTCGAGGTCCTGGACCCGCGACCATCCGACCATTGTTGCGGCGGGATAGACGATCCACGGCACCCAGCCGGAGGTCGTCTCGCGGTCGAGCGCGACCGCGGCCGCAAACGCGATGGTCGTGTGTCCGGACGGCAACGACCCGTGGCCCGAGAACGGATCGAACGTGAACGCGTCATCCGGCTCGTCGCGCGGACGCACCCGCCCGAACACCACCTTGAGCCCCATCGTGACACCGGCCGCGGTCAGGGTGGAGATCCCCGCGCGCCCCGCACGCCGCGCGAGCACCGGATGATCCTGCCAGCGGCCGTACGCATAGAGCAGGACGGCCGACGACACTGCGACGTAGGGAAGCGCGTTGAAGAGGTCGGCCGTGTTCTCGCGCACGGCATTGTCCTGGTTCTCCACCGCCCGCTCGGTCAGCCACTCGTCGTTGAACATCGCGAGCGTGATGCCGGTCGCGGTGGCTCCGAGGAAGTAGAGATCGTTGCGGCTGATGTGCGGCCGGGTCGGGGCAGGATCGAGAACATCGGCGCGGATCGCTCCCGACCGGTCGAAGATCGAGCTGTCGGAGGAAGCCGGTGCGGACCCGGCGGGCGGGGCGCCGATCGATGCCGACAGCAGGACGAATGCGAACAGCACGTTTCTCGCGACCACGAGGGGACTCCGGGACGAGCGACGGACACCGGCGGCTATGCCACGTGTACTGTAGAGTTCTGAGGCCATGATCACCATCCGACCCGCGACGCCCGCCGATCAGGAAGCGCTCGGCCGCTTCGGCGGCGCCCTCATGCGCCAGCATCATGAGTCCGACTCCCGGCGCTTCATCGAGGTCGAACATCCGGAGCGCGGTTACGGCCGCTTCCTCGTCTCGCAGATCGGACACGCGAACAGCCTGGTGCTGGTCGCCGAGGACGCGGGAGCCGTGGTCGGCTATCTCGAGGACGCGGGAGCCGTGGTCGGCTATCTATTCGCCGACGTGGAACCCACCAGCTGGATGGAACTGCGCGGTCCGTGCGGCGTCATCCAGGATGTTTACGTGGACGAGTCCGCCCGCCACCAGGGAGCGGGCCGGGCGCTCATGCGCGCCGCGATCGACTGGATCCGCAGGAGAGGTCATCGTCAGGTCGTGCTCATGACCAAGACCCGCAACGAGCGGGCGCAGCATTTGTTCGCGACCCTCGGCTTCCGGCCCACCATGATCGAGATGACGCTCGATCAGGACGCATGAGGATCCTCCCCGGGCTTGCCGCCCTCGCCGCGCTGGCAGCAGTCGAGCCGGTGCCCGCGTCGGCCGCGATGTCATGGCCGGCGCTCCATTTCTCGACCGGTGTGAGCTTCAACCACACGCTCGCGGTCGGCGACTTGAACGGCGATGGCAAACGCGATGTCGCGATCGCGAACTCGCAGGCGTCCGCCGTGATCGTGCTGCTCGGCAACGGCAACGGAACGCTCGCGCCGTTTCAGTCATATCCAACGTTCAGTGAGCCGCAGGACGTGCAGATGGCCGATCTCACCGGCGACGGCGTCCCCGACCTCGCCACGCCCGACTACGTGGGCGGCGGCGTCACCGTCCTGCGCGGCCTCGGCAACGGCACGTTCGCGCCGCGTGTCGCCTATCCGGTGGGAGCGGGACTCATTTCACTCGCCGCGTCCGATCTGAACGGCGACACCCTCGTCGACCTGGTCACGTCGAAGGAATCGGGCAACAAGCTCGCGGTGTTGCCGGCTCTGCCCGGGGGAGGGTTCGGCACCGCGATCGAGGTTGCCACCGGCGCGATCCCGCACCAGATCGGGGCCGCCGATTTCAACCACGACGGCAAGCCCGACCTTGCGATCGCGAGCAATGGAGCAACCGCCGTTTCCGTTCACCTCGGGAACGGAACCCACACGCCAGGCGCTGCGACACCGTTCGCCGCCGGACCCGCCCCGATCGGACTCACGATCGCCGATCTCAACGGAGACGGGGACGCCGACCTGCTGCTCTCCAACGTCAACGCGGCGACCGTGTCGGTGCTCCTCGGCAACGGCAACGGCACCTTCGCACCGCCGGTCGCCTATCCGACCGACCCACGTCCGCGCGGGATGGACGCCGGCGACCTGGACGGGGATGGCATTCCGGACCTCGTGATCGCCACCGGCTACCCGGACGGCGACAGTGTGCTGACCGTCTACCGCGGCGTTGGAGGCGGAACGCTCGATGCCCGCGCTCACTTCGATCTGCCGTACCGGGCAGCCGACTGTGTGATTGCCGACATGAATGGCGACGGGCGTCGCGATGTCGTGACCACCGGTCCGCAGGCGGGAGTGGTGACCGTGCTGCTGAATCCCGCGGGAACCGTGGGAGTGCAGCCCCCGGGGACAGCTGCACACGTTCTCGGTCTGGAGATTCATCCGAATCCAGCGCGGACCTCGGCGACGTTTCGATATCGCACCGATCCGGACGTCGCGGTCACGCTGGAGATCTTCGACCTGACGGGACGTCGCGTCGCACAACTCGGCCCGTTTGATGGAGGCGAGCATCAGATCGGGTGGCGCGGACAACGATCGGATGGAACCGCGGCGGAATCAGGGATCTATCTGGTCCGCCTGAGCGCCGGCCGCGCAACTCTCAGCCGGCGCATGGTGCTGCTGCCCCGCTGACGTCAGCGCGATCCCACCGGCGGCGGCGGTCCCTGGTGCCAGTGGCCGTGGTTCGGATCCCAGTGCTGGTTGTTCTTCGCGTCGTAGGTCCAGGCCGCCGGAGTGGGTCCGGCGGGCGCGGTGCCCGGGTTGCCCGGCGAAGAAGCGACGCGGGCCTCGGGCGGTGGCGGCGGACCTTCGTGATAGTGCCCGTGATTGGGATCGTAGTGACGATTGCGGGCGGCGTCGTATTCCCAAGGCACGGGCGTGGCGCCCGCGGGCGGTGCCGTCGCCGTCGCCGTCGCCGAGTCGGTCGTGGGGATCGAGGTGGTACCCGGAGAGATCGCCTGGGGAGTCATCACCATTCGGGTCGGTGCGTTCGAGGGTGACTTCGAGCGCATGACGCCCCAGGCGGCAGCCGCCACGACGATCAGGCCGACGAGTCCCCACAGCCACCCGCGCCGGCCGCCCATCGTCAGCCGCATCTTTCCTGCATGGCAGTGCTTGTACTTGAGGCCGCTTCCGCACGGGCAGGGATCGTTGCGTCCAACACTGGCGCTCATGGCTCCTCCGAAGGCGCACCTGCCGATGGGGCGGGACTCGTGACCGCGATCATTCTAGACGATCGTCCGACGGATCAGGGGATCCAGCCGGGCAGGGCAGCCGCCTGCCGGACCCACTTCGCCATCTGCGTCTCGTCGAGATCATCCTCGTGGATGTCGACGTAGCGCACCTCCTGGTGCTTGCTGGCACCGGGAGGGACGGGGCGCAGTGACGTCCCGCGGAAGAAGGTAACCTTCACGTAGCGGGTGAAGACGTGGAACGAGAGGAACCAGCCCTGGTCCTCGATGCCGTAGAACGGCGAGTTCCACTTCACCGCCTTGCGCACGCCGGGGACCGTGCGCACGACCAGCGCGTCGAGCCGACGCCCGACGCTCCGCTTCCAGCCCGGCATCGCCGCGATGTAGGCGCGCACGGGAGCATTCCCATCGGCCTTCGCGATCTGCGGATTGCCGCCGGCGAGCAGTTTCGCCGGGCTGACTTTACGCGCGACGCCGGGTGGTTTTCGCCGGACTGCCATTGTGGGCCGCCGCTGCCTTGATCAGGGTCTTGAAGGCGCGCGCGTCGACAGTCTCGCCTTCGTGGATGTCGATCGCTCTGCGCGTGCCGGCTTCCAGGCTCGCATTGAAGAGCCGCCCGGGATCCGGAAGGCTCGCCCCCTGGGCGAACGTGAGCTTCACGTAGTTCTTGTACAGCTCGCCGGTGCAGACGATCCCGTTGTGCGACCAGACCGGGACGCCGGCCATCGCGTTCGACGGCTTCCGCCATTTCCGCTCTTCGGACATCCCCGGGACCGCTTCCAGAATCAGTCCTCGCATCCGGTCCAGGGTCTCGTCGCGCCAATCACTCAGGTCGCGGCTCCGCGGCTTGGTGGTCCGGGAAGCCGGTTTCGCGGTCGCTCTCGCCTTGGTCTTCATACGGTCTTCCTCCCGCTGCGCCACTTGAGGGCGTAGGGCAGCACGAACATGTACAGGCCGCTGAACAGGAGGAACGCGAGCGGGACCAGCGGGGAATACGTGATCCATGCAGGCGGCGTTCCCCGGGCCAACGCAACGAAGTTGGCGATCACCGTCACGGTGAAGGCAATGGACTGCCAGCGATGCACCTGACGAATCCAGTGGTTCCAGTTCATGGGATCCTCGCGAGCAAGTCGACCAGCTTTTCACCCATCATCTTCCAGCCATAGCGCGCACCGCCGGACTCCCGCTTCTGCTCCGGCTTGAATCCCGACTGCACCATGTCCAGACGCGTGCCCGACCCCGTGGGCGTGAGCGTGAACGTCACGACCGTCTCCAGGAACGGGACGTTCCACGAGTAGCTGAGCTTCCGATGCGGTTCGATCTCGATGAACCGGCAGTTCACGGTGCCGTCCCAACCCGGGTACGCCTGGGTCTTGAACAGGAACGCCGCGCCCGGCTCGAGCTCGAGATCGAAGACGGGGAGGAGCCACTCCGCGAGCAGTGCGGGTTCGGTGAGCGCGCGCCATACCTTCTCGGGCGGGTGCGGCAGATCGAACTCGAACGCAATCGATTCCACCTGGGATCCGGGCGTCGTTTCGGCAGGAGTCATTTGTCCATTTTCTCCAGCAATCGCTCGAGGCGATCGACGTGCTCCGTCCAGAAGGCGCGGTAGTGCGCGATCCAGTCGATGAGCGGTTTCATCCCGCGTGGCTCCACCCGGTAGTAGACGTTGCGCCCTTCGCGCCGGCCCGTCACCAGGTGGGCATCGCGCAGAGCGGCGAGGTGCTGGGAGACTGCCGGCTGCGAGATGTGGAAGCGCGCCGTGAGGTCCTTCACCGCCGCTTCGCCACGCGTGAGCGACTCGAAGATCGCCCGGCGGCTGGGATCCGCCAGCGCCAGGAAGATCTTGTTGGTCGCCATGACCGTGCTCTGCATGCGTCTATTCATAAGCCGCTACTTATCGGTTGTCAAGGGTCCAAATCGGCGGCCGGGGGACCGGGAGAGAGGGGTCCTGGCAGACCGGGGCGGCGCATTCGGGAGAGAGGGGTCCTGGCAGACCGGGGCGGCGCATTCGTCCCGGTTGGCAACGACCTCCCGTGTGTCGCAGACTGGCGCTGCCTTGAACCGGCAGTCCTGCCCTTTCAACTCAACGCGGAGGCGGAACGTGGCCAGATTCCTGATCGAAGTTGCGCATGATCCCGATGAGTTCGCGTGCGCCCGGGTGGTGAAGACCTTCCTGACCTCGGGCTCGCATTTCCTCACCCATGCCGACTGGGGTTGTGCGGACGGCGATCACCGTTCGTGGGTCATCGTCGACGTCGCCGACAAGAAGGAAGCGATGGCGGTCGTGCCGCCGCCCCTGCGGCCCGCGACGCGGATCACCGGACTCAACAGCTTCTCGCTCGACTACATCGAGGAAGTCCTGAAGAAGCATTCCTCCGCGTCGTCGTAGCGAGTTGAGCCGCCGGGTCGTCGGCGGCGCTGACATCCACCTGACAGCGGCACGCAAACTGCAGTAGTTCCCCATGTCCTCCCACGCTTCGACACCTTGGGAACACGCATGTGGGACTTGCAGCGGTTGTTCTTTGCGCGGCTTACTTGTTCTCCCCGAACGCACAAGCCGCCCATGACAGCACGACAGACAGCTCGGCCGTCGGCAGAATCTCGGTAGCCGCATCTGACAGCACCAACCCGATTCTGCTCCCCTCGGTTGTAGTTCCGGGTCGCCGACCCACCCCAGCCGGGGATCCGGCATGGATCCCATCGTCGGCCCGAAATCTGTACGCGGACGATGGGTCGAAGCTGCTGCTCGGCGACTTGAGGGTCTCGTCCGTGCTGCCGGCCTCCGCCGCCCTGAGTCTCTACGGGTTGCCGGTGGAACAGACAGCCCGGGATTACATCTGGGACCATCGCATCGGCGGGCCCACGACCGCGGTGTTCGGCTCGCGCACCAAGGTCAACCCGGACGTCGTCCGGATCGCGCTCCATCCGTTCCTCATGTCCCATCGATACCGCGACACCAACGGATCGCTGGAGTGGCGTCCCGAATACCAGTCGAACCATTTCCGGGCCCTGTCGGTCTCGAGCGATCTCATCGAGCGTCGCGCAACGCTGTGGCTCGCGAATGGATCGGGCGAGGTGACCCCGCCCCTTCAGCTGGTCACCAGCGTGCGCCAGAGCGACGTCGCCCCGTTCCTGGCAGCCGCCGTCCCCGCGTTGAACGTGATCCCGCGCTACACGGATTCTCAGACCTTCGCCAGCTGGCGCGTCGGCCAGCAGACGATCGAGGGTTTCTTTCTGTTCGGACGCGAGCGGGGCGACTGGCGCGAGACGATCGACGGCGTCGATGCTGCAGTTCTCCAGAACACTCGACAGAACCTCGCGATCGTTCGATTCGTGCGTGTGCTGCCCCATGATTCGAAACTGACGGCCGGGGTCAGCTGGGAAGGCGATCACGTGGATTCCGACTATCACTACGGCGAGTTCAACGAGGGGACGCAGTCCACATCCCACCTCGTCAATCCCCGGATCACGTACTCGATGGGGGGCGGCGCGCTCACCACCTGGGTATCGCAGTTCTGCGTCGAGTCCGAGCCGGGCGGGTCATGGTGGCGAAGCGGCCTCGACGGGGGAGTTGAGAGTCGGACGACACTGGGCTGGTTCACGCTTCAGCCGTCGGTTGCGTTTCAGCACTTTCGCAATCAGGAGGGCACCATCGTTCACGGAATGACCGTGCAGGCACATCCCGATCAGGTGACGCTGATGGCCGGCTACGGCACCTATGCCGATTACTTCCGGTTCCACGACGGCGTGTTCGGCAATGTCTTCGACCCCGGGGCCGCGCAGCGCCCCCAGTCCGCCGCCCATTACGTCGGATCGATCCAGTACGAGCCGAAACGGAGACGGCCGTTCGATCTCGTCCGGATCACGGGTGTTCGCAAGGACCTGGACATCGATATGGGGAAGTCACGGGATGGCGTCCGGATCCTCGCGTGGGACTTCATCGTCGCAAAGAGCGGGACCCGCAGCTGGGAGATCGCGTGTCTGGCCAACGATGCGCAGCGCAGCGGTGGCCCGGTGGTGGGGATGATCCCGTTCAGCCTTCGCGCAGGACTCAGCGGTCGCGTCGTTCGTTCGCTCACCGTTTCCCTCGAGGCGAACTATCGCAGCGGTTCGATCGCCGAATACCGGAACCCGGGCCCGCGTCTCGGTGAGCGCTTCAAGCTCGAGCCGAGCCACTACCTCAACGTCGCGCTGACCCAGCCATTCGAGGTGCTGCATCGTCCGCTGAATCTGACCGTCACGGTCTTCAATGCCCTGGCTCTGGCCGGCAGTCGCGCCGAACTCACGGTCGACGAGTACGGCCGACGCTACGACGCGCCCTGCTGGGCGAACCTCCGGCTCCGCTACGACGTCTGGTGAGTCGCGGAACAACGAAACTCCACACCACATCCCGCCAGACACCAAGGCGAGTCGTCAGACACCCGACTCGCCTTGGTCGTTTTCCGCTGATGGGCGACCGAGGGTCAATCAGCCGCCATCATTGTTGCGGAGTGGTCATTCACTGACTGGCGTGCAGCCGCTCACTCCCCTGCACGACGCAACGCACTCATTGACGTAGATATTGCCGTCCCCGCATCGCACCGGGGCGTAGATCGTAGGACAGGGACACAGAACTGTAATGGTAGCGGGGTCACACCCGGCGTTGAGCGCCAGGCACCGGTTGGCGTAGGTCACGCCGTTGCAGACGACCGGGTTATAGATCTGGCCACAGACTCCCAGACGCGTACAAGGCCCGGGCGAACCGGAGCATTCCGCGAGGCACGCGTTGGCGTAGGTCTTGCCGTCCGCGCAGGTCACGGGATCGAATTCCAGACCGCAGGCGCAAACTGGGCCTCCGCAGGCACCAGGAGAGTCGCCATGGTTCAAGTGCGCGAGGGCGGCATGGACGTTGAGCGTGAGGGTCTTGCCCTTGTGGCAGATCTCGACCGTCTGAGCTGATGCGAATCCTGCGCTCAGCGCCATGAAGATCCATGTTGCAGCGAAGATCCACAGTACCGACGAAAGCACTCGCCGGGATCGCTTGGTGACGTTCAGGTTCGACATTTCTGCACCTCCTCATTCACTTCGCGGCCGTGAGACACCGGCCAGGCACATCTCCTTCTCGCCGGTGCGCACGGCGGAGCCCGTGCCCGTTGAAGGGCGCCTTGATCGAATTGTGGCCTCGAAGAGAACTCTCTCATCGGCCCCTCGACTGAATTGCTGCGTGCGTGTCGATCGGGGGAGGCCTGCGTCTGCGCGGTGGGGTGCGATCACCCTTTGGGAATCCCGCGAGGATGCGGGATGTGCGTGAATCCGGACTGATCTGCTGCCCGTGTCTCGCACGCTACGCCCGAACACGATGGTCCTCTCAGTCAATTCAAGCGGCCCGTGAGATGGGTACGGGTCCGCCGTACGGTCATGCGTGTACGGTTGCGTGAGTGCCGCTACGCACCGGAACAATTTGCCGGCGACTCGCGTTCGCGGATCGGGCAGGCTAGCTTCTCGCCCCATGTCGACCCCCGGGGTTGCCGGATTCGCGCGCATCCGCGTGCCGCATGTGTTCGTGCTGCTGACGTTCATGGTGTTGCTGGCAGCCCTGGCCACCTACGTCGTCCCCTCGGGCCGCTACGAGCGCACGCGCAGGGCCATCGAAGGACGTGAGCGCACGCTGGTGGTCCCCGGCACGTACACCCCGATTCCCAAGGTCGTCACGATCGGAGGAGCCCTGCTCGGCTCCCCGGAACCAGCGGCGGCCCCCGCCCGGCCGGTGAGCTTCCTCGGGTTTCTCAGCGCGATCCCGCGCGGAATGGTCGAAGCGAGCGACATCATCTTCTTCATCTTCATCATTGGTGGCGCGTTCGGGATCCTCCAACGCTCAGGGACGATCATGGCCACCGTGCGCGGGCTGATGGAGCGCCTCGGCCACTCCGCCCCGGTTCTCACGGTGACGGTGATGCTCGCACTCGCCGTTGGCGGGTCGATGCTCGGCATGGGAGAGGAGTTTCTTCCGCTCGTACCAGTCTTCCTCATGATCGCGGCACGCCTCGGCTGCGACCGGCTCTACGGCGCGGCGCTCGTCTTGCTGGGCTCGTTCGTCGGCTTCGCGGCCGCCACCACGAATCCGTTCACCATCAACGTGGCGCAGGGCATCGCCGAGCTGAAACTCAACAGCGGCCTTGGGCTGAGGCTCGCCTTCTTCGCGATCGCCGTTCCGCTGGCGATCCTCCACGTCCTGCGCTATGGCAGACGCCTGTCGCGCGATCCGAGTTCCTCGCTGGTGCCCGCCGAGACCATCGACGTCACGCCGGACACGCGCGAGGACGAGCCGTTCGACGGGCGACACCTGATGACGCTCGCGGTCTCGCTCGCTCTGTTCGGCGCGATCCTGTGGGGCGTGCAGTTCCGGGGCTGGTGGATGACGGAGATGGCGGGCGGATTCCTGCTCATGGGGATCGCCGCGGCGGTAATCTGCCGCCTGCCGCTCGCCGCGGCGTCGGCCGCGTTCGTCAAAGGCATGGAGGACATGGTCGTCGCCGCGCTGGTCGTCGGCTTCGCCCGTGGCGTGACGGTGGCGTTGAGCGACGGTCAGATCCTCGACACGGTTGTGAACTCGGCCGCCACCGCGCTCGGGTCCTGGCCGCCGGTCGTGTCGGCCTGGGGGATGCTGCTGTTCCAGACCGCCCTCAACATGCTGGTCCCCTCGGGCTCCGGACAGGCGACCGTCACCATGCCGGTCATGGCCCCGCTCGCCGACGTCCTGGGGCTCACCCGGCAGACCGCGGTGCTGGCGTTCCAGTTCGGGGATGGGCTTTCGAACCTGATCATCCCGACCTCCGGGCTGCTGATGGCAATGCTGGCGCTCGCCCGGGTGCCGTATGCGAGCTGGCTGCGCTTCGTTCTTCCGCTGCTCGCGCAGCTCGCGATCCTATGCGTGGTGTTCCTGCTGGTGGCGGTGACGATCGGGTATCGGTAGGGAGATTCACCCCGTACGCACCGCGTTCGTCCTGCATGCTCCTGCGGTAACGCAGTCGCCGCCCTCACTTCTTGGCCGCGACATTGCATGTCCGATCCGCGGCACATACATTCTCCTACGCTAGCCCCCGTCCCCGGGAAGCGACGCACCCCCGGCTCCTGCAGGTCGCATCATTCGGAGCATTGCCTGTTGTTCTCGGAGGTAACGATGTTCAGTGCTGTCCCCGTCCAAACCGCGCCGCAGCGCGGCACGTTCCTCATGTCGTTATTCGCCGCCGTGCTGCTTTCGTTCTGTGCCCATCCTGCAGCCGCAACCGAATGGGTTCCGATGAAGGAAGAGTCGCTGGTCGCGCGCACGACGCCCCCCTCGCTCTTGATCCATCTCCATGGCGGCATGTTCTCACCGACCGAGGTCAACGCGCCGAGCCCCACGATCGGCCTGCGCCTGAGCAAGCTCGTCAGCTCCAATCTGCAGCTCGGTGTCCTGACCGGATATACGCTCCAGCGAAAGGACCAGACCGCGGACGTGAACTCGCTGCCGGGGACCCAGCCCAAGCGGGTCCTCGCGCGCTCGGACGCTCAGCTTGTTCCCCTGATGGGCTTCCTTCGGGTCAACTTCACCCAGAAGTTCTGGCTGGTGCCGTATTTCGGCGTCGGCGCGGGATACGAATGGCTCAGCTACAAGTCGACCGACTATCAGACCGACGTGACGAATTCCTCGACGTTCTCCAACTGGGCGTGGGAGGGGTGGGTCGGGATGGGCCTCCGCCTCGGCCAGTCATTGCGGGTGAATGGCGAGATCTTCTACAACGGCGCTTCGCTCGAGCGCGAGGTCGTCGATGAGAACGCCCAGTCCTGGAAGGAAGTGGTGGATCTCAACGGCGTGGGCGCAAGGGTCGGGCTCGACTTCATCATCCACTAGCAGTCGGATTCGGCAGGCGACTCGCCGCCGCGGATCGACCGACTCAGCACCTTCGCCATCTCTCGGGAGGATTTCAGGATGTCACCAGTTCACGCGCGCCGCGCACTTCTCGTGGGCGTCGCTCTCATCGCAGCCCTCGCCATCGGCTCGAGACAGGGACTCATGACCACCCCAGCGCAAGCGACCACCGGCAAAGCCGCGCTCGGCCCGTGGGGCGTCGAGCTGACCGCCATGGACAAGTCCATCCAGCCTGGCGACGACTTCTTTCGGTACTCCGGCGGCACCTGGATGAAGACCACGCAGATCCCGGCCGACCGCTCGCGCTGGGGTGCATTCAGCATCCTCGGTGCCAAGTCGGAGGACGACGTTCGCGCGGCCCTCGACGAGGCCAGCATCCTCGGTGCCAAGTCGGAGGACGACGTTCGCGCGGCCCTCGACGAGGCAGCCAAGGGGAAGCAGGCGGCGGGATCGGCTGCGCAGAAGGCGATCGACTACTACCGCAGCTACATGGACACCACGGCGATCGACGCGCGCGGCATCGAGCCGGCCAAACAGGATCTGGCAGCAATTGCGGCGTGCAAGACCCATGAAGACATCGCCCGCCTGTCGGGCGGCCCGGCGTTCCGCGCCAACCTGCCGATCGGCATGGGCGTGACGCTCGACCCCAAGCGACCGGATGTCTACATCGTGGCCATCGGGCAGGCCGGGCTCGGCATGCCGGACCGCGACTACTATCTGAAGGACGACGCCAAGTTCGCCGACGCGCGCGCCAAGTACCGCACGTACGTCGAGAACATGCTCAAGCTGTCGGGCGATGCGCAGGCCTCAGCCGACGCTGATTCGATCGTATCGGTCGAGAAGCGGATCGCCGAGATTCACTGGCCGCGTGAGAAGTCGCGCGACCGGGATCTGACGTACAACCCGAAGAACCGGACGGAGCTGCTGGCGTTCGCGCCCGACTTCCCGTGGGAGGCGCGTCTCACCGCGTTCGGCGCCCCGGCGCAGGACCAGTTCATCGTGGCGCAGCTCGACGCGGTGCAGGCGCTGGCCAGGCTCTATCGCGGCACCTCGGTCGAGGTCTGGCGCGCGTACGTGACGTTCCACTACCTGAATGCCAACTCCGACGTGCTGCCCACGGCGTTCGACGACCTGTCGTTCGAGTTCAACGGCAAGGCGCTGACCGGCACGCCGATGCAGCGTGCACGCTGGAAGCGCGCCGTGTCGGCGATGAGCGGCGCGCCGTTCAACGCGGCGCTGGGGGAGGCGGTGGGCGAGCTGTACGTGAAGCGCACGTTCTCGCCCCAGGCCAAGGCCGAGATGGCCAAGCTGGTCGAGAACCTGCGCGCCGCCTACAAGGCGCGCATCGCGAAGCTGCCGTGGATGACGGAAGACACGCGGAAGGCGGCACTGCGCAAGCTCGAGACCATCAACGTCAAGATCGGCTACCCGGACAAGTGGCGCGATTACTCGACCCTCGCGATCAAGGCGGGGGACGCGTTCGGAAATCGCCAGCGTGAGAATGCCTTCCAGCGGTCGCGTGACATCGTCCGCCTGGCCCGGGGCGCCGATCGTAACGACTGGAACATGGCGCCGCAGACGGTCAATGCCTACTACAACTCGACGTGGAACGAGATCGTGTTCCCGGCTGCGATCCTGCAGCCACCGTTCTTCGACGTGAACGCGGACCCCGCGGTCAACTACGGCGGCATCGGCGCGGTCATCGGTCACGAGATGGGTCACGGCTTCGACGACCAGGGATCCAAGTCCGACGAGAAGGGCGTCCTGCGCAAGTGGTGGGTCGAAGAGGACGAGCGCCGGTTCAAGGAGCTGACCGGCAAACTGGCCGATCAGTATTCAAAGTTCGAGGCGCTGCCCGGACTGTTCGTCAACGGCAAGCTGACGCTCGGCGAGAACATCGGCGACCTGGGTGGCCTGAACGTCGCGCTCGAGGCCTACAAGATCTCGCTCAAGGGCAAGGAACCGCCGACGATCGACGGATACAGCAGCCGGCAACGCTTCTTCCTGGGCTTCGGCCAGATCTGGCGTCAGCTCTCGCGCGAAGAGGCGCTCCGCCAGCAGGTGGTTTCCGACAGCCACTCGCCGGGCGAGTTCCGGGCCAATGGCACGGTGCGCAACATGGACGAGTGGTACGAAGCGTTCAACGTTCAGCCGACGAGCAAGCTATACCTGGCGCCCGATCAGCGCGTTCGTATCTGGTAGACGCAACGCACCTCGCGACGACGTAGACGAGCGCGCCCCGGCAGGATGGCCGGCCGGGGCGCTTTGTCGTGAAGGATCGAGCGAGAGCTCGGAGGATCAGCAGTCGCCGCGATCGTTCGCGCGCCGCAGCGTGTGGACCGCCTGGTCCAATGCCTGAAGGAAGCGCGAACGGTCGCGTGCGTCGAACGGCGGCGGGCCGCTCGAATCCAGTCCGGCGCCACGCAGCTCGGACAGCAGATTGCGGGTCGCCATCACATCGCCGATGTTGGACTCCGTGAACGGCCGGCCGGTCGGGCCAAGCGCATACGCGCCGCGCTCGAGGCAGCGCGCCGCGAGCGGGATGTCGGAGGTGATCACGATGTCCCCGCGCCCCGCGTGCGCGACGATCCAATCGTCCGCGACATCGAATCCCTGGCCCACGACCTCGAGCGAGAGCTTGGGCGCGCTCGGGATCCACATCGAGCTTGCGGACACGATCGTCACCGGCAGATCGTAGCGCTCCGCGACCCGGTAGATCTCGTTCTTGACGGGGCAGGCATCGGCGTCGACGTAGATGTGCAGGGCATGTTCCTCATGGCGCGACGGAACGCATTACCGTTAGAGTCTGAGGCCTGATGGCCGGCCCGAGCAAGATGCCTCCGCCCGCGGGTGCGCTGGCAAAGCTGCGCGAGGATGCCAGTCTGTCGGCGGCCGCGGCCGCCGAGACTCTCGACATCACCGAGATCGAGCTGGCCGCTATCGAGGGCGGGACGGCGCCGGCGCCCACGACGCTGCTCGCGAACATGGCCAGGCTCTACCACGCGAACCCACACCTGCTCGTCAAAGCGTACCTCGCAGATCAGCGCTCGTAATCCAATCCAGCCGCCATCCCCGGCAGGTTATGATTAGAGGAACTCCCTGCTGGAACCAGGATGGCTGGCCATGACCCGACGGACTGTTGTTCGCCTCGTTTGCCTGTTGTGCGGTGCCCTGATCCTCGCCGGCGCCGCTTCGCGTGCCGGTGCTCAAACGCCCGATTTCGGCCCGGGGACGCCGGATTCCACCGGCGCTGCCGCCGTGGCGGACTCTGCCCAGGCGGATTCCAGTTCCACGCCCGCTGCCGACACGACGGCGGCCCCACCCGACTCGGCCGAGATTCTCGTTCCTGGCCTTGCGGTGCCAGCCGCCGACACCACGGTCACCCACACCCTCGCGCCGGTTGGGGAAGTGCCGAACGCCGTGCCGCCCCCGCGTGGACGCCCACGCATCGGACTGGTCCTGAGCGGTGGCGGCGCGCGCGGCGCGGCCCACATCGGGCTGCTCCAGGTTCTCGAGGAACACCACATCCCGATCGACTGCATCGCCGGCACCAGCATGGGGGCGGTGATCGGCGGCTTGTATGCGGCCGGCCTCGCGCCCGCACGCCTCGACTCGATCGTCAATACGATGGACTGGCGCGTTGCGTTCAAGGACCGGGGCGCCGCCCGCCGCCCGGGTTTCACCGGCAAGCGCGACGACGACGTGGCTCGGGTGGGACGCGGCGCCGGACTCCGCAATCGCGGACTCCTGCTTCCGCCGGGCGCGTTCGACGGCTACCGGCTCGACCTGTTGCTCAAGCGGCTCACCTTGCCTGCCGTGTTCATCGGCGACTTCGACCAGCTCGCCGTTCCCTATCGCGCTGTCGCCGCCGACTTCATGACCGGCGAACAGGTGGTGCTCGATCACGGCGACCTCGCCCAGGCGATGCGCGCCAGCATGTGCGTGCCGGCCGCATTCACGCCACGCGAGTTGAACGGCCGGCTGCTGGTGGACGGCGGCATCGTCGACAACCTGCCGATCGAAGTCGCGCGCCGGATGGGCGCGGACGTCATCATCGCGATGGACATCGGGCCGCCCCCCAAACGGCGCGAAGAACTGAACACGATTCCCGCGATCACGTTCCACCTCAGCATCCTCCCGGCCGAGCAGAACCGGCGCCGCCAGATCGCCGCACTCGGCGATCGCGACGTATTCGTGCGTCCCGACCTGGGCTCGATTGGCATGACCTCGTTCGACCGCACGGCGGACGCGATCGCGATCGGCCGCCAGGCGGCCGAGTCGCTGCTGACGAAGCTCGAGCCGCTCGCGCTTTCCACCGACGATTATCAGGAGTGGCAGGCGGTGCGGGCCGCGCGGATCCCGGCCGACTCGATCGACATCGCGGAGGTCGCCTTCGAAAACCGCACCGACATCGACAGCGCCATCGTCATCCGCCAGCTGGACCCCCAGCCGCCCGGGCGACTCGACGTGACCCGCCTCGAAAACGGGATCGACCGCCTCTACGCGCTCGGCCTCTACGAGGGGGCGTGGTACAACCTCGAACGCGAACCCGACGGCACCATTGTCAACGTGACCGCGGTCCCGCGCACCTGGGGCCAGGAAGAGGTCCATGGCGGGTTCGCGATGTTCGACGACTACGAGCATCCCGCGTTCAACCTGGCGCTGGACTACCGGCGCCGCGCGATCAACAAACGGAACGCCACTGCATCGGCCGGTATCGAAGTGGGTCACGATGCCGCGTTGTGGGCGCGCTTCCACCAGCCGCTCGACGATGGACTCGAGTGGTTCGTCGAGTTCGAGCCATCGTACGTGCGCTGGTCGATCGACGACTTCGAGAGCGACGGCCACAAGCGCGCCGAGTACGGTGTTACGCAGTACGGCTTCTCGCTGTCGGGCGGGCGACAGCTCGCGTCATGGCTGGACACGCGTGCGGGATACGTGCGGCTGGGCGGCAACGTCCACCCGCGGGTCGGGGACGCGGCGCCCGAGCGAGCGAGCGATGTCGGCGAGCTCTATGTCCAGGTTCACGCTGACGCACTCGACCGGGGGACGTTCCCGACCCGCGGGTTCGCGCTGCGCGGCCGCCTCACGACCGGCCTCGAGGTGCTTGGTTCTGAGATCGGCTACGGCCAGATCGAGGCCGACGGCGAGCTGGTCGGAACCCGCTCGCGCGTGACCGGCCTGGTCGGGGGCCTGATCGCCGCCACGTTCGACGGCGACGTGCCGATCGA
>Ga0210380_10000393_pt1 | contig 20242 bp, 16 predicted proteins | sample PLM4_5_coexredo_FD_155476 | JGI IMG/M metagenome (GOLD analysis project Ga0210380, IMG submission 155476) | Groundwater sediment microbial communities from an aquifer in East River, Colorado, USA - PLM4_5_coex redo | ecosystem: Environmental > Terrestrial > Soil > Riparian zone | place: USA... | reverse complement strand
TGATACGATGCGATCTCGGAACGACGCGCGTAGCACCGTTTTCCGGCGTGAAGTCATCGAGCATCCATAGCGCGGTGATCAGAATGCATTCGTTCTCCCGCCCGCGCAAACAATCCGAATGCAATCCTTGCTGGCCAAATCCCGGCAGCGGGTTGCGTCCATGCATGCCGCCGAGGCAATAGGTCGGCGAGAGCAGATGCTCCGCAGCTGCCTTCAACACTGGATGATGCTCCAAAGCGCGCCAGGATTTCGCTTCCGGAGTTTCGTCCGTGATTTCGACATGCTGTGTACCGCCCACCTGGACTGGAGCATGCTCGAAGGCGCGACGCAGGCGTCCAACCCACTCCGAATCCAGCGCGCCAGGAACGACGACATAGCCCTCCTGATCGAGCGCCTGGTGGACCGGGCTCACGGGCACGGCGGATAGGTGGGACCTGTACTTCATGGCATGACGACCTGAATGTAGCGGCTAGCAAAAATATGCGGGGTGCGGTGGGCGGTCAAGTTGCCTGGAACATCGTTTCGGTACTCCTTCCGGGGCGGGCCCCCCACCCGACCCCGAAAGAAGACTGACTGGTGTGTTCTCACAAAAAGGCGATTATGAGGCTTCGAGTTCCGGATCCCGGTCCATGCCCGCTGTATGAGTTCTATAATTTGGGCTTTTGCAGGTTCCACGAAGGCCACACCATGTATGAGCGCCTTTGATTTCAAACATGATGTAGTTCCGGGATTTAATCGACCGGCGTGCTCGATTCAGGCGTCAGAATGGCGTGATTCGGTCATCTTCCAGCTGTGTTCTACTTCCCACCCTTGGATTCTGGCTCCGGTTCATAAATCTCCGTGACGCCGGTGAACAAGGCCTTGCCGTTGCTATCCTTGATGGCGGTGGCGATGCCGATGTCTGGAAAGTTGCGAGCTGGAGAGCCGATTACTTTGATTCGGTCACCGATTTTCAGCGAGTCCCGAGTCCAGCCTCGGCGCATGAGAGTATTGGGACTCGGCAGTTCGAAATGCCAGCTCACCTTTTCGCCCTTGTCGCTAGTCACATCCACATGGATCCATGCGTGTGGACTTTTCCATTCCACCTTGCTCACTGTGCCTTCGACTTCCACTTTCTTTCGCGAATCGTACTCCGACTGCGAATGATGGGCCCATGCGGCAGGGGCCAGCGCAAGGCAGAGCGCGACAAACGCTGAAAGCGGAGTCAGACCATAACTCATTGCGCGGAAAGTTCTGTTTGTAGTTTTCATTTCTTGTAGAGCTTGACGTCCTGTTCGTTGTCGTTGCAAATCTCACCGAGCATCTGGGTGTCCACTTGCACGGCCATTTCGATGGTGACCGACCAGGGCTTGGTATAGGCCTTGGGATCATCGACGGCAATCTCGATCTGCATGAGGCCGAAATTGACGCGCTTTAGCCGCTCGGTGATACGCGCGGCTTCCGTCACCGGACTGCCCTGGATGTCGAGCCACATGTCGTCCCGGATGCCGTTGGTTTCGATCACCAGCGTTTCGCCTTCCCAGTGTCCGGTGGAGTAGCCGTTCCAGGTCGGATTGGGATTCTTCGGCAGTGGTCGGCCGTCCAGATACACTTCGCGGTAAGCCTCGTTGAATTCATGCAGGACCACCATCATGCCGGGCGTCTGCAGTATCCTCATGTACTGCGGCAACGTCCAGGCGCGGGGGAAGTTCGGTGGCATACAGTAGGTATGTGGATCCTCGCGGCCGCCATTGGCGCGCCGCACCTTCATTTGCTCCTTCGACCACTCGGTATAGGGCAGGCCGCCCGGTAGTTTGGTGCCGATATTGATCTGCTCGCGCGCCATGCGCTCTTCCTGGATGCAATCCCCCGTTCGGCAGTTATCTCTCGATGGGACGTTGGCGAACCACATGCCGGAAAAATCCGGCTTGCCGTCGGGCGTACGCGGAGCCGGCGCTTTCAGGTCCGGAGCGCCGCTGGCCAGCCGAGGAATCCCCGGAGTGGGATAATTCAGCCACTGAGCCAGACCTATAGCGGGTGTGGACAAAACGAACAGCAGCACTGCCGGCCATAGCGATCTCAGTGGCGAGTCGCTCTTGAATTGCGAGGGGCGTTTCTTTGTTTGCATCATTGTTCGATCTGTTGCGATGTCGGACAGATGGGGAGGATTTTAGGCGAGGTGAGAACCAGAAGAACAGGAAATATGCGGTGTGACGCTCGGTCAACGAAAGCAAATCGATGTGCGTTATACTGCGCCTCGCTTCCAGCCAAAAGGAGGAACTATGAATCGAATCACAGCAAGCTTCGCGGCGGTTGCGTTTTGCATCGCGTTGTTTGCGGCTAGTGCGGCAAGCCAGAGAACGGCACAGAACGTCTCGAAGCTGGAGGCGCAGGACTATATCGACATTCGCCAGCTCATTGATGGCTATTCTCACATCCTCGACAACTGCACGAACAACGGCAACACCTACGCGGACCTCTTCACTCCCGATGCAACCTTCGGCGTGTCTTCGCAGTGGGGCAGCGGCGCCAAAATCTGGTTTCGCGGCCGCGAGCAGCTCCGCACCGCAGGTGGTGGCGGTAAGGATGCCTGCCGGCCGGTGCAACCATATCCGGAATACCACATCGTGATCAGCCCCGTGATAACACCCGTGGCGGGCGGTGCGAAAGCGATCTCCACGCTGCTGACGATCACGAACAAGACCACCAAACAGGGCGACATCATCCACTGGGAAGGCGGCTACGAAGACACCTTCGAGAAAACCGCGAACGGCTGGCGTTTCAAATCTCGGGTGCACGTGTGGCCCGAGGTGAAGTGGACCGACAATCCTGCGGACATGCCGCCCCGGGATCTCGAGAAAGAGTGAACTGCAGGCACGGGTGGCTGCGCCGTTTGAAGTGTCGTGCTCTCTTTGCACGCGCAGGATTTCAATTGACGGGGGTTCTGCCGACAGCTGCTCCTCAAAGTATCATTGAAGCTTTGCGGGTCTGATGTTCCCGCTCCGAAGCCGACCTAACCGTTCACCACTCTCTGAGGCATAACTGTCGGGTCCGGGACGCGAAATCTAAACGACAGGCCGGAAAAGCGCGCCCTATAAAGTATCCAGAGTGCCGTTTCGTATAGGAAGTATTATGCTGGGCGCTGTCACGGGCTCAGCGTCCCACCGTCGTTGTTTCAAATAGGGTATTGGATTTACGGCAGCTCGACGAGGCGATTCGGGCATATCTCTCGGACTGAAAATACGCATGTTGGGAGAGTGGCAGATTACGGATGCCGCAACCGCCGCGGTTCATTTCTCCATCTCAACCCACCAGTTCTGCACAACGATAGTGGGTGCGTCTGCACCTCCTCCCGATAAGTAGGATAAAGCCCCCGGAAGCGGAATTCGATCGGTTTGTCTGATAATGAGTCTGCTGTGGGAAGGTCGCCAGCGGACTCAGGCGGTGTGGCAAACATGGGACATGGCCCACGTACTACTCCGGAAGGCCAAAACAATGGATCGAGTTGCCTGACGCTACAGCGATGTACTGCTTTCCATCCACAGCGAAGCTCATGGGCGAGGCGGCCATGGCACCGCCTGTCTGATATCGCCAAAGGTATTTGCCCGATTTCGCGTCGAGCGCAATGAGGTAGCCCTCACGAGACGCGCCGAACACGACACCGCCGGCTGTCGCCATCACACCATTGCTCAGCGAACCCTGTAAGAGTTTGAAGTCCCACAATGTCTTGCCGGTTTCGGGATCGATCGCCTTGATTCCGGCGGATGGTTGCGGGTCGTCCTTGCCGGGAGGCGGCGCTGCGCCCCGGCCCCGGCCGATGTATTGCCGGCCCGCCTCATATAGTGCAGGAGCGCTAATGGCCTGTCCGCCGCTTTCCGAATACTCGAGATACATCCATCCGGTGATGGGGCTGTAGGACGGCGCCTGGAAATTCGTGCCGCCAACGAGCGAGGGATATACCAGGAAGCTGCCCTCCGGACTGGAGTTTGATCCCGGAATCTGAATCGGCCGGCCGTTTGCGTCGAAGCCTTTGTTCCAGTTCTGATACACGAATGGCGTTCCGGACAGGAATTGTCCGTTTGTCCTGTCGAGCACGTAGAACATCGAGTTACGGTCCGCGTGCAGCAGAAGCTTGCGATTCTGGCCGTGCCATATGCGATCCACGAGGATCAAGTCCTCGGCAGAATCCCAGTCGTGCCCATCGTTGGGCGTGAACTGGTAGTGCCACTTCAACCGGCCGGAGTCGGGATCAAGGGCCACAACGGAGTTCGTATAAAGGTTGTCGCCAGTACCTCGCACCGAACGATCAATCTGGGCTCCGGGGTTTCCCACTGTCCAGAAGAGAGTGTTGAGATCCGGGTCAAACGATCCTGTTAACCACGTGGGACCCGCTCCTGTTTTCCAACTGTCTCCGGCCCATGTGTCGTTGCCGGGCTCGCCCGGTCCCGGTATGGAGTTCCAGCGCCACAGCAGCGCTCCCGTCGCCGCATCGTACGCGCTGAGAAATCCTCGCGCGCCGAACTCGCCGCCGGACACTCCAACGATGACTTTGTCCTTTACGATCAGTGGAGCGCTGGTGATGCTGTAGCCGAGCATGGTGTCGGCCACCTGTGTTTCCCACAGAAGAAGTCCCGTTCTCGCGTCGATGGCGACAATCGCCGCATCCAACGTACCCACGAATACACGATGACCGAGCAGGGCGACTCCGCGGTTGTATGGATTAATCTCGTTCGGATTGCGAACCTTCTGTTGTCGCGTGAACCGCCAGATCTGGCGGCCGCTTCTGGCGTCGAGCGCCAGCACGGTTCCGGGCTGGCCGCTGGTGTACATGACGCCGTCAACAACGAGCGGCCCGACTTCAAGAGCGGAGGTGCCGGGCAACTGGATAGACCATTTCGCCTGAAGGTTGGACACATTCTTCGTCGTGATTTCCTTCAGCCCCGAGTAGTGCGTGCCTTGATAGTTGCCCCAGTAATGCATCCAGTTCTGCGGTTCGGAGTCCGACTTGCGCAAGCGCTCATACGTGACCCCGCCGGCCATTCCTGCGCTGGCCGCGGCCGCCTTGGCCGCATCGCGCCCTTTGAGCGCGCCGAGGTACGCAACCACGTTCTGTATCTCGGCATTCGTCAGGCGCGACACATAATCACCCGGCATCAGGGACCGGTTTTCACGGCGCATATCCGCGAGGTTCATCTTGTCGAGCAGATGCAATTGCCCCGACGCGTCGACGATTTGAAGTGTAAATGTGTCTTCGTTTCGGCGAACGCCTTGAATTTGGCGGCCGTCTTTCATCTTCGCGACGATCGTCGTCGGCGCGCCGCGCCCGCCTGGCGGTGTCTGGGCGGAACCGCTGGGGTTAAGGATCTTCGTTCGCAACGCTTCCGGCGATGTCTGGCCCGCGTTGGAAAGATCCGGTCCGGCCATTCCGCCACGGCCGTTTACTTCGTGGCAACTCGCGCAACCGGCTTTGCCAAAGAACAGGCTTTCGCCCGCATTCACCGCGTCGTTAGAATTCTGCGAGGCGGCAAGGACCGACACGCTCAGGCCGATGGCAGCGACAAAGGAAAAGTATAGGTTCAGTCGGGCTGGCAACATGATGCTCGCGAGACTATTTGAAGATCTGCGGAGCGGCAAGAGAAAACACGGTCACGCCCGACAAGATCGCAAAGCTGAAAGCGCAAAAGCGGCGGATCCTATCCTGTTTGTCACTGGAAACGATCGATACTTCAAGATGTGGAACAATGACGAAACGTGATGAAGACGCGGGTGAATCAGCGGACGCTGCACTCGTAGGACTCCGCTGCATCGACGGGGCCCTTGTTGTATCGAGTACTCGGGATAGGAGCACATCGGCAGGCTGCGCGCTCTATATGGCCAGCCACACGCTGGTGTAGGATGTCGGCAAGGTTGCCGCTGCTGCGGGGGTAAAGTCGGTCGTGCTGAGCCATCTGGTCCCTGCGGACGACAAGTCCATCAGTGAAAAGATGTGGGCTGCGGGTGTGCGCAAGCACTTCAGCGGCCGAATGGTTGTCGGGCGCGAACTGATGGAAATCCAACTCCCCGGCGACTGTATCGATCCCACAGAATTAGAAGAATTACGCCTTCGCGGGCGCTCGCGTCGGACCGGCTCCCTTCGTGGCAGAGTCCCAGTGTTCGACAATTTTCCCGTTCACGATCCGGAACATATCGAACCACGTGGTGGTGTAGGTCTCGTCTTTGAGTGCGGGATCGACGTACTCGCGCGAGAACGACAGCGTCACATATTCGCCTTCGGCCTGAACGGCGACCAGTCCATCGAGTTTGTCTGGAATCGGCTGCTCCTCGCCGCCCAGGACTGAAAAATACGCCTTGAAGCCCGCCATGCCCGTGTCGGCGTTTGGATTGTGTTGAATGTAATCTTCCGTCATGAACTGCGCCGCCTGATCCAGCCGGCGTCCGCGAAGGATCCTGAAGAAGTCGTACGCCAGCTGCTTGTTCGCTGCCAGCTTCGGGTCGCTCGCCTTCAGCAAGTCCGCCTGGTTACCGGCATAACCGGCCACAGGAAGAGCCGTCATCCGTCGAGGCGGCGGTGTCGACGCCAAAGGGGCTGCAGCCTTCTCTTCGGTTGTTGGTGTTGGGGGAGGGGACTGACATCCGATTAGAAACACCGTCCCCGTCAACGTGACTGCGATTAAGAAGCGAGTCATGGTTCTCTCCTTTGTCCTGGCATTCCGACCGGGCTTTTCATTTGCGGGACAGAACGGCCCCTGCACGCGCCCTGAACGCTGAAATACGTGTCCGTGACATCGTCGTATACTCGGGCTTGCGCTTCCAGTCGACATCCCTGGCTTTCAAACTGCCGGATTTCGCCTGACGCTTGAAGCTCAGAATTTCTCGTGTAAGATCCTGTGGATCCCAATTCAAAACGAGGTCACTCATGAACGAAAATAATTCCGCATCGCCTCTCGCCCGTCGATCCTTCCTGACTCATGTTGCCGCGGGTGCTACGGTTCTCGGCGCATCGATTGCTGCAGCGGGTGCGCCTTCAGCCGCGGCTCAGTCCTCCGCAGGGGTTCGGTGGCAACCCGCACGTCACGACGAGGACGCATGGTTCGACCAGATCCCGGGGAAACATCGTCTCGTATTCGACACGACCGCGCCGGACGGTGCGAATTGGGCTGCGACTTTCGCCAACAACTACTACACCGCAAACAGCTCCGGCTACGGCCTGAAGGATGCCGACCTTGCAGTGATCATTGTCATGCGGCACAACTCCACGTCATTTGCCTACAGCGATGCGATATGGGCTAAATACGGTGAGAATCTTTCCAGGCTCACCAGCTTTACCGATCCCAATACCAAGGCAGCGCCGAAGGTGAACGTCTATATCCGGCAACTGGAGGGGTTGCTCAAGAAAGGGATGCATCTCGCGGTGTGCCAGATGGCGACAAGGCGTTACGCGGGTTCAATTGCACAGGCGGTCGGCGGCAATTCTGACGAGATCTACAAAGAAATCACGAGTGACCTCCTGCCGAATGCGCACATGGTCCCCGCTGGAATCGTTGCGGTCAGTCGCGCTCAGGAATACGGTTACACGTTTGTCCACGCCGAATAGGAATTCGGGGGACGGCGCCAATAACCCGGAGTTGTTCGCGTGACAGGCCACCGTCTATTATGTTGACGCGTCATCTTAATTAGGGAAGATGATTGCATGAAAACGACCTCTGCACATACCAGGCGCGCATCCGCCGGACGCCCTCGCACCAGTAGTCTGACGCGTCGGGAGCAGTTGCGCCTCGCCAAACAGACACAGCGCGACCGCGAAGCCAGTGCCGGCCAAACAGAAGTGCGCATCAAACTGCCCCGTGCGCTGGCGAAACGCCTGATGTTCGCTTCGTGCCAAACGGGTTTTCTTGACACGCTGCTGCATCTGCTGGATTCCGAGACTGTTGAGGTGAATTGTTATCCGCAACTCAAGCTGTTGTGCTGGAACCGTAAAAATTCCTTCCTTACCGCGGAGGATGCGTGGAGCCTGTACGAGCGTAACTGGCGTTTCGTCGAAACGGATCGGCTGGAGCCCATGGAGCAGCGGTTGATCGAGAAGCTTTCGGCACGGTTCGGAGGAGGATTTCTTCGTGGCTGAGTATCAACGCGACCGGCACCGGAAGGTTGCGCGCGTTCTGGACACACTCGACTGGAAAGTACTGGAAGGAAGCAAATGCTACTTTGGGGGCGGTACGAGGGTTGCGCTGGAACTTAACGAATACCGGGAGTCCGAAGACATCGATTTTATATGCTCTGATCTTTCCGGTTACCGGGCGCTCCGGTCAAGGATCGATACGCGATCGCTCGGAGATCTAATGACGAAATCGAAGCGGGGCGTGTCTTTGTTGCGCGATGTGCGCGCTGATCAGTACGGCTTTCGCACGGTGTTTGGCGTCGATGGCCATCCGCTGAAATTCGAGATCATTCTCGAAGCTCGTATTCAGGTTGCATCAATGAAAGTCCGAGGCATTCCGGTACCTGCCCTCGACAGAGTCAGTTCCTTCGCCGAAAAGTGGCTGGCCAATGCGGATCGCTGGAACGACACGGCGGTGCTCAGCCGGGATGCAATCGATCTGGCGTTCATGTTGATGGCATGGGATATCGAAGATGCCGTCGCCGGAGCACAAATGGCGGCGGGCGCATACGGCAACGCCGTCGCACGCGCGGCACATGCCGCAAGCACCAAGTTGCTGGAGCATCCGGCGCATCGAAAACAATGTATTGAAAATCTTGCGATCACCGATGCGAAGCGCCTCGTGTCCGGATTACAAATATTCGCCCGCGTACTAAAGGCGCTCCGCTGATTCCTGCCGCGCAGCAGGTTCAACGCCCCGGCTTCAGCGATCCCAATTCCAGGGTAGCGCCGAAGGTGAACGTATATAACCGGCAACTGGATGGGCTGCTGAAGCGAGGGATGCATGGTGCGCGCCGTATCGTCGCGAACCCGCCGCATTCCCGGCAGGAATGACAGTCGCACCCACGGTGGTAGCGGTTCCCACGGTAGTGGCCCCCGGGGTTTCCACTATTGCAACGACGGCGTTCTTGATGTTCGCACCGGTATCAATGATGATGGTCTGGCCCACCGCGAGGTCCGCGACGCGGGCCTCCTTGACGGTTGGCGGTACAGTCGAAGCAGGCTGGTCCACGAGCGCGACTCCGGTCTGCAGTGTGATCGAGGAATTGAATATGGCCAGACAACCTCGATTCTCGTGCGGCCTATGCGTTCCTCGTAGACGAACGACTGCGCCGGCGGCGCGTTCCCAACACAACGTTTGATACGCGACATTGCGCGTGCTGTAAGAATAATGATTCGTCCCATGAAAGCATTCCCTTGGAGGCTATGAGGTACGCACTCACTTTACCCGCCCAGAACTCGGAGCTATGGCTGTGCTTCAATTTGGAGCTTCGGCGGGCAGTCAATAATATCCAGTAGTAAGGCCGAAGTGGGTGCCCACCTAGGAGAAACGCTGACCTGTCATCCGCTTCCGGTTGCCCGGGCGTTGCCCGGAAACTTCTAGTTCTTGTAAGTGTATGAGCCGTGGTGGAATCGAACCACCAACCTACTGATTAAGAGTCAGTTGCTCTGCCAGTTGAGCTAACGGCCCGCGAACGGTTGCGATGAACGCGAGCAGAGAATATAGCACGCTCGCAAAGCAGCGTGAAGAGACTTGGTCTTGTACAATGTCGAAATGCGCAACATTGAAATTGCGACGATGTTCAATCGGATCGGGGATCTTCTCGAAATTCAGGGAGCCAATCCCTTCCGCGTGCGTGCCTACCGTCGTGCGGCGGACAATCTGGAGTCCCTCACCGATAACATCGAGTCGATTGTGTCGCGCGGTGCCACACGAGAGATTCCAGGGATTGGGGAAGATCTCGCGGCAAAGATCGCGGAATACCTTGGTACCGGAAAGATCAAGTTTTACGAAGTGCTCAAGAATGAAGTGCCGCTGGGGTTGCTCGAAGTCGTCGCTATACCGAGCGTCGGTCCGAAGACCGCGAAAAAGATATACGATCGCTTTCACATCAAGGATGTCGATCATCTCGATAAGCTGGCGCGCTCGGGAAAACTGCTCGCCGTCCCTGGATTCAAACAGAAATCCGTCGATAACATCATCCACGGCATCGAAGTCGTCCGCCGTAGTCGCGGGAACCATCTCCTCGGCCGCGCCATGCCGGTTGCCGTCGAACTCTGCAAGTATCTTGAACCTCACGCCGACCGCGTGACCTATGGTGGCAGCCTTCGACGCATGAAGGAAATCGTTCACGATGTCGACATCCTCGTCGCTTCCTCCAATCCGGAAGCCACGAAGACCGCATTTCTCACCATGCCGCTTGTCGTCGATGTGCTTGCGCAGGGTCCCACGAAATGCTCGGTACGTTTCCAGGATGACCTGCAGGTCGACCTTCGTGTTATCGAACCAAAGTCCTGGGGTGCCGCCCTGCACTACTTCACCGGATCGAAAGCCCACAACATCCGCATGCGCGAACGCGCCATCCGAATGGGCTTCAAACTCAACGAATACGGACTCTTTGATTCCAACGATGTGTGGATCGCCGGAACCGAAGAAAACGATGTGTTTGAAACACTCGGCCTGCCTTACATTCCGCCCGTCCTTCGCGAAGACCAGGGTGAGATGGAGGCCGCCGAGAAAGGCCGCCTTCCGGAGCTCATCGAGGCCGCGGACATCGTCGGCGATCTGCACATGCACACGACCTGGACCGATGGAAAATATTCCTGCGAAGAAATGGTGGAAGCTGCGCGCAAGCGGGGGTTGAAATACGTCGCGATCACCGATCACTCGAAATCGCTTGCTGTCGCTGGCGGACTCTCCGACGAGGACCTCATGCGCCATACTGACGAGGTGCGTGCACTCGATGCAAAGTATTCCGATATCCGCGTGCTTGCCGGCACCGAAGTCGATATCCGGAAGGATGGGACGCTCGATTACTCGGATGAACTCCTCGCGAAACTCGATTTTGTGGTGGCGTCAGTTCATGGCGGGTTCGGTATGGACCGGGACGCAATGACGGCACGCGTGGTCAAGGCCATTCAGAATCCCCATGTCCGCGCCATCGGGCATCCGACGGGACGATTGCTCGGCGATCGCGATGCGTACGATGTCGACTTCGATCTCGTCATGCGAGAGGCGGCACGCACGCGAACGTGTCTTGAAGTGAATTCGAACTTTCATCGTCTCGATCTGAGCGATGTCCTGTGCCGCAAAGCGCGCGAAATGGACGTTCATGTCGTCATCAACACCGACTCTCATGATTACGATGGCTTCGACAGCCTCCCCTTTGGCGTGGCGACAGCTCAGCGCGGCTGGATTGAGAGAGATCGAGTCTTGAATTCGCGGCCGGTGGAGGAATTACTGGGATTCAAGGGATGACCGCCGTTTCGGCAACATCGATTAAGAGCTACGCACGATCTCTCGGGTTTACCCTGGTTGGAATCGCGCCCGTCGTACCCAGCCCTGAATCGAATTTCTACACCGAATGGCTTGCACGCGGCTATGCGGGGGAAATGCACTACCTTGAACGCGGAAGCGCGGCGCGAATGGATCCCAACGTTGTTTTACCGGGAGTCCAATCTGTCGTCGTCTGCGCCATCAACTACAACACGGATCGGCCTCGAACCACGATGGACCGAATGCGAGCCTGGGTGTCGCGCTACGCCTGGGGTGCGGATTATCACGACACAATCAAGCCAAAGCTCGACGAGCTTGCCCGATGGATTCAGGCGCAGGCGCCTGGCCAGACACGCACGTATGTCGATACCGGGCCGGTGAATGAACGCGTCTTTGCAAAGTATGCGGGCATTGGCTGGTTTGGAAAGAATACCTGCATCATAGATGAGAAGGCGGGATCCTGGCTATTCCTCGGGTGCATACTCACCGACCTTCAGCTGGATACCGATGCGCCAGTTCCGGATCGATGCGGGTCGTGCACGAGATGCATCGATGCGTGTCCGACCGATGCGATCCTGGCGCCGTATATTCTCGACAGCCGGAAGTGTATTTCGTACACGACTATCGAGTTGCGCGGAGAAATTCCGGAGACGGAGCGGGATGGGATTGGCCATCATCTATATGGATGCGATATCTGTCAGGACGTGTGTCCCTGGAATCGCAGAGCGCCGATGAGCTTGAGTGAGGAGTTCCAGCCGAAGCCGGGGCTTTTCTGGCCGGAGATTGAAGAACTGCTGCGCAACGATGAAGAGCAATGGAAGGAAATGATTCGTGGGACGGCGATGCGGCGGGCGAAGGTGAAGGGCCTCTTGCGGAATCTGATGGTGGTGACGGGGAATTCGGGGGTTGGACGGTTCAAGACAACTCTCGCAAGATTTCTGGATCATTCTGATGATGTCGTTCGGTCTCACGCAAAGTGGGCGCTCGAGAAATTGGAACGCGTGAAATAACTGTTTTTTCATCCCTGACTCCTGAAGGGAGAGGGTGCCGCGACAGCCGAAGAGCTGGCGCGGCGGGTGAGGGGTACAGCTAAGAAATCGGGTCCAGTTGTTGCACCCCTCATGCGGGCCCGTCTTTTCTTGATGCCCCATCTTCTCCCTTCAGGAGAAGGATTCGCCCTAACCAATCTTCAATCCGAGACACCAGCGTAATTCTCTGTCCTTGACCGCCCGTCTGTTCGTCCGGGTTATACTGCGACGTTGCTATGAAACAGAAAATCAATGTAGGACTCATCGGGTTAGGCACTGTCGGAAGCGGGGTCGCGAAGATTCTTCAAACCAACGGCGATTTGATTCACCGGCGTCTCGGCGTTCCCATCGAAATCGTCAAGGTTGCGGTACGCGACCTGAAACGCGATCGAGGCGTGTCGTTGAAATCAGGTGTACTGACAACCGATCCCATGGAAGTGGCAACTCATCCGGATATCGACATTGTTGTCGAACTCATTGGAGGCTACGAGCCCGCAAAACAGCTGATCCTCGAAGCGATCTCCCGCGGCAAACAGGTCGTGACTGCAAACAAAGCTCTCCTTGCCGAACACGGCGACGAGATTTTCAGCAAAGCGCGTGCTGCCTCCATCCAGGTTGGATTCGAGGCCAGTGTCGGTGGTGGGATTCCCGTCGTCAAAACACTTAAGGAATCTCTGGCTGCGAATCGCATTCTTTCCATCTATGGAATCATCAACGGAACTTCCAACTACATCCTCAGCAAGATGACCGACGAGGATCGGCCGTTCCCGGACGTTCTCGCAGAGGCACAGAAGGCCGGCTACGCGGAGGCCGATCCGACTTTCGATATAGAAGGCATCGATTCGGCTCATAAACTGGCGATACTCGTGAACCTGGCCTTCGGTACAAAACTGAAGCCGAGTGACATCTTCACCGAAGGGATCTCATCGATACGGCCGATCGACATCGATTTCGGTAAGGAGTTCGGTTATAAACTCAAGCTCCTCGCGATTGCAAAATATCGAGACGGCAAAGTGGAGTCCCGTGTGCATCCCACCATGGTTCCGGACGATTATCCCATCGCGAAAATTCAGGGTGTGTACAACGCGATCCAGATTGTCGGGGATGCGTGCGGCGACATCATGCTCTACGGACGTGGCGCTGGTTCTCTACCGACCGGAAGTGCCGTCGTCGGCGACATTATCGACATCGGCCGGAATATTCTTATCGGTCCATCGCGCGCGCTGCCCACACCGCCGGACGGTGTGAAGCCGATCGAAGTTCAACCGATGGAGAACATCACTGCCTTGTACTACGTGAGGCTCATGGTGTTTGACCGGCCGGGCGTGTTGTCCGAGATTTCCGGCATCTTCGGCAGATACAACATCAGCATCGCTTCGGTGATTCAGCGCGGGCGCAAGGCAGGCAGTGCCGTTCCGCTGGTCTTCATGACGCATACGGCGCTCGAGCGGGATATGAGGCGGGCGCTTGTCGAAATCAAGCAACTGGCCTGCATGAGCGAGGATCCGGTGTTGATTCGTGTGGAAGGGGAAGAGAGATAGGGAAGGGGAGTATTTTGTACCCCTCACCAGGCGCTTCGCTCCTCCCTCTCCCGTCGGGAGAGGGATCTGTTTCACTACGCGGAAAACGCGCGGGCGCAGTTCTTGGAGGATCGTTTCGAGGCGTAGAGCGCCTGATCCGCTTCGGCCACCAGCGATTCGTAGTGAGCGCCTTTCTTATAGTCGCTAACGCCGATGCTGACCGTGAGCGGACAGGAATATCCGAGCGACTGCAGAATCTGGCTCGCCTGCACTTTTTGGAGAATCTTTTCCGCCGCTCGCATCGCACCCACCAGCGTTGTTCCAGGGAGCACGATACCAAATTCGTCTCCGCCGCATCGGAACACCAGGTCTGTGGTGCGCACCGTGTGCTCGAGCGTCCGGCTGAGTTCCGTCAGGACTTTGTTGCCGACCACGTGTCCATACGTGTCATTGACGACCTTGAAACTGTCGACGTCGATCATCAGAAGGGAAAGCGGCGTCTGATATCGTTCGGATCTCGCGGCTTCGCGGGCGAGCACCTCATTGAAGAATCGCGTGTTGTAGGCTCCCGTCAGGGAATCCGTTGTGGCCGATCTCTGAAGTTCGGCGACCAGGCGTGCATTCTCCACGGCCAGCGCTGTAAATTCAGATAGATCCGCTGCGGTGGCAAGATCCTGTTCTCCCATGGTGTGTGGCGCAGCAGATATGGAAAGAAAAGCTCCGATGATTCCTTCCTTCGTCCGGATGGGCGTCGCAATCATCGAGATCAATCCGAATTCATCAATGAACCTGCGCATTTCCGGCACCACGGTCGACAGCTGAAGGTTTTCGATAACGATCGAAGTGCCTTCTTCCAGAACGGGGCGCAGCAACCCACTTCCAATCGATTCGAGCGAGGAATTCAGCGCCGCCATCAACATGCGAACGATGCGGTGCTGATCCGTGGAATAGGCCGCCTCCAGTTTCAGTTTGGAATCGGTTTTCGTGATGATGAACGCGGTGTCTCCAAGAACTTCCGTGGATTTCGTGACAACCTTTTCGAGGACTTCCTCAATCTGCAGCGAGGAAGAAAACAGGCGCATCAACTCACTGAGGAATTGTGCCCGATGAACCTGATCCTCCAGTTTGTCGAGCAGGTGTCGGTATAGAACCCCTGTGTTTCGCTCTTCGGATGTGATGACAACGACGTCGGATTCGCGGAGCCGAGGCACCTGCCCTTCGATCGAGGTGATTACTTCTGCCTCCGGGTTGCGCTCTTGGAGTATCTCCCGCAATTTCTTGCAGTGCTCGGTATCCGTTCCGAGGATGAAAATCGTGTGGGCCATGAGAGATTTGACTATAGGAAAATTATTCATCGATCCCAAGAAAATTCATACTTTATTTCTGAAAACGCGCCTCCAGAACCATCCGGCGCCAGGAATCCGGCAAAGCTTTCAGCTGCAATGCCCGTTCGAGCACTTGAGGAGGAAGTTCCTGACCGTTGTACAGCCGCATGGCGTCCGCGATAGTGAAGGGAGATTCCACCTGACTTTTCCAGGTGATGACGTCCCCGCTCTGAAGACTTCCTTCCTCGACGACGGCGAAATAGATTCCGCTGCGCCCCGAATCCGTAAACGTTTGTAGTATGTTCTTGTCGCCAAACTTCCCGGCCAGCTTGTAGCAGGGAAGACGGGGCTGGACGACCACGAAAACGGCAGTCCCAATTTCTACCATATCTCCAATCCCGGCAGCTGTTTCCAGAAGACCTTCCGTAGTCAGATTCTCACCGAATGCGCCCCATTCCAGAGCAAGTGACGGGTACTTTTCCCGCCAGAAGTCGTAGTGCTCCGATGGATACGCGTATACGGCTTTGTTTACGCCGCCATGCACCGTAAGGTCCGCCTGTTCGTCGCCATCCAGATTCAAAACTCCAACCCGTACCGGGCCACGGACAGGATTCTTATAGATGCCGGTTCGGGTCAGGCGGCCATCAAAGGTGACGGGACGTGGCCGCCCAACTTGAACAGAAAGAATTTTCATTGGGTTAACATTGCGTCAATGCGGGAGCGGTTCGAGAAATCGCAGGTATGCCTCATCGCCATCTTCCATCTCGTACTCATATCCAAGCGCGGCAAGAAAGCCTTCGAAAGCGGCGTAATCGGCTTCCGGAACTTCAAACGCTGCCAGAACTCGTCCGAAATCCGCGCCGTGATTGCGATAGTGAAAAAGACTGATATTCCATCGCCCACCCAGAGTGTCCAGAAACTGAAGCAATGCTCCCGGCCGTTCCGGGAACTCAAACCGGCATACGCGTTCCCGTTCGACAGCCTGAGCGCGTCCACCCACCATGTGGCGAATGTGGAGTTTCGCCATTTCACTGTCGGTCAGATCGGCGGTTTCGTACCCTTCGGCGTTCAGTTTGGCCTGAACTTCGTGGGCATCTTCGCGGCTCTGGATCGCCATTCCGACGAAGATCTCCGCGCGGCTGCGCTCGCTCAATCGATAGTTGAATTCGGTGATGACCCGTTTCCCGAGTGTATTGCAGAACTGGCGGAACGCCCCCGGCCGCTCCGGGATAGTCACCGCAAAAAGTGCTTCATGCGATTCGCCGAGTTCTGCACGTTCGGCAACAAAGCGTAGCCGGTCGAAGTTCATATTGGCGCCGCTGAGCAGGGCGACGAAGTGCTGGCCCGTCGCGCGGGTTCGTTCGATGTAGGTTTTCATTCCTGCGACGGCCAGCGCGCCTGCCGGTTCGACGATGGCTCGCGTATCGTCAAACACGTCCTTGATGGCGGCGCAGATCTCGTCATTGCCGACCAGGATGATTTCGTCCACTGTGGCGGCCACGATTGGATATGTGAGGCGTCCGACCTTGCGCACCGCAACGCCGTCGGCAAAAAGCCCGACGTGATTCAACTCTATCGGATGGCCTGCAGCGATGGATTGCCGCATGGCGTCGGAATCCACGGGCTGGACTCCAATCACTTTTACTTCCGGCAAAACGCGTTTGACATAGGCGCCTATTCCCGCAATCAGGCCGCCACCGCCGATCGGAACGAAGATTCCAGCCAGTCCTTCCGGGCGCTGCCGGAGGATTTCGTCTGCGATCGTACCCTGCCCGGCAATCACAAGCAGATCGTCGAAGGGATGGACGAATGTCATACCTTTCTGAGAGGCCAGTTCGTCGCAATGCGACTGAGCTTCGGCGTAATGATCGCCCACAAGAACCACTTCCGCGCCCAGCGCACGGACCGCATTCACTTTGATTTCAGGTGTGGTTTTCGGCATGACAATCACGGCGTGCAGGTTCAGTTTTTTTGCAGCCAGAGCCACGCCCTGCGCATGATTGCCGGCACTGGCGGTAATGACTCCGCGCTTTCGCTCCGCTGCCGACAAGCGAGCAATCTTGTTGTAAGCCCCGCGCAGCTTGAAACTGAAGACGGGCTGCTGATCTTCGCGCTTCAACCAGATGCTGTTGTTGAAACGCTTCGACAGGAGAGGCGCGAAATCCAGCGTCGATTCTTTCGCGACTTCGTAGACACGGCTGGTCAGGATTTCGCGCAGCATGTCGTTCAAGGTTTGTTCGGTCGCCGTATTCACGACGTCATTGTAGCAAGGAAAAAAGGGGTCTGACGGGTCTGGCCCCTTTTTTCCTATTCGACGTTGCGGAGAATTTCGAGCGGTTTTTGACTGAGGACGCCATAGCTGGCGATCCATCCTGCCGACACCGTAAGCACTGCCGTAATCACCGTCGCCACCAGCGCCGGAACCCACGTGAAGTGGTACGGCGTGTCCAGTAGCCGCGAGATCAGAATGACCGATAATCCGCTTCCCAGCACCGAACCCACCAGGCCCGCGACAATGCCGAGGGTCGCGAACTCCGTGGAAAAGATTCGAACCAGCCTGCTTCGCGTGGCACCGACGGTTTTCAATATTGCAACTTCGCGCATGCGTCGAAACCGGGTCCCGGCTACGCTGGACGCCAGTACGATCAGGCCGCCGAAAATGGCGAATCCGGCAACGAATCGCACCGCCAGGCTTGCGCGGTCGACTATGTCCTGAACGATCTGAAGTACCTCGGCTCCATTGACGACGGTGACGGTAGGGAATTTTTGGAAGATACGCGACTGCAGACTCCCGATCTCCCCTGGAGTCACACGAATGGATCCAAAGTACAGGGTTGCAAATCCCTCTAACGCACCAGGAGACAGAATGAACTGGCCGTTGTTTCCGAAGCCAACTCCGTCTGTGCGTCGAATGTTTGCGACGCGGCCGCGAATCGATTTTCCCTGCGGAATGGTCGGGGTCCATTCCAACGTACTACCAACATGGAGGTGCAGTGTTTCCGCGGCAGATTGCAAAACGGAAACCAGCGGTTCGCCGGATCCAGACTCTGTTTCATTCCACCAGGTTCCATTCAGAATCTTCGTCGCCGGCGGCACCTCCCTGGAAATTGTCAGCGTTACCGGTGAATCGAGAAAGCGCCGGGACCTTTCCGTTGGCGGCATTTGTTCCAGCGTCATTCCATCGACGGATACCAGTTGTGCAGAGGCCGACGACGAAAGGAGATTCCGGCCCGTTATCGCCGGATCGCTCTCGATAAGACGATCGAGACCTTCATGATCCGCATCCGTCACGTTGATGAGAAAAACGTTCGGCGCATCCGGTGGCGCCGTTAATCGAATCTCATCGAGTATCGAATGCTGCACGGAATAGACGCTTAACGTGAACATCACACCAATCGAAATGCTCGCCAGGATCGCGATCGAATGTGCACCGGGGCGATAAAGGTTCGCAATTCCGTGACGCAACGCCGGAGAGTTTCGAACGGCACTTCTTGTGGACAGCGATTTCAGAATTCGCAGCAATATCGTGCCAATGCCGCCGATGATGATGATCGCGGCAATGAGACTCCCTGCAAACACCGTTGCGTAAATAAGGGATGAGCTGATCCAGACTGCAATGCCCCACAACCCGGCGATGGTTCCTCCACTGGCAATCAGGCTGGCGGCATCCCGCGCGGATCCGGAGTCGTCGGAAAATTCCCTTCGCAGAAGAAATGACGGCCGGACGCTCCGAACGGACAGTAAGGCGGGGAGGGCAAACAACACTGTGGTGAGAAGGCCGCAGGTAACCCCTTTCATCATGGCCATTAACGGCCACACGCCGATGACTTGCACATCGAAGTAGGCCGAAAGCAATCGTGCAAATGCCGATTGTGCGAGGGCTCCGAGAATTGCTCCAGCAATGCTGCCAGACAGGCCCAGCCAGAGCGCCTGTACGAAGTAGATCCGAAGAATATCTGCCGATCGTCCGCCGACGCATTTCATGAATGCGATACTGGTCATCTTCTGCCGGATGTGACTCTGCATGGTAGCGCCAACACCCAGTCCGCCGACGATCAGCGCGATCAGGCTGACCATGGCAAGGAATCTCGTCGCCCGGTCCAGCGCGCGCGTCAGTGCCGGATTTGTTTCGGTGTAGTCGGTGACGCGGGCGCGGCGTCCGAACGAGGATTCCAGACTGGCACGGAGTGAAGCAATATCGCGATTCTCCGGCAGCTTCAGAAGAACGAGTTCGGTCGCCCGGCTGACGTCACTGACGATGCCTGTGCCCTGCAGGCCTTCGCGAGTGAGAAATACTCTTGAGCCGAGAGTAAAGCCCGTCGTCATTCGATCCGGTTCGCGGAGTATTCGCGCCGCAATGCGGAATTCCCGTTTTCCAATTCGGATGGAGTCCGTTCGGCTGATGTTCAGCCGTAGCAGCAGCTCATCGGATACGGCCACGGTATTTTCATCCAGTGGCGCATTGGCGGGATCGAGTTCCACTTTGCCATAGTACGGATATTGAGTGAAATCGGCGCCCTTGATGGAAACGAGAACAGGAGCGTGATCTTCCGCCAATGCCATGCTCACGGTCTCGGTAACGCGCGTGGTTTGGATGCCCTCGGATTCCAGCTTCTGAATGGTTTCGAAATCGGTATCCGTCGGCCGGTTCGGAAGGCGCACGGCGACATCGGCCGCCATCAGGCTTCGTGCTTCGCGCCGCAGTGTGTAACGAACGGATTCGTTGAAGCCCGTAACAGCGGTGAGGGCGCCGGTTCCCAGCGCGATGGCCAGCACCAGGAAAGCAAATTTTCCGGATGCGGCGCGGGTCTCTCTCCACGACATGCGGAAGGCGAAATTCAATTGGCCACTACCTTTCCGTCCGCAAGGAATATGTGGCGGTCTGCGTGGGCCGCGAGCGCCTGATCGTGGGTGACCAGAATCAGTGTGGCTCCTTCGACGGTGTTCAAGCGAAG
>Ga0210380_10000392_pt1 | contig 20253 bp, 13 predicted proteins | sample PLM4_5_coexredo_FD_155476 | JGI IMG/M metagenome (GOLD analysis project Ga0210380, IMG submission 155476) | Groundwater sediment microbial communities from an aquifer in East River, Colorado, USA - PLM4_5_coex redo | ecosystem: Environmental > Terrestrial > Soil > Riparian zone | place: USA... | reverse complement strand
CGCCACCAACCCGTGCTCGGCCGCCGACGTCCCGGCCGACTCCGACACCGACCTGCTGTCGGACCGCAACGATCCCGACGACGACAACGACGGCACGCTCGATCCCGACGACGCATTCGCGCGCGATGCCAGCAACGGCGCCGCGACCACGATTCCGCTGCTCTACACGTGGGACGGCGGCAACCCGGGGTTCGGCCTGTTCACGCTGGGCTTCACCGGCCTGATGGCGAACGGCGTCACCGACTATCTCGACCAGTACGCGATCGCCAACCTCACGCCCGGCGGTGCCGCCGGCAAGCTCACGATCGATGCCGTGCCGGCCGGCGACGCGCTCGGCACCCGCAACGACCAGCTCTACGGCTTCCAGTTCGGAGTCGCGACCGATTCGACCACCGCGCCGTTCACGGTGCGCACGCGGCTGTCGCCGCCATGGTTCGGCGGGGCGCCGGTCGATTCGCAGGCGGCCGGCCTGTTCATCGGCACCGGCATGCAGAGCGACTACGTCAGCGTCTCGGTCAGCGCGGGACAGGGCGAGCGCAAGCTCAAGGTCCGGTTCGAGACCGGCGACGTGCCGAGCGAGCAGGAGTTCGCGTTCCCCGGGATCGGCGGTGTGCCGGGCGTCGAGCTGGGGCTCGACGTCGATCCCGCGGCCGGCACCGTGCAGCCGCATGCGCGGCTCGCCGGCAGTGGACGCGAGAACATCGGCGGACTGCTGACGCTGGCGGCGGGATCCGGACTGCGCGAGGCGGTGCGGACCGTGCGGCCGCTCGCGATCGGAATCGTTGCGACCTCGCGCGGCGCGCTGCCGTTTTCGGCGACCTGGGACTACATCGAGGTCGATCTCATGGCCAACGTCGACGCACCCGCGCCGGCGCGTCCGCGGGTCACGCGGCTCCTGCCGGTGGTGCCGCACCCGATGCGGGGGACGGCGCTGGTGCGGTTCGAGCTGGCCACCGCCGGCCCGGTCACGCTCGACCTCCACGGGCTGGACGGCCGGCGCATCCGCCGGATCGCCGGGGGCATGCACCCGGCCGGGGTCCATGCCCCGCGCTGGGACGGCCGCGACGAGGAAGGGCGCAAGGTGGCGCCGGGCGTCTACTTCGCGCGGCTCGCGACCGCCGGGGGCAGCAGCGACGCCCAGCGGATCGTCGTGCTGGAGTAAACCGCGCCGGCCGGGTCTGCGGCGCGCCCGGCACCCGCGGCGCACCCTTCCGGGGTGGCGCCGCATCCCATTCCAGTGCAGAATCCCAGCCGTTCTCCCGTCATTTCCTTCCGGTTCTCGAGGTGCTCATGGGACGTCGTCTGATCTCGCTCACGGTGCTCGGGCTCACCTTCACGGCCTCGATGGCGCTGGCCTCCGCCGGCGATCCCAAGCCGGACCGGCCGTCGACGTCCGCCCCGTCGATGCCGTCGTCGTCGTCCGCCTCGGCGTCGAGTTCGGCGTCCGCGCCGCGCGGCGAAGCCGAGAAGTCCTACGCCGCCGCCTACGAAGAGATCGCGGCCGCGAAGAAGGACCTGGCCGACGGCAAGAAGAAGAATGCCGACAAGCGCTTCAAGAAGGCGATCGAAGCAGGCGAGCGCGCGACCGCACTCGACGCCCAGTACTACGAGGCGTGGAACCTGGTCGGTTACGCGGCGCGCAAGCTCGGCGACTACGACAAGGCGTTCGCGTCCTACGAGAAGTGCCTGGCGATCAAGTCCGACTACGCGCCCGCGCGTGAGTACCTGGGCGAGGCGTGGCTCGAGAAGGGCGACCTCGGCAAGGCGAAGGCGCAGCTGGTTCTGCTCCAGGCATATGGCGAGACGGCGAGCGCTGACGCCAAGACGCTGAACGATGCGATCGCGGCGTACGTGACCGCGCATCCCAACGATGCGGCGACCGCGAGCGCGGCGACGCCGGCGGCCGCGGACACCGCGAGCAAGCCGAAGTAGTTCCCGATCGAAACGCGAACGGGGCTCCGTCTTCGGACGGGGCCCCGCTTTCGTTTGGTGCCAGCGGCCTGAGTCGTCAGCGAATGAAGACCACCCGGCGTGAGCGCTGTTCGCCGAATCCGGTGATTCGCACGAAGTACAAGCCCGGCGGGACCTGATCGCCGCGAAGGGCCACCGTGTGACGTCCCGCTTCGACGTGGCGATCCGCCAGCAGTTGCACCTCGCGTCCCTGCACGTCGACCAGCGTCACGCGCACGGTGCCGGCGCGCGGCGCCTGGAACCAGACCTGTCCCGAGCGGGAGAGTGGATTCGGAATCGGTGCGCCGAGCTGGAGTCCGCGCGCGATGTCGTCCCCGACTGCCAGCGGGTTTCCGATCGCGAACGGGTCGGAGACGTCGCTGGCGAGGTTGCCCTCGTAGTCGCGCACATCCACCCGGATGGCGCAGCCGGTCGAAGGCGGCCCTGTCACCTTCCACGAATACGCGCCGGTGGGAGGGGCGGCGATCGCGACCACTTCCCACGGCCCGCCGGGACCCGAGCGCGACAGATAGAGATCCGCACTCTGCACTGCGTAGTTGTCGCTCGCCGTCCACGTGAGCGAAACCATCTCCGACGGGTACGTGCTGTTCGGCGTTCCCGCGGTCACGGTCGGCGCGTTCGGGTCGGGCGGCAGCAGGCGCGCGAGTCCGTGCGACGCGTAACCGCCGATGTTGGTGAAGTTGCCGCCGATGAACACCTCGCCACCGAAGCGGCCGAACGAGTGAACGAAGCCGTTCTCCACCTCGGGGCTCCAGGCGGTCGCGGCGCCGGTTGCGGAGTCGATCTCGGCGATGCCGAGACGCGACTGACCGCCCGCGGTCGAGAAGTTGCCCGCCACGGTGAGGACGCTTCCGCTCGACGACATGCTGAGCACGGTGCCGCCCGCGCCCGGGCTCCAGGCGGTCGGAACGGCCGAGGTCGTGCCGAGTGCCGCGAGGCGGTTCCTCGTCTGACCGCCGACGCTGGTGAAGTCACCACCGGCGTAGAGCAGCGTGTCCCGCAGCGCGAGCGTGTACACGGCCTGATTGGTGGTGCCCGCGTTCCATGCGGTCGGCGCGCCGGTCAACGTATCGACCGCCGCCAGGCGGCTGCGCGCAATGCTGTTGAGGTTGCTGAACTCGCCACCCAGGTAGATCACGTCGCCGGCCGGGATCAGCTTGCGGACGAAGCTGGAAGGCAGTGGATTCCAGGCGGAGAGCGCACCGGTCGTGGCATCGACGGCGCCGGCATGCGAGCGCGGTTGTCCGACCAGGCTGCTGAAGATGCCGCCCGCGTAGAGCCGCGAGCCATGCAGGGCGAGCGTGAGGACGGTCGAGCTCGCGCCGCAGTTCGCCACCCACGAAGTCGGCGTTCCGGACGGCAGATCGAGGGCGGCGAGACCGACGCGCGGCTGGCCTCCCATCTGCGTGAACGCGCCGCCGGCGAACAGCGTCGGGCCGTTGCGCACCAGCGCATGGACCGCGAAGTTCGCGTTCGGATTCCACGCGGTGGGAACTCCGGTGGTCAGGTCGAACGCCGCGAGATTGTTGCGCGTCAGGCCCGGTCCGAGCATGTGGAAATAGCCGCCGACCGCGACCTTGCCGCCCGCCACGGTGATCGACTTCACCTGGTCGTCGGGCGAGGGATTCCACGGCAGCAGAGCGCCGGTGGTGGCATCGACCGCCGCCAGGTTCGCGCGCGGCTGGCCATCCACGGTCGAGAACGAGCCCCCGAGATAGGCGGTGCTGCCACTCACGGCGACGCACAGGGCGCCGTCGTTCGGATTCGGTTCCCAGATCGTGGCCGTGCCGCTCACTGTATCGAGCGCCGCCGCGTTGCTGCGGGCCTGACCTCCGAGGCTCAGGAAGTTGCCGGTGACGTACACCGCATCGACGCCGAGCGCGATGTCGGTGATGGTCCGGTTGAATGGCTCCGCACCGGTCACGGCATCCCACAGCACCGCGGCGCTGGTAGCGTCCAGTTTGAGGACATGGCCCTGGTAGCTCAGGTAGACCGAGCTGCCCGATGCGATCAGGCCCGTCACCTCGTCGAAGAACGCAGGCGGAGTCCACGGCAGCAGGGCGCCGGTGGTCGCGTTGAACGCCTGGGCGAATCCGAGTCCGCCGACGTAGAGCGTGTTGCCCTGCAGGGCGAGCGCCGTGATCACCGCCGATGCGGGGGTGGCGCTCCACGGCTTGAGGATTCCGGTCACCGAATCGAACGCCGCGATGCCGTTGCGTGGCTGACCGTCGATGGTGCTGAACGTGCCGCCGAGGAAAATGGTTCCGTTGCCGACCGCAATCGCGTAGGCATTGCCGACGAAGGTCGGGTTCCAGCCGTCGAGGGTGCGGTCGGCGCGGATGTGGGCGACCTTGCGCGCGATCCCGTTGACGCGTCCGCCGGCGATGTACCAGCCGGCCGAACCATCGGGCACGCACACGTTGGTGCCGCCCGGGCTGGTTCCGCGCGTGACCATCGGCCAGTCGGTCTCGCGATTCCCGGTTCCCTCATCGAACACGGCCAGGTGGCCCACGATCGAGTTCACGCGGGTGAAGCTGCCACCGACATACAGGGTGTTCCCGTCCACCACGAACGCCCGCGCCTCGCCATTGGTATCCCACAGGTGGGGATCGGCGAACTGCGCATGCGCGACCGAGGGTGCGAGGGCGAATGCCCAGAGGAGCAGCAGGCTGGCACGCGCGCGCAGGGGGTGCATCGAAACCTCCTTGTTGGCGGTCGGCGGGGCCGCAGACCAGCGAATCCTTCGCTGACCGGACAATATCTGACCACGAACATCTCCGAAAGCACAAAGCCCCCGGTCGTACAGACCGGAGGCCTCGGCGTCTCGCGAGCGAAGCGAGCTTATTTCGAGCCGGCTGCTGCCGGGGTCGCCGGTGCGGCGGCGGGCGCCGCTGGGGTCCCCGCGACCACCTTGTCGGCCTCGATATTCAGCGTGACCGCGACGTCGTCACCCAGCATCACCGTGCCGTTGTCGAGCGTGCGATTCCACAACAGGTTGAACTCCTTGCGGCTGAGCGTGGTCTTGGCGGTGAAGCCGGCCTTCGCGCGGCCGTTGCCGACGTCCATCGTGCCCAGGTAGGTCGCGTCGAGCACGACCTTCTTGCTCACACCGTGCATCATGAAGTCGCCTTCGATCTTGAAGTCGTTGGCGGTGCCCTTGGTCACCTTGGTGCTCTTGAAGGTGATGGTCGGGTTGTTGGCGACATCGAAGAAATCGGGGCTGCGCAGGTGATTGTCGCGCTTCTCGTTGTTGGTGAAGATGCTGTTCGCGTCGATGGTCGCCTCGACCGAGGACTTGGACCAGTCCTTGTCGTCGAACGTGATCGTTCCGGTCATCGTGTTGAAGCGGCCATTCACGGTCGTGAGCCAGTGACGGATCGCGAACGTCGGCTCACTGTGGCTCGGATCGAACTTCCAGGCCGTTGCCTCGGCGAACGCCAGCGAGGCGGTCGAGGCGAGGGCGAGGACGATCGCGCCCACCAGAGTCAGCTTCTTCATGATCGGGAACTCCTTTCGAGGGGGGCGCAGCGGATGCGCCTTGCGCGGCGGGACCCGGAACGGTAGCACAGCCGGGTTGTGGGGAAGCCGTCAACCCGCTTTCAGACGCTCTGCGAAGGACTTTGGTGCCGGGATTGTCGCCCCCTTGACGAACCCGGCACCGGCGCGGCGGCGAACTGCCCGGCGCGGCTCCGGAATGTTTGTCGCCACCCGCATGGGCGGCTAGCATCGCCCGCCCATGTCCGAGTTCGAGAAGCCCGCGACCGTCGATGTCCGGGAGATCCTCGCCAAACCGATCAGCCAGCTCGGCCTTCGTCTCGAAGGCTCGCCGGTCGAACGGTTCGTGCAGCAGCTCTACCGCGAGCTCGACCGCAAGCATCTGCGCAAGTTCCATCCGTCATGCTATCTCACCGACGAGTGGGGCTGTCCCGATCAGCAGCCGGTGATCGGCATTCCGTTCTATCTTGCGGATCGCCAGCTCGCGCGTCTCGAGCGCGAGATGAACGACCTCGAGGACGAGCGCGAGATCATGATGTACCTGCGTCACGAGGCGGGGCACGCGTTCAACTACGCCTACCGGCTGTACGTGACGCCCGAATGGCGCGCGCTGTTCGGACCGTTCAACCGGCGCTATCGCGACCACTACCGGCCGGTCCCGTTCAGCCGTAAGTACGTGCGGCACATCGCCGGCTGGTACGCGCAGAAGCATCCCGACGAGGACTTTGCCGAAACGTTTGCGGTGTGGCTGACACCGGGTTCGAACTGGCGGCGCCGCTACAAAGGGTGGCCGGCGCTCCAGAAACTGCGTTATGTTGATCAGGTCGCCCGCAAGGCCCGGGATCAGGATCCACTGGTTCCGATCGGCAACACGGATGTGACGGTCGAGGAGATGAAGGTCACGGTCGAGCAGTTCTACCGGAAGCTCCAGCGTCAGAACGGAGCGGCGGTGGATCTGGCGCTCGAGGCCGACCTCCTGGACCTGTTCATCCGCAAGGGGCGGCGGCGCCGGGGCATCCGGCCGGCGTGGGAGATGATCGAGCAGCACCGCAAGACCCTGACCGACAAGATCACGTACTGGACCGGGGTCAAGCGGACGATCGTGCGGGCGCTGTTGGAGCGCATCGTTCGCACCTGTCGGGATCAGCAGCTCCATGTCGAGGCGGGACGCGAAGCGGATTCGCTGGTCGAACTGACCGCCTATGGCACGACGCTCGCGATGAACTATCTGACGCGCGGACGCTTCGTGCACTCGTAGTCGGACCCGCCCCCACGGAAGGGGGTGGAAATGGAGGCACGGACGGCCATGGCGAAACTCCGCATCGGTGTTCTCTACGACTACTGGTGGGACGAGGACGAGGAGCGAGCCGAGGGCGAGCGCCCCAAGAAGAAGTCGCCGGACGAGGACGTCCAGGCGGTCTACGAGGGGCTCAAGAAGTCCGGGCACAACCCGGTATTCGTTCGCCTCGACGGCACTCGCGACAGTCTCATCGATCTTGCGCGCTCCCAGACCGACCTGCTGTTCAACCTGGTCGAGTCATTCGCGGGTGACGACGCGCAGGACACCAACGTCGCCGGCTACCTCGAGCTGCTCGGGCGCCGCTTCACCGGGGCGGGATCGAGCGGCCTCTACCTCGCGCAGGACAAGGGGCTCGCCAAGAAGATCTTCACCTTCCACGGCATCCACACGCCCTACTTCAGCACCGTCTACCGCGGCCGCACCGAGCACTCGCAGGACATCGAGTTCCCGGTGATCGTGAAGCCGCAGCGCGAGGACGGCTCGATCGGCATCCAGTTCGGCGCGGTCTGCAACTCGATCAAGGAGCTGATGGAGCGGATCGACTACATCCACGCCCACTTCGACAGCCCGGCGCTGATCGAGGAGTACATCGAGGGGCGCGAGCTGTACGTCGGCGTGATCGGCAACGAGAAACCGGAGGCGCTCCCGGTGGTCGAGCTCGACCTGTCCAAGCTGCCGGTCGGCACGCCGAAGATCGCGGGCAGCGAAGTGAAGTGGGAAGAGGACACCGAGGCCTACAAGTCGACCAAGCCGTTCTTCCCCGACGACCTCGGCGACGAGGTCACGCAGAAGCTGCAGGACACCGCGGTGCAGGCGTATTCGGCGCTTCAGCTGAAAGACTACGGGCGCATCGATTTCCGGCTCGCGCCCGACGGCACCGTTCACCTGCTCGAGGTCAATCCGAATCCCTACCTGCTGCCGACCGCCGAGTTCTCGATGGCGGCGAAGAAATCAGGACGCTCGTACACCGACCTGATCGGCGGGATCGCCGATCTGGCGATGAAGCGCTACTCGAGCTGACCGCTTCTCAGCGCACGCGCACCAGGCTGCGGCTGGTGCCGCCCGCTTTCGACGTCGCGCTCGCGCGATAGACACCCGCCGGCGCCAGGCGTCCCTGCTGGTCGCGGCCATCCCACGTCCACACGCGAATCCCGGACGCTCCCGCGAGCTGCTGATGCCGCACCACGCGTCCCTGGATGTCCACGATGCGGATCACGATCGGCGAATTCTCGGACGCCCGCATCGTGAGCGCGACCGGGCCGCGCGAGGGATTGGGAGACGGGCTCGCGAGATCGATCGGCGCGATGCCGGCGCGCGGAACGTCGCCGACTCCCACGGTGTTGTTCGTCAGCAGCAGGTCGTCGATCCCCAGGTCGCCGGAGGCGTTGTCGGGAACCTGGGCGAAGGGCGCGAGGTCGTGACGAATGTGGAGGAGGCTCGCGTTCTGGAGGGCGCCCGCGAAGCTGCCGATGCCGACGATGCGCGTGAACAGGCTGGAGTCGGACAGGTCGACCACGAACTCGGTCCACTGATCGACGCCCGGCAGGAAGCCGATGTTGTACTGCCACAGATTGGTCTGCGCACCAACCGCAACGTGAATGGCGAGGTTGTTGTTCGACGTCAGATCGTTGAGCTTGACCTTGATCCGGTTGATGCCGGCTGCCATCCAGTTGCCGGTGTACTCGGCCCCCTCGGATTTGGTGCCGAAGTGTCCGGGATTCGCCTGCGACATCATCAGGAACCCGTCGTCGTCCGCGCCGCCGAACAGCGGGTTCGAGTAGGTGATCGCCGCACTGCCACTCCAGCCGCTGGTGGTGGCGGGCCATTTCTCGATGAAGCCCACCGTGGGGTCGGCGTTCGCGTCACGGTGCGAACCGGCGAACAGGATCAGGATCATGACGGCACCGAGTCGCGGCAGGCGCGCGCCACGGACACGCGAAGCAATCGAGCGCATGGGATACCTCCTGGGAGAGAGCTTCATGCTAGCGCCGCGCGGCGGGCGTGCAGTAGAAAAACCGAACGCGATTCGCTCGAATCGAGTTCAGTGACAGGCAACAGGGGCGTGCGCGTTCAGCAGCGCTGAACGGCTCCCGCTATACTGCCGCGCATGCTTCCGGCCGCCGACTCCGGCGAACGCGACTCCCGACGCGATCCCCATCCTCCGGCGAACGCCGAGCATCCCCTCGCGATCGTCGGACTCGCCCTGTTCGCGGGCACGATCTGCGTCTCGATCTTCGCCGCCCAGATCGGCTTCTACCTCGCGTTCGCGACCCAGGCGTTCGCGTGGGTCCGCCGCCGGGTCCCGTTCGTCCGGACGCCGCTCGATCCGTTCCTGCTCGCCTACGTGGCCGCCGAGGTGGTGTCGTGCGTGTTCTCGCAGGACCGCCTGCAGAACCTTCACCACATGAAGCGGCTGATCCTGCCGGCGATGTTCTACGTCGCGGCCCATGCGGTGCGGACCGAGCGCGGCCTGGCGTGGGTGATCGGGCCGTTCCTGGCGATCGCCAATGTGCTGTCGGGGATCGGGATCGTGCGCTACCTGAGCGGTCCCGCCGGCCTCGAGCACCGGGTGCGGTTCTGGCAGCACGTACTCACGACCAGTGATCTGCTCATGATGGCCGACCTGATCGCGCTCGGCCTGCTGCTGCGCGTGCGGGACCGGCGCATCCGCGCAATGGCCGCGGTCAGCCTGCTCCTGATCACGTCGTGCCTGGTGTTCACCTACACGCGCAGCGCGTGGTTCGGACTGCTGGCGGGCGCGATGGTGATGCTCGCGTTCGTGCGTCCGCGCCTGATCGCGGTCGCCGCGGTCGGGGTCGTGATCCTGATGGCACTCGCGCCCGCCGCGGTCCGCGACCGGATGCTGTCGGCGGTCAATCCGCGTCATCCCGGCAACGCCGAGCGCGTCAACATGTGGCGCGCCGGCTATGGAATCGTCCGCGACTACCCGTGGACGGGGATCGGCGACATCGGCACCGAGCTGTTCTACGTCCGCTACGCACCCAATCCGACCAAGGAGCTGGCCGGCCACCTGCACAGCAACGTGGTCATGCTGGCGGTGACGCTCGGGATCCCGGGCCTGATCGTGGTGTTGATGCTGTTCGTGCGGATCCTGCTGATGCTGATCACGTGCGTCCGCGATCCGGGCGGGGGAGGGATCTCGGGCGCGGTTCCGCTCGGCGCGCTCGGCGCATTCGTCGGCTTCCAGGTGGTGGGCCTGTTCGAGTGGAACTTCGGCGACGCCGAGATCGCGCTCACGATGTGGCTCCTGATCGGGCTCGCGCTCGCGGTCCAGCGGATGAAGAGCACGACCGTCCCCGCACGCGCATGACCCCGTTCCGCGTTCCGTTCGCGCGCATGCTCGCGACCATTGCGGGCGCGACCCTGTTCCTGCTCGCGACCGCGGTCGCGAGCGGCCACACGTTCGGCTGGATCCAGCCGGATGTGCTCGCCGCGCTCGGGAGTGGTGCGGTGTTCCATCCTCCCGGACGTCATCCGCTCGCCGCGATCGTTCTGCTGCTGGCCGCGGTGTGGGGAGCGGATCGCGCGCTCGCGAGCCGGCTGGGCGCAGCGCTGTATCTGATCGCCGGAGCGCTGGTCGCACCGGTCGCGCCATGGCCGTGGATGATTCACGGTCCGGCAGTTGCGGGCGCCCTGGTGCTGGCGGGGTTCGTCGTGGCCGGGGAGGGGACGCAACGCTGGCGACTGACGGCGCTCAAGTCCTGCTGGCGCCAGGCCACGGCGTGGGAGCGGGGGCTCGCGATTCTCGCGATCGGGCTCTCGATCGCCGCGGTCGCGACCGAGATGGGCGAGCTGCGCAACGTGATCGCGCGCAAGAGCGACTTCGGCACCTTCTACCACGCGGCGGAGGCGGTGCGATTCGGCGGCGACCCGTACACGGTCGCGGACGGCGAGTACTTCTATCCGCCGACGTTCGCGATCGCGCTGATCCCCCTCACCTGGATCTCGATCGCGCACGCGTGCCTGATCTGGTTCGTGCTCAAGGCGGCGTTGGTGGCGGTGGCGCTGCGGCTCACGTTCACGCTGCTCGAGGGTGCGCGGCTGTCGGACCGCGCGCGCGGCGGGTTCGCGCTCGGCATCCTGCTGGTCGGGGTCCGGTTCTGGATGAGCGATTTGAAGTTCGGCAACACCAACGTCGTCATCCTCGCCCTGTCGCTGCTGGCGATCGCTGCCGCCGAGAAACGGCAGGACGGCCGCGCCGGCCTGTGGCTGGCGATCGCGACCACCATCAAGCTGGTGCCGATCGTGCTCGCCGGATGGCTGCTGGCGAGGCGCCGCTTCGGTGCGCTGGTGTGGCTCACGATCTGGCTCGCGGTGATCAACCTCGCGCCGGTCGCAATTGCGCCGTCGCGAACCGCGACGTTGTGGAAATCCTACGCACGGCACGGCATTCAGGACCGCATGGGGGCGCCTCTCTCCGAGCCCGACAATCAGTCGCTGCGCGGCTTCCTGGCGCGCGCACTGCCGGGCGAGCCGCGCGCGGTGCGGATCCTGTGGGTGGCGCTGGCGCTGGCGGTGGTCGCGACCGTGATCCTGATCGCGGCCACGCTGGTTCTGCCGACGCTGCGCGAACGCAGTGCCGCGGCGAGCGTGTTCCTGCTGGTCGGCCTGCTGATCTCGCCCGGCAGCTGGGTGGTCCACTACACGGCGGTGCTGCTCCCGCTGGCGGCGGCGTTGCGCCTGCTGCTCGAGCCGGGTCCGCGCCGCGCGTTCCTGCTCGCAGCGTTCGTGGCCGCGAACCTCGTGTTCACGGGATCGGCACTGGCGCGTTTCACGGTGCGTCTGGCGGCGGATCGGTCGCTGTTCGTCGACGCGGCAGTGCTGCTGATGGCGGCGCTGCTGTGGGAGCTGCGCAGGATCGAGAACGATCCGCGCCCGCGCCTGCTATGACGGCTGCGGCTCGTGCGGCTCGCCGCGCGCCACCACCACCGCGGCGGCGAGGTCGCCGGTCACGTTGAGCGTGGTGCGGCACATGTCGAGGAAGCGATCGACGCCGAGGATCATGCCGATCCCCTCGGCCGGAATGCCGACCATGCCGAGGATCATGATCACCACCGGGATCGATCCGGCCGGCACGCCGGCGGTGCCGATCCCGCCCAGCACGCAGATGAACACCACGCTCACCTGCTGGGCGAGGGTCAGGTCGACGCCGTAGAACTGGGCGAGGAACAACACCGTCATGCCCTCGAACAGCGCGGTGCCGTTCTGGTTGGCGGTCGAGCCGAGCGTCAGCACGAAGCGGCTCACGTGGCGCGGCAGGCCGAGGTTCTGCTCGGCGACCATCAGCGAGGTCGGCAGGGTCGCGTTGCTCGACGCGGTCGAGAATGCGGTCAGCATCGCGGGCCGCACGGCGGCGAAGAACCGGCGCGGATCCATGCCGCCCAGCCACGCGACCGAGATCGAGTAGACGATGAACTGGTGGATCGCGAGCGCCAGCACCACCGCGAACACGTAGGCGCCGAGCTGGCGCAGGACGTCGAGTCCGAGTCGCGCGGTCAGCGTGAACAGCAGGCACGCGACCGCGAACGGTGCGATCTGCAGGACGATGCCGAGCAGCCGCATCACCACGTCGTACAGGCCTTCGAGCGCCTCCTCGAGCCGGCGCGCGGGATCGGTGCGGGTGAGTGACAGGCCGATCCCGAGCATCAGCGCGAACACCATGACCGCGAGCATGTCGCCGTCGGCCATCGATTTGACGATGTTGTTTGGCACCAGGTTGACGAGGAAGTCGATCCCGGTGGAGCCGGCGGCTGGCGCCGGCGGCGGCGCAGCCGACGCCTGAACGGCGAGGCGGGCGCGCAGGTCGGGCGACAGGCCCGCGCCGGGGCGGACCAGGTTCACCACCGCGACCCCGATCAGGACCGCGATCGTCGACACCACCACGGTGTAGAGCAGCGTCTTGAGCCCGAGCCGTCCGAGCGACCGGAAATCGCCGAGGCCCGACACGCCGAGCGCGAGCGCCGAGATGATCAGCGGAATCACCAGCACGAACAGCATCCGCAGGAAGATCTTGCCGGCCGGCTCGGTGACGTATTTGACGAAGTTCTGGAGGCCGGGGGAGTCGGCGAACAGCAGATGCGCGACGACGCCGAGGATCAGTCCGAGGGCGAGGCCGACCAGCATGCGGCGGGGGAGCGTCTGGTGCATGGCGCGGCAGTATGGAGTTTCGGGTGGTTCGCGGTCCAACCGCACGCTTCCGGGCCCCCGTGCCTTCCGCTAGACTTCGCGCCATGAACCCCACCACCACGAAGCTCGCGCCCGTCGACGCGTCGACCCTGCCGCCCTACGCACCGACCACCTATCTCGATTACAGCCAGCCCCAGAACCGTTCCGCCTACGAGCAGGCGCTCGCGACCGTGCGCGCCGCGAGCGGCGAGGAAGCTCCGCTCGTGATCGGCGGCGAGCGGTTCAAGGGCAGCAAGACGTTCGACTCCACCAATCCCGCGCGTCCCTCGGAGGTGCTCGGCCGTTTCCAGCTGGCGACCTCCGAGCAGGCGAACCAGGCGATCGATACCGCGTGGCGGACGTTCGCATCGTGGAGCAAGGTGCCGGCCGCCGAGCGCGCCGCCTACCTGATCGAAGCCGCGCGCCGGATGCGCGAGCGGCGCAACCTGTTCTCGGCGTGGATGACGCTCGAGATCGGCAAGAGCTGGGGCGAGGCCGACGCCGACACCGCCGAGGCGATCGACTTCATGGAGTTCTACGCCCGCGAGATGCTGCGCTACGACCGGCCCGATCCGCTGGTCCAGATGCCGGGCGAGAAGGATTCGCTCGTGTACCTGCCGCTCGGCGTCGGCGTGGTGATTCCGCCGTGGAACTTCCCGCTCGCGATCACGGTCGGCATGACCACCGCCGCGGTGGTGACCGGCAACACGGTGGTGCTGAAGCCGGCCAGTGACACGCCCGCGATCGCGTGGCAGTTCTTCCAGCTGATGGAGGAGGTCGGGCTGCCGCCCGGCGTCATCAACTTCCTGACCGGCTCGGGCGGCGTGGTCGGCGACACGCTGGTGAAGCATGCGAAGACGCGGTTCGTCTCGTTCACCGGCTCGCGCGAGGTCGGGATCGGCATCAACAAGCTCGCCGCCGAGGTCCAGCCGGGTCAGATCTGGCTCAAGCGCGTGGTCGCCGAGATGGGCGGCAAGGACGGCATCATCGTCGACGACGAGGGCGACGTCGCGGCCGCCGCGCTGGGCGTGGCGCAGGCGGCGTTCGGATTCCAGGGTCAGAAGTGTTCGGCGTGCTCGCGCGCGATCGTCGTCCAGAAGGTGTACGACGAGTTCCTGACCAGGCTGCAGGCCGAGGTCGCGAAGCTCACGATCGGCGAGCCCGATCAGTACGGCGCGTGGATGGGGCCGGTCTCGAGCAAGAACGCGTTCGAGAAGATCCTCAGCTACATCGAGGTCGGCAAGAAGGAAGGCCGGCTGATCGCGGGCGGACAGCGGATGGCGGGCAAGGACGGCTACTTCATCGAGCCGACCGTGATCGCCGACGTGAGTCCCGATGCGCGGATCGCGCAGGAGGAGATCTTCGGCCCGGTGCTGGCAGTGATTCCGGTCAAGGACTACGACGAGGCGCTGCGGGTCGCGAACGACACCGACTACGGCCTGACCGGCGCGGTCTACTCGATGAACCCGCAGAAGCTCGAGCGCGCGCGCCGGGAGTTCTTCGTCGGCAACCTGTACCTGAACCGCAAGTGCACCGGCGCGATGGTCGGCGCCCATCCGTTCGGCGGCTTCAACATGAGCGGGACGGATTCGAAGGCGGGCGGCCGCGACTACCTGCTGCTGTTCCTGCAGGCCAAGTCGATCGCGGAGAAGGTCGGCTGAACAAACGAAGGGCCCGAGCCATAAAGGCCCGGGCCCTGAATGCGGTGTTTCGGCTGGTTCAGCGCGCGGCGCGCTTCTCCTGCGGAGGCGCGAGCCGGAACACGACGTCGCCGCCAAGCGCGACCACGGTGTTGCCACCGCGTTCGCTGGCCTGGCCGAGCGCCCGTTCGGACGCAGCCAGCAGATCCTTCACGGTTGCCGCTTCGTTCGGGAACGACGCGACCCCGAGGCTGACGGTCACGCCGCCTTCGCCGACTGACGGGAACACGTGCGACTCGATCGCACCGCGCATCCGCTCGGCCGCCTCGATTGCACCCGCGCGGCCGGTCTGCGGCAGCATCAGGACGAAACGGTCCTTGCGGAAGGTGGTGAGGATGTCGAACGAACGCACCTGCTGCGCGAGCGCGACCGCGACATCGGCGACCACCGCGCTGCCGGCCAGCCCGTCGTGGGCCTGGCGGAGTGCGTCGAGGTTGTCGACGCCGATCATCACCAGCGACAGTTCCTGGCCGAAGCGGCCGGCGCGCCGGACTTCGCGCTTCAGCGCCTGCGCCAGGTAGCGCTGGTTGTAGACGTCGGTGTCGGGATCCGAGAGCGCCAGCTTCTGCGCGCCGTTGCCGGTCCGGAGCACCTCGAGCGAGGCGCCGAGCCAGGCGGCGAGCAGCAGCATCGAGCGGGTCTCGGGCGCGGTGTAGCGGGCACGTCCACGCTTGCGGTAGACGGCAACGTACGCGGATGCCGAACGCTTGAGGCGGACCGGCACGAACATCGCGGGTCCGGTGTCGACCCCCGGGCAGCCGTCGGCGGCCGCGATCACCGAACTCTCGGAGATCTCGGCGAGCACGATCGGTTCCTTGTGGGTGCCGAACAGGCGCACGACCTCGCTGCCGCCGGCAGGCACCGCGAGCACCGCAGCGGCGGCGCTGCCCGCGTGGAGCACCAGGCGGTCGGCGCGCGTGCTGGCCGGAATCAGGATGACGGCGGCGTCGGCATCGAGGAGCGCGAGCGCGGTCTGGAGCGCCCGGTCGAGCAGCTCGTTGCGCGTCGTCTTCTCGGTCGCGGAGCCGAGCTCGAGCAGCAGTTTGGTCGACTTGTCCTGCGAACTCATGGCGGGAGTCCCTTCGTTAGGTAGGCGAAGCCCTTCAAGGGAAAGCAACCGACATGCCTCGGGCCAAAGCGGGAGGCCGGCGGGCGGGAACGGCCTTGCCAGTTGGGGATGGGTCCAATTCGACGCGGACTTGGCCCGAAGGGTTGTGGGCCGTGCCGGTCGGGCTTTCACCGGCCGGGCGGGTCGGGCGGTGAGAATCGTGGCGGTCGCACGGCAGGGTGCGGGCAATCTGCAACGGTTCCCGTCCGCCCGGCGGCGGCTGACCCAGCGTCAGCGGCTGCGCGTGCGTTTCGGCGTCGCCGGCCGGGCGGCCTTCTTCGCCGTCTTTTTCGAAGGCTTCGGGGCAGCCTTTGGGGCCGCCGACGAGGGCTTCCGTGGGGCGGGCGCTGCCGCCTTCTTCACGGCGGTCGCCTTCGCCGCCGGAGGCTGTGGAGCGGCGGCAGCGGGAGCACTTCGCCGGCGTTGCCGGAATCCCTCGAGCGGCAGCGTGTTGAGGACGTCGTCTTTCGTCAGCCCCGCTCTCCGGGCCACGAACACACCGTATCGCAGGTTGTCGAGCTCCTGGATGCTGTGAGCGTCGGTGGAGATCGTCAGGCTCACGCCCTTGGCGCGCGCGCGGCGCGCGTTCACGTCGTTCAGATCCATCCGCTGCGGCTGGGCGTTGATCTCCATCGCCACGCCGCGCTGCGCCGCGCGGTCGAGCACCTGCTCCATGTCGAACGACGATCCCTCGCGGATCCCGAACCGGCGTGCGGTCGGATGGCCCATCACGCACACCGCCGGATGGTCGAGCGCCCGGAGCACCCGTTTCGTCATCTCGTCCGCCGGCTGCTGGAGCCGCATGTGGAGCGACACGATCACCCAGTCGAGCAGCGCGAGTGCGGGGTCGCCGAGATCGAGCGCGCCGTCCGGCAGGATGTCGACCTCGAGCCCGTGCAGGATCCCGATGTCGGGGAACCGCTTCCGGACCTCCGCGATCTCGCGCGCCGACTCGACCACCCGCGCGTCGTCGAAGCCCTTGATCATCGGCAGCGCCTTGGAGTGATCGGTGATCGCACAGTAGCGATAGCCGCGCTTCACGCACGCCTCGACCATCTGGTCGAGCGTGTGCTTTCCGTCGGTCCGCGTCGTGTGCATGTGGAGGTCGGCCACCAGGTCGGCCGGTTCGATCAGGACCGGCAGCGTGCCGGCGATCGCCCGCTCGACCTCGTCGTTGGCCTCACGCAGCTCGGGCGGAATCCACGCCATGCCGAGCGCGCGGTAGATCTCCTCCTCGGTGCGGGACGCGATCACCCGCTCGCCTTCGGTGAGTCCGTATTCGTTGAGGCTCCAGCCCTTCGCGACCGCGATCTTGCGGATCTCGATCGCGTGGGACTTGCTGCCGGTGAAGTAGAGCAGCGCCGCGCCGAACGACTTCTCGGGCACGTGTCGCACGTCGACCTGGAGGCCGTTGCCGAGCCGCACCGACGACTTCGTGTCGCCGCGTCCCAGCACCTCGGCGACCGACGGATGGCCGGTGAACGCATCCATCACCGCTTCGGCGCGGCCGCCACACGCGACCAGGTCGAGGTCGCCGATCGTGTCCCTGCGGCGCCGGAACGAGCCTGCGATCTCGACCTGGGTGATGCCCTTCACCGCGCGCAGGTGCGCGTGGAGCTGGTGCGCGATGTCCCACACCTGGGCGAGCAGCATGCGGGCGCCGCCGCCACTGGCTCCTCCGCTCCGGGCCGCCAGCGCCTTGAGGACGTTCTGCTCGACCTTCTCGCCGAAGCCGGCCAGCGATTTCAGCTTGCCCGCCTTTGCCGCCACCTCGAGGTCGGCGACGCTGCGCACGTTGAGATCCTTCATCAGCGTGCGGACGCGCTTGGGGCCGAGACCCTGCAGCTCGGTGATGGGGAGGACGTCGAGCGGGATCCGGCTCTGCAGCTCGTCGTAGATCGCGGTGGTGCCGGACGCGACCACGTCGCGGATCTTCTGCGCGGTGTCCTTGCCGATGCCCTTGAGCGCTTCGAGCCGGCCCGGCTCACCGGCGAGCGCCGCGATCGGCTCGGTGTGGACCTCGAGCACCCGCGCCGCCTCGCGGTAGGCGCGCACGCGGAACGGATTCGCATCCTCGATCTCGAGCATGATCGCGATCCGGTGAAAGACTTTGGCGATCTCGGCGTTGGTCATGGCCCCACCTTCTTCAGGAACGCGGCCTCGTCGATCACCGCGAGGCCCAGCTTCTTCGCCTCGTCGAGCTTGGACCCGGCGCCGGGTCCGGCGATCACCAGCGTCACCTTCTTACTGATCCCGGACGCCACGCGTGCGCCGGCCAGTTCGGCGCGGCGCGCCGCCTCGGGGCGCGTCAGCTGCTCGAGCGTGCCGGTGAACACCACGGTCTCGCCCGCCAGCGGCTGGGGCCCGGTGGTGCGCTTCTCGACCTGCGGCCTGACCCCCGCCTCCAGCATCGCCTCGATTACCTTGCGGTTGCGCGCGCTGCCGAAGAACGTCGCGACCGACTGTGCGACCTCGGAGCCGATGCCGTGGATCCCCTCGATGTCCTCTTCGGTCGCCTCCATCAGCTTCTCGACCTTGCCGTAGCGGTCGGCGAGCAGGCGCGCGACCGTCTCGCCGACATGATCGATGCCGAGCGCGAACAGGAACCGGTCGAGCCGCGGCTTCTTGCTCGCCTCGATCGCGTTGATCAGGTTTTCGATCGACTTCTCGGCGAAGCCGTCGAGGCCGGCGAGGTCGATCGGGGTCAGGCGATAGATGTCGGCCAGGTTCTTCACCAGGCCGCGATCGAGCAGCTGGCGGACCGTTTTGTCGCCGAGTCCGGTGATGTCCATCGTGCCGCGCGCGCAGAAGTGCACGATGTGCCCGTGCAGCTGGGCCGGGCACGCGAGTCCGTTGGTGCAGATGTGGTACGCGCCTTCCTTCTCGACCGGCGCGCCGCACACCGGGCACTTGCTCGGCATCGTCCACGGCTTGGCGCCCTTCGGCCGATGCTCGGTCAGCACCTCGACCACCTCGGGGATCACGTCGCCGGCGCGCCGGATTCGCACCGTGTCGCCGATCCGGACGTCCTTGCGTGTCACCTCGTCCTGGTTGTGAAGGGTCGCGCGGCTGACGGTGACGCCCGAGACGTCGACCGGCTTGAGCAGCGCGACCGGCGTCAGCTTGCCGGTGCGTCCGACCTGGACGCCGATGTCGAGCAGCGTGGTGATCTCGATCCGCGGCGGAAACTTGAACGCCGCCGCCCAGCGCGGGCTGCGCGACTTCATGCCGAGCTGCGCCTGCCAGTCGCGGCGGTCGACCTTGATCACCACCCCGTCGATCTCGTAGGGAAGCTGGTCGCGGCGCGCGCCGAGGTCGGCGTGGAAGGCGAGCGCCGCGTCGATGTCCTTGCAGCGATGACCTTCTTCGACGTGAAAGCCCCACTCACGCAGAGCGGCCATCATTTCCCACTGGGTGGCGAGCGTCACCTCGGGAGCGTCCATCACTTCGTAAGCGAAGAAGTCGAGACGGCGTGACGCCGTGATCGCGGGATCGAGCATGCGGACGGTGCCGGCCGCGGCGTTGCGCGGGTTGGCGAACGGCTCGTCGCCCTGCTCGACCATGCGCTTGTTCATCGCCTCGAACTCGGAGAGCAGCATCAACGCCTCGCCGCGCACCGCGATCCGGCCGATCGGTTTGTGCTTCGCGCCGGCTGTGCGCAGGCCGAGCGGCACCGCGCGAATGGTGCGCAGGTTCTCGGTCACGTCCTCGCCCTGATCGCCGTCGCCGCGGGTCGAGCCGCGCACCAGCACGCCGTCCTCGTACACAAGCTCGACCGACAGGCCGTCGAACTTGGTCTCGGCGACGTAGCCGATCGAGTCGATCTCGAGGATCCGCCGCGCCCGCTCATCGAACTCGCGCAGGTCGTCGGCTTCCATCAGCGAATCGAGCGACAGCATCGGCGTCACGTGCCGCACCTTGCGGAAGCCGGCACGCAGGCCGCCGCTCACCCGCAGCGTGGGCGAGTCGGGACGCCGGAGGTCCGGATACTCCTCCTCGAGCTGCTTGAGCTCGCGGAACAGCTTGTCGTAGGCGGCGTCGGAGACGCTCGGCTGGTCGAGCACGTAGTAGCGATGATCGTGCTCGCCGATTTCGTCCGATAGCTCGCGAATGCGCTTCTCCACCTGGGCGCGCGTCATGGACCGGCGAGCCTATCCGCGGGTCCGGGACGCCGCAACCGTCAGCGCAGCCGCGTGCTCCACGCGAGCGCGACCGACAGCGCGGCGACCGCGATCAGCACCGTCTGGACGCTCCAGCGCAGTCGCAGCAGCAGTGCACTGACCCCAGTGAACAGCAGCATGGTCCAGTCGAGGCTCGCGAATCGGGGGATCAGCAGCTGGGCCGGCCCGAACCGCGGGTTCGTGACCTCCTTGAAGAGAACGTGGAGCGCGAACCACATCGAGAGGCTCGCCATCACCCCGAGCACCGCGGCGGTGATCGCGGTCAGCGCGCCGCGCAGGCGCGGGAGCGAGCGAATCCGTGCGAGGTGGGGC
>Ga0210380_10000391_pt1 | contig 20258 bp, 15 predicted proteins | sample PLM4_5_coexredo_FD_155476 | JGI IMG/M metagenome (GOLD analysis project Ga0210380, IMG submission 155476) | Groundwater sediment microbial communities from an aquifer in East River, Colorado, USA - PLM4_5_coex redo | ecosystem: Environmental > Terrestrial > Soil > Riparian zone | place: USA... | reverse complement strand
TTCGACCCGATCGTCAAATACTGCGGAGACTTCTATGGCCAGGACGCTCGTGGGGAGCCCCTCCCGCACCTGATTACAACGTCCCATCTGATCTCCACGCTTCGCCGTCTGCCTGACGGCGTGACCGAGCTGGCCTGCCACCCTGGCCATGTCGACGCGCTCGAGTCGTGCTACCGGACTGAGCGGGCGACCGAGCTCAGGGCACTGTGCGATGCAGAGGTCCGTCAGACACTGACAGATGAGCGAATTCGCCTCGCGTCATTTCATGATCTGAACTCGACATGAGCCGCCAGGCCAGCACACTGCGGATCCTCGTGTTGGGCTACGTGGTCCGGTCTCCGCTCGGCGGCATCGCCTGGCACTATCTGCAGTACGTCATCGGCCTGCGCCAACTTGGCCACGACGTGTACTTCTTCAAAGATAGCGATGATTACCCGGCGTGCTACGACCCTGTGCGCAACGTCATGGATACCGATCCATCGTACGGGCTCGAGTTCGCCGCGCGCGCGTTCGAACGACTGGGACTTGAAAGACGGTGGACGTACTACGACGCTCATCGTCAGCGTTGACTGGGTCCTGCGGCCGATCGGGCGCTCGAGTTGTGCCGCACCGCCGACATCGTCCTGAATGTGTCTCGTGTCAACCCGCTGCGAACGTGGATGCGTGAGATTCCGGTGCGGGTGCTGATAGATACCGATCCGGTGTTCACACAGGTTCGACATCTGAATGATCCCGCGGCGCGCGCGCAGGCGATGCAACACACGGCGTTCTGCTCCTATGGCGAGAACATCGGTCGGTCGGGCTGTTCGATTCCGTCCGACGGTTTTCCCTGGTTCCCGACCCGGCAGCCGATCGTGCTGGATGCATGGAGGCCGACACCTGGCCGCGGAGACGATCCTCTGTCAACGATCATGTTGTGGGACGCCTATCGCCCGGTGGAACACAACGGTACGCGCTTCGGCACGAAGGCGGATTCGTTCGGGCCGTACCTGGATCTCCCGCAGCGTAGCGGCGAGAGGTTCCGTCTCGCCCTGGGTGCGAGAGGCAGTGTGCAGCAGGAGCTCGCAGCTCATGGCTGGACGATCCCCTGGAGCTATCGCGACTTCATACGCGGTTCCAAAGCGGAATTCAGCGTGGCCAAGCACGGATATGTGGTCAGCCAGTCTGGCTGGTTCAGCGAGCGAAGCGCCGGATATCTGGCCAGCGGTCGTCCGGTCGTCGTGCAGGACACCGGATTCTCGCGATGGCTGGACGGTGACGGAGGGGTGCTGGCGTTTGGCGACGTCAACGAGGCCCTGGCACAGCTGAAGGCGTTGAACCGGTCTTACGATCGCCACTGTGCCGATGCGCGCCGTGTCGCCGAGCAGTACTTCGAATCCTCCCACGTCCTGACACGCTTGATAGACGATGCGATGATGGCGTCTGACGCAGCGCCTGGATTCGGCCGTAGCAGTTGAGGTGCTGGCACCGCTCGAAATTCTTGAGCTTCCAGCTGATCCAAGAATGTTGACGCTCCGGCGCGCGCGCAGCCTAAAATGAGCGGCCGAGGAGGGCGGATATGACTGTATCGGTGTTGACGAAGCGGCTGATGCTGGCGTTGTCGATCGTGGTTGCCACCGGGGTGTTGCCACAGGGGCAGGCCACAGACACATACACACCAACGGTGGGCCAGCCCGGCAAAGACGTTGTCTGGGTGCCGTCACCCCAGGCGCTGGTTGACACCATGCTCGACATGGCCAAGGTGACGCCGCAGGACCTCCTGATGGATCTCGGGTCAGGCGACGGCCGCACGGTCATCACGGCGGCCAAGCGCGGCGTGCGCGCCATCGGTGTCGAATACAACCCCGACCTGGTTCGACTGTCGACGAATGCTGCCGCCGTCGCAGGCGTCAGTAACAGGGCGACGTTCATGGAGGCCGACCTGTTCACGGTCGACCTTTCGAAGGCCACTGTCATTACGATGTTTCTGCTCCCGAGCCTCAATCTGCAACTGCGGCCGACCTTGCTGAATCTGAAGCCCGGCACGCGCGTGGTGTCGAACAGCTTCACCATGGAGGAGTGGGAGCCTGATGAACGGATCATGCTCGGCCCCGAGGGATGCACCAACTGGTGCACGGCGCTCCTCTGGATCATCCCGGCCAAGGTCCAGGGTTCCTGGAAGACGCCACAGGGTATTCTCACGATCACGCAGACGTTCCAGAAGATTTCCGGAACGCTCGGATCGATCCCGATCACCGGAAAAGTGACCGGCGATCTGATCAACTTCACCGCAGGCACCACGAAATATGCAGGGCGTCTGAACGGCGACACGATACAGGGCTCGAACTGGACGGCCTCGCGTATCAGTTAGAAGGGGAGGCGGGCGATCGTCCGCCGCTTCGCGCTGCCATGCGCGCAAAGACCCGGGCAGACGTCATCGTTGTCGGGGCTGGCCACAACGGGCTTGTCGCCGCGCTGCTGCTGGCCCGGCGCGGGCTCGATGTGCTCGTGCTCGAGGCCCAACCGGTGATCGGGGGAGCCGCCCGCTCGGAACGCCCGTTTGCGAGGGCTCCCGACCTCACCTCGTCGACCGGCGCGTATCTCTTGGGCTTGATGCCGCCTGAACTGTTGCAGGTCACCGGCGTCGAGCTTCCACTGAAGCGCCGCGATCCGCACTACTTCCTGCCTCGCCGCGATCGCGGCTATCTGCTGTTCGGGTCTGACAAGGCGGCGATGAGGAACCAGTTCCTCCAGTCCTTCTCCGAGTGTGACTGGGTCGCCAACGAGGCGATGCAGGCCGAGTTGGCGGCCCTGCGCGACGACATTGCGCCCGCGTGGCTCCAGGAGCCGTGGCCAATCGAGGAAACGGCGGAACGATTTGTGCGGCCGTCATTGAGAACAGCGTTCGTCGATCTCTGCCGCAGGCCGATTCGCGACTACCTCGAGCGGTTCGATTTCAAGAGCGATCTCGTGAAGGCGATGTATGCGGTGACCGACGCCTTCAGCGGCCTGTTCGGCACGTGGGATACACCGGGAACCGGAATGAATTTTCTGGTCCACAACATGTGCCGATTGCCGGGCTCCGGTGGCACCTGGATGACTGTCGAGGGCGGCATGGGCGTCGTGACCGCTCGTTTTGCGGATGCCGCCAGCCGCCACGGCGCCGCCATCGAGACCAACTGTGGTGTGGCCAGGATTCTTGCCGATCGCGGAGCGGTGCGAGGCGTTGTGACCGACCACGGCGACGAAGTCCGCGCGGCTACGGTGGTCGTGAATGCGGATCCATTTCGCATGCGCGACCTCGTCGGCGCAGAACACTTTCCCGATGGGTACAACCATCGCATTGACAGCTACAGGAGGCCCGGCTCGACGTTCAAACTGAATTTGGCGCTGCGGGGGCTCCCCTCATTTACGTGCCTGCCCCACCATGACGGGGAGTTTGGCCCGACGATTCATCTGCTGCCCGATGAGGACGTGGTGATGCAGTCGCTGACGGATTCGTTCCACGCGGCGCAGGAGGGCCGGCTGCCGGAGGCACCTCCTATTGAGTGGTACATGCACAGCCGCCTCGATCCGAGCATGAGAGATGCGGCCGGTCATCACAGCTCCGCGTTGTTTGTGCAGTGGGTACCCTACGAGCTGAACAGCTCAACATGGGAACAAGAGGAGGAGCGCTATGCGAGGCATCTGCTTTCGATCTGTGATCAGTTCGCCCCAGGTACGAGCGACCTGGTTGTCGACATGATGCCGTTGCACCCGAAAGCGATCGAGCGTCATTTCGGCATCACCCTTGGCCACATCCATCACGTGGACAATTCGTTTGGTTTCGCGGATCGCTTGCCCTACGCGCAGCCCGTCGCAGGCCTGTACTCATGTTCGGCGGGAACTCACCCAGCAGGATCGGTGATCGGTTGTGCGGGGCACAATGCCGCCATACGGATCCTGAACGACCTCGGGCGCGTGAGTTGAAATGGGAACGACAGCCCAAATACGACCTTTCGTTCGCGTCCGGTGAGCCGACGCCGTTCCTGCCCGGTCAGACGACACACACATTGATGCTCACGCCGTGAGTCGTGCGATCGGGATCAGGCAAGGTTGCCCTCGCTCCGTGTCAACGCGATGGGGCGACCTCATAGGCCACCGCGACCTTTGACAGCTCCTCGCGCACCGGAGCCCACGCCGCCGCCGCCGACGCGTTCGGTGGGAGCGTGCGCGTCGCGCTGATCATGACTGCACTCCCTTTCAACAGCGCATTTGCCTCCGCGACGCCCTTCTGCTTGTTCCCCAGCGCCGTGTGGAGCGCCCGCGCGCTGTTCTTCATGGCGTCGACGTTCTGAATGGCAGTCTGGCGGTTCGCAGACGTGAGGTTCGTGTTCGCGGCCAGCGCGCCGTCGTAGGCGCTTCGAAAGGCATCCATACTCTTGTCGACATTTGCGACGGCAGTCACGAGCTCGGCGTCGTTGAGCCGCCTGGCTTGTGCGCCAAGCGCCTGCTGTCCGGGTCTGAGCAGGGCCGAGTTGTACGCCGTCGAAAGTCGCCGAAGGTCGGTCGCGAGCGCGCCCCATTCCCGGGATCCTCGGAACGCTGCTGGTTGCGTGGATGCCCACGCGTCGAGCCGCGTAGCGAACTGTAGAAGCGACAGCACCTCACTGCTTGCCGAGTAGTTCGCCGAGAATCGCTCACGCGCACGCTGAACCTGATCCTGCAGGTCGTCGAAGAACTCGTTGGTGTTGACCTGCCCCCGGTCGCCCTGAAAGGTCGAGTTCTTGAGCTTGTCGTCAAGGGCGGCTTCAAACGCCGAGCGCTTCTTCTCGATACCCTCGAGGAGCGACTTGACCTCCTGATCCGTCAGGCGTTCGGGTGCGGTTGCCTGCCGAGCTGGAGAGGCGCTGGTGCCCAGGCTCAGTGTTTCGGACCCGGTGAGGAGGACCTCATAGGCTAACGCGACCTTTGACAGCTCCTCGCGAACTGGAGCCCACGCCGCCGACGCCGAGGCGTTCGGTGGGAGCGTGAGCGTCGCGTTGATCATGACCTCGGTCCCCTTTAACAGCGCGTTCGCCTCCGCGACGCTCTTCTGCTTCTTCTCCAGCGCGGCGTGGAGGGCCCGCGCGCTGTTCTTCATGGCGTCGACGTTCTGAATCGCGGTCTGGCGGTTCGCAGACGTGAGGTTCGTGTTGGCGGCCAGTGCGCCGTCGTAGACGCTTCGAAAGGCATCCATGCTCTTTTCAACATTTGCGGCGGCGGTCACCAGCTCAGCGTCGTTGAGCCGCCTGGCTTGTGCGCCAAGCGCCTGCTCTCCGGGCCGGAGCAAGGCCGAGTTGTACGCCGTCGCGAGGCGCCGAAGGTCGGTCGCAAGCGTGCCCCACTCCCGGGATCCTCGGAACGCTACTGGTAGCGTCGATGCCCACGCGTCGAGCCGCGCAGCGAACTGTAGAAGCGTCAGCACCTCACTGCTGGCCGAGTAGCTCGCCGAGAATCGCTCACGCGCACGCAGAACCTGATCCTGCAGGTCGTCGAAGAACTCGTTGGTGTTGATCTCACCGCGTTCGGTCTTGATCGTCGAGTTCTTCAGCTTGTTATCAAGGGCGGCTTCAAACGCCGCACGCTTCTTCTCGATACTCTCGAGGAGCGACTTGACCTCCTGATCCGTCAGGCGTTCAGTTGCGGTTGCCTGCGGAGCTGTGGAGATGGGGGTGCCCTGGAGCGTCAGTGCGTCAGCAGTGGCCGGGCCGGGCTCGGGATGGTCGACGTCTGCCCTGTTGGAGACCAGCGGACTGTTGAATACGTCGTCGTTGACAGGTCGGGTCGCTTCGGTCCCACCAGCCGGCGGAGTACCTCCAGCTGGTCCCGATGACTCTGTTGTGCCACATCCGGCCAGCGCGAGGATGCTGCACGTTGTGGCCAGGAGCCCTGTGAGTGTCATAGCTAAACCCCCCGTACCCTGGAATGGGCCACGGCATGTTGTGATGCGCCGCCGAGGAACGTCGGCTCGTGCACAGGATTCCTGAGAAGAACTTGCGATTTGCGTGCGGACGACTTTGGGTTAGAGCAAGCCATGTACCTGGCGTCTCACGCGTTGCAGACGCGTTGCAGAGCTACCCGCCACGACAATGAACTCGCGTCCTTCGGCTCGGAGATGCTGAAGAGCTATGGCAAGCTTGATTTCGATCGTCCAGTTGAGGTGACTTGCGGCAAACTCACAGCGTTGCTACTGGAGAATCGGCATGACGACCAATCCCGAACGATCCCCGCGCTACGACGCCATCGTCATTGGGGCTCGATGCGCTGGCGCTGCCACCGCCATGCTGCTCGCCCGGCGAGGTCTGCGAGTGCTTGCCGTCGATCGGGATCACTATGGAACGGACACGCTCTCCACCCATGCGCTCATGCGAGGCGGCGTGCTCCAACTACATCGCTGGGGCATTCTCGATGGGCTCCGAGCGGCGGGGACACCCACCGTCCGATCCACCTCGTTCCATTACGCCGATGACGTCGTCGACATCAAGATCAAGCCTCACGACGGCATCGATGGTTTGTATGCGCCTCGGCGCACGGTCATCGACAGGCTGCTCGTGGACGCTGCTCGCGAATCCGGTGCCGAGATCGCATATCGGACTAGGTTGATCGACCTCATGCGATCCCCCGAGGGGCGCGTGTGCGGCGTGCATCTCAGGGATTCAGACGGACACGATTCTCAGGTTGCAGCTGAGCTCGTGGTCGGCGCCGATGGTGTGCGCTCGACGGTCGCTGACCTCGTTGGGGCGGAACCCTACCGAACAGCACGTCATTCCACCGGCTCGGTCTTCAGCTACTGGTCGAACACCGGGATCGAGGGGTACCGTTGGTACTACCGGCCCGGTGTGAGCGTCGGCGCCATTCCGACCAACGGCGGCCTCACCTGCATCTTCGCCTCGGTTCCGCAGCGTCGATTCCACGATGAGATTCGCCGCGACATGGCCGCAGGACACCAGCAAGCGTTGAGGGAGTGCGATCAGGACTTGGCGACCATCGTCAACGCGGCAGACCGGGCTGAACGGTACCGAGGATTTGCGGGCCACGTGGGTTTCTTCCGCCAGTCTTCAGGTCCTGGCTGGGCGCTCATCGGCGATGCGGGCTACTACAAGGACCCGATTACAGCCCACGGCATGACCGACGCCCTCATCGACGCCGAACTGCTCGCGCGCGCGGCTGCCGCGGGGACCGAGGGCGCGCTGGCCGTCTACCAGCGGGCTCGCGACGCTCGGGCGACGGGCCTGTTCGACGTGACCGACGCGATCGCGTCCTTCGACTGGGACCTCACGAAGGTCCAAGGCCTTCATCGTTCTCTCAGCGACGAAATGAAGAAGGAGACGCACCCGAGTGCCTGAGGGCCGCTACCTTCGCCCTTCGTTGTGTTTACACGAGTATGTCTGCTAGGTACTATCGCGACGTCACTGTCGAGAACTGTCGCTGCCAATAAGGGCGCGCCTGGATCGGTTACTTTCCGTCTTGAGGAGGCTTCCATCATGAAGAACCAGATCATCGCGTGCGCGACGCTTGTGTCGGCGCTCTCAAGCGCGCCGGCGCTCGCGCAGGGCAACGCCTGCAGCGGTCTTCCCGATCACGCGGAGCTCAAGGCCGCGCTCGAACAGGCGCGTGCTGCGGCCAACGGTGGATTCAATCTCGACATGTGGGGCAGCGTGGTCAACCGCGACGGCATTGTCTGCGCGGTGGCCTTCACCGGCGGCGACCGGGGGGATCAGTGGCCCGGTAGCCGCGTGATCTCCGCGCAAAAGGCCAACACGGCCAACGCGTTCAGTCTGCCAGGATTTGCCCTGTCGACGGCCAATCTCTATGCTGCGGTTCAGCCTGGTGGATCGCTCTTCGGGCTGCAGGAAAGCAACCCCGTGGACACGGACAACGCCTACAAAGGTCCATCGTCCCAGTACGGTACCGCCGCCGATCCGCTCATCGGCGCGAAGATCGGTGGCATCAATGTCTTCGGCGGCGGGCTCGCACTCTACAACCAGAACGGCGTTCTGATTGGCGCTGTTGGCGTGAGCGGCGACACCTCGTGCGCCGATCACAACATTGCGTGGCGTACCAGAAACAACCTAGACCTCGACTTCGTACCGGCCGGGCCGGGGCCCGCGGGCAAGGAGGACAACATCAACTATCAAGGTGCCGTTCCTGTGCCGAGCCTGCAGAACGACTTTTCACATCCGACCTGTCCGATTGCTGGTGTCGACACTGCGTCGGCCATTTCGGCCGCTCTGCCCAACACGAAGTAGCAGGTCCACCACCAGATTCAGAGATCGCAGGGGGGTGGTCGGCGGCGACTATACTTCGCCCACCCTTAAACCGAGACGCGGCGGTTCCCAGTCAGCCAGGGGCCGCGGGGGCGTCATTGTGAACGCTGTACGCAGCTGAACGTGCTCGCCGGTTGCCGGTCTGGCTAGGCCTGGCGGTCGACGCGCGCCCCGTCCTCGTAGCCGCAGGCGAGGCAGTACAGCGCCTCGTCGAAGAATCGGCCGACACGCGAGTTGAGCTCCTGCAGGCTGTGGAGGTGCAGCGGCAGGACGTAATCGGCTTCGACGCGCGGAAACGAGGCGTCGACCAGGCCGTTGTCGCTGATGTACCGGCGCAGGTGGTCCTTGATGACGATGATCCCGTAGATCAGCTCGCTCAGTGGAATCCGCTGCTCGAATCGACGGCGGCCCCAGTCGGTGAACTCCGCCTGCACCGTCTCCGACATCGGATCGCCGATCCAGTTGCCCAGGTGATGCAGGATCTGAAATATGCGCTGCTCGAGATCCTCCTGGAGGACCGCACGGAACCCGCGCGTCCGCTCGTTGGTCTGGAGGTCCCGCGCCACGTCGCTCGTCATGGACGAGGCATGAATTTCGATGAGGTCGACGAGTTTCGCACCGATCACTGTGTCTCCTCGGCGGTCGACACCGCCTCGTCGCCGGATCGGAACGGCGAACATCGATCTGGCTCCTCGATGATAGCAAACCGGAAAGTGAACGACGCAGGTCTTGCGGCGCGGAGGCAGATCGGGAGACTCGTGCCCGAAGGCCGAGCGCGCGCGCACAGTGCCAGCCTCGCGAAGCTCGCGCCGATGGTCGGCAGCCTTCAGTTGTTGTGACCGCCAAAAACATAGCCGAGCGTGACGGCGAGAAGACCCAGCAGTACCACGATCCAGGTGGATCTTTGGTTCCCCAGGATGCGGGCGACGATGACGAGTGCGACGAGCGATGCGATCGCGGCGGCGTTCCGCGTACGGATCAACTCCAGCAGAAAGTCGGTTCGCCCCATCCAGCGCGCCTCCTCAGCACGTTGCCAGCACATGAAATTGACGCGAAGTAATGGGATTCAGGATAGCCGAGCTGCGAATGCAGGATGTCGGGGGTTGCCTGCGGCGGCTATAATTCGCCCACCATTAAACCGAGACGCGGCGGTTCCCAGTCAGCCAGGGGCCGCGGCGGCGTCATTGTGAACGTTGTAAGCAGCTGGAGGATCCTGTGAAACGAATCCTGTTCGCCGCGCTCGCACTCGCCTCGACGCTGACCGCACCTCCCGCGTTCGCACAGTTGGCGCCGTTCAACGAGGCCGGCCTCACCATGGGCCACTGGCACGTCGTCACCAAGGACGTGGAGGCCGAGAAGAAACTCTTCCTCGCCATGGGAGGGAAGCTCTACACCCCCGGCGGACAACCGCTGATCGGGTTCCCGGGTCTTTACATCAGCCTGATCCTCGCCGGCGAAACCGGTGAGGGGGGCACGGTTGGTTCCGTCGTCAACCACGTCGGCTTCATCGTCGACAACGTGCAGAAGCGCGTCGCGGAGTGGAAGGCTGCTGGTGTCAACGTGCTGCCGGGCGGCGCGCTCCCCAACGGCGGCGGCAACCGTCTGGACCAGGCGTTTGTGGAAACGCCGGACGGCGTGCGGATGGAAATCCTCGAAGACAAGACGCAGACGGTTCCCATCCGCAACGAACACATCCACCTCGCGCTGCCGGCCGCGGAGGTTCCGAAAGCGGTTGCGTGGTACGCGCGCGTCTTCGGCGGGCAGGCAGCCACGCGCAACAACGCGCCGGTCGTCAACCTGCCTGGCGTGCAGCTGCGCTTCAACACGGCCGACGCGCCGCAGGCGCCGACGCGCCACCGCGTGCTGGATCACTTCGGCTTCGACGTGAAAGACCACGCGGCGTTTGTGAAGCGCCTCGAGTCGATGGGCATCAAGCTCGATCAGCCGGTCGCCAAGGGATCCACCGGCAACACGATCACCTACATCACCGATCCCTGGGGCGCGCGCATCGAGATCGTGCAGCGGCTGCCGGTCGGTCCGGAAGTCCGCAGCACGAACTGATCGCTCGAGGAGGCACCATGGTGGACGACACACGACGCAATTTTCTGAAGGCCGGCGCCGCGGCCGCGGCCATGGCCGCTGTGCCGCCGGTGCTCGCGCAGCAGGCGGGACAGACCGCGCCCGCGGGCAAGTTCTACGAGCGCGGCAAGGTGCGCATCCACTACCAGGAGTGGGGCTCGGGCTTCCCGCTATTGCTCATCGCCGGCGGCGGCCTCGGCGGCTCGAGGTTCCAGGGGCTGACCAATCCGTTCGATGCGGTGGGTGAGTTCCGGAACGAATACCGCTGCATTGGCTACGATCTCCGCACGTCCACGGGACTCTCGAGCGGTCCGCTCGAAGTCGATCAGCCGTGGGAAATGATGGCTGACGATCAGATCGGCCTGATGGATCACCTCGGTGTCGACAAGTTCGCGGTGATGGGCTTCTGCATCGGCGGCCCGCTGATCTGGAACCTCCTCAAGCGCGCCCCGAACCGCGTCGTCGCCGCGGTGCTCGCGCAGCCGAGCGGCTGTCGTGCCGAGAATCCGATGCTGCTGTTCGACACGAACATGCAGGGCTGGGGACCGGACTACGTCAAGCGCCACCCCGACGTGACGATGGTGCAGGTGGAGCAGTTCCTGACGAAGATGTACAAGAGCAACCCGGAGTTCGTCTGGTCGGTGACGCGCGACTTCGTGAAGCAGTGTAAGAACCCAGTACTGATCCTGCCGGACGACATTCCGGCGCACCCGTACGCGATCGCCATGGAAGCCGCGATGCTGGCGCCGAACGCCGAAGTCAGCATGTTCCCGTGGAAGGAGCCGAAGGAGCGGATCCCGCTGGCGATTCGCCAGATCAAGTCGTTCCTCCGCGCTCACCGTATGACGACCGCAACGGCGTAGCCACGGCCCGTCAGTCTGCCTGCCTCGAGGACGCGTGTCCCTTTGAGATCGTGTGCCCTTCATCGTCGCAATACAGGTGCGTGTTGGGGGATGGCTGAGGTAAGAAACCGAGAAGGAGCGTTATGTTAGCGTGAGACCGTCATGAACGTCAGACGCTCCCTTTGCGCCTGCATGATTCTTTTCAGCGTTTGCGTGCTGGCTCGCGCGGACGCCCTCGCCCAGACCCTTACAGGCGCTGGCTACAAGGTCCAGTGGATCTCGAACACCGTTCCAAGCGTGATGGAGCTGGGTCGAGATCAGACGGCGCGCGTCACGTTCCGAAACATCAGCGTTGAACAGTGGCAGGCCGGAACGGTCTTCGTCGCCTATCACTGGTACTTCTCCGATTACAGGATGCTGCCCGGCCAATTCGAAACCGCGCAGACGCGTGTGACGGCCGCCGTCGCGCCTGGAGAAGCCATGACGGTGGAGGGCGTGCCGATTCGTCCACCGCGCGAGCCCGGGTCGTACGTCCTGCAGCTCACGCTCGTCAACAATGACGCGTGGTTCGAGAACATGGGCGCAGCAACCACCCTGCTCCCAGTCACCGTTATCCCACCATGCACGGCCTCCTCCTCCTCCTCGCGCTACCTCGTCGAATGGACCGCGGTCGACATCCCAAAGACGATGGTCTCGGGGATCGATCAGACAGGACGGGTACGATTCCGCAACACGAGTTGTGACGTCTGGTCGGCTGGAAGCGTCCAGGCTTCGTATCACTGGTACTCGTCGGGAACGCAGGTTGACGTACTTGCGCCGCAAACGAGAATCCCGTCCGCCATCGCGCCGGGTCAGGAGGTGCCGGTTGATGATTTCCTGATTCTGCCACCAGCGGAACCGGGCTCGTACGAGCTGCAGCTGACGCTCGTCGATCAGGACGCCTGGTGGGATTCCAAGGGCGCCGCCACCGTACGCGTGCCGATCGTCGTGACGCCCGGGAACCAAGCGTCCAGTGTGCTCATGGCACCAGCCACGATCCGCGTGCTGCGCGCCGGGCTCTGGATCACGCTCGTGGTTGCGCTCCTGAGCGCGGCGCTCACCTCTCGAATCAGAGGTGGTCGGCTTGCCAACTGGCTCGTGTCTTCCGCCGCGGTCGCCTCGATCGCCCTGGCGGCGATTCCAGTGGTGTCGGCGCCGATGCGCCATCTGGCGACGCAGCCGTTTCCCGACGCTCCCCAATACGCCGACGCCGCACGGCATCTCGCGCTGGGCGATGGCTACGTGACCACGGTGGACGTGGCGAAGCCGATCCCGCCAATGTATCCCCCGGGATTTTCGCTCGCGCTCGCGCCCTTCGCTGCGGATGGTGAGTATCCACGCAACGTCCAGACGGCTGTGAAAGGTTTCGCGGTCGTCTACGTCATCGGCGCGGCACTCGCGACGTGGCAGCTCGCAGGACCCTTGGCGGCGATCATCACGTCGCTTGTACTCGGAACCTCTCCCTTCGCGCGTATCTCAGCAACGCTCGTCCTCTCGGACCTGTTCTCGGTGGTCCTGGTGCTGGCGATATGCATGCTGACGGTACGCGTGACGAGGGGTCGCGCGTTCGCCGCGGGTCTGCTCGGCGGACTACTCGTGTGCGTCCGTTTGAACATGATCGCGGCGCTCGCGGCCCTGGCGCTCGCCGTTCCGACACGATTCTGGAAAGCGCTCGCGTTGGGAGCCGCACCTGCGCTCGGAGCGCTTGCTCTCTACCAGTGGGTCGCTTTCGGCAGCCCCTTGACGACCCCATACCACGCATGGGCGCCCGACAAAGAGATGTTCCATCTCGCATACGCGATCGCCCCTGCGCCAATGGTTGGATGGGGCGACGTCTGGAACTTCCCCGATCGGCTCGGCGGGCAACTCATGCAGTGGACCTGCCCCTGTCCTCCTCAGGGCCCACAGGCGGCGCTGACGAACATCTGGTTCTACCCCGCCGTGCTATCGGGCATGTTCTGGGTGTTCACACCACCGCTCGTCACGGTGGTTGGTCTCCTGTATGCCTGGCGTCGGCGGCACGAGGTGCCTGCCAGATTCGCGTTGCTGTTGACGGCGTTCACGGTCATCTTGCACACGTCTTACTACTATCAAGCCGCGCGATTCGTTGCGGCGCCGGCCACGCTGCTGGGCATCTATGGCGCCGTTGCGGTCGCCGCGGGATTTCGGCGCGTGCACACGCGTTCCACTGACCACGAACCGGCGCAAGTCGACGACGCGGTGGTGTACGTGGGACGCGCGCATGACGTGTCGGCGAGTCATCCAAGCAGGGCCGTGGCAACGTCTGCGTTTGACGAGGGTGAACCACGCGTCGATGGATTCCGCCTGACCGTCATTGTTCCAGTCTTCAACGAACGCTACGTCGTCGAGGCGAGCCTGCGGCGCCTGCTCGCGATCGAAGGAGCGCTCGTCAGGAGTCTGGAAGTGATCGTGGTTGACGACTGCAGCACTGACGGGACGCGCCAGGTGCTCGAGCGGCTGGCGGACGAGAACCCTCGGATTGTGTTGTTGCGGCATCCGACGAATCGAGGCAAGGGGGCAGCGGTCAGGACCGGCATCGATCAGGCCACGGGCGACATCACGCTCATCCACGACGCCGATCTTGAGTACCATCCCGAGGACATTCCGGCGCTGCTGGTGCCCTTCAAGTGCGAGGGCGCGGATGCCGTGTTTGGATCACGCTACCTGTCAGCGCCATATCGGCGTGCGCTGATGCATCGGCATACGCTGATGAACCGCATGCTCACCTTCGTGAGCAACTGGTTCACCGACCTGAACCTGACCGATCTCGAAACGTGTTACAAGGCGGTCAGTACGACGCTGCTCAAGTCCATTCCGCTCCGGAGCAACGATTTCAGAATCGAGGTCGAGCTCCCCTTCAAGCTCGCGAAACGGCGCGCGCGGATATACGAGGTGCCGATCCGGTATTCACCGCGCACGCTCAAGGAAGGCAAGAAGATCCGGGCGAAGGACGGCCTTCTCGCGCTCCAGGCGATGGTGCATTTCGCATTGATCGACGACCTCTACAAGCGCGATGAGTACGGCTCAGAGATGCTCGGCTCACTCGAGCATGCGCGGCGGTTCAGCGCGTGGATGGCAGACACGCTGCGGCCGTATGTGGGCACGCGTGTTCTCGAGATCGGCGCGGGGATGGGCAGGCTGACCAGCGAACTCATCCCTCGCGAGCTGTACGTCGCGGCCGAGATGAATCCGCATTACTTCCACTACCTGCAAAATTACGCGGTCGGAAAACCGTATCTGAAGGTGCTGCGGATCGATGCGACATGGCCCGACGCGCTCGATTCGCTCGAGGATCAGTTCGATACCGTGATCATGGTGAACGTGCTCGAGCACGTGCGCGATGAGGCGGCGGCGCTCGAACGTATTTGGTCCGTGTTGCAGCCAGGCGGCCGCGCGATCGTTCTCGTGCCTCGCCATCCGGCCTTGTACGACACGCTCGTCACGGCGCTGGACCGCCGTGACAGATACACGGGCGACCGTCTCCGGCAGTCGGTCGAAGCCGTCGGTTTTCAGGTTCAGACGCTCTTCGATTTCAATCGTGTCGGTGTGCCGGCCTCGTGGATCAACGGGAGGATCTTGCGACGCCGGACGTTTTCACGCGTCCCGCTGAAGGTCTTCGACGTGCTCACGCCGCTGCTCAGGAGGGTCGACCCCTGGTGGCCGTGGCACGGACTCAGCGTGATTGCCGTCGTGGAAAAGCCGGTTGCCGGCGTCAGTCGGAATCTCGCGACGATGTCGGTGCGCGCGGAGAGCGCGAGGTCCGCTGGCAGAAAATCGGCGCGAATCTGAAGCTCTGCTCGAAGAGCGTCAGCAATCATCGGGGCGCGCTGATCGTCGTCTTCGTGTCCACGCTGTAGCGGCGGTAGTTGGAGAACTCGGACACCCCCCGGAGCCGAAGGCGCCGTAGGAGCAGGACACGAGCGCTGGCCGTCCACGTGACCTCGGCTGGAAGCCACGTCTCACCGTTGACCTTGCGACGCTCGAAAGTCGCGACCGTTCCCTTGTGCACGCGCGCCAGCAGGCCGAGCCCGAAGGACAGATCGTCGATGGCCTCGATCTCCACCCGCACCAGTTCGTAGTCGAACTCGCTGATCCAGGCGCGGGCTTTGAAATGCCGCATTATTTTGCCATCGTCGGTCTGAGGTCTGGCGCCCGCCTTCGGTGTCAACGTGGCGAAGATCGTGTCGATGCCGTCGATCGGTTCACGCCGCAGCATCCGGATGTCGTAGATGCGGAAGATGTCTTCGACCGCCGCGGAGACTTCTCGGCGCGCTTTGTCCTGCTCTCGTGCCTCCTTCTGACGTTCTGATGCGACAGCCTGCTTTCGCGCGTACTCCTCGGCTTTCGTCCGACGCTCACTGTCCTGCTTCGCGAGCCTGTCGGGTGGTGTCGCCCGACCGTCTTCCTCGATGAGTCGGCGGTAGCGATCCTCGTCGCCCAGACCTGGATATACCTCGTAGATCTTCACCGACTCGCTGGTGACACCTCCCGCCGCGTTCAGCTTCTGCTCGACACGCCGCTCGTTGAAGACGTAGCCGCTCTGGCGCTCTTCGTCCCTGGCGAGGTGCTTCTTCACTTCAGCCGCGAAGGTGTTGAAGTCCGGCAGCGGACGTTCCTGCGCGGGTGGTGCCACGAGGAGCAGCATTCCGAGAACGAGGGCTCGCACGACACGATGCTATCAGGACGACCCATGGGAAAAGAGCGCGCCGCGCCCCGGTCCAACGGCCGAGGTCTGTGAGGCTGTTACATCTTCTCGATTTGTCCGGTCCGCACCAGCACGAGCCGGGACCCGATAAGCAAGGCTGCGAAGTCGAGCACGGGAAGAAGAGCCCCATCGCGCCCATCCCGTACAGCTCGAGCCCTGGTGTCGCCGTGACGACCCGCCCGTTCCGAACGACCTGCATCGTCTTCGACTCGGTAAAGACGGGGCTGAGCGAGACGTGGAGCGTGTCCCCGACCTGAATCGTCCTGAACATCCGGGCCGACACGTCCTCGCGGTAGGTGTACCGGCCCTGGGCCTCAACGGTGTAAACCGTCCGGGCGCGCCGAATTCCCTGCGCCTTTCCGACGACGCGCGCAATTCTGCCCGCTGCGCCGGCGCGGATCAAGCCGGCGCCGCTCAGGACGCGAGGCGCAGGCTGGGCTGCATCTTCGATGGACGTCGGCCCGACCCGCCCGCTATATTCCGCAAGGCCGTCTCCCGTTACGACAGGGCCGGTCTGCGGCTCTCCGCAGATGTCGGGATCCCTCCGGTGCCACGGGGCTTCAACATCTCAGCTTTCGACAGCCAGGGAACGTCTGTGGATACTTCTGCGATCAGCTATCGTGTTGCCGATTTTCTCAAAAGGCATCCGCCCTTTCAGGCCATGGAGGAAGGCGACCTCCTCGAGCTCGCCGCGCGGGGGCGCGTGAGGTTTCATGAGGCGAATGAGTACATCTTGTGGCAGGGGGAACCGCACAAGCCTCACGTGTTCATGATTCAGCAGGGGACCGTATCGCTTTGGGACGAAGCGGATGGGCGTGCTGTCTTGCGAGATGTGCGCGGCCCGGGAGACCTGCTGGGGCTTGAGCGGTTTACCGGCGCTCCTTCCTGCCTTCACTCGGCGAGGTCGACAAGCGATGTGTTGATCTATTCCTTCCCGGCGTCAGACTTCGAGAATCTGGTGCTGAAGTATGCGTACGCGCGCCAGTTCGTGGAGGCGGACGAGGCGGTGACCGCAGACTATCAGTGGGCGAAGGACACCCGCGATCCTCAGAAGATCTTCCTTTGCGACGTGGTCGGCCGGAGGGCGCTCGAGCGCGGCAGTGCGCAGATGAGCATTCGCGATCTCGCGCAGTCGATGCTGACCACCGGGCACGACGTGCTCGCCATCGTGGACGAGGACGATCGCCTCCAGGCGGTGGTGTCAGTCAATTCCATTCTCGCTTGGGTAGCCGCGGGCGCTGGCCATGCCGACCAGCCGATCGCCGATCTGCTGCGGAGCACTCCGCCTGCGGTCGGGCTGGCCGCGTCGGTCACCGACGGCGTGCTGGCCATCGCGGAGGCTGACGCTGCCGCGTTGGCCGTGACATCCGATGGATCCTCGAACGGCCAGCTTCAGGCGATCGTGACGTCAAAAGACCTCGCCCAGGTATTTGGCGATCAGCCCACCTCGATCCTGAGGGAGATTCCGCTCGCGGCAAATACCCAGGAACTGAGCGCACTTAGTCGCCGCGCGCGGGCATTGGCCCATCAGTACCTCACGAGCGCCGCCTCAATCGACTGGCTGGCGCGCTTCGTATTCCTGACCGATGTGAACATCGTCAAGCGGATCATCGCGCTGATGGGCAGGGAGGTGCCGTCTGCATGCTGGTGCTTCTGTGGAGCGTCGGGGCGGGAAGAATCGCTCACCAGACACGCGCCGCAGCTGGTACTCATCGTCGAACACGAGGACGAATGTGCGGCCCTGCGGCAGACGTACGAGCGGGTGTCCGACGCGCTCACCGAATGCGACTACCTTGCCAGAGTCGACCTCACATTCGACAGCTCGTTTCTGGTGGCGGGGAAGGCCGAGTGGCAGACGCGCTACGAGCAATGGCTCCGCGACCCGGTGCGCACAGAGATGTACCGCGCCCGCCCGTTGTTCGATCTGCGCCCGATTCACGGCCAGCGGTCGCTCTGGCACGACATTGAACGCACGGTTGTCGGCGCGGTGGACCGCGAGCTCCTGTTCGTGCTGGCCAACGACTGTCTGGGGAGTTTGCCACCGCTGACGTTCTTCCAGGATGCGGTGGTCGATGAATTCGGCGAGCAGACGACGGTCTTTCGATTGGAGCACAGTGCGCTGCGGCCGCTCGTGGACGTCGGGCGCGTGTTCGGCATGGCGGCGAACAAGGCGCTCGGCACCTCCACGCGCGAGCGGTTCGCTTGTGCCCGAACGCTGCTGCCCGAGCACGAGTCGATCTTTCGCGAAGCCTCCGAGACGCTGCGCATCCTGCTCTGGCAGCAGGCACGCATCGGGATCGAACAGGGCACCGACGGATCAGAGTTGCCGCCCGCACTGCTCAGCCGTCACGACCGGCACGTCTTGAAAAGCGGCTTCCGGTCCATCCTGAGACTGATCGAGTTCGCCAGCGACGCGCCCTGGTTCGCATCAGCATGACGGATCCATCGTTCCTGGACCGGTACCACAGTTGCTTCACAACGACCTGGACCGATGAGACGCCGATCGACCAGGTCCGCTTCGTCGTGCTCGATTCGGAGACCACCGGACTCGATTCGCGCACCGATCGCATCATTTCGATTGGAGCCATCGCCGTCTGCGCTCACGAGATCGTGCTCGAAGACTCCTTTGAGGCGCTTCTGAAAGTGGCGGCAAACACGAGTGCCGTGACGGTGCACGGCATCACGCGTGACGAGGCTCGCGGAGGGCTGGACGAAGAGGAGGCTTTGCTCCGCTTTCTCGACTACCTCCAGGATGGCGTGATCGTTGGACACCATATCGGTCACGACATCGGCGTGCTCGACGCCGGTTACGAGCGCGGATGGGGCTTTCGCACCATGAATCGAAGCCTCGACACGATGGATCTCACGCTGCACCTCGAACGCGACGGCGCCTTCGCCGGGCGCCCGCCGATTCGTTCTTTCACGCTGGACGCGCTGTGCGACATGTTCGACGTGATTCCTCACGACCGCCACACGGCCAGCGGCGACGCCTTCCTCACGGCGCAGGTGTTCCTTCGCCTGCTCCGACTCGCCGCACGTCACGGTCGGACGACGCTCTCACGGATTGGCGAACCGTTCGTCGAGGAGACCGGCTAGCCCGCAGGCATTCGCCTGCGCGTCCCCCGCCGACGCCTCACGTTCGATCGAATGGCAACGTGCACCGAACCGAGTATTCGACCCCCAGCGGGCCCGCTCGGTGTATAACCTTGGCTGTAATTGGCAAGGCATACCCTCGCCTGGGAGGTTCCGATGAGGACGTCCACACTCCGCTGCGTGGTCATGGCGGCAGGAATTCTGGCGCTGTCGGTTGCGGCTTCTGCCCAGGGATCGAAACTCACCGGCACGGTGACGGATGCGAACGGCAAACCGGTCGCCGGCGCGACGGTCCGGGCCCTGCTGCCGGGGCCCGGCGACAACGCCGAGGTGGTCACCAACGCGAAGGGCGAGTACGAGGTTCCTGTATCCGTCGGCGACTGGGTCATTTCCGTCGCCGTGAAGGGCTTTGCGCCCGAGCACAAACAGCTCGCCGTGAGTGACCGGCTGGCCAGGGGCCAGAGTCTGAAAATGGACTTCACGCTGAAGTCCGCGGATGCCGCGGCAGTGGCGTTCACCCCCAAGCGGACGCTCGACGGTCAGATCGACATCTCGGGCACGTGGAACGACAACCACGCCACTGGCGACAGCATCAACTACGATCTCGAAACGGGACACCGTTCCGCGGAGCACTATGCGGGCCGGGGCGAGAAGCCGATGCCGAACCCGGAGCACGCGATTGTGGATCCTCCGGACGGCAGGATTCCCTACCAGTCGTGGGCCTTGGCCAAGCGCAACGAGAACCAGGCGCGCTACCAGAACCCGCCCGGACCGGACTACGTCGCGGGGCGTACGAAATGCTGGCTACCCGGCAGCCCGGGATTCCCCTCGTCGGGTAACCCGACGTTTCTTCAGATTCCCGGTTACGTGATCATGATGATCGAGTTCTCACACTCATACCGGATCATTCGGCTCGACGACAGCCCGCACCTGGGATCCGACATCGTTCTGATGAGCGGAGATTCACGGGGACACTGGGAGGGGAACACGCTGGTGGTCGACGTCACCAACCAGAAAGAGCAATGGCTCGATCTGCTGGGGAACTTCCGGACTCCTGCCGCCCACGTCGTCGAACGGTGGACCCTGACGAGCCCGACGACGATGACCTACGAGGCGACCGTGGACGATCCGCAGGCGTACACGAAGCCGATGAAGGTCGCGTTCAACTTCAACAAGAACAACAACCCGAACTACGAGATCTACGAAGACACC
>Ga0210380_10000390_pt1 | contig 20262 bp, 13 predicted proteins | sample PLM4_5_coexredo_FD_155476 | JGI IMG/M metagenome (GOLD analysis project Ga0210380, IMG submission 155476) | Groundwater sediment microbial communities from an aquifer in East River, Colorado, USA - PLM4_5_coex redo | ecosystem: Environmental > Terrestrial > Soil > Riparian zone | place: USA... | reverse complement strand
GCCTGGACCCGATCCGAGGGAACCCCACAGGTTGATGAATGTCGGGATCTGGGCATGCGCGGCGACCGTCACCAGCATCGCGAAAACGCAGCCGAGGCCTGCGACTCGGGCGGTCTTCAAGTGGGCCTCCGATAGAGCTCTGGATGCGAGGTCGCTTCAAATGAGCCCCAAGAGTCTAGAGCCGCGAGGCGGCTCAACCAAAAGAATTCAGGCGGCATTCGCGACCGGCGGGTTCTTCGAGGTCAGCAACAACAAGGCGACTGTGCTCGCGGATTCAGTGGTGTAGGCGGCGCGTCAACGATAGGCGACCTTGACCGCACCCCAGGATTCCTTCCGGATCGGCGTTGCGCCGGGGCCAAGGTGCACAATGCGATGGCCCATCAGATCGACGACGTAGACGTCGCCGTTCGGGCCCAGCGCGATGTCGACCGCGCTATTGAGTTGCCCGGTTTGCGAGCCTGGCTCCCCGAAGGTCCCGATCACCCCGCCCGACGGATTGAACATGAAGACCCGTCCGCCTTCGTAGTCGCACAGGTACAGCACACCCGAGTTCGGAATGCAGAGACCCCCGAACGAGACGAACGACGGCTCGATGCTTTGTTTCGGGAACGTGGCGAGCAGAGCGCCCGAGACGGGATCGAACTGTTCGAGAAGTTGGAATTGGTTCCCGCCGTCGGCCACCCACAGTGTTCCGTCCGGCGCGAACGCCAAGCTTACTGGCTGGGTGAAGCTGCCGAATCTCTTCCGAAGGGCTCCAGATGCATCGTACACGTTCACCTGCGCCACCTGGTTCTGTCCGAGCGCCGAACGACCGGTCGCATAGATGAGCCCATCGGGGCCGATTGCGACGTCGGTGGTCTGCACTCCGTTCGCGAACTGCCGCAGGAACGCACCGGTAGGGCTGAACACCTGAATTCGACCGTTGCCGTAGTCCGCGACATAGATCTGTCCCTGGGGGTCCGTCGTGATTCCGATCTGGATTCCGAATTGGCCGGGGCCACTTCCTGCAGATCCCCACGAGCGAATGAACTCTCCCGTTGGGCCGAACGCCTGGATGCGAAAGTTGTACTGGTCGGTGATGAGAACCGTACCGTCAGGCGCCACCGTGCCACCGTAGGGATAGGAGAACTGCCCCGGACCCGATCCGAGCGAACCCCACTGGTTGATGAACGTCGGGATGATCTGGGCATGCGCGGCGACCGTCACCAGCATCGCGAAAACGCAGCCGAGGCCGGCGACTCGAGCGGTCTTCAAGGGGGCCTCCGATGAGCCACTGGATGCGAGCATTTCTTCAGTGGGTCGGAAGAGTCTAGACGCCACGCGACTGCCCGGCTACGAGAACATCGCTCCGCCAACGCTCACCTGCCTGCCGAAGGTTGGTCGGGAATCCGATGGGCTATCCCCTGACCTCGTACTCCATGTAGCGCACGACGTCCGCCGCGACGTCGTCGCCCAACATCCGGCGCACGACGTCGATCGCCATGTCGATCCCGGCCGAAACGCCGGCCGAGGTCGTGACCGCGCCGTCGTGGACGACCCGCACGTCGCGTTCGACCCGCACGCTCGGGTCGATCTGCCCGAGCAGGTCCAAAGCCCCCCAGTGCGTGGTGGCCGCACGGTCACGCAGCAACCCGGCGGCCGCGAGGAGAAGCGCGCCAGTGCACACCGAGGTGAGGCGCTCCGAGCGTTCTGCCATGTCGCGGATCCAGGTGAGCACACCGGTGTCGTTCACGAGCGCGCGCGTGCCGAACCCACCCGGGACGACCAGCAGGTCGATCGGCGGCGCGGTCGTGAAGGTGCAGCGTGGCTCGATCCGCAGTCCGCCCGTGGCGGTCACCATCTCCGCCGTCGCGGCGACCGTGAAGACCTCGAAGGGCGCCGTCTCGTCCGAGCGGCGGGATTCGATGCCGGGCGCCAGCCGCGTGCGTGAGAACACTTCGAACGGACCGGCGAAGTCGAGCACTTCCACTCCGTCGAATACGAAGATGCCGACATTTCTGCGATTCACCGATTTACTCCTTCATGCAGTGGAACGTCCGCCCGATTCATACGTCAATTCGACCAGCTTGCCCAACGATCCCTTGACCCGACTCGACGCAGCACAGAGGATGCGCCCCCTCTTCGAACCCGCATGAACACGCGGAATCCTCTCGAAGACTGCCCCGCGGGCAGATCCGGCTTCCCGCATCCTTGCCATCGCAACACCTACGGAGGCCGCAATGACGTTGCATCGACTGCTTTCCCGTTTCCTTCCACTCGCAGCGCTCGCGCTTGTCGCGCTGGTTGCCCCGCGCCAGGCCCAGGCGGTCGATGTCGTGATCACGTGCGACAACGCCTACGCGTTCGGCTACGGCCCCGCGTCGGGTCCGACCACGCTGTTCGGTAACGTCGAGAACTGCACCGCCGCCGATATCTTCTCGTGCGGTCCCGGGCCGGAATCGTATCTCGGCATTCCGTCGAGCCCCGGCTACCTCTACGTCGTTACGTGGAGCGACGGAAATGTCACTCAGGGCGTCCTCGGAAACTTCACGGACGGCTCCACGATCGTCCGCACCGGCCAGGCGGGTTGGCAGGTGTTTGCCACTGGCCAGGACGTCGACGTCGACTGTAATTCGGCCACCGGCCCCAATCAGGCCTCGGTGACCGCACAGGTCGCCCTCGCGAACACGAATTCGGGCGGCGCCAACTCGAGCGTCGGCTGGGTGACTGCGACCGGCGGACCGCTGGGAACCGTCGGCGCGGTCGCGGTTGGCGAACTGAACGACAATGCGGCCGGAACGTTTCCGATCGTCTGCAACATCCTGACCAACGCACGATGGATGTGGTACAACCCGAGCCCCAGCACGATCACCAATCCGTTCACCACCGGTGGTGGCCCGGGCACCATGCCGAACGATGCGAACGAGTTTCTGATCTTCCGCATTCCCTCGGAGCTGGCGACGTCAGCCGTGCACAGCACGTGGGGACAAGTGAAGATGCTCTACCGGTAGTACGGTTTTATCTTCGACAGGCCCAGGGTGCCGGCCGGCCGGCGCTCTGGGCCTTTGTCGTGAGGCGAGCAACCGCTCGTCAGCGCACGCGCACGATTCTCCGTGTCACGCTGCGCCCGCCGGCCATCACGCGCGCGAAGAACACGCCGTCCGGTGAGCGGACGCCCGCATCCGTGCGTCCATCCCACACGAACGAGCGCTCGCCCGCTTCGCACCAGTCGTTGATGAGCGTGCGGATCCGGCGGCCGCTGAGATCGAAGATCGCGATCTGCGCGGCTCCTGCCGCGGGCAGGCGGCAGGCCAGCGACACGTCTCCGGCCGCGGGGTTGGGGCCGACGATCCGCAGATCGAGTGTGCCCGCCATCGTCGAAGGCTCGATCCCGACGGTCGGCGACCAGGTGTTGTTCACGACGTTCCACGACGGCGAGTTCACCGTGTATCCGTCGGGCAGTGTCATCACCTGGCCCGATGGACTGTCGAGCAGCACGCTCTCGACCGACATGACGAAGCCCGGATTCGGATCGCTCGCGTAGTTTCCATAGGTTCCCGCCGTGCTCTCGATGTACAGCTGGATGACGAACGGCGAATTGACGGGGAAGGTGCCGGACAGATTGACCGGGACTTCAATCACCGGGCCCGAGTATCCGCTGAACAGCCCGGTGCCCGACGAGTTGAAGTTGTTGAAGTAGTAATCGCCGAACGTGCCGATCCCGTTGGCATTGAGATTGGCCCACACGTGCGCGCCATGCCCCCCGTTCCCCGGGAACCCGCCGGCCAGCCCGAAGCTCGCGACGATTCGCAGATGAAGGGTCGCCGAAATGGAACCGGGCGGTCCGGAGATCACGAAATCATCGGCGCGTGCCGCGCCGGCGGTCCGGGCGCCGCCTCCGCCGGAGAAACCGCTGAGCCAGTTCGTCTCGACCCGGCAGAACGCCGAGATCGCCCCCGGCGAGCCCGCACCGTGGCCGCTGTATGTGCTGGTGCTGTTGCTGCTGGAAACCGAGCTGGACGTGTCGCGGGAAAACGGGGCGTTCCAGGTGACCGAGGAGGAGTTGAGATCGACGGTCCAGTTCGGGGCGGCGCTCGCGATTCCCACCGATCCGGCGAGCATCGGAAGCGCGACCACGACGCTGCGAATCCACTTCCTGGCAGGTGACACGGGAGGCTCCTCCGAGCGGGCGATGGGGTGCGGGGCCACCCCATGAGACTACGCCCGACCGGTTCCGTCAGCCGCTCCTGAAATCGCGTCAGGCCGCCAGCAGGCGATCGACTTCGGCCTCGAACTCCTCGGGCGGCACCACCCGCTTGACCCGTTCGTCGCGCGGCATTGGTTCCCAGGTTTCCGGCCGGCCCTCCAGCGCATGACTTCCGTCCGGATACTCGAGCACACGGCACAGCGGGCGCCGCAGGTCCTCGCGGTTGTTGTTGAGGCTCAGGACCATGTGTCCCGATTCGGTTTCCAGCAGCGTGCCGGCGGGATACAGACCGACGGTCTGGACCAGGGCCCACAGCACCGCGGGATCGAACAGGTGGCGGTCCGGGCCGATCAGGGTACTGAGCGCTTCGTGACCGGTGAACGGCCGGGCGCGATAGGAGCGATGGGTCGTCATCGCGTCGTAGCAGTCGGCGACCGCCACGATGCGAGCCATGGACGGCGGCGGCCCGGTGCGGACCAGCTTCGGGTAGCCGGTCCCGTCGTGGCGCACGTGGTGGTAGAGGCAGATGCCCAGCGCATCGAGCGTCAGGCCCGAGAGTCCCGGCATCCGCATGACCGCCTTGGCGCCCTCGAATGGATGCCGGCGCATCAGGTCCCATTCCTCGCTGGTGAGCTTGCCCGGCTTGCCCAGCACCTCGACCGGGACCGTGAGCTTGCCGACGTCGTGCAGGAGCGCTCCGACCCCCAGGTTGGCGAGCGTGCTTCGTGAGAAGCCGAGCGTCTGACCGATCGCGATCGCGAGGATGCTGACGTTCAGGCAGTGTGCGTACGTATATTCGTCGTGGTTCTTGATCGCAGTCAGCCCGACGATCGAGAACTCGTTCTTCATGGTCGAGTCGACGATCGGCTGGACCACGCGCTTCGCGCGGCGGATCGCCGGACGTCCGGTCCGTGCGGTGCGCAGGATCGCCGCCTTGGTGCCACGGATCGCCTGTCGATACAGGCGGCGCGCGCGTTCACGCTCGCCCGATTCCGCGGGGTCGCTTGGCTCGGTGTCCGGGGGGTGTGCGTTCTCGAGTTCCTCGAGCGTGATCGGGACCACATGCGCGATTCCCGAATTCACGGCCGCTTCGCCAAGCAGCGGCCCCCGCGTCGCGTCGGAGTGCTGCGCCATCAGTTTCATGAACGCGCCGAGTTCCTCAGGCCGCAGCCCTTCGAGGAACCGCACGCCCCCCAGCCGGCGCTGCTCGAATTCATCCGACAGGGCGCTGAACCAGGGAACTTGCGACGGCTCGGCGCGCACCCGCGCCCCGTTCACGTAGAAGCACTGGCCCATTGCGACCAGCGCGACCTCCTCGTCCATCGCTTCCTGGATGAGGGCCAGCGTCTCGCGCACTTGATCGCTCACCGCCTGATTGGACAGATCGTAGATGCGGACCGCACGCAGCAGTCCGTAGAGGCGTGCGACCAGCGGCGGCCCGAGGACCGTCTCGAGCATCCGGTCCTCATGCTCCTCGGGTTCCCTCCGGTCGCGGATTTCAGACATCGGTGGCCCCCGAGGCACCGGCGATCGTGCACGCCTTGCGGACCGGCGAACGACGGGACCGCCGGCCGCGCTCGAGCACCTCACGGGCGGCGGGTGTGCCGATGCGGGCGATGCACAGGGCGATGCCCTGGTGATCCGGTTCAGACCGCATGGACATCAGCCCGCCGGCATTCAGCTCGGCCTCGAGCTCCGGCAGGATCGACTCGCCGCGCGAGGCGAGCGCGACGAACAGGGCGCGGCGTTCGTTCGTCGTACGGTCGCGGAACGACTTGTTCTGGAGGAGTCCGAGCAGCACCCTGGCGACCGAGACGTCCAGGTCGGCCGCGAGCTGGTGGAGGATCGTTGCGAACAATTCAGGCTCGGCGGACCCCAGCATGTTGATCAGGATGAGTCGGGATGCGTCGGGATCGACCGAACTCAGCGCGGCGACGACCTCGCGGCGCACGCGGGGTTCCGTGTGCGTCGCAGCAACCCGCAGTCCTCCGAGAATGGTCGGGCCCCCGATCCATCCCAGGATGTGGACCACGTTCCGCACCACGTACCACCGGCCATCGGACAGCCACGGAATGATCCGATCCGGCTGGCCTGCGAGCAGATCGGCGATCCTCCGCGCGAGTGGTCGCCGCACCCGCATCTGCTGGCTGTCCGCCAGCACATGCATCAGCCATTCCGCCAGTGGCGAGCCGAACTCACGCACGAATTCGAGAAACAGATCGACTTCCGCCGGGTCCTGCACGTCCAGCACGGTCACGACCTTGGCGGTGGTGACCGCGAAGGGGCCGCACAGGCCGCGCACGAAATCATCACCCGACCACTGCGGGTCGCAGGCGCGGGCGTGACGCAGCGCGGCTGTGGCACCGTGCCAGTTCCCGGTCACCAGCGCTTCGCGCAGCACTCGCGGGATGAAGGAGGCCAGCTCCTGACGATCGTCCGCGGTGAGATCACTCACGAGGCAATCGTCGAGGAACCGCAACGCGCCGATCACGAGATCCTCGCGTCCGCTCGCCTCATGTTCCTGCTGGAATCGCGCGATCTCGAACAGCGCGACGGTCTCGAGCTGGTCGAACGCCGTTTCGAGTCCTGAAGAAGAGTCCCCGGTGACGCAGTCGTCCGAGCGGAATGCGTCCGCAGCCAGCGTGCCGCCCGGCTCGATCGGCGGCGGGACGCCTGCTTCCTGGCGCGGCCAGGCGAGCGACGGTGCGCTTTCCTCGGCGTCCTCAGCGCCTCCATCGGCGTCTCCTTGGATCGGGACGGTTTCGACCGTGATGTGGGACAGGTCGGCAGCCCATAGCAGGGTGACGAGGTCATCCTCGCCGCCGGTCGGACCCGTGACCTGAAGGATCTGGTCGATCAGAGAGCCGACCTCGCGCTCGTCGATGCCCGGCTCGAGGATCAGGAAACGGATTCCATCCCGGTGCAGCACACCCGCGAGATTCTCGTCGCGCGAACGGGCGGCCTGGAGGATCTGGCCCATCCAGGAAAGAGTGGTCGAGCCGACTTCGATCCGGAGAGCCCCGTACTTGCCGAGCAAGGCGGCGAGGGCGCTCGTCAAATCCTCCCGGAACCGGACAACGGTCGGGTTGGCCTCGTCGTAGATGCGACAGGTCTTGAGCGTTCGGAGCAGCTGCGCGACCCATGCGGCGGCTTCCTGCACCCCTACTGGGGCGAGTGCGTCCGGATGGCCCGGCTCGGGCGAAATGGGATTCTGGGCGGTTGTCGACATCGTGCCTCTTTGGCATCTGCCCCCAACGCGGCCGCGCCCAGGGCTTCACCATCCGCCGTTGTCGGCAGCAGCGACGAGGAATTGAGCACATTCGTGCATGGCTAAGATCCCGTACGTCCGGAAGGCACCCACCTGACCAGGGCAAGAGTCCTTCGGGCCCCGGGTTGATCGCGAAAGTTGTGCGGTCCCGGGAGCCGGGGGCGTTGTGGCATCAGAGGCCCGCGCCCCACTCTCCTGAGGATGTGTCGCCATGAACCGCGTCCCGGACGTCCTGCTCATCGCCCTGTTCGCCCTGACCTGTTGCTCCCTTCCCGCAGCTGCTTCGGTCCGCTCGGAAGGCGCCAAGATCCGCTGGGTCGGTGAACGACCGGCCGCTGCCCGGGACGGCCAGGACTTCACCGGGCGGTTCGAGGTGGTGTCCGCGCGGGCGGGCATGCTGGAGAACGTTCGGGTGGAGGGCTCCGGCTGGACGGTCCAACCGATCGCCGCGGGGCGCTCGGTGATGGCGAAGGGGCAGCGCCGCGGCTTCACGTTCACTGCGCGGCCGAGCCTGGCAGAGGAGCCGCTCGTCCTGACGGCAACCTTCGATGGAAAGGTAATCCGGGAAACGGTCCAGCTGGACGCAGCGAGTCTCCGGCGTGCTGCGGGCCGGCCGGTTGCCTTCAAGGATGGCCCGCCACGGATTGAAGGCGCTGAATCCCGCCGCCCACCGGGGGCGGAACCCAGTCGCGCGCAGACCACCGCGTTCCATTTCACCGGCCGCTTCAGCTACATGCGCGGTGACGGAACGCCGATCGAGGTGGGCGCAGACCACATCGTGGTCAAGATCTGGGACGAAGACGCAGTCTTCGACGAGCTGATCTGGGAGGGCGAAACCGACCCGAACGGGTACTTCGACGTGCACGTCGACTGGGACGACTGCGACATCAGCGGCTGCGACGATCCCGACATCTACATCGAATTCATCACCGCGAACGGGATCGTCGACGTACAGACCGACGACCTGACCGAGACCACGTACTCGTGGGAAACGGAGGTGATGAACAACTTCACCGGCAATACGATCGCGTTCGGGACCATGATGCCGGACGATGCCCTCGGGTATGGGGCATGCGCCGTCTACACCGGCGTCGTGCGGGCGGCGCGCTTCGCGGCCGCCCACGGGATGACCCCTCCGATGGTGGACTGTCAGTGGCCGGACGACGACGGCAGCTTCTACAGCCCCTTTTTCGAAGAGATGCACATCAAGATTGAGGACACCTACAACGAGGGCACCCAGACGCACGAGTTCGGGCACCATCTCAACAACATCTACGGCAATTTGGTCGAGAGCGATTACGAGAACGGCTACTGCGACAATCCCAAACCCGGTCACTGCCTGTGGTGCCCCGAGAACGACCAGGATGCATGGCAGGAAGGCTGGGCGAACTGGCTCGGTTCGGTCACCAACCGCAACTACCAGGCGACCTACGGGATCGTTCCGACCTCGATCAACGATGGTCGCTACATGCTCGAAGCGATCGGCGACTGCACGGATCACGGCCCGGTCGAGCACTGGCCGGGTCCCTTCACCGAGGGGTACATCGGGGCGCTCCTGCGCGATATCGAAGACGTCGAAAACGACGACCACGACGGCGGTCTCGCCGATTGCGACATGGACGCGACGGCGCTGGGCGCCGACGAGATCATGAATGTGTTCCGCGACGACGATCCCACCGACATCTGGCAGTTCATCACCAAGTTCCGTACCCGGTATCCGCAGCACGACATGGACCTCTGGAGCACGACGCGAAATGTCTGGTCGGGCTTTGGATTCCCGCTGCCGCCGCTGTCCGTGACCAGCCAGCCGCAGTCCTGCGTGCAGAAGCGCGTCGGCGACTCTGTGACGCTGTCGGTGAACGGCAACGGTTCACTGCTCACGTACCAGTGGCGCAGGGACGGTGTGCCGCTGACCGGCGGGGTGTTCGGCGCATCGGGCGTGACGACCAGGAACCTGACCCTCTCGCCGCTGGGTCTGGTGACCAGCGGCAGCTTCGACTGTGTGATCAAGAGCTGCGACGGAACCGCGAGCATCACGTCCCAGGCGTCCCGGATCACGGTGCTGCCCGCGATCACGGCCACCAGCCTCGTGTCGTGGGGCGAGAACCAGTCCTACCAGGTGGGTGACGGGACCAACACCCTGCACGTTCCTCCCTACCTGAATCCGAATATCACGGACGCGATCCAGGTCGAAGGAGGGCGCGGGTTCACGATCGCGCTGCGCTCCGACGGCCAGGTGTTCACCTGGGGAGACAACAGCAAGGGTCAGTGTGGGATCGGAAGCACGAACCCGTTCTTCCGCACGTCGGCCGGCACGAGCCTGATGTCCGGCGCCGTCCAGGTGGCGGCGGGCCAGAATCATGCGATGGCCATCGACGGCACCGGGAGGCTCGCGGCATGGGGCGATAATTTCCGGGGACAGATCGGCGACGGCACCCGCATCCAGCGGGAGAGTCCGGTGCCGGTCGACATCGGCGGATGCGTGATCGCGGTCAGCTGCGGACAAACCCACACGATCGCCCTGCGCTCCGATGGGGTCGTCTACAGCTGGGGCCTCAACTCGTTGAGCGCACTCGGTCGGGGCACGGCCAACGAGATGTATCCAACGCCGGCTGCGATCTCGGGATTGACCAACGTGGTTGCCATCTCGGCTTCCGGCTTCACCAATCTGGCACTGAAGAACGACGGAACCGTGTGGGCGTGGGGAAGCAATCAGAATGGACTGCTCGGCATCGGTTCCGCCGCGCAGGATGTGCTGACCCCCACCAGGATCAACGGACTGCCTGCGATTCGGTCGATCACCGCCGGATACTTTGCCAGCTTTGCGGTTGGCACCGATGGCTCGGTCTGGTCGTGGGGTTTGGACAATTCGGGGCTGCTGGGCACCGGCGCACCGATCGGGAGCCGCAACGTCCCCGGATTGATGCTCCTGTCGAATCCGAGGCAGATCGTGTGTGGCGAGAGCAGCTGGGCCGCTGCGCTGATGCAGGACCGCAAGGTGAAGGTGTGGGGCAACAACGCGGACTGGATCACCGGAAGCACATCGCCGTTGTCGATCTACGACCCAATCTATGTGCCCGGAATCGTGCGGGCATCCGCGATCGGCGCCGGACATGCCACGCTGCACGCCTGCGGCTTCAAGGAGGACGCGATCGTTGGAACGCCGGGGGCGGACTCTCCAATCGATCTGGCGCTCGCCGCATCGCCCAATCCTTCGGTCGGACGCACGCGGCTCGCGTTCGATCTGCCGCGCGCGGGGCACGTGACGCTCGCGATCTACGATCTCGCCGGCCGGCGCGTGCGCCTGCTGGTCGACGGCATGCGTGAGCCCGGCCGCTACGACGAGACCTGGGATGGACGCGCAGACGTGGGCTCGGCACGCGCAGCAGGTGTCTACTTCGCGCGGCTCCAGATCGGCGGCGAGACCCTCACGGAACGGATCGTACGGATTCGATGAGGCCCGACGCGCACCGCGGGTCTCACCTCACCAGGGCGCTCCGTGCGGTGACGGTTCGCCCGTCCTGGGTGAGCCTCAGCAGATAAACGCCGCTCGCCAGCGACACGTTCTCCAGCGGCAGGAGATGCGTGCCGCGACCCATCCGGCCGACATCGTACGATCCCACGCGCCGGCCCGCGATGTCGTGAATGGTCAGCTTCGCCGGATGATCGGTGGCGAGCGAGAAGGTGACTCCCGGCCGCCCGCGTGCGGGATTGGGGGTGAAGCCCGCAAGTTGAACGCGCGCGATCGTCGGCAGATCCAGCGACGTCTCGCCGGCGATGCGCTCGCTGACGCCGTCGCGATAGCGCAGCCGGTAGCTGTAGCGGTGGCCGGCCGTGACGTCGCGATCGTCCCAGGTGATGCGGCCAGTGCCGTCGGAGGTTCGCGTCGCGACCTGGATCCACGCGCCCTCGTCAATGCGCCGCTCGATTCCCACGCTGACCGCTTCGGTCGTGTGCCACGCGACCGTGATGCCCTCAGGACCCGCGCTCGCCTGGATCAGGCTGATGAGCACTGCGGTTGCGGGGTCGCAGGTCGGGCCGATCCCGATTCCGCGGTTGATCGCCGACAGACAGTTCGCGATTTGCTGGTAGGTCGGATTCGCCTGCTCGGGCGCCAGCTCGGCGAGTTGAAGCATCAGTGCATCCACCGATGTGCCGGTCGGTCCCGGTTCGAAGAAGAACTTGTCGCCATCGTCGAACACGCTGCCCGGCGTCAAACGCTTCGACACCAGCGCATAGAGAACCGGCAGTTGGCCGGAGAGGAGGGCGTCTCCCGCGGTGAGCTCCGATGCGCCGCCTCCGTACGGGTAGCTGAACACGACCAGGTACTCACGCCCGCCGAACTGGGTGGTATCCGGAGACCAGGTGGAATCGAATGTCACCGGTTGGAATTCGCCGGGTTGGATAGTGCCGTCATCGTCGACGACCACCCGCTCGGTGAAGCCGAACTCGAGTTGAACGTTGTGATCGGCGTCCCACACGGTGAAGGGGACCGGGTAACGGCCGGCGTGGTTGTAGCCGCGGCCACTTGGATGGTTCAGCGGAGGGGCGCCGAACATGGTCTCGAAGCGCAGGTAACGGTTGGCGAGCTGGGTGCCTCCGAAGCGCAACTCCACACGCGGGAACGAATCGGGATGGTCGACCGTATTGATCCGCGATCCGAAGAACTGCCACCCGAACAGCGCCCCACCGTCGAAGGCGTCGCCGCCCGCCGGTTCACCGGAGATCGGCACGGGATTGGTGGGAACGAGATCGAGATAATCCGCTCTCAAACCGTTGGTCGCAGTCGCGGCAAGTTCGAGGATGGATTCTGCGGCGAGACCCTCACATGCGATGACCGCGTTGTTCAGTGACACGGTCAATCCCGATTGGGGAGTCAGATCGCTGGCGGACAGGTTGGCGAGCAGCGACGCGAACTCGCGCTCGGCATGGCCGCGATCGGTCCCGGGACTCGCGAAGGTCTGACAGAAGCCGTTGAGCTGAGTCGCAGCCCAGTCGAAATAGGTTGACTGGTTGTCGATACGTCCGGCGATGATCCCCATCTGCGGCGTGGCGAAATCCTGGCCGGGACCGCACTGATCAGCCCAGAAGCTGGCCGACCGAGGACAGCTTGGCACGTCCCCGCAGTCGCCACGGATGGGTGGCGGCGGATCGAGGTGCTGGTTGAGCCAGAAGTTCTTGATCAGCGGAGCGTCGCAGCGCAATCGAGCAACCGAGCTGAACCGGTCGTTCTCCTGTCCCACCACGATGGCCCACGTCGCCGTGACGGTGTCGCCCGGCGCCAGCGTGATCGCGCCGACACTGAGGAGGATGCGGCGATCCGATGGCGAAGTATCGAGCGAGCCGGCGCCGGTGATCGGATCGCCGGCGAACATGAATGGCGCGCCGGACTCGGGATCGACGATCGGAGTGCCGTTGGCCGTGCGCCCGCGCAACCAGTTGTAGGTCTCGTCTGCGCTCTGCGGGTCGTTGCCGTTCGTGTAAACGGCGAACGATGCGGTCGCGGGACGGCCCCATTCGATGAAGCTGATCCCGACTGCCGGAGGCATGGTTCCGTACATCTCATCGTTGTTGGTTCCGTTGTACACGTACCCGAGTGGCTGCTGCCAAACCGATCCCGCCAGATCGTCGATGGCACCACCGAGATCGGGATCGGACCACAAGCCGACATGAAGACTGTCGATGGTGTTGACGCCCTTGTTGATGATCCGGAACGTCATGTAGATGGCGCGGCCGAGCGGGCCGGGATCATTGAACGCAAACGTGGTCTGCTGCACTTCGACCCCGAGCGGCGCGGTGCTTCCGGGAAACGCGTCGTGCCGGAGCGGATCGGCGTCGTTGTACACGGACCACAGCATCTGGTCGCCAGGGATGTCGAGCGTATTGTCGGGAAGCACGGTCACCGGCGGCGCACCGTAGGGAACCGCGCCGGCCTGGTAGTTCGCGAGCGCGAACGGATCCGAGTTGTCGCGTCGAAGCTTGTATACCCTGTACGCGTCATGGCTCGGGTCGTCGGGGACGCCACCGATCATCGTGCCGGGTCCGTACTCGCTCGAGTATTCGGACAGCACGACACGCGTCTGACCATTCACGCGGCCGCCGATCCACAGGCCGCCGGCGAACATGGCGGTCTTGCCGCTCCCGCGTGGAAACTCGAGCCCGGGACTGAAGGTCATGAGGTCGCACGCGAACGAACCGACATTCGTAATCACCATGCTCAGATCGTTTGCGTCGATCCGCTGCGAGAAGTCCTCGATACCGGCGCGTGCCGGACGCGCGGGACGCGACGATGGGCTGGGAGCTGCGATCGCAGTCGTGACGGACAGCATCATCGCCACCGCCGTGGCGAGGCAGCGCAATGAGCGCGAGTCGGGCATGGTCCACTTCCTGGCGAGGTGGTGGGAGCAAAACCCGGAAAGCGAGAGACCTCGATGGTCCTACCCGCTGCAAGGTGGGTCAATGGCAGAAATTTAGGCTACCGTCCTCCACTCACCCGGCCGCCACGGCTCGTCGCGGGAGGACCCATGCCTCTGCACTCATCGTTCGCCCAGCTGGTCGAACGCGATTCCGGCGTCGACCCCGACTACCAGCACGGACCCAAGCACGTGACCCCGGGGCTTCCGCTCGAGACCCCGCGCGCAACCTTCAAGTGGTACGACCTGTACCGCGAGAACACGCCGATCGCGGAGTCGATCGTGGCGATGGCGCGCAAGTGCATCATGAGCACGCAGCTCGAAGTCCCGGGGCTCGGCTTCGTGATCCTCCATCGCTGCGGCAACGACTTCTATTTCCTGATCGCGTCCACCTGGCGCAACGAGAACGAGCTGTGGACCACCGTCTTCTACAAGGACGGCGATCGGATGGCCGAGTTCGCGCTGTTCCCGCGCGAGGGGACGCACAAGCCGTGTTTCTGCGTATGGGAGATGGTGCCGGTGTGGCACGAGACTCAGGCGTGGACGCGGTTCCTCGAAACCTCACGTGACGCCGGGGCTGCCGAGGCGTGGCGCGAGGATCGTTACGAAGGGACCGCGTAGCTCCGATGCCGCTGCCCGTACCCCCGCCGGTCCTGCCGATGCTTGCCAAGCGAGTCGATGCACTGCCGGCCGGGGCCGAGTGGATCTTCGAGCCCAAGTGGGACGGCTTCCGCGCGCTCGTGTTCCGTGACGGCGATGACATCTACATCCAGAGCCGCGACGCCAAACCGCTGGCCCGCTACTACCCGGAGCTGCTCGAACCGCTCGCCGCGCAGCTTCCGAAGCGCTGCGTGCTGGACGGCGAGATCGTGATCGTGCGCGACGGGATGCTCGACTTCGACGCGCTCCAGCTGCGGCTCCACCCGGCCGAATCGCGAGTCACAACCCTGTCGAAAAAAATCCCGGCGTCGATGGTGTTCTTCGACTGCCTGTGCGAAGGCGATCGCGACCTGCGCTCGGTGCCCTTCAACGAGCGGCGGGCGGCGCTCGAGAAGATGCTGAAGAAGGCGAAACCACCGCTCCACATCACGCCAGCCACCCGCGATCGCGCGGTCGCGGCCGACTGGTTCAAGCGGTTCGAGGGCGCAGGCTTCGACGGCGTGATGGCGAAGTCACCGAACGGGTCGTACGAGCCCGACAAACGGGTGATGCTCAAGATCAAGCACGAGCGCGAGTGCGATTGCGTGGTGGCGGGATTCCGCTGGCACAAGAACGGCAAGGGCACCCACGTCGGCTCGCTGCTGCTCGGGCTCTACGATGACGAGGGCCGCCTGCAGCACGTTGGCGTGTGCGCGAGCTTCACCGACGCAAAGCGGCAGGAGCTGGTGAAGCTCCTCGCGCCGTATCGGAAGAACGCGCTCGACGACCATCCGTGGAAGGACTGGGCGAGCGCGAGCGAAGAGATGCAGCGGAAGCCCGGGGCCGGCAACCGCTGGAACGCGGGCAAGGACATGTCGTGGGAGCCGCTGCGGATCGAGCGGGTCGCGCAGGTCGCGTACGACCACATGCAGAGCGGACGCTTCCGCCACACCGCGCAGTTCCGTCGCTGGCGCGACGACAAGCAACCCGACGACTGCACATTCGCCCAGCTCGAAGTGGTTCCGCCCGAGGAGCTGGCGGCGATCTTCGCGACCGGACGCTGACGGCTCAGCCGTCGCTCTTCTTCTTCGCCCGCGGCCGCGCGACCCCCGCCTTCTTCATCTTCTCGCGCCACTCGCGAGTCGGATCGTCGTCGGGATCGGGCGTTTCCTGCGACGGCCGTTCACCCTCGGGGACGTTGCGCAGGTTGACGCGGATCCGCGTCCAGGTCGACGAGCGTCCGCGCATCGAGTCCACCAGCACGTCGTCGGCGGCCAGGTGCCCGGCCACGTCGGAGTGGCGCACCTTCCAGCGTTCGAGGCCTGCCAGCGCCGCCTGCTTGTCTGGTGAGTTGGCGATCACGATCAGCGGCATCGTGCTGCGCCGTCCCGCCGGCTTCCCGGTGCCAGTCGCCTTGGCAGCTTTCGCCTTGGCGCCCTTCGCGCGCGATGGCGCGACGCGTTTCGGCTCGCCTTCCATCTTGCGGAACTGCATCGGCCACGGAGCGTCCTTCAGCCCCGACGCCTCATCGCGCGCGGCCAGCTCGAGCAGCGCCTCCAGCGACCCCGCCGCTTCGTCCATCCGCGAGTGCGGATCGCCGATCGTTTCGAACCGGGCCGGCATGGTTGCCACCGTGAAATCCGCGGGGTCGCAATCGGGAACCTCATCCCACGTCAGCGGCGCCGAGACGCGCGCGTCCGGCAGCGGGCGCACCGAGTAGGCGGAGCAGGTGGTGCGGTCCTTGGCGTTCTGGTTGTAGTCGAGGAACACGCCCTGGCGTTCCTCCTTCCACCACTTCGAGGTGGCGACGCCGGGCAGGCGGCGCTCGATCTCGCGGGACAGGGCGAGTGCCGCACGCCGAACCTCGGTGAACGACCAGCGCGGGTGGATCCGTGCGTTCACGTGCAGGCCGCGCGAGCCGCTGGTCTTGGGCCATCCGCGCAGGCCGAGTTCCTCGAGCAGCCCCTTCACCTCGATCGCCACCCGCCGCACATCGGACCATGCCACGCCCGGCATCGGATCGAGATCGACCCGCAGCTCGTCGGGATGGTCGAGATCGTCGCTGCGCACCGGATGCGGGTGCAGCTCGATGCAGCCGAGGTTGACGATCCATGCGAGCCCGGACGCGTCGTCGACCACCACTTCCTCGGCGGTGCGTCCCGAGGGGAACGACAGCGTCACGGTTCGCAGCCAGTCCGGACGGCTCTCGGGCGCACGCTTCTGGTAGAAGGGCTCCTTCTCGGCGCCGTCGACGAACCGCTTGAGGACGATCGGGCGGTCCCGGATGCCGGCCAGCGCGCCGGGTGCGACCGCGAGGTAGTAGCGGACGATGTCGAGCTTCGACAGCCGCGCCTCGCGGGAGAAATACGGCTTGTCCGGATTGGTGATCCGGACCTCGCGGCCCTCGATGGTCAGGACCTCTGCGGTGTCCGCCTTGCCCATGGGCGCGAGGCTACACGAACACGAAGGGGCGGTCCCGTGGGACCGCCCCTCCTGGAATCGACTGCGATTACGGCGTGGTGCAGGCCTGCCCGGCACCCACGCACTGCTTGACCTTGAGCGTGGCACTCGCCGCGCACGGGGTCTGGGTTCCGAGCGTGCAACTCCCGGTCGCGCCGATCGTGTGGCACGCGCCGTCGAGCGCCCGGAAGGTCAGCGTGTTGTTGCCGGTCCCGGTCACCCGCGCGACCCGCGAGTCATCCGCGGCGCCGCCCGCCAGGAACGTCGCCAGCGGCTGGCCGTCGATCGTCCACGCGAAGGAGCATGCGCTGAAGTTGGCCGAGGCCGTCACCGTGTACAGCCCGTTGCACGGCGCGGTGGTCGGCGGCGTCAGCGTCATGGTGGTGGCGGTCACGTTGACCGTCGCGGTCGCGTTCCGGGTGCAGCCGTCCTTGTCGGTCACCGTCAGCGTATAGGTGGTGATCGGCGACTGGGTCGGCGACACGGTGAAGTTCATGCATGTGGTTCCCGACTCGTCACCGAACGCGCTCTGGGTCGAGACCGAGCCATCACTGCCGTTGACCCGCATCGTGAACGGTCCACGGGTGGTCGGAGCGGTCACGCACGCACGCAGGGTCGAGGTGTTGCCGCACACGACACTGCAGTTCGCCGTGCACGCCAGGGTCGCGCCGTAGCCGAGCACGCACACCTGCTGGTGACGGCACTGGCCGCCGGGGGGCGTCTGGTCGGCGGTGGTGCAGCCGGCCGCGCCGTTGCTGGTGTTCCACGAGATGGTCGTGCAGGTGTTGGGCGCGCACTTGCCGCGGACCGTGCCCGCCTCGCCGAAGCACACGGCGCCCTGGTTGCACGGGAAGCTCGGAATGGTTCCGAACATGATCGTGTCCTTGTACTTCGCGCTGCCCGACTTGCCGGGCGCGGTGCTGCTGCCATTCGCGTCGACCAGGACGACGTCGATCGGCGTGGTGACGACCGAGCCGTCCGGCACCAGGTGGAGCGCGATGCAGTAGCGGCCGGTGCTGGTGTTGTTGCGAACCGTGAACTGGACGCGGGCGTTGAACGTGCCGCCGGCGGTGCAGTTGCACGGCTCGTTCACGACCGTCCCCGAGCCGATGATCTCGACGTCACCGGCGGTGCAGGGGTAATCGCTGAGGTCGTTGGCGAGCGCGAGGCCGCCGAGATTCGTCATCAGGAGCGTCGCGATCGTCGCGCACGCGACGAACCGTGACTTCCAGGAGCTGTTGAACCGGACCAGATGCATGGGGTTTCTCCGAACGGCGCGCCGATCCGGCGCAGCCGGGGTGGGGGATTGACGCGTTCCGTTATTTCAGCAGGTAGACGACGCGGGCGACCCGGCTCTGCGTGCCGATCGCGGCGCGCAGGAAGTAGACGCCGTTCTTGACCCGGGCCCCGCCGTCGGCGCGCCCGTCCCACTGCACTTCGTAGACGCCGACCTGCTGGCGCTCCTGCACGAGGCCGCGCACCTTGCGCCCCGAGACGTCGAACACACCGATGTCGACGGCTTCGATTCCGGTCGGGATTGCGTACGCGAACCGCATGGTCCGCTCGAACGGATTGGGCGTCGGCCGGTAGAGCTCGAGCGGCGCCTCACCGGGAGGCGGCGCGACGATCGGCGAGTCCTCGGGGACCGCGCCGAGCGCGGCGGCATCCGCGCCGTCGAACGCTTCGACAGTCAGGTGATCGAAGGTGGTGATGCCGGCTCCGGTTCCCCAGTACCACTTGAGCTCGGCGATCGCTCCGCTGCGCATCGTGACCGCCATGTCGTCGAACACCTTCGAGCGGCCGACCCACACGTCCATGCGGTCGTCGGCGACCGCTTCGACGGACCCGTCCGGCGCCGCATACGTGAGCGTCCGTCCGGAGTTGTTGAGCGCCCACGAGAGCGCCTGCGTGCCTTCGAACGACGGGCTGTTGCGGCGTCCGACCAGATCGCGGATCTGGAAGTTGCCGGCGGCATTCGTGACCACGCCGAGCCGCGCGTAGGTGGCGGCGTCCGGGCTGTCGTCGGCCGAGGTGCCGAGGCCGGCGCCGACGCGCAGGACCTGGCTGGTCGCTGCATCACCGGCGACCGACAGGTTGAAGCGGCACAGGACCGCCTGGACCGGTGCGTCGAGCGTCAGACGGCGGACGCACGCGGCACGGTCGCCGGCGTTGAGAGCGACCCGCATCGTCTGTGCTTCGCTGGTGATCTGACTGCGGGCACTGCTGACCCCGAACACTTCCCAGGGCGCATCGACCCGCACCGGAACGACGGCTTCCGGCTGGGATGCTTCCACCGCCCGCGGCACGAAGGCCTGCGCCGACGCGAGGTCGGGCGGTGGGACGAGGAGGCCGAGGGCAAGGAGCAACCCGACCCCGACGAAACGACGGATGAGCGACGACACGCGGCACCTCCCGATGGAACTGAGCTCGGACACGGCGAGCACGGCGACCGCGGACACGGCGCACCCCGGAGGGGCTGCCGAACGGCAAGGAATGAACGATCCCGCCTGACCGCGGGCCATGGGGCACGCAGATGCCGTCACCCGATGTGGTGAGGAATCGCGCGTCGTCGGCCGACCGGACGGGACCGTGAGCGGCGGGCGGCAGGGAAGGGGGGGCCGGCCCGGTGCTGTCCGGAGTGAATTGGTGTGCAGTGATGGTTTCGCGCGAGCTGCACACCGCGCAAACAATTTCGTGAAAGGTGCCGAGGGCGGGTTGAAATCTGCAATGCGCGCGCTGCCTGGAAGTCTTGCGGAGCGCGTCGCAGTGCGCGCGCGTCGTGCTACTGGAGCACGAGCCGCCGGCGGAAGCTGCGACCTGCCACGTCGACCTTCGCGACGTAGACTCCGCGCGGTGCGCGTTGTCCGTTCGCACCGAGGCCATTCCAGCGCAATGTCCAGCTGCCAGCGGCGCGCTCGCGGTCCTCGCTCCACACGGTGCGTCCCTGCAGGTCGTACACCCGCCACCGGACGCGACCGGCTTCCGGCAGGTCGAGCACGAACGACACCGCGGTGGTGACCGGATTGGGGTACGGAGGCGAGAGCCGCAGCGCATGCGGAATGCCCGAACCCACCCCGACCGGTGGTGACGGCGGCTGGATCGTGAGCGTCATCGAGGTGACGCCGTTCGCCTCGTCGGTCTCGTGCGCCTGTGCGAGCGAATCGGTGACGATCCGCAGCAGGTGCGTGCCGGCCACCAGCGAGCCGGCCGGGAAGGTGTGATTGATCGAGATGCTGTCGAGCGGACCGAGCGTGACGTCCTCCTCGGCCACCGTGAGGTCGTCGAGCGTGAGAACC
>Ga0210380_10000389_pt1 | contig 20270 bp, 20 predicted proteins | sample PLM4_5_coexredo_FD_155476 | JGI IMG/M metagenome (GOLD analysis project Ga0210380, IMG submission 155476) | Groundwater sediment microbial communities from an aquifer in East River, Colorado, USA - PLM4_5_coex redo | ecosystem: Environmental > Terrestrial > Soil > Riparian zone | place: USA... | reverse complement strand
TGCCTTACCCACCCGGGGGCGGCACGGATTTCGTCGCGCGCATCGTCGCCCTGAAATTGCCTGACGCAATCGGCCAGAACGTCGTAATCGACAATCGCCCCGGCGCCGCGGGACTCCTTGGCACGGAACTCGCCGCGCGCGCGCCGGCGGACGGCTATACGCTGCTGCTCGTCGATTCGTCGCTGCCGATCAACGTCACTTATTACAAGAACGCCAAGTACGACGCGATCAAGGACTTCGATCCGATTACCGACGTCGCCGATACCCCGTATATGCTGGTCGTGCAGCCAGGCGGTCCGTATCAAAGCGTGCGCGACTTGATCAACGCGGCGAAAGCGCAGCCCGGCAAGATCAATTTCGGCTCGGGCGGCAACGGCAGCGGCAGCCACCTGACGGGCGAATTCTTCCAGATGCGCACCGGCGTGAAGCTTACGCACGTGCCATATAAAGGCGTCGGCCTCGCGTTGACGGACGTGATCGCCGGTCAGATCCAGACGACTTTCACTTCGGCGCCGCCAGCGATGGGTCTGATCAAATCCGGCCGCATCAAGGCGCTCGCGGTCGCGACTGAGAAACGCATCTCGGCGCTGCCCGATGCGCCGACATTCGGCGAGCAGGGCGTCAAGGACCTCGTGGTGGTCAACTGGTATGGGATCGCCAGCATCGGCGGCACACCCAAACCCGTGCTCGACAAACTGCATGCCGCGCTGCTGCGGGTGATCGCGCAGCCGGACGTCAAGGAGCGCCTCGCCTCGGGTGCGCTGGAGCCGGCACCTATGTCGCAAGCGGCATTCCGCAAACTGATTGCCGAAGAACTCACGCGCTGGACGGCGGTCGTCAAGACCGCCGGCATCAAACCCGAATAAGGAAATACGCAATGGCAAAGTCTGCATTCAACGCGGTGACGCTCGAAATGCTGTGGACGCGGCTCATCTCGATCACCGATGAAGCCGCGGCGGCGCTGGTGCGCACGTCGTTTTCGACGGTGGTGCGCGAGTCCAACGATTTCGCGTGCGTGCTCACCGACGAAAATGGGCTGTCGCTCGCACAGGCAACCGATAGCATCCCGTCGTTCATCGGCACGGTGCCGCGCACGATCCGGCATTTCTTGAAAGATTATCCGCCGAAGAGCCTCAAGCCCGGCGACATCCTGATCACCAACGACATCTGGATGGGCACCGGCCACTTGCCCGATATCACGGTCGCGAAGCCGATCTTCCATAACCGCAAGCTGGTGGGTTTCGCCGGCTCCGTCGCGCACTCGCCTGACATCGGCGGGCGCATTCGCTCCCCCGACGCGTTGAGCGTATTCGAGGAGGGCTTGCAGATCCCCGTCATGAAAGCGATGAGCGCCGGCAAGATCGACGCGACGCTCGAACGCATCATCCGCAAGAACGTGCGCGTGCCCGATCAGGTGATGGGCGATCTCTACGCGCAGTTCACGGCGCTGACGCTGATGGAGCATCGCGTGATGGCGCTCTTGAAGGAGCACAAGTTGAAGTCGCTGGCGGAACTCGGGCGCGAAATTCACTCGCGCTCGGAAAAGGCGATGCGCGCCGCGATCCGCGAAGTCCCGAATGGCGTCTATCGCCAGACTGCGCTCTCCGACGGGATTGCCGATCCGATCAAGCTCGAGCTCGAATTGACGGTCAAGGACGATACGATCGAAATCGATTTCGCGGGCACGGCGCCTCAGGTGATGCGCTCGATCAACGTGTGCATGGCCTATACGATTGCTTACACGTCGTTCGGCGTGAAGGCGGTGCTGGCGCCGCACATCCCGAACAACGAAGGCGTACTGCGGCCGATCAGGATCAAGGCGCCGCTCGGCTCGATCGCGAACTCGAAACCGCCGGCCGCCGGCGGCGCGCGCGCGCTGATCGGGCACTTCTTTCCGATGATGGTGATCCAGGCGCTGTCGCAGGCTTTACCCGAGCGCGTGATCGCGACTGTCGGCTCGCCGCTGTGGTGCATCAATGCGTCCGGGCATCGCGCCGACGGCGCGCCATTCGCGAGCCTGTTCTTCACCAACGGCGGCTACGGCGCGGCGCGCGGGCGCGACGGCGCGCAGGTGCTGTCGTGGCCGAGTAACGTGTCGTCGACGCCGGTTGAAATGATCGAGCAGTTGTCGCCGCTCAAAGTGCAATTCCGGCGGCTGCGCACCGACAGCGGCGGCGATGGCGAGTTTCGCGGCGGCAACGGCCAGGAGATCCTGTTCGAAAGCCGCGCGCCGGGACCGGTGACAGTCGCGTTTCTGGCTGAGCGCACCAAGCCGGAGACTGCGCCGGCAGGCATCGCGGGCGGCGAACCGGGCGCATGCGGCGAACTCATCATCGACGGCAAGCCGGTCAATCCGAAATCGCAGCACCATATCGGGCCAGGCGGCACGGTGCTCATCCGCACGCCGGCGGGCGGCGGATACGGGCCGTCCGAAAGGCGCGACAAGAAGCGCAGCGCCGCCGATCGCGCAGAGGGTTATGTGAGCGAATAAGTAGGATCAGGAAACTTCAACCCTCTACCGTCGTTCCCGCGCAGGCGGGAACCCAGGATCATGAAATCGTCTGGGCACCCGCCTGCGCGGGTGTGACGATGATTGGGACAACGCGAGTATTGATTACTGTTGCAGGATAGAAACGGATAAGCATGGCTGAATACGCATTAGGTTTGGATATTGGCGGCACTTTCACGGACATCGTGGTGTACGACCAACACGGCGCCGCGTCGTACAGCCACAAGGAACTGACGACGCCCGAGGCCCCGCACCGCGGCGTGGTCGCCGGCATCAAGCGGCTGTTTGAGACGGAAAAGCTCGCGTACCGTGACGTCACGCGCATGGTGCACGCGACGACGCTGTTCACCAACGCGTTGATCGAGCGCAAGGGTGCGGTGACCGGGCTCATCACGACCGCGGGCTTTCGCGATACGCTGGAAATGCGGCGCGAGCACAAGTACGAGCTTTACGATTTGTTCATCGAGCTGCCCGAGCCGCTGGTGCCAAGAAGGCTGCGGCTGGAAGTGCCCGAGCGCATCGGGCCCGACGGCGCGGTTGAGCTCGCGCTCGACGAGGCTGCGGTGCTCGCGCGCGTGCGCGAACTCGTCGTCGCCGGCGTGCAATCACTCGCGGTGGCGTTTCTGCACGCGTATGCGAACCCGGTCCACGAGCGGCGCGCCGGCCGGTTGATCGCTACGGAGTTCCCGCAACTGCCGGTGTCGCTGTCGTCGGGCGTGTCGCCGCAGATCCGCGAATACGAGCGCACTTCGACCACGGCGGTCAATGCTTACATCAAGCCGCTCGCCGAGAGTTATCTAGATCTGCTCGCGAGCGAGATCGCGAAGCTCGGCATCAAGGCGCCGCTGTTCATGATGCTGTCCAACGGCGGGCTTACGCACATCGCCGAAGCCAAGCGCGTGCCGGTGCAGCTGCTCGAGTCGGGGCCGGCGGCCGGCGCATTGGCGGGCGCGCTCTTCGGCAAGCGCTCGCAAATCGACGACGTGCTCGCGTTCGACATGGGCGGCACGACGGCCAAGCTGGCGGTGGTCGAAGATGGCGCACCACTGATCGCGTATCAATTCGAGGCGAGCCGGGCCAAGCGTTTCGCCGACGGCAGCGGCCTGCCGATCAATATCTCGACGATCGAGCTCATCGAGATCGGCGCGGGCGGCGGCTCGATCGCGGAAATCGATACCCTGGGTCTGCTGAAAGTCGGCCCGCGCAGCGCGGGTGCGGCGCCGGGGCCCGCATGCTACGGCCGCGGCGGCGTGCATCCGACGGTGACCGACGCCAATCTCGTGCTCGGATTTCTCGACGCCGCGACGTTCGCCGGCGGCACGATGACGATAGACCGCGTGAAAGCCGAGGCTTCGATCAAACCGCTCGCGGATAAATCGAGTCTGTCCGTTCCCGAACTCGCCTGGGGCATACATTCGGTCGTCAACGAGAACATGGCGGCGGCCGCGCGCGTGCACGTCGCCGAGCGCGGGCATCACGCGAGCGAATTCGCCTTGCTCGCGACCGGCGGGGGCGGGCCGCTGCACGCCTGCGAAGTGGCGAAGCGATTGGGTGTCACGAAAGTAATCTGCCCGCCGAGTGCGGGCGTTGCCTCGGCGCTGGGTCTCTTGATGGCGCCCGCGCGCGTCGACCGCGTCGCCACCCTGGCGCGCAAACTGGACGCACTCGACTGGCCCGCGTTCGAACGGGCTTTTCGCGCACTCGAGCAGGAGGCGCACAAGGTAATCGCCGCGACGGTCTCGGCCGGCAGTAAGGTGACGGTGCAGCGCTCCGCCGATCTGCGTTTCGTCGGGCAGGGCTTCGAAATCGTGACGGCACTACCGCGCGGGCCGTACACGAATAAATCGCTCGCGGGCATACGCGCGGCCTTTCTCGCCGAATACAAGCGGATCTTTCAGCAGGTGCCGCCGGTCGGCGCCATCGAAATCATCAATATTCGCGTCGCGCTCACCGCGCCAATCGGGCGCGCCGCGTTGAAAGTCGAAGGCGGCAAGGGGGCGACCTCCAAGGCGCTCAAGGGCCGGCGCAAAGCCTGGCTTGCCGATCGCGCGCGATACGCCGAGATGCCGGTCTACGATCGTTACCTGCTGCCCGTGGGCGGCAGCATCCGCGGCCCGGCGATCATCGAGGAAGCTTCGGCGACCATGGTCGTGCCGCCTGGCGCCCGCGCGCGGGTCGATCGCGCCGGCAATCTCCTGGTCGATCTCGCCAAATGACGGCTCTGCCGAGCGCCAGCGAGCGCATCATCGCGCGCAAGGAGGGCGCGATCGGCTGGCTCATCTTCAACAATCCGGCGAAGCACAACGCAATTTCGATGGATATGGCGGAGGCCGTGCCGGCGGTGATGCGCGGCTTCGAGGAAGATTCCGCAGTTCGCGTGATCGTCGTCGCGGGAGCGGGCGAGAAAGCGTTCGCGGCCGGTTCGGACATTTCCGGTTTCGAGTCGGTGCGCGCCGACCCGCAGAAGAACCGCCACTACAACGACGTCAACGAGCGCTCGTACAACGCGGTTTACGAATGCAAGAAGCCGACGGTCGCGATGATTCGCGGCTACTGCATCGGCGGTGGACTCGATTTCGCGACGAGTTGCGACGTGCGCTTCTGCTCCGACAACGCGGTCTTCGCCGTGCCGGCGGGCAAGCTGGGCCTTGGTTACGGGCACGAAGGCATCCTGCGTTTCGGCCGCGTGATGGGCTACATGCGCGCGCGCGACCTGTTTCTGTCGGGCCGGCGGCTGGGCGCCGAAGAGGCGTTGCGACTGGGGCTCGTGCATCGCGTGATTCCGCTTGCGGAACTCGAAGCCGAAACGACGGCCTACGCGCAGTCCATCGCCGACAACGCGCCGCTAACTCTCGCCGCCATCAAGCGCGCGTTTCTCGAATACGAAAAAGATCCGGCATCGCGCGATCTTGCGAGTGCGCAAGCAATGATCGATGCGTGTTTCCGCAGTGCGGATTATACGGAAGGCCGTGCGGCGTTCGCCGCCAAGCGCAAACCGAAGTTTACCGGCAAGTAGCTCAGAGCCGGACTACTTTGCCGGGATTGAACAGATTCTCCGGATCGAGCGCACGCTTGATCGCACGCATCACAGGCACGGCATCGCCGTGCTCCGCGTCGAGAAAATCGAGCTTGCCGATGCCGATGCCGTGCTCGCCGGTCGAAGTGCCGCTCATGGCGAGCGCGCGCATCACGACGCGGTGATTGATGGCTTCGGCTTCGGCGAGGTCTTTTTCGCTGGCCGGGTCCACCAGGATCACGAGGTGGAAATTGCCGTCGCCGACGTGGCCGAAGAGCGCAATCGGCATCGACGCTTTTGCGATGTCTTCATTGGTTTCGGCTATGCATTCCGCGAGCCGCGATACGGGAACGCAGACGTCGGTGGCGACGCCGCGGTTGCCCGGGCGCAATTGCATGCACGCAAGGTAGGCATCGTGCCGCGCCTGCCACAACCGCGTGCGTTCTTCCTGGCGCGTCGACCATTCGAAATCGAGGCCGCTGTGCTCGCTCGCAATAGCCTGCACGGTTTTGGCCTGCTCTTCGACGCTCGCCGGCGTGCCGTGAAATTCGCATAAGAGCATCGGCACTTCGCGCAGCGAGAGTTTGCTGTAATGGTTGACGGCCTTGATAGTCAGCGCGTCAAGCAGTTCGCACCGCGCAATCGGCACGCCCATTTGAATGGTCTGGATAACCGTGCGTACCGCCTCATCGACAGTGGGGAACATACAGATCGCCGCGGATACTGCTTCCGGCTGCGGATGCAGGCGAACGATGACTTCGGTGATCACACCAAGGGTACCTTCACTGCCGACGAAGAGCCGCGTCAGGTCGTAGCCCGCGGATGACTTGCGCGCGCGGCCGCCGGTGTGAATAATGCGGCCGTCGGCGAGCACGACGGTGAGGCCCATCACGTTGTCGCGCATCGTGCCGTAACGCACGGCGTTGGTGCCCGACGCGCGCGTCGCGGCCATTCCCGCGATCGTTGCATCGGCACCGGGATCGATCGGGAAAAAGAGGCCCGTGTCATGCAGATGCCGGTTGAGCTGTTTGCGCGTGACGCCGGCCTGCACCGTGACGTCGAGATCGTCGACGTTGACCTGGAGCACGTGGTTCATGCGCGTCAGATCGAGCGCGATGCCGCCATGGATCGCCAGCACGTGGCCTTCGACCGAGCTGCCCGCGCCAAACGGGATAATCGGCACGCGATGCTGCGCGCACAGCTTGACGACCGCCGCGACTTCTTCGGTGGTTTGCGCAAATACCACTGCGTCCGGCGACGCATGCGGATGCGCGGATTCGTCCTTGCCGTGATGCGCGCGCACCGCTTCTGACGTAACGACGCGGTCACCGAGCAGCGCGCGTAAAGCGTCGAGAAGCGCGGTGGGCAGCGGCTTCTTCAGAGCGGAAGGGGGGTGAATGGGCTGGTTCATCCTGTGTACCGGCTGATTCTCCCGATATTACACCGGACCTCCGTGTCACGAAACTTTCGGCGGTGCGTCACGAACCGGGGACGCGGCGCGGCGGGCTGTACAATCGCTGTCGGCAGATCAAACTCGCAGAGAGCTCTACCCGGCTTGTTTCATTAACGAATTACATCAACCAGGGACATTCAAGATGGCAATCGACCAGAGCAAAGAAATAAACGCGGTATCCGCAGCGGTGGAAGCGTTTCGCAAGGCGACGATAGCTGCAGACAAATCCGTGCTCGATAAGTTGACCGCGAATGAATTGAGCTATGGCCACTCGAGCGGCAGGCTGGAAACCAAAGCCCAGTTTATCGAATCGCTGACGTCAGGCAAGTCCGGATTTTCGGCGATCGAACTGAGCGATCAAACCATCACCATCGTCGATAACACCGCGCTCGTGCGCCACGTATTCAACGGCGCCAGCCGCCGCGAGTCCGCCAACCTCAAACTTTCCATCCTGACGGTCTGGCTCCAGCAGCAGGGACAATGGAAGCTGGTGGCGCGGCAGGCAGCAAAACTGTAACGCTCCGGTTGCGGGCGGACGTCCGCCTCTATCGAGAGGAGCTCAGCCAAAACGGCTGCTGACGATAGGCTGCGCGATGATCCACAGGCTCACCATGGTGTAGCCGAGCATGAGGGCCAGCATCGGATACTGGCTGCGTAGTGCGGCGCGCCGGTCGCCAAACACGCGCACGGCCATCACGTGGGCGAGATACACCGCTGCCACGTGACCGAGCACGATCGCGACGACCGACGCGTACCAGATCGCGCGCGCGTCCACGATGCCGATGCGCACGATATGGAGCGCGGTGCCGAACAGATCCCAGCCCAGCCCGAGCGGATCCGAGATCAGTGGAATCAGATACTGAAATGCGCTGACCACGAACGAGAGGTAATGGGCGAGGTGATAACCGATCGCGATCGGCACCAGCGTAAAGACGAAGAGACGCGCGATCGCCATCGTATTGCGCGGGGTGCCGTCCGCAGCGGCAAAGCGCGCGACGAGGTGCGCGCCGGCAAGATAGATCGCGAGAAAGGCCAGCATCATGCCGGCGAGTCCGAGGGTGGCGACCAGCGCATGCGGTGCATCCGCGGCCGCCGGCGTGGCCAGCCACACGCTCATCTGGTCCGCAATCTCCACCCACAGCGGCGTTTCCATGAAGCCGTCGAACGTCACGGTCGCCAGCATCATGACGACCAGCACCATCAATGAAGAATGGACCGGCGCATCGACGAGCAGTCCGACTGCGTAGGGCCGAAGGTTCAACTCGGCGCGGCCGGCGGCCATGCGGGCTTCCAGAGGCGCAAAGCGGCCCAGCAGCGCGAAAATCAGCGCGAACACTTCGCCGTGAGCGAGCCAGGTGCGCCGGCCATAGAGCAGCATGCCGGTCCACGTGATCGCGCAATAAGCCAGCGTGGCCGATGCGAGATACGCGGGACGGTCGGACTGGTCCCAGATCAGTTCCGCCCACGCGAATCCGAAAAAGAGCACGACGGCCGGCCATGCGCCGAGTGCCGGGGAATAACGCAATCCGCGTGCGAGCGCCGTGCCGTGATGCAGCCGCGCATAAATTTGCTCGGCCCACGCAAACACGGCGTCGAGCGGATTCACCAAGGCCCACAGGTTCCCGAGCAGCGCACAGACATACGCCATGCCGACCCACCAGATCGCCCACACCATGATGGGCGCGATATTTTTGACCGGCGCGGGATTGCCAAAAAATCCAGCGGCGACGACCAGGATCAGTAACGCTACGGCGACTGCGCGCAAAACTACACGGATAATCGGATGGGTTAGCGCGCGGCCGGGGGGGGAGCGCAGCAGATCGACGCGCGGGTAATCGGCGACCGCATGCACGCGGCGAAAAAAAATCGCCATGATCAGGAAGGACACCGCGACAACGGCCGCTGCGCCCGTCAGATACAACGAGAGCGGCACTGGCAGGTCGTACCGCTGGCCGAACCCGTGGGCATGTGCGTCTATGCCCATTGCTGTCGCTGCGGCGAGCGCCGTGGCGCCGGCGAAAACGCGGCGGCGGGAGGCACCGGGCGCCGTCCTGGGCGGAGTCATTGGATTTCCCTCTGTCATACCCACACGAAAAAGCAGGGCCATCATACCGTCAACAACCGTGTGGTGGATTGACAGGCGCAGGATGCGGGATGAAGATAGCGTCCCGTTTCCGCCGTGCCGCAAGCGCGCGGGAACCCACATGGAGGAGAGCCATGAAATCCAAACTCAAGTTAACGGCAATAAGTGTGGCAGCCCTGGCGCTCCTGCCTTCGCTTGCCCGCGCTGAAATACTCGCGATGGTCAATTACGAAACCAAGTCCGCGGATTCGCTCAAAGCGCTCAAGACCCCAATCGCGCCGCAGGCCCGCCGCGAAGGGATCGCGATCATCGACGTCGATCCCAAATCAAAAAATTTCGGCAAGATCATCACCGACCTGCAGTTGCCCGCCGATACCGTCGCCCATCATATTTTCTACAATAAGGATCAGTCCAAGGCCTATATCACTGCGCTCGGCAAGTCGGAGTTGCGCACCATAGACATGAAGACCAAGCCGTATGTGATAAAAACGACCGCGCTGCCGGACTGCAAGGTCGGCGAAGACGTAGTGTTCTCCGCCGACAAAAAGAGCTGGTACGTGAGCTGCATGGGATCGAACAACATGATCGTCGGCGACGCGGCCACCGACAAGCCCGTGAAGACGGTTGCGCTGCCCAAGCCTTATCCGCACGGCATCGCGATACACGACGGCATCGATCGCATACTGCTGACGAGCACGGTGCGGGCATCGGACCTTGGCGACGCGGGCGAAACGATTACCGCGGTAAAAGCCAGCACCGGCGAAGTCACGGGGACTTACAAGGTCTCGACCAAGGCCTCACCGGGCGGCGAGGCGCCGGTGGAAGTCACGTTTGTCCCGGGCGCCAATCCGCCGGTCGCCTATGTGACAAACATGTATGCCGCCACGCTGAGTACCGCGGTGTGGGACCCGGCCAAAAAAGACTTTAAAGTGCAGCAGGCGTACGATTTCGCGCCGCTGAAAGCCGGCGTGCCGCTCGAAATCTATTTCAACAAGAAGGGCGATCGCATGTACATCACGACCGCCAAGCCCGGGCATATGCACATTTTCGAGCTCGGAAAAGATGCGGCGACGCCCAAACTGCTGAAGTCGATAGCGACGGCGGAGGGCGCGCATCATGTCGCGTTCACGCTGGATGGCCAGTATGCGTTCGTGCAGAACACGCTGCTCAATCTGCCCGGGATGAGCGACGGCTCGATCACCATTATCGACATGAAGAAAGAGGCGGTAGTCGGCAGTGTCGATACCTTGAAGAACATGGGGCTCAATCCCAACAGCATCGTGCTGCTGCCGCAGTGGAACGACCCTGCGGGCCATTAACCGCCGGCACAGCGAAAAAAAACCGCCTTGACCGGCGGTTTTTTTTTGCTTCGAAGAGGATTACTTTGCGACGTCGTGATTCGCCATGCGCTCGAGCGCCTTGACCATCGCCGAATGGTCCCACTTGGCGCCGCCGTTGGCGCTGCATGAGTTGAAGAGCTCCTGCGCGGTCGCGGTATTGGGGAGTGCCACGCCGAGTGCACGCGCGCCGGCCAGCGCGAGCGACAGATCCTTTTGATGCAGCTCGATGCGGAAACCCGGGTCGAACGTGCGCTTGATCATGCGCTCGCCGTGCACTTCGAGGATGCGCGAAGCGGCAAAGCCGCCCATCAGCGCCTGGCGCACCTTGGCAGGGTCGGCGCCGGCCTTGGACGCGAACACGAGCGCTTCGCTCACGGCCTCGATGTTGAGCGCGACGATGATCTGGTTGCATACTTTGCAGGTCTGACCGTCGCCGTTGCCGCCGACCAGCGTGATGTTCTTGCCCATCAGCTCGAACACCGGCTTCACCTTGTCGAACGCCGATTGCGGCCCGCCGATCATGATCGTGAGCGCTGCATTTTTCGCGCCGACCTCGCCGCCCGACACCGGCGCGTCAAGGTATTCGCAGCCAAGCTCGTTGACCCGTTTCGCGTATTTCTTGGTTTCGATCGGCGAGATCGAGCTCATATCGACGACGGTCTTGCCTTTGCTCAAACCTTCTGCGACCCCGTTCGCGCCGAACAGCACTTTCTCGACGTCCGGCGTGTCGGGCACCATGACGATGACGATGTCGGATTTCTGCGCGACCTCTTTCGCGCTCGCACACGCCGTGCCGCCCGCGGCCGTGAGTTCCGCCGGCACGCTGCTGCGCGAATTTAGAAACAGCTTGTGCCCGCCCTTGATCAGGTTGGCCGCCATGGGTTTACCCATGATGCCGAGGCCGATGAATCCGATGTTTGCCATGTTTATTTCGCTCCGGTTAAATCAAACAAAAAGGCTTTAACTTTATCCCAGGTAAGGCTTGGTCCAGCCGAGGCCGTCGACCGTTTTGCCCGCCGGCTTGTATTCGCAGCCGATCCAGCCCACGTAGCCGAGCTTGTCGATGTGCGGCAGCAGAAAATCGTAATTGATTTCGCCGGTGCCGGGCTCGTGGCGGCCCGGCGTGTCGGCGAGCTGCATGTGCGGGATCAGCTTCAGGTGCTTCTCGATCGTGGGCGCGAGATCGCCTTCCATGATCTGCATATGATAGATGTCGTACTGCACGAACAGGTTGTCGGAGCCAGCCGCCTTGATGATGTCGACAGCCTGCTGTGTATTGCACAGAAAGAATCCCGGGATGTCGCGTGTGTTGATCGCTTCGATCAGCAGCTTGATGCCGACTGCCTTCAAGCGGGTGGCGGCGAACTGCAGATTCTTCACGAACGTCTCGCGCGTATCGATCGGGTCCAGCCCGGACGGGCGCACGCCGGCGAGGCAATTGACCTGCTTGCAGCCGAGCGCCGTCGCGTATTCGATCGCCTTGTCGACGCCCGCTTCGAATTCGGAGATACGGTCCGGATGGCAGCCAATACCGCGTTCTCCCGCGGCCCAGTTGCCGGCGGGCAGGTTATGCAGCACCTGTGTCAGGCGGTTTTCCTGCAGTTGCTCGCGCAGCACGTTCTTGTCGTAGTCGTACGGAAACAGGTACTCGACGCCTTCGAAACCCGCTTTCGCGGCCGCACCGAAACGGTCCAAAAAATCGATCTCGTTGAACAGCATCGTCAGATTGGCGGCGAGTTTGGGCATCGTGAGTCCAATTCTTATCAGGGGTGCGATATTGAGGGGCGCATTAGCGTCCGCTCGTATATCGCGAACTTAATTATAATGCTTTACACCCGCCTACCTGGAATCCTGCTCTGGAAATCACCGCCATCCTACTCGCCGCCGGCGCCGGCTCGCGCTTCGGCGGCGACAAGCTCTTGCACCCTCTGCCCGACGGCGTGGCAATAGGCGCGCACGCAGCGCGCAACCTCGTCGCGGCAGGCTTGGACGTCGTGGCCGTCGTCAAGCAGGGCGATTTTCCGCTGGCCGACGTCCTCGAGCAGGAGGGCTGCAACGTGACGATGTTCGCGGACTCCGTGCGCGGCATGGGCGCAAGTCTCGCGCATGGCGTGGCGCAAAGGCGCAGCGCGGACGGCTGGATCATCGCGCTCGCCGACATGCCGCGCATCAAGAGTTCCACCATTGCGATGATTGCGAAGGAACTCGCGACGGGCCGGGACCTCGTTGCGCCAGCCTATAAAGGACAACGCGGACACCCGGTTGGCCTGGGCAAGCGTTTCGGCGCGCAGCTCGCGGCGCTCGGCGGCGATGCAGGTGCGCGCGACATCGTCGCTGCCAACAAAAGCGAGCTGCTGCTGATCGAATGCGACGATCCCGGCGTGCTGCATGATATCGACCGGCGTGAAGATCTAACGGGCGACCGTGGATAAAGTTCCGGCCAAGGTATTGTTAGCGGCAGGCGCGCTGGCGTGTGCCGGCGTCTGCACGGCGCAAAATTATCCTTCCCGCTACATCCGCATGATCGTGCCGTACGTGCCAGGCGGCGGCACCGACACGCTGACGCGCACGATTGCTCCCAAGCTCGGCGAAACGCTGGGCCAGCAAATCATTATCGACAATCGCGTCGGCGGCAGCAGCGCCGTCGGCACCGAGATCGCTGCTAAGGCGCTGCCCGACGGCTATACCTTGCTGATGGTCGATACGTCGTTCACGACCAACCCCGCGCTCTACGGCAAGCTGCCGTTCGATCCGGTGAAGGATTTCGCGCCGGTGTCGCTGGTGGCGTCGGCGCCCGTGATTCTGGTCGTGCACCCCTCGGTGCCCATACGCAATGTGAAGGAGTTTGTCGCGCTGGCGAAAGCGCGCCCGGGCGAGCTCAATTTCGCGTCGGGGGCGCCGGGCAGCTCGACGCATCTCGGCGGCGAGCTGCTGAAGTCCGTCGCGAAAGTCGATGTTGTCAACATTCCGTACAAAGGTACCGGGCAGGCGATCACCGACGTGTTGGGCGGGCAGGTCGGCATGATGTTCGCGGGCATCAGCACTATTCGGCAACACGTGCGCGCGGGCAAGCTGCGCGCAATCGCAGTGACCGGCGAAAAGCGCGCCGCTGCGATGCCCGAGGTGCCGACCTTCGTGGAATCGGGGCTTGTGGGCGTCGATTCCGGCACGTACTGGGGCTGTCTCGCGCCCGCCGCGACGCCCAGAGACATCGTCAATAAAGTCAGCGCCGCGCTGCACACCGTCGTCGAATCGGCTGACATCAAGCCGCGACTCGAGGAGCGCGGCTATACCGTCATCGGCAGCGTGCCTGAGCGGTTCGGCGAGAATATCCGCAGCGAAATCGCCAAATGGGCGAAAGTCATCAAAACGGCAGGCATCAAAGTCGAGGCGCAACAGTGACCGGCAGACTGCAAGGCAGAAGTGCGTTCATCACCGGCGCCGGCGCGGGCATCGCGCGCGTGGCGGCGCTGCTTTTCGCGCGCGAAGGCGCCAACGTGGCCGTCATCGAGATCAACGAGGACAAAGGCGCGGCAACCGCGCAGGCGGTGCGCGATGCCGGCGGCGACGCGGTGTTCATACACACCGATATCACGCAGGAAGACAGCGTGAAGAGCGCCGTCACGGAAGCCGTCGCGCACCTCGGCAAGCTTGACCTGCTGTTCAATTGCGCGGGCGGCTCATCGCTCGACGACGGGCTCGTGACCGAAGTCGATATCGCCAAGGTCTGGAACCACACGATGTCGCTCGACCTTCTGGGCACCATCCTGTGCGCGCGGCACGTCGTGCCCGAGATCATCAAGGCGGGCGGCGGGACGGTCACCAACATGTCGTCCGGCGCGGCGCTGCGCGGCGGCAGTCCGCTGCACGTTTACACGTCCGCGAAAGGCGCGATCTTGTCGCTTACGCGCGCCATGGCAGGCGCGTACGTGCAAAACAATGTGCGCGTCAACGCGATTTGCGCCGGGCGCATCCAGACCGAGCGCAACGTCGTCAAATACGGTGTCGGCGGCAAAGGCGGCGGGACTATCGTCGACCGCCAGGATGCGAAAGGGCGGGTGAACGATTATCCGTTCTGGATTGGCGAGCCAATCGACATCGCGAATATTGCGCTGTTTCTCGCGTCGAACGAATCGCGCATGATAACGGGCGCGGTGATACCCGCGGACGGCGGGCGATCCGCGTATTGAACGGCGCCGGCCCGCGACGACGCGCGGTCGCGCTGCGGTTGACGGATTCTTCCTGTCGCGTTATTTTCGGACCACGGCCCGCCAGGTACGCTGCCCGGGCCCGACAAGGAAAATATCATGCTGGATTTAGTCGATCCGACCATTGCGACGGCGCGCGAGAACATCGACTATGCCGCGCGCCCGACTAATTTACGCGGACTGCGCATCGGGCTGATCGAAAACACCAAGAAAAATGCCGAGGAAGTGCTGCGCAAGGTCGCCGAGAAATTGCGCGACAATCACGGCATGACGGTCGAAGTGATGGTGCACAAGGCGCAGCGCGCACCGCTCAAGGATGCGCAGATCGCGGAATTCAAAGGCAAGGTTGATTTCGTCGTGTCCGGCGTCGGTGATTGAGGGGCATGCTCGTCGGGCAGTCTGCTCGATGCGGTAATGCTCGAAAAGGCCGGCATCCCCGCCGTGCCCGTGCTTACGGACGCTTTCGATTCCACGGCGAAGGAGATGGCCGAGTTGTGGGGCGTGCCCGATTTTCGTTTTGTCATGATGCCGCATCCGCTTGCAAGTCTCACGCCGCCGGACGTGGAACTGTGCGCCAACGAGCTCGTCAGCAAAGTTCTGGCGCTGCTGCAGAACGGGCAGCCGTCGTGATGCGAATAGTCCCAGGATGAAAACATAATGGCGAAGGCCCCGGCGTCGGCTGCTGAATTGCCTGAAGCAGAAGGCGACGTCTGCACTCCGATCGACGTCTCGGAGCAGGTCGAGTTCTGTTTCGCGCGCGGCTGGACGGACGGCCTGCCGGTCGTGCCGCCGTCGCGGGTACTGGTCAACGCCATGCTGGCGGCGGCGGGTCTCAAGCCGGACACGGTGATTGCATCTATGCCATCGCGCAAAGTCGCAGTGACGGCCGAAAAAGTCGCTGCGAATGCCGTCATGGCCGGTTGCAAGCCCGAATACATGCCGGTGGTCGCCGCTGCCGTCAAAGCGCTGGCGACTCCCGAATTCGGCCTGCATCACGCAGCGTCGGCGCTCGCCGGGCCGACGATCGCGATAATTGTGAACGGCCCAATTGCCGCGAAGCTCGGCATTAACGCGACCAACAACGTGTTCGGTCCAGGCGTACGCGCAAATGCAACCATCGGGCGCGCGTTGCGGCTCGTGCTGCTCAATTGCCTCAGGTACCGGCCCGGCGTGTCCGATCGCGCAACGATGGGCACGCCCGGCAAGTTCACGTGCTGCATCGCAGAGAACGAAGAGAACCATCCGTGGGAACCGTGGCACGTCGAGCGCGGCTTCAAGCCCGGAGACAGCACGGTGACGCTGGTCGCGGCGAGCACGATGATACAAATCTGGAACTACGGAAATCACGAGCAATTGCTGCGCGCGATCGGCGATGCGTTGTCATTCCTGGGCTCGATCGCAATATTGGGACGCACGCCGGGTGCAGTCGTGCTCGGGGGCGAACACGCGGAATTGTTGAGAGCGAGCGGCTGGAGCAAAAAGCAAATCCGGGATTTCGTCGTCGCGCATACGGGCCGTTCCGTGGCGTCGCTCAAGCGCACCGGCCGCCTCGACGGCGAAGTGACGGCGGCCGACGAAACGACGCAGCACTTTGCGATGGATACGCCGGACGACTTGATGCTGATATGCGCGGGCAGCCCGATCGGCGCGCTGTCGATGGTGATGCCCGGATTCGGTTCGTCCAAGACGGCCGGCCGCAGCCCTGCGATTCTGATCGAATGAAGTTGCCTTATAAGATTCGAATTGCATTTGGCGTCACTCTGGGCTTAAGCGCCGCGTGCGCGGTTGCGCAGAATTATCCCGTCAAGCCCGTGCGCCTGATCGTGCCGTTCTCCGCGGGTGGCGGCGCCGATCTGGTAGCGCGCCTCGTGGCCACTCCGCTGGGGGAACGGATAGGGCAACAGGTTATCGTCGACAATCGCGGCGGCGCGGGCGGCACATTAGGCACGGAAATCGCTGCGAAATCCGCGCCGGACGGATATTCGCTCGTAGTGACGACGGAAAATCTCGCGGCGGGATTGAGTCTCTATACGAAACTGCAATTCGATCTGCTCCGGGATTTCACGCCGGTAATCCTGCTCGCGAAAACGCCCGGCCTGCTGGCGGTTCATCCATCGCTGCCGGTGAAGTCGGTGAAAGAATTGCTCGCGCTGGCGAAAGCCTCTCCCGGCAAAATCAACTATGCCGGTGCCGTCGGCTCGACGCTGCACTTCGATGCGGAACTCTTCAAGACAATGGCGAAAATCAACATGGTGCAGATTCCCTATAACGGCACCGGGCCCGCCGTCATAGGCGCATTGAGCGGGGAAGCGCCGGTGATTATCGCGCCGACGCTCGCCGTGTTGCCGCATGCGAAAAGCGGCCGGCTGCGCGCGCTCGCGATCACGAGCAGCCAGCGCTCGGATGTGATTCCGGAGGTGCCGACCGTCGCGGAATCCGGGGTGCCCGGCTACGATGCCGCGCAGTGGTACGGAATATTGGCGCCGGCGGGCACGGCCGATGCGGTCGTCGCGAGACTCAATGCGGAATGCCTGAAGATCGTGCGCGGACCGGACTTTACCGCGCGGCTCGTCCGCGACGCTTCAATTCCGCTGGGCTCGACGCCGCAGGAATTCGGCGCATTCCTGAAAAGCGAAGTGGAAAAGTGGGCGCGGGTCATCAAGTCGTCGGGCGCGCGCATCGAGTGACGCGGCATCGGCGTTACGTTGCGCCTTTCGGATTTTTCGGCAGCGACTCGATATTCATCGCCCACCCGAGCGCGGATTGGCACCATGACTGCCGGCGTGGCGGCAAGTCGGCCTTCTGGCGCGCAGTGCCGACGCGCACGCCGTAGACTTGCGGGTCTGTAACCGCGGTCGCGTAGATCGGCGTGCCGCACTCAGGGCAGAACCCGTGCGCGCGGCGCGTCCCGCTCTCGGCGGTCTTGACGTAGACCTTCGGTTTTCCCGTCAGCAGCCTGAAGCTGTCCTTGGGCGCCGGCACGGTGACGCGATACGCCGAGCCCGTCAGCGTCTGGCAATCGGTGCAGTGGCAGATGCTGACCTTAGCGGGATCGACTTCGGCCTCGTAGGTGATGAATCCGCAGTGGCATCGTCCATCAATATGCATGGCAATCTCCCGGGGAAAATGGGGATGCGGCCATCTTATCCTATAATTAGCGGACGTTCGTTGGAACGGACGCCCGAGGCGCCGTTCAACGCGCTTAAATTCTTTCAATCCACTGAGGCAATCGCGAAGATGTCCCGTTTCGAAGGTACGGAAAACTACGTAGCAACGCCGGAGCTCATGATGGCGGTCAACGCCGCGATCACGCTCGAGCGGCCGCTGCTGATCAAGGGCGAGCCGGGCACCGGCAAGACGATGCTGGCGATCGAAGTCGCCAAGGCGCTGAAGCGCCCGCTCTATGAGTGGCACATCAAGTCCACGACCAAGGCGCAGCACGGCCTGTACGAATACGACGCGGTATCGCGCCTGCGCGATTCGCAGCTCGGGGACCCCAAGGTCCACGACATCAAGAACTACATCGTGCGCGGCATGCTGTGGAACGCGTTCGACGCGGATGAGCAGTCGGTGCTGCTGATCGACGAAGTCGACAAGGCCGACATCGAGTTTCCCAACGACCTCTTGCGCGAGCTCGACCGCATGGAGTTTTACGTCTACGAGACGCAGCAGCTAGTGAAGGCGCGCCACCGGCCGCTCGTCATCATCACCAGCAACAACGAGAAAGAATTGCCGGACGCGTTTTTGCGGCGCTGCTTTTTCCATTACATCCGCTTTCCGGACCAGGAAACGATGCAGCGCATCGTGGGCGTGCATTTTCCGGGCCTCAAGAAGGCGCTGCTCAAGGAAGCGCTCGAAGCATTCTTCGAGATCCGCGACGTGCCGGGACTCAAGAAGAAGCCATCGACGTCCGAGCTGCTTGACTGGCTGAAGCTGCTGATGGCCGAGGATATTCCGCCGGAAGCGCTGACGAGCCGCGACCAGCATAAGATCATTCCGCCGCTGCACGGCGCGCTCCTGAAAAATGAACAGGACGTGCATTTGTTCGAGCGCCTCGTATTCATGTCGCGGCGCAAGCCGAGCTAGGCGCAGCGTCATGAGCCGGGCCGCCAAGGGTTTCCCGCCGGTGATCGATGCGAAAATAGAAACGCTGATACTCGGCAGTTTCCCGGGCGTCGCGTCGCTCGTGAAAGCGCAATACTACGGCCATCCGCAAAACCATTTCTGGCGGCTGGTCGGCGCGGTGATCGAGGAGCCGCTCGCTGAAATGGATTACGAAGCGCGCAAGCGCACGCTGCTCAAGCATCACATCGGTCTGTGGGACGTCATCGATGCCTGCCGGCGCGAGGGCAGTCTCGATTCGAACATCCGCGATCCGCGTCACAACGATTTTTCCCGGGTGACCGGCGTGGCGAAAAAGCTGCGCCGCGTATGCTTCAACGGCAAGACCGCGGGCAAACGCGAGCCGGAATTCGCCGCGCTCGGTTACGAAACGCTGGTGCTGCCCTCCTCGAGTCCCGCTTACACGATGCGCTTCGAAGAGAAGTTGAAGCAATGGCGGCAGATTGCGTTGCCGGGTAGTGCCGTTGGGCCTTATCGCTCACGCAAGGGCGGGTCGGTTTTTCACTCATCACTCATCACTCATCGCTCATCACTCAGCAAATGCTGATCGAATTTTTCCTGAAAGTGAAGCAAGGCGGCCTGCCGGTGTCGGTGCGCGAATTCTTGACCTTGCTCGAAGCACTCGACAAGCGCGTGATCGACGGCAGCGTCGACGATTTTTACTATCTGTCGCGCGCTTGCCTGGTCAAGGACGAATCGAACTACGACAAATTCGACCGCGTATTCGGCGCGTACTTCAAAGGCATCACCGAACTGCCCGAGGGCGCGACGGCATTGATACCCGAAGAGTGGCTGCGAAAGCTTGCCGAGAAGCACCTGACCGAGGAGGAGAAGAAACTCATCGAGTCGCTTGGCGGCTGGGACAAGCTGATGGAGACGCTGAAGAAGCGCCTCGAAGAGCAGAAGGGGCGGCACCAGGGCGGCAATAAGTGGGTGGGCACCGCCGGCACCAGCCCGTTCGGTGCATACGGCTACAACCCCGAGGGCGTGCGCATCGGCCAGCATGAGTCGCGTCACCGCCGTGCGGTCAAGGTGTGGGACCAGCGCGAATTCAAGAATCTCGACGATTCGGTCGAGCTCGGCACGCGCAACATCAAGGTCGCGTTAAAGCGCCTGCGCAAGTTCGCGCGCGAGGGCAATCCCGAGGAGCTCGATCTCGACGACACGATACGCTCGACCGCCAAGAACGCGGGCTATCTGGATATCAAAATGGTGCCCGAGCGGCATAACAGCGTGAAGGTGCTGCTGTTCCTCGACGTCGGCGGCTCGATGGACGACCACATCACGGTGTGCGAGCAGCTCTTCTCGGCGGCGCGCACGGAATTCAAGCATCTCGAATATTTCTACTTTCACAACTTCCTTTACGAGCGGGTGTGGAAAGACAACCGGCGGCGCACGACCGAGCGCATGGCGACGTGGGACGTGCTGCACAAGTATCCGCACGACTACAAGGTGATTTTCGTCGGCGACGCCACGATGAGCCCGTACGAGATCACGTATCCGGGCGGCAGCGTCGAGCACACGAACCCCGAGCCGGGC
>Ga0210380_10000388_pt1 | contig 20374 bp, 18 predicted proteins | sample PLM4_5_coexredo_FD_155476 | JGI IMG/M metagenome (GOLD analysis project Ga0210380, IMG submission 155476) | Groundwater sediment microbial communities from an aquifer in East River, Colorado, USA - PLM4_5_coex redo | ecosystem: Environmental > Terrestrial > Soil > Riparian zone | place: USA... | reverse complement strand
TCCCCACCAGTGTGGGATCTGGCGGCGGAAGCCTTTTCCCGATTCTCTCCAGAGGAAGCCGCGAAGGATGTACTCGTCTTCATGCCAGGGGGGTACGAAATCAGCCGGACCATTGAAGCCATTCGTCAGACGAAGGCAGCAAAAGGCTACGTTCTTCTTCCGTTGCACGGAGAACTGACGCCTCGCGATCAGGACGCCGCGGTCGCGCGATACGACCAGCCCAAGGTCGTCGTCGCCACAAATGTCGCGGAGACTTCCATCACCATCGACGGGGTCGGCCTCGTCATCGACAGCGGTCTCGCGCGGATTCCCCGTTACGATCCGAATCGCGGTATCAACACACTGCTCGTGGAGAAGATCAGCCGATCCAGCGCGGATCAGCGAACCGGAAGAGCCGGTCGGACGGCGCCAGGTCAGTGCTTCCGGCTGTGGTCGCTGGCGGAGCATGACGAGCGCCCCGCGCAGGAGTTACCGGAAATCAAGCGGCTCGATCTGTCCGAAGTGGTGCTCACGCTTAAAGCCGCAGGCGTCACAAACCTGCGGCACTTTCGCTGGTTGGAATCGCCCGGCGACGTGGCTCTGGCTCACGCCGAGGAACTGCTCCTGGATCTGGGCGCACTGGAAACGTCCGGCACTCTCACATCCATCACCCCACTTGGACAGCACATGCTCGCGTTTCCGGTTCATCCGCGTTACGCGCGCATGCTGATTGCGGCGCAGGAGTTCGGCTGTGTCTACGAGGCGTGTCTCGTGGCGGCGCTGACTCAGGGGCGAGATCTGGTTCTCCGCAGGCCGGATCAGAACGCGGAGTCGGCGCGCGAGGATCTCTTCGGCGATATCGTCGATGAAGGGACTTCGGACTTCGCGATCCTCATTCGGGCATGGAATTTCGCGGAGGCGAATCAGTTCCGGATGGATGCACTGCGTCAGCACGGCATCCATGCCGTCACAGCGCGGCAGGTTGGACCGTTGCTGGAACAGTTTCTGCGCATCGCTAAAGGCGAGGGCCTCGCCATTCAACCGACTCGAAACAATGACGCGCTGCGAAAGTGCATCCTGATTGGATTCAGCGACCGCGTGGCGCGTCGCGTGGACGAGGGCACGCTGCGCTGTGCGCTCGTACACGGGCGCCGGGGAACGCTGGCGAAGGAAAGCGTGGCGCGAAAGAGTTCGATTCTGGTTGCTGCGGAAGTTCGCGAGATTGGCGGACGGCAGGGTGATGTGAATACCGTCCTTTCGCTTGCCACGGCCATTCCCCTCGAATGGCTGCAGGAATTGTTTCCTCATGAGATTCAGTCGATCGTTCAAGTCGAGTTTGATTCCGCCACCCGACGAGTCCAGGCCGAAGCGGTCACGCGTTTTCGCGATCTGGCCGTGTCCGAAAAACGGATCGAGCCGCCTCCGGAAGATGCAGCGGCGAGATTACTTGCAGAGGAAATCATGTCCGGCCGGCTGCAGTTGCCGAGCTGGGATCACGGGGTCGCGCAATGGATCGTACGGCTGAATCTGCTGTCACAGTGGTGCCCGGAGTTGCTACTGCCGCCGATACAGGACGACGATCGGCGACATATCCTGGAGCAATTCTGTCTTGGGTCTGTGAGCTTTAAGAATCTGAAAGATCTCGATGTGCGATCTGCGGTGAAGTCCTGGCTGTCTGCCGATCAGCGCAGCTTGCTGGATAAGCACGTGCCGGAGCGCATTACATTGTCCAACGGAAGGACACCAAAGGTCACGTACGAGGCGGCCTTGCCGCCGTTTATCTCACTTCGAATTCAGGAGCTCTTTGGCGTGTCTCAGACTCCGCGGATCGCAATGGGCCGAATGCCTCTCAATGTGCATATTCTCGCACCGAGCATGCGGCCGGTTCAGGTGACTCAGGATCTGGAGAACTTCTGGCGAGAACATTATCCGAAAATTAAGTCGGAACTGAAACGGAAGTACCCCAAACACGAGTGGCGGTGACCAGGAGAGTTACCCCATTCGATAGACGACTTCCTTCATCCAGTCGAGACCTCGCTCTTTGAACCGGGACTCTTCATCGATGCAGTCGTACTCATGCAGTTTCGTGGCCGTCAGTTCCTTAAAAAGCGAGCGGACTTCCGCTTCAGTCACGGCGAAGGGAGGGCCTTCCATCTTCTTCGGATCGTATTCCAGCGCGATCAGCAGCATGTGCCCGCCAGCCGTGAGCAACGATTTCAGATGCTGCGCATATTCCGAACGCTTGTCTCGTGGCAGCGCGATCAGCGCGGCGCGATCGTAGATCAAATCGAAGCGGCCGATTCGATCCGGCTTGATATTGAAAAAATCGCCCACATAGTACGCAATGCGTTCGCCGCGGAACACCCGAAACGGCGGCTCGGTCGTCACCGTCATCGCAATTCCCTGCTCCGACGCAAAGGCGGATGCCGCGACTTCCGAAATATCCACGCCGACCACGTGATGACCTCGCGCCACCAGCCATGCAAGGTCCGCACTCTTTCCGCATAACGGGACCAGCGTGCGGCCCGGAACTTCAATTATCTGTGGAAGATATTCTTCGAGAAGTGGATTTACTCCCGCCTTATGAAACCCGATTCGGTTTTCGCTCCAGCGCTTCAGCCAGTACTCATTGTTCATTATTCAGCGGCCAAACGATCGATCGAAAAGGTCGTTGATCGCACGAATCCCATTCGGCTTGATGACCCGCGTTCCGGTTCCGGCGATTCTCTCATGCGTTATCGCCGGACCCGTGTCCGCTTCCCATGAATCACCGGTCCAATGAAACCAGCCATCTGCATCCTGATCGAAAACAAACAACGGCTTGTTGCACAATTTCGCGAACTCCGCGCCCCAGCCGGTCCCGCCCTTCACCGTTCCATCTTTCAAAATATGACCGACAACATAGACCTCCTGGCCATTGTTGATCTGATGCCAGATGCTTTGAAGAATCTTCCGGAAAACGGGGCTGTCGCTGAAGGTCCTGTTCATCAGCCGGCTCACATAGGTCAGGCTCACGTCGCCCTGCTGCAGTTCCACGTGAGTCAGAACACGAATCCCTCGAGTGCGGGTATCGCTGTGTCCCTCAAATGTAAAATTGACTTCCTCTATACCGTGACGCTCGGCCGCAGCTCCGAAAGCCGATTCGGCGCCATTAGCCGCGCCGCTGAACAGAATGCAATCTTCAGTCTTCATGATTCCTCCGGTGCGGAACAGTATACGAGAATGTACAATCCAAACCATGTTGGAAACCGAACGACTTCTGCTTCGACGCTGGAAGGACTCCGATCGCGAACCGTTCGCGAAAATGAACGCCAATCCCCGCGTGATGGAATTTTTTCCGGGCTGCCTGACGCGCGAAGAAAGCGATCAATTTATCGACCGCGCCGAATCCGATTTTGAAAATTATGGCTTCGGACTGTTTGCGGCGGAGCTGAAGGAGACCGGAGCATTCATCGGCTTCATTGGCCTGCATACCGCAACGTTCCAGGCGCACTTTACGCCGGCCGTGGAAATCGGATGGCGCATTGACGAGCCGTACTGGAACAAAGGTCTCGCAACGGAAGGATCACGCGCCGTCATCGAGTACGCATTCAAGCGACTTCGGCTGGACAGGCTGGTTTCCTTCACGGTGCCGGAGAATGTCACGTCGCGGCGGCTGATGGAAAAGCTCGGAATGACACACGATCCGGGAGAAAACTTCGATCATCCCCGGCTTCCAGACAGACATCGGCTGAAACGGCAGGTTCTGTACCGGCTGAAGAATCCCACGGAATAGGCGGGAAAAGCGGGAAATTGGACAATCTCGAAATCGCACGATTTCCAATCCGAAATTTTAAGATGGACGATCCGATGGGAACTCGTCCGCCAGATTGTCCATTTTTAAATTTTGGATTGGAAATCGTGCGATTTCGAGATTGTCCAATTTCCCGATTCTCCGGCCGGTCTGTCCGGAATCTACTCCTTCGCCCAGCGGTCAGAAATCTTGCGGATTCGTTCTACTGCTTCCAGAATATTGGGCAATGAATTGGCGTAACTGAATCGAATATACCCTTCGCCGTACTTTCCGAAACCGGCGCCATTGAGGCATGCCACGCCGGCATCGTTGAGCAGGATATCGGCCAGTTGTTTGGATGGAATCCCGGTTCCCGTCACATTTGGAAAAGCATAGAACGCTCCGGCCGGCAACTGACACCGGAATCCAGGAATCTCATTCAGACCCTTCACGATGGCGTTGCGCCGCTTTGCAAACTCCGTCACCATTGCCGTTACACCATCCTGCGGACCCGACAGCGCCGCCATTCCGGCGCGCTGGGTGAAGCTGGCAGTGCATGAGTTGGAATTGACCGTCAGTATGTTCACCGCATCCGCCAACCACAGCGGCATGACGCCAAAGCCCAGCCGCCACCCCGTCATGGCATAGGTCTTAGAAAATCCATCGAGAATGATGGTCTTCTCCACCATCCCATCGAAACTGGTAATAGACGTCGGCTCCGTTTCGTACCAGATCCGCGAATAGATCTCGTCACTGAGTATCATGACATCCTTGTCGTGAACCATATCTGCGATTGCCTTGAGGTCTTCCTTTGGAATGACGCTGCCGGCTGGATTTGCCGGCGAATTCAGGATAATCAATTTCGTCTTTTCCGAGAGCTTCTTGTGGAATACATCGAGATCGAATGAAAATCCCCGTTTTTCCACCAGCGGGATAGGTACAGGCTTCGCTCCGAGAAACCGGATCATCGACTCGTAGATGGGAAAACTCGGATCCGGATAGATCACTTCATCGCCTTCTTCGAGCAAGGCAATCATGGTGAAGAACATGATTGGCTTTCCACCCGGAACCACACAGACATTCTCGCCGGCAACTTTGATCCCTCGAGTTCGAGAGATGTGAGCTGCGATCATGTCGCGAAACTCCGGTATACCCGGAGTCGGACCGTACTTCGTCCAGCCCTCGTCGAGCGCGCGCATGCCGGCTTCAACGATATGCCGGGGCGTGGGGAAATCCGGTTCTCCAATTTCCAGATGGATGATGCTTCGACCCTGCGCTTCGAGAGCCCTCGCTTTAACCAGGACCTCGAATGCAGTTTCGATCCGAAGGCGGGATATCTTCTCGACGACTTGCATGATTACATGAGGGACGTATCACGACGCGCCCAGGGCTTGCCTTTTGTCTTGGAGGCTGCCTCCACATCCTTAACGTATGCCGTGGCCTGGGTCAGCATGTGGTGCAAATCATTGCCGAGGCTGATCAGCGGAAATCCCTTCTCCAAAAACTCTCCCACTCGTGCTGTGCCAAAAAGAAACAGTCCCAGAATGACGTTGTTTTTCCTCGCTGCAGCCTTGAGCTTGTCCGTCGCGGCCCCTAATTCCGGCGACGTGTACATGTCGGGAAACTTGTACTTCTCAAAAAGACCCATCGACATGCACAGATCATTTTGCCCGAGGAACAGAAGGTCGACGCCCGGAACTGCGGCAATCTCATCGATGTTCTTGATGCAGTCCGCAGTTTCCACCTGCAAAGCTACAATCGTGTTGTCGTTGGATGAGCCGGCATAACCCAGCAGACCGGCCTTGTTCATGCTGCGCTGCGGAAAATAAACGGATCGTGTCCCGGCTGTTGGGTACTTGCAGCAGCTGACGGCTTGCCGCGCTTCCTCGGCGGTGTTGATATAAGGAACCAGAACGCCGTCGGCACCCATATCCAGCGACTGCTGAATTCCACCACGGTCGTGATATCCGGCGACACGAACCAGAGATTTCGCCCCACCATTTGAGATTGCGCCAAGCATGGTCGACAGGGTTTCAACACCCATCGGGCCGTGTTGAGAATCGACAAGCAGCCAGTCATATCCACTGTGCGCCATCTGATCGGCGACCGTTGCGCTATGCGAATTCAGGAACAACCCGATTTTGGGTCGTCCTTCACGCAGTTGCTTCTTAAATTCTGCTCCACTCAAGGTTTCACTCATTCCGCTATTCTCCTGTCAGGACGGACCTTATGCCGGCCAGCATGTGAGTATCGGAGGCCTCTTATTCGATGTCAAGGCGTATCCTTCTGCCGGCGGGCAGGGTGGGACATCCCGAGACGCGGGGCCAGATGAGGGGGTAGAATGACTCCTGTTATGGCTCTCATACTTCTCCTTCTTTTGTTAATGCCGCAGCAGGAAACCCCGAAGGACCTGCAGGCTGTCGTGGAAACCACATCCGGAACATTCATTCTTCAGTTCCATGCCGATGAAGCGCCCAATCATGTTCGCAAGTTTCTTGAACTTGCGCGGCAGGGTTTCTACAACGGAACGTCGTTTCACACCATGCTCGCTCACGGTGTTGTCCAGGGCGGGGATCCTGAAACCCGGAACCTTAACGCAAGTAATAAGTATGGAACCGGCGGCTTCGACATGGGACTGAAGCGGGAAGCCCTGACACTTCCATTGAAGGCAGGTACTGTTGTCGCGACAACCTTGCAAGGAAAGCCCGACGGCGCAGGCTCTCAGTTCTTCATCTGTCTTTCGGATCAGCTACAGCTGAATGGGCAATACACTCCGTTTGCATACGTCGTCGACGGCATGGACGTTCTCGACAAGATTTCGATGACGCCCGTAGATGACAACAAGACTGCAAAAGACCGCATTGAAATCAAGAATGTGACCATCCGACGCATTCCCCCGCCGGTGCCGACGCCATACAGCGAAGAAACTGTCGAGCAGCTCAAACAATTTCAGGTCGTGATGGAAACATCGAAAGGCAAAATCGTCATCGATCTCATGCCGGATAAGGCACCAAACCATGTGCGCCACTTCCTTCAGCTGACCAGTTCCGGTGCTTACGACAAGAGCGCTGTTCACCGCATCTCTCCAGGATTCGTTATCCAGGCCGGCGACCTCAACACAAGGAAAGAGCCTCTGACTTTCGAAATGGGAAAGTACGTCGCCAAAATCCAGGCCGAGCTCAATGACGTCAAGCACCAGGCCGGCATCGTATCGATGGCGCGAGGAGAGGCACTCGACAGCGGGGCAACATCTTTCTTTATCGTCCTCGGCGATCAGCCAGCACTCGATGGCATGTATACGGTGTTTGGGAAAGTCGCAGAAGGAATGGATGTGGTTGCAAAAATCGCCGCCGTACCGAACGACAATGAAAAACCTCTGGAACCCGTGGATATCTATTCGATGCGCGTTGTTCGCAGGAACTGATCCCTCTCCTGTTCAAAATCCGATATCGCCACTGTCGCACCCGCTTCTGCCAGCTCCGCCTTGGAATATTTCCCGGTAGCGACCCCGACTGTCAGAAAACCGGCTTCATGCCCTGCAAAGATATCAAGCGGAGTGTCTCCAATGACGAACACGTCGGCAGGATCGGGCATACGACCCAGGTATGCTGCGGCCTTCTCTGCACCATGGCGCACTAGTTCCGTGCGGTTTTCGGAGTCCGATCCGAACCCTCCAAATGGGAAGTATCGGTTCAGGTTTCCACGCTCAAGTTTAATCCGGGCACCCGATTCAACATTACCTGTTGCCAGACCAATCGCGATATCTGAACGTTCAGCAAGCGTATTCAGAATTCCTTCGATGCCAGGCAGGATTTTGTAGGAAGTAGTGGTGTCGATCTCGTTGTCCAAAAATTCGAGATAGGAGTCCAGAATCGCAGTCAGGGATGTCGGAAATCCGTCACTCCAAGGGGGGATTGGATGACTGTGGAAGATTTCCCGAATTATGCCAGGATCGGTTTTGCCGTGAGGAAGTATGCCTTCCATGGCGTTCTCCACGGAGTACAGCTTCTGAAAGGCGCGATTAAGCGCACGAATTCCGGCGCCACCGGTACTGATGAGCGTTTGGTCGACATCGAACAGAAGCAACTTCACGCTCGTATAGTATTACGCGTACACGTGGTCTTCTATCGAGGACGCCAAAAGGATTACCAGTTCGCCCTGTTCCATCGCCAATTCCAGGCCGCATTGCGGCTGCACACATACCAACCCATGAATCAGTGGAGAGAACGCCATCTCATTTTCGTTCTTGCATGCGGGACAGATCATAGAACCTCCTGTTCATACGAGAGCACTTCAATTGCCATTTGCCGTTTCCTGGTCGGGGATTCAAATAATCGCTTACCGAAGCAGCACATTTGTTTTATGCTCGACGGCCTATGCTCGATATCACCCTGGAACAGCTCCAGGCATTTTCGGATAGATCCTGCACTCTGGTCACGGTAGATGCACCACTTTTCGGCGTCATTTCCATCATGCATGGCCGGATTCTGGCTCGAGGGGCTCGCGAGGTTGATAAGGTGGGTGCCAGCATGGGGTTTCCGCCACACGATCAAATCATTGCAGAAGCATCACGCTTCTGGATTCAACACAACAGCGGCATTCGCGAGCGCAAGACCCGCGATGAAATGGCGCGATTGCTTCGGGAAAACCACCGGGCGGTCGCATCTTCGTAACGAAAGGGTTCACCGGACGCGATGGAGTCCGAAACGGGTGCTCGATCGTTCACGTCTTCGGAACGCTTCAAAGCCCGATTGATCGGCTGGGTTGGATACATCGCAATTGCCATCGTCGGAAGGACGATCCGCTGGCAATCGGTCGGTAGTGAAAACTACGACGCCATTCTGAACTCTGGCCATCGCGCCATCTTTGCCTTCTGGCATGGCCGCATCTTTCCCTCAACGTATTACTTTAGAAATCGCGGCATTGTCGTCATGACGAGTCAAAATCTGGATGGTGAAGGCATCGCCCAGTGCATCGAGCGTTTTGGGTATGGCGTGGCGCGGGGATCCAGTTCGCGGGGCGGTTTCCGCGCCCTGGCTCAACTGGCTCGCGATATCCGCCGAGGAAAGGACGCTGGTTTCACAATCGACGGACCGCGCGGACCACGCTATGTCGCCAAACAGGGTCCTATTCTGCTCGCCTTCAAGACAGGCGGGGCGGTCTTCTGCTTTCACATTTCAATGAAACACAAGATCCAGCTGAAGAGCTGGGATGAATTTCAGATTCCGCTGCCGTTCACCGAAGCGGTAGTCCTTCAGGCCGAGCCTATCTGGGCGCCTCCGAACTCGAGTAAAGAAGACCTTCGCGCGCTTCACGGAAGGATGCAGGAGACTCTCGATTCCCTTCGGATCCGCGGGGATGCGTGGTGGCAGACCGCGGGGAAAGAGTCCTCAGGGAAATTGTGAAATCGGACCATCTCGAGGGCGCACGAATTTGCCAGGAATAGGTTCCGTTGCTCCGGACCCGCCAAAAACCCCAATTTCTGCCCCGGCACTGGACGAGTGGTGTAAATTTAAAAGACGATGATTACGAATTCTCGAGACATGCTGCTCAGCGTCAAGAAACAAATCCGCGAAGCCAATATTCAGGATGTGGATACCCGAATCAAGCAGGACCCCAACATTGCCGTCCTCGATGTCCGCGAAAAAGAGGAGTGGGACGAGGGACATCTTCCCGGAGCGACCCACTTGCCAAGGGGATTTCTGGAGGTTCGGATTGAGAAGGCGGTTGAAGACCGAACCACGCCGATCGTTGTTTATTGCGCAGGCGGTACACGCTCCGCCTTTGCCGCGAAAACCCTCCAGGAGATGGGCTACACCAACGTCGTCTCGATGGCGGGCGGTTATGGCGAATGGAAGAACGGCGGCATGCCGTTTGTCGTACCGGAGAAACTGTCGAAGAACAAAATGGCCCGCTATAGCCGGCACCTTAAGATCCCGGAAATCGGCGAAGCCGGACAGTTGAAGCTCATGGCAAGCAAGGTACTGCTTGTGGGTGCGGGAGGCCTTGGATCGCCGGCAGGCGTTTATCTTGCCGCATCCGGTATCGGAACGATCGGCATTATCGACAGCGACACGGTCGATGAATCCAACCTGCAGCGGCAGATTCTTCATTGGACCTCATCGGTAGGCATGCCCAAGGTGGATTCCGCCCGCCGAACACTCTTCGAAGTGAATCCGGATGTAAAGGTCAACACGTATAACCTGCGAATGGACGCCTCGAATGTCCTGGATATCTTCAAGGACTACGATGTCATCATCAGCGGATCGGACAATTTCCAGACCGCCTATATGGTCAACGACGCGGCAGTCCTGCTGCGCAAGCCCGTATGCTACGGCAGCATTTTTCGATTCGACGGACAGATCTCCACATTCATTCCCTATCAGGGCCCGTGCTTTCGCTGCATCTTTGCACATCCGGCGCCTCCGGATCTGGCGCCGAGCTGCGACGAAGCCGGAGTGATGGGCATTCTTCCCGGAGTTGTGGGATTGATTCAGGCAACCGAAGCTGTGAAGGTCTTGCTGAATATCGGGGAGCCACTTGTCGGACGTTACCTGGCCTACGATGCCCTGGCGATGACGTTCCGAACTCTCAAGGTTCGCCGCGATCCCAACTGTCTCACGTGCGGCGAACACGCTCATATCGACCTGAATGCCATCCAGCCAGATGGTTGCTCCGGTCCAACTCCGTAGACTCTCGTGAAAGCCGAAAACATCCATGTCGGCGATTTCGTCACTTGCAGGTCCAAATACCATCGGGACCAGCTCGAGATCACGAATGATCCCGGGCTGGTTATCGAAATCAAACGAAGCAATTCCAAAGTTCTCTATCCAGGTGACAAGCGTTGCTGGCTTCCGCGTGAAGCGATTACTCGCGCTAAACCCGATCCGAGCTACGCTCCCTTTCTCCAACAGCTGAACTTTCTCCTCAAGCGAGTCCGCGCGCACGAGTGTGAAATAGTTTCCAATGATGACGTTCACCGGCTCTCAGTTCAAATCGATGGAATCGATGCCGCAGCTGTAGACGACATCCGGGGCTTCCTTGGAAGGAATTACTTGTCCCTGACGGTTGTGCCCGAAGGTATGGCTTTCATGCAGGTGGAAATTCGGTTCAGCTAGCTCTGGTTGGAAGTTTTACAGAACCTTCCGTATTGTCCTTCGAAACCGGGGCCTCGGAAGCGTATGCGTTCATCCAACTCGTTGCGGCAGCCATAATCACCGGTCCAAGTACCAGACCCAGCAGTCCGAAGGCTGCAATCCCACCAAGAAGACTGATAAACACCAGCAGACCGTTCATCTGGGCCCGGCCGCTCAACATGATCGGTCGAAGGAAATTGTCGACTAGACCGATGACGCCTGCGCCGATCGCAATAAGAGCGATACCGCGACCGACGTGACCCGTAAGGATCAGCCATCCGGCAAAAGGCACCCAGATGACCCCGGCGCCCAACGGCAATAGGGCAAAGAACGTCATCATCACGCTCCAGAAAATGGGCGCTCCCAAGCCAAGTATGGCGAATGTAATTCCGCCAAGTGTGCCCTGGATGATCGCCACCATGAAGGTCGCGGTGATACTGGCACGAATCAGATCGCTGGTCTTCTTGATCTGCTTTTCGCTGAACGACGCATCGAAGGGAAGCATCCTCCGGACCCGTTTCATAATGATGTCGCCATCCCGGAAAAAAAAGAAAATGGCAAACAGACTGATCGCAAGGTTCGCAACCATCGACATCACATTCTTCACGAGTTCGCCTGCGGCTCTTGTAACAACACCGGCGAGCCACGACGTAGCCTTCTGTTTCGCGTCTTCAAAGCTTCCGAGGCTGGATCCCAGGCCCTGGTCCTGCCCCCATTTCCATGCTCGTTCCAGTTGAGCGATTCCAGCCGAACTGGATGAAACGTCGATGGAGCCGAAAGTCTCATTTGCCTGCTTCACAAACGCGATCACGATCAACACAAAAGGCACAATTATGATCAGCCCCACAAAGATCGTACCAATGGTCGCGGCTCGGTTTCGGCTAAAACGAGCTTCAAGACGCCGGTACTCCGGATAGAAGTAAGCTGCGATGATTGCTCCCCAGATCAGCGGCCTTAGGAACGGCTTACACACCAGATACATCAGGTATCCCAACAGCAGAATGCAGCCATAGAAGACGAGCGCCGTGCTTCGATCGCGAGTCAGTTGATCGCCCATATTCTACGAATCTGACACTGACAGTGAGGGGAATACAAGACGAATCCCGTCACCAGGCCGCATTAGATGCGTTTGGAACGAGGACAACGCTCGACCCTGACGGAAGAAGAAGGCTGTTGGTTGATCGAGTTCAGTGGGCGGCTTCGAACTGCCGCAGAATGATCGCAGCTGGATCGTTCATGTTCGGCGGCAACCCATTATCAGCATCGTCGGCGCGGGATTGAATGAGTGTTTCTGCCAGGCTGACCGCGTTGCCCATGTTGTCAAATGTTCGATGTACGTTGTCCGATGTCCAATGCACTTGTTTCGATGACGAACAGACCCAATTGGTTCTCCTCCATCATTTCAGCGAGCCGCGGGCTGTGGTGATGGAGGCCCCAATGATTCTGCACAATTCGCGATTTTCCGCGACTATCGCGGCAATACTTTCCGCCGAAATCAAGGAACTTTGAGCGATGACTTCAAGCCAGATTATCGTTTCGTTCAGCTCCTTGAAGACAATTCTGAGTTTGTGAATAAAGTCAGCCCGGCTTTCCGCGCCGCGGGCCTCACCATAATTGGCTGCGGCCGCAGTACCGGATCGTAGAACCTGGTCACAGATATGGCGGCCTTGCGGTGTCCTCGGCAATCTTGATGACAACGAGACGATTGAAGCCGCGAAAGCGATTAGCCGATTTTCGAGTTGGTTTGCCTGGAAGGAGGATGCGCTCATGCCAACCACGAGGCACGAATGGTTCCACAAATTTCAAACCTGGGTCGAGGGAGCAATTAGCCAATGAGCATCGAAACAAGTACGTTGGACAGCGGACACCACACATCGGACATTTGACAACGTGAGCAACGCGGTCCGCCAGGTATGAAGTTGCCCCGAAGGGAGAGGGGCTGTCCCCTCGTTTCCCTATTTCACGTCCTTGCCTTCAAGACCGCCTAACTTCCGAAGCAGAGCGACGGTGCTGTCGTGCGGAACAGGAAGCTGTCCGACGACGGCCTTTCCCATCGCGAAATCCACTGCCGTGAATCCCTGTTTGCTTTTTGCGTTGAGTTTCGCGCCATGGTCGACAAGAAACTGAACGATCAAGTCGGCGCCGCGGGAGGCCGCGCCGTGCAGAGCCGTTTCACCCTTTGTGTTTTCAGTGTTCAGGTCCAGACCTGCATCCAATGCAACCTTCACAGCTTCGACAGCTTCGGCTTCCGTTCCACGGGTGTTCTTGTCGCGATATCCGACTCCGGCAGCAAACAGCAATGCCGTATTGCCGTCCTTGGAGACGAGCTTTGCATTCGCGCCCTTTGCGAGCAGCAGGCGCATTGCGGCAGCGTCACCGGATCGTGCCGCACGCATCAGAGGAGTGGAGCCGGCACCCAGGCTGGTGTCCCCGGAATCCATACCGCTACGGCCGGGGAGAGGCCGGCTCAAAGCGGCGTCCACATTCGGATTGCGGGCCAGAATTTCCTTCAAGATTTCCAGACTGGGCAAGGAATCCTCCCCCTTCCGATTGGGGAGTGTGGACCAGTCTTCATTGCGAATATCGACAATCGCGTACAACGCGGTTCGTCCTGCCGCGTCTACCACATTCACATCGGCGCCGCGGTCCAGAAGGAACTTTGCAAAACTAAATTGCTTGTTCATGATGCCGACAACCAGTGCCGTCGAGTTGTCGATATCACCGTAGTTGAGATCGGCTCCAGCGTCGAGCATGGCTTTCGCCGAATCGATGTCGCCTTCACGAGCGGAGAACAGGAGAGCCGTAAATCCACCGCGAGCGATCGGAGAAATCGATGAAGCGGCGCTCAGGCGTGGCGGCTTTGTTTCACGATCAATGGAACGAACCTTCCAGTCCGCGCCATGCGCCATCAGTAGCTTCACGACATCGGGGTGACGCTCCGAGGCAGCCCACATGAGCGCGGTTTGACCCTTATAGCTTTCTTTGGCATTTACGTCTGCACCGCGGTCCAGCAGTATGCGAACAGCGTCGGCGTTCCCGGCGCGAGCAGCGGTCATCAACACGGTCTCACCATCTTCGGATGTAAGCGTTTTCGGACTGGCGCCCGCATTTAAGAGCGCTTCAATCATCGCCGCACTTCCGGATACGACAGCCTCCGAAAGAGGAGTGGCTCCGTAGCGATTGACCGCTTTGGCGTTTGCACCCGCGCGAAGAAGCAGGCTAACTGCTTCGGCGTCGTTCCAGTGAGCAACCCAATGCAGGGCCGTCGTGCCATCCGGTTGAGCGACATTCACGTCGGCTCGCTGTTTGACGAGCGCCTTCAAAGCATCCGTATCCCTGCTCTGAGCTGCGTTGGCTGCGTCTGCGCCCGCGCTGTAGCCGATACCGGCCAAGGCAAGACTTACAAATAAAAAGAGAATCGCTTTTCGCGTTTTCATGTATTCACTTCCTAAACTTCTGACAGCATGCCGGTGCTGTCGCCCACGCTTTCCTGCGGAATTCCGGCCTTGTCCAATATTGTCATCAGAAGATTCGACATCGGTGTGTTCTCCGGATACTTGATGTGTCGTCCACCCTTCATCCTGCCTGCGGCTCCACCGGCAACGAGAACAGGCAGCGGACCATGATTGTGAACATTACTGTTGCTCATGGCGCTTCCATAAAGGAGCAACGAGTGATCGAGCAGATTGCCATCGCCATCCGGAGTGGCCTTCAATCTTTCCAGCACGTGTGAGAAAAGCTGCACGTGGTGCGCATTGATTCTCGTGAGCGCTTCGAGCCTCGCCGGCAAATTCTGATGATGCGACGCCGGATGGAAGCTTTCCGAGATTCCAAGTTTCGGAAACGTCCGATAGCTTACTTCCCGCGCCATCATGAACGTGGAGACTCGCGTGATGTCCGCTTGAAACGAAAGGGCCATCAGATCAAACATCAACTTAGTATGTTCGATGTAGTCATCGGGAATGCCGGCCGGAGTCTTGGGCACGTCGAGGTTGGTGTTGCTGTTTTGTTTTTCCGAAATCTGAATGCGGCGTTCGATTTCGCGAACCGTGTCCATGTACTCCACAACGCGATTGCGATCGCTCGAACCCAGGCCGCCCTGCAGGCGGCGGATTTGATCGTTCACCGCATCCAGAATGCTGCGTTGACGTTCGATGCGCTGTAACCGTTGTTCAGGTGTTGCGCCATCTCCGAACATCCGGTCAAACACAATTCGGGGATTGATCTCCATTGGCATCGGCGTCGTGGGTGTGCGCCAGGAAATCGTGTTCATGTACGTGCAGCTGAAGCCGACGTCGCAGGAACCGACCAGTCCGCTGTAGTCCTCAATTGCCAGTTCCAGAGAAGGCAGCAGCGTCTCCTGGCCGATCTTGCTGGCGGCGATCTGATCGATCGTTACTCCAGCCTGGATATCCGCACCATCGGTTCGCCGGGGATGAACACCGTTCAGGAAGACTGCAGGACAGCGAGTGTGATCGCCGCCATTGTCGCCGGGACCCTGCGGGCCAGCCATCGCGTGAGACAGATTGCTGACTACCACGACCTGGTCCTTATACGCTTCCAATGGCGCCAGAATCGGCGAAAGTTTCAGCGCGCCCTCCTCGGCCGGAGTCCAGTTGGCCATCACCCCGCCATGAGGCATGAAGCACAGTCCGAGCCGGATCTGTGGATTCGCGGCGGTTTTCGCCAGTGGTGTCTGCGCCGGCACCATGGATTCCAGAAACGGCAGAGCCATCGTAACGCCCATTCCGCGAACGAACGTCCGACGCGAAAGGTGCTTCTTTGTAATAAAACTCACCGGGCCTCCTTCATTTGAAACGGCGCGCTCTTTACAACTCCAAGTACAATCGATGAAAACTTGAAGTTGTTTTTGCCCGCATCCTGCACGACTTTCCGCACGGCAGGCATGTCGTAGTATTCCACTCCGCGGCCGAGAGCGTAGGTCATCATTTTTTCAGTCATCACTCCAACGAACGTTTCCGGCCGGGCGATAAGCTCAAGTCGCAGACCATTGATTCCGTCCAGTGCCGCGCCATTGAAAAGCGTTCCGGTGGGATCGATCTTTGCCCCCTCCTCAGTCGCCCGCCAATGTCCCACGGCATCGAAGTTCTCGAGTGAAAAACCGATCGGGTCCATTACTTTGTGACAGCCTGCGCAAACCGGATCCTTGCGGTGTTGCTCCATACGTTCGCGAAGCGTTTGCGGCTTGTCGTTATATGTTTCTTTCAACGAAGGTATCCCAGGAGGTGGTGGAGACGGAGGAACGCCCAGAATGTTCGTGAGAATCCATTTCCCTCGTTCGACGATTGAGGTTCGGTTCGGATAAGACGTCACCGTCAGGATGCTCGCCTGCCCTAAAATGCCTCGACGCGCATCATCGGGAACCTTCACCTTGCGGAAGTAGCTTCCGTAGATTCCAGGGATACCGTAGTGCCGCGCGAGGCGTTCATTCACAAAAGTGTAGTCGGCGTTGAGCAAGTCGATAACACTACGGTCTTCGCGCATGATGCTGTCGAACAGCAGGGTCGTCTCTTCCTTCATGGCGCTGCGAAGGTTGTCATCAAAATCAGGAAATACCTGCAGATCTGGAGAAGATGTCTTGAGATTGCGCAGATGCAACCACTGCTCAGCAAAGTTGTCGATCATTGCGCTGGAACGCTTGTCCGCCAGCATGCGCTTCACCTGCTGCTCCAGCACTGCGGGATCCTTCAATTTGCCCTGGCCGGCGAGAGTCAGCAGCTGCTCATCGGGGATAGTGCTCCACAGGAAGAACGACAATCGTGAAGCGAGCGCAAAATCGTCCACGCGATAAACCGTGTTGGGGGCTATGTTCGCTGGAGTCGGTTCGATGCGGATTAGAAACGCGGGGCTGGCCAGGACGAACTGCAGCGCGGATTCAATTCCGTTGTCGAAGCTGCCTTGTGCGCGTCCGCGTTTATAAAAATCCATCAACGAATTCAGCGTAGACTGGTCCGCGGGCCGACGATACGCCACGCGCGCCAGTGCAGACAGAATTTTCGTTGCACAGGCCTGCTCATCGGCAGCCGATGCTGGCTTGCAGATGAATATTTTGCGGCGCGAAGGGGTATCTCCTGATCCGGTCTGGACGAACGGTCCTTCAACGGTCAATCGGTCGACCGAAGGATCGCCCATGATGTCGAGACCGTCGATCGTCGTTCGCATGAACGGCTTGATCAAATCATCTCGTGTCGCATGGCTTTTCAGAATGGTCGCTGCGGTCAGCGTGTGTGTGCCCGCCTTCACGGGTACCCGCACCGTTAACCGCGCGTCGAGGTCCGTTCCGAAAGTTCCTGGATTCTCGGCCATCCGGTTGAAATCTTCTTTTCCGCCGACCTTGATGAGCTGCAACCGAGCACCGTCGATGGCGATTTCAATTTCGTGCGGATCTTCCATGCCTCTCATGAGGTCGAACGTGTTACGCCACAGGCGAACCTTGATGGCGTACTCGCCGTCGAGCGGGAAGGTGTGCTTGACAAGGATTCCGCCTCGAGTGCCGAGCGGCAGACCGTCAATGTGCTGATCCTGAGAAAGGTCGGGGCGAACCCGATAAATCTGGGTGCTGGCTCCGATTTCAGGATTTCCCACCGCCATCCGGCTGATATTCCACGAGGCCGACAGGTATCGTTCCATCAGCGAGGGCGACATCTTTAGGACGTCGGCGATATTGTCGAATCCGCTGCTCTCATCGTCCGGAGGCAGCAGGGCTTCAGAATCCACATCGAGCGCAAGAAGATCGCGGATGGCATTGGCGTACTCCGCCCGGTTCAGACGATGCATGGCAAGACGACCGGGATTGGGCTTTGCGGAGGCGGCGCGGTCGAGAGACGTTTCAAAGAAACCGGCAAAGCTGTCCAGCGCCGGCTTTTCGGGGCGAGGCATTCCCGGTGGTGGCATCATGCCGGCGCGAACTTTCCGAATGACCTTTTCCCATGTTTCCGCACCTTTAGGTATGTCCGTCAGGTTGGCACTCTCCAGGGAAAGACCGCCCGTTCGTGCCTTGTCGCTGTGGCACGTCACACAGTACTTGCTCAGTACGGCGGCGGGCTCATCGGCCTTCTGAGGTGCCGCAGCAGACTCCAGGACGAGTGCAGCCAGGGCCATACCGGAAACGAGCATCAAGGTTCTGGAAACCAATGAAAATCCTCCAAAATCGGGTTCTGCAGCAGCCGCAGCCTGCGGCGAGTATAGTCCCGTGCAACCATGCACCGCCACGTTTTTCAAACCTGGGGCAGCCCCGCAGCTCTCCGAAATTGGAAACAGGTAACGGCCGAAGCCCTCTCCCTTCCATCGGCATTTTTTGTAGTGTTGCAGAACAATGTGGCTTAGCATCGCCACCGGAGGGCTTTATGCGCCACAACCTATCCCGCACTCTCTTGATTTTTGCCACCATGATCGCCGTATCTGTCGCGCTTCTTCTGCCATCTGCTGGACTCGGGTCTGGCGAAGAGCTCTTCCAGGCGATCCGCAACGGGAACATCGCAGTCATAAAAGCGCATCTCACGAAAAGCGAACTGGAAGCCCGCGACATGCGCGGCGCGACGCCGCTGATGCACGCCGCTGCCTTCGGAAATCTCGAAGCACTCAAATTAATTCTCGATGCGGGAGCCGACGTGAATGCGCACAACAATCACAATGCGACAGCCCTGTTGTGGGCGGCACGCGATACGGAAAGGGCACGCCTGCTCATCGAGCGCGGAGCAGACGTCAATACCGCTTCGACTGAAGGTCAAACTCCCCTGATCGCGGCAGCATCCCAACGGGACGGGTCTCCAGTTGTCGCACTGCTGATCGCGAAAGGAGCCCACATTGATTTCGAAGATGGACGTCGCAGCTCCACCGCTCTAAACATCGCTGCGGAAGCCGGGGCCGTGGAATCCGTGCGAATTCTGCTATCCAATGGAGCGAAGCCCGCCATTCCGAACCGGTTCGGTGTGACTGCTCTGGGAAGCTCCCCTACGGGACGGAGTGTCGAGATCGCACAGCTTCTGCTCCAGAAGGGCCTGGACGTTAATGCAGGAACTACCGATTCCGGAAGGGTCACAAATGGGCCAATCGATAGACTGAAAATCACCGCTCTTCACAACGCAGCTGCCTTTGGACCAGTGGATATGGTCCGCAGTCTTCTCAAAGCCGGCGCCAATGTGGATGCCCGCGACAGCCGAAACCTGACTCCTCTCTTTTTCGCCTTGGCCACGGAATATCCATCCACAGAAATAGTGCAGACGCTGCTGCAATCCGGAGCAGATGTGAATGCTGGCGACAAGACCGGCGAAACGCCGCTGGACTGGGCCGAAAAATTCGGAAACCCTCGGGTGATCGCACTTCTGAAGAATTCGAGGGCGAAGCATGGCGTCATTTATCAGGCGCCGAAGCGGCCATCCGCGGAACGGCCCACGCCTGCCGTCGCGCTTGCGCGAAGCGTGACACTTCTGGAGTCCTCGAGCGCGGAGTTTTTCAAGAAAAGTCTGTGCGTGAGCTGCCATCACCAACCGCTAATCGCGCGCACTCAGGCTATGGCAAGGCGGGTCGGAATTACGGTGAATGAAAAGGCGGCAAAGGAACAGCTTTCGCAAATGACTACCCAATGGGTTGGTCCGCAGGAAGAATTCCTTCAGGGGCTTTTCCCGGGCGGCGGAGCAAACCGCCTTGCGGAAATGCTCCTCGGATTGAATGCCAGCAATCATCCCGCGGATAGCATCACGGATTCGGCAGTCGTTGCGATGGCCTTGTCTCAGCGGCCCGACGGCCGCTGGGCCGCGGGGGAAGTTCAATTGCGGCCGCCACTCACTGAAAGCGATATCGCGGCCACGGCGAGAATTCTCCGCGCACTCCAGGAGTACTCCATTCCAGCCCGCAAACAGGAATTTGCAAAGCGGGCCGGACGGGCTCAGGCTTGGCTGAAAACAGTGAAGATCTTACGATCTGAGGATGCGTACATGCGGCTGTCCGGGCTGAAATGGTCTGGAGCATCCGATGATGATCTAAGAAGCGCCGCGAAGACCGTGCTTGCCTTGCAACGACCCGACGGAGGTTGGGGCAACAATCCAAACATGCCGAGCGATGCTTATGAAACGGGAAGCGCGCTGGTTGCACTGGCGGAGTCCAAAGCGGTCAATGTAAATGATGACACGTATCAACGAGGCATCCAGTACCTGCTCTCCACTCAATTCCCGGACGGCTCGTGGCACGTACGGAGCCGGGCAATCAAGTTCCAGCCGTACTTTGAAAGCGGTTTCCCTTTCGGGCACGATCAATGGATCTCAGCTGCCGCAACCTCCTGGGCCGCTCAGGCAATAGCCTTGAGCCTGCAGCGCGAGACCAAATGAGGGAATGAGGGGACTGATCCCTCTCTCCCCAATTAAAGGTTCTCGGCGATCAATTCAAGTCGATTGTTAAAAGGATCCGACACATAGACGCGGCGATATTGAGCGAGTTCGTGATCGAGAACTTCAAAACCGGCAGCACG
>Ga0210380_10000387_pt1 | contig 20374 bp, 12 predicted proteins | sample PLM4_5_coexredo_FD_155476 | JGI IMG/M metagenome (GOLD analysis project Ga0210380, IMG submission 155476) | Groundwater sediment microbial communities from an aquifer in East River, Colorado, USA - PLM4_5_coex redo | ecosystem: Environmental > Terrestrial > Soil > Riparian zone | place: USA... | reverse complement strand
TCTTGCGGATCTGGCCCAACAACTCATGCTTGTCACGCGCCGACCCGTTCTCGACAGAACGGGCATCAAGGGCGAATTCACTTACTCTTTCGAGTTTGCGCCAAACGACGACCAAACCGGCGTACGCGAGATGCGCGCCGACGGCAGGTTCCCCTTCCTATCCGGGCCGCCCCTGATTACGGCGCTCGAAGAGCGCCTCGGACTCAAATTGGAGGAAAGGAAAGAACCTGTGGAAGTTCTCGTGATCGATCATGTGGAGAAACCTTCGGAAAACTAAAGGAGGCCCGCGTGTCCGCTGATGTTAAAGCAAAACTGTTAATAAATCTCCTCGTGCCGTGTCTTGCTGCCGAGGAGCACATGTCGACAGTTACGTTAACCAACATCAGCGGTGAGGCCTTGGAGCGGGAATTCGAGGAACTGTTTCGAGAACATTGTCAGTTTGTATATCGCACGGCATACAGCGTGACGGGCAACCGTCAGGATGCCGAGGATGTTCTCCAGTCCATATTCCTGAAACTGCTCCAGCGCGAGTTTCCATCCGCGCTCATGAAAAGCCCGAGAGCCTACCTGTATCGGGCTGCAGTGAATCTGGCGTTGAACACGGTCCGGTCGCGGAAGCACAAGAGCATCGTCGAGAATGTCGAGCTGCTTGTCGCACCGGAGCGTATAGACTCCGATTTAGCCAACGAAGAGATGCGCCGCAATTTGCTGAACGCGATATCGCGGTTCAAGCCGCGACTCGTCGAGGTTCTGGTCCTTCGCTACGAGCATAACTACAGCGATGCCGAGATCGCAAAGATGCTTGGGAAGTCCCAGGGAACCATCGCCGTTACGTTGAGTCGAGCCCGGGCCCGCCTGAAGAAACTACTCTGTGCCTCCTCAGGAGACAACAAATGAAACCTGAAGAGAAGAACGTCGAAGAAGTCCTGAAACAATATTGGTCGTCTGCGTCGCAGGAAGAAGCGGAAGCCGATTGCAATCTGGTCCTGCATCGCTTACGAACCGCTGCAGAACGCGCGCCGAAGGAAGGCAACGCGAATTCCGCCTTTCTATCCTTGTTCGGCACGCGGCTCGTCATGGTGTCCGCAGCGGCAGCCGTACTGTTCGCTGTCGTCATTGGAACGATGATTGTGCAGCGACATCGTGCCGTTGCAGTGATTGAAAAGAGCGGCGCCACTGTTGCGATGGGCGAAATCGTGCGCGCGGACGTCGATGGCAGCACGCTCGTGCTAGCCGACGGATCGCGTGTCGAAATGCGTGCGCAGTCTGAACTTGTGTTGGAGCGCGCGGATGACGGTATGCGCATTCGCCTGAACAACGGCAGCGTGTTCGTGAATGCGGCCAAGCAGCATGGACACCTTTATGTACAAACGAAGGATGTGACGGTGTCCGTCGTCGGAACCGTATTCCTTGTCAACGCCGATGACAAAGGTTCACGTGTCGCGGTGCTCGAAGGTGAAGTGCGCGTGCAGCAAGGCACTGTGGGAAAGAGTCTGCGGCCGGGCGAGCAATTGGCATCCAATCCGCAGTCCGATGATCGGACGTTCTTTCGGGAGACCGGTTGGAGCCCTGAAGCCTCTGCGTACCTGTCGAAGTTGCAGGAGTCGGCTCAAAGCCTGGCGGCCCGTCAATCTGCGGAAGGCCCGACTTCTCCTTCCGACAAACCGAAATTCGAGGAAGCCTCGATACGGCTCTGCGAGAAGGAACTCCCGGCCGTGGACGGCGTCCGCGGCAGCGGAGGCGGCGCCGGCAACATTCGCCTTTCGCCCGGGCGGCTGGATGTGCAGTGCATGACCGTGAACACCTTGATAAGCCTGGCGCGCCCTTTCCTGAAAAACAATCCCCGGCAACTCCCGGAAAACGGGCTTTTGACAATGAATGGGAATCCCAGCTTCACGCCGGAAGACCAAACGCGCGTAAGGAGCGGGCCCGATTGGGTGCGATCGGAAAGATACACGATCGCTGCGGTAGGAGATTCAACGGACGCTCCGACGCTGCAAGTTCCCATGCTAATGGACCTGATTGAGCGCCGGTTCAATTTGAAGTGGCGCGTCGAGACCGAGGAAATCCCTGTCTACGAGCTCTCGATCGCGAAAGGTGGCCTTAAGATAAAGCCCATTGAGATGGAGTCTGGGAAGTACGAGGAGTTCCGAAAGATTCGCGCAAGCTTGCCCCCCCAGCGGGGGCGGAACTTTGAAATGGTGATGTTGAGAGACGAACCCACTTACGCCGGCTTGTTGGGTTGCTCTTACGGCCCGGCTCCGAACCCCTCGGTGGCGTCTGCCCAATTTCGCGAAGCGCTCCGCCGCGATGGGAAACCACCGGTGTGCGGCTTTCATACTTATGTGAATGGACGGTTCGATGCCGCAGACGAGCGAGCACTTGGCCCCAATGTGGTAGTCAACAGTGGCGCGAGCCCGATCAGCTTGCTCGCCGATTCACTGAGTAATGATTCCGGGTTTCGGAGCCTAGCTCCTGCTTATCTACGCGACACCCTGAATGGTCTTCTGGTTGTCGACAAGACCGGCCTGCCGGATACTAACTGCTTGGCTGCCATTCCTTCGGCCGGAACCCCCTGCGCCCCTCTGTTCAATTACTTTTTAGAATACGCCATAGACGAGAGCTTGTTTACAAGTAAACAAAATGAAAAAAACGGTAGTTTCCCGAAAGCACCAAACATCTTTAAGGCACTCGAGAAACTGGGACTGCAACTCGAGAAGACCAAGGCTCGGCGCGAATTCATCGTCATCGAGCACATCGAAAGACCCTCGCCAAACTGAGCGTCGGTACCCGGTTCCAAAATATGAAGACGACCCTGCTAACAATTCGGGACCTGGCCGGTTTAGACGCCGAGGAGCACATGTCGACCGTCAAGGTGTCCGAAAGGATCGTCGAGGCGTTGGAACCGGGGTTCGAAGAGATTTTCCATGAGCACTACCATATGGCGTATCGCACGGCATATGGCGTGACGGGGAATTCTCAGGATGCCGAGGACATCGCGCAAACGATCTTCCTGCGGTTGCTTCGGCGGAAATTTCCACCCGATCTGACGAAGAACCCCAGGGCATATCTCTACAGGGCTGCGGTGAATCTGTCGCTCAATACGATTCAACAACGGAAGCGTCACGTTCTTACCGACGATGCCGAGAGATTTGAGGCGCAACCTTCTGAGGAAGAGTCGCAAACGGCAGAGGACGTTCACCGACGTTTGTATGAGGCTGTGGCGGAGCTCAGTCCGGAGTCCGCGCACATCCTCGTACTTCGGTACGTCCACAACTACAGCGACGCTGAAATCGCGAAGCTGCTGGGAACGTCGCGCGGCACCATCGCCGTGAGTCTGTATCGGTCTCGCGCCCGTCTGAGGAAAGAATTGACCAGTGCTTCCTCCTTACCAGGAGGCAAATCATGAAACGTCGCGAAAAGGAATCAGATCAGTCTGTCGAGCAACATTTGAGGATGTTCAGCGCTCCTCCCGTGCAGGAGATCGATGACGCGAAGGAGCGTACGCACCGCCGCCTGACCCTACATCCGGTTGGCAGGGTCGATGAAAAACTGGATGAACTAGACATTCGCCGTCCTTCGTGGAAATGGCGGATTGGACTGGCAGCAGCCGTAGCGGCAATCGTTCTGGCGGTTGTTCTGATATCGAGCGTCGAACCGCCTCGCGCATTCGCGGTGATCGAGAAGAGCGGCGTCACTGTTGCGATGGGCGAAGTCGTCCGCGCGGATGTCGATGGCAGCGCTCTGGTGCTGACCGACGGATCGCGTGTCGAGATGCGGGCGCAGTCGGAACTTGTGTTGGAGCGCGCGAATGACGGTATGCGCATTCGCTTGAACAAAGGCAGCGTGATCGTGAATGCGGCCAAGCAGCATGGACACCTTTATGTACAAACGAAGGACGTGACGGTGTCGGTCGTGGGAACAGTATTTCTGGTCAACGCCGATGACAAAGGCTCACGTGTCGCAGTGATGGAAGGTGAAGTCCGCGTGCAGCAAGGGAGAGTGGAAAAGAGTCTGCGGCCGGGCGAGCAATTGGCATCCAATCCGAAATCCCCAGCCCTGGAAACCGATCGGAAGTTCCTTCTGGAGACCGGTTGGAGCCGTGAAGCCTACGCGTCTCTGGCGAAGTTGCAGGAGTCGATGGTCCAAAGCCTGGCGGCCCGTCAATCTGCGGGAGGCACGACTTCTGGTTCCGACAAGCCGAAATTCGAGGAAGCCTCGATACGACCCTGCGAGGAGGATCTCCCGGCGGTGGAAGGCATCCGCGGCAGCGGAGGCGGCGCCGGCAACATTCGCCTTTCGCCCGGGCGGCTGGATGCGCGGTGCATGACCGTGAACACCCTGATCAGTCTGGCGCGCCCTTCCCTGAACAACAATCCCCGATGGTGGCCGGTAAACGGGCTTTTGACAATGGGTGGGAATCCCAGCTTCGCGCCGGAAGACCAAACGCGCGTGAGGAGCGGGCCCGATTGGGTGCGGTCGGAAAAATACACGATCGCTGCGGTAGGAGATTCAACGGATGCTCCGACGCTGCAAGGTCCCATGCTAATGGACCTGCTTGAGCGCCGGTTCAATTTGAAGTGGCGCGTCGAGACCGAGGAAATCCCTGTCTACGGGCTCTCGATCGCGAAAGGTGGTCTTAAGTTAAAGCCGCTAGAGATTGATTCTGTGAAGTACGAGGAGTTCCGAAAGATTCGCGCAAGCTTGCCCCCCCGGCGGGGGCCGGACCCATTTGAAATGGTGATGTTGAGAGACGAACCCACCTACGCCGGCTTGTTGGGTTGCTCTTACGGCCCGCCTCCGAACTCCTCGGTGGCATCTGCCGGATTTCGCGAAGCCCTACGCCGCGATGGGAAACCACCGGTGTGCGGCTTTCAAATTTATGTGAAAGGCCCCAATAAGGGAGTCAACAGTGGCGCGAGTTCGATCAGCTCGCTCGTCGATTCACTGAATCGAGATTCCGGGTTTCGGAGCGAATCTCTTGATTATCTACACGACACCCTGAATGGTCTTCTGGTTGTCGACAAGACCGGCCTGCCGGATACCAACTGCTTGGCTGCCATTCCTTCGGCCGGAACCTCCTGCGCCCCTCTGTTCAATTACTTTTTGGAATACGCCATAGACGAGAGCTTCTTTACGAGAAACGGTAGGACACCTGGCGGCACGGTATTGAGTCTCCCGAAAGCGCCAAACATCTTTGCCGCACTCGAAAAATTGGGGCTCCATCTCGAGAAGAGCAAGGCTCGGCGCGAATTCATCGTCATCGAGCACATAGAAAGGCCCTCGGAAAACTGAGTTCATAAACGGCCAGATTGATTATTTTGTTGAGGATATTCGTGAGTCACTACAAACCCATCCTGCAACTTGCATTCACGACGGCTGTCCTTTGCATGACTGGGGTTTCCGTGCTGACTGCATCGGAGCATCGCGGACAAGTACGATTCGGAGAAGTGCCGGTGCCGTCCGCAACGGTGCAAGCGACTCAGGGCGACAAGACAGTGCGTGTCATGACGGATGCGGAAGGACGATACGCGCTGCCGGACGTCGGGGAAGGGAATTGGACAATTCAGGTCGCCATGCCTGGGTTTGAAACGGTTCGGCGGGAAGTGACGATCACGCCGAGCTCCGAAGCCACGCAGTGGGATTTGAAGATGCTTCCGTTGGAGGGAATCGAGGGCAGTCCCCCTGCGGGTTTTCCGAAAACCTTCACTTTTGCTCCGGCACTTCAGACGACGGCGCCGGAACCGGATGCCGCCAATCGTCTGTTGATTAACGGCAGTGTCGTCAACGGTGCAGCGACATCCTTCGGATTGCAGCGAGCGTTCGGCAATGTCCGGAAACCGCCGTCGCCTTACCGAGGCACGCTTGCGATCAACGAAAGCACCGGGCTGTTGGATGCACGGCCCTATTCACTTACCGGCCAGGACACGCCCCAGCAAGACTACTCGCGGCTTCTGACTTCCCTGACAATTAATGGCCCTTTGCAGATTCCGAACTTGTTCCGGTTGGGGCAGTTCACCGTCAGCTATAGCCGAACGCAGAACGGAAACGTCAACGTACAGACAGCCCAGATGCCGACGGCTGCCGAACGTATGGGAGATTTGTCGGAGAGCCCGTCCGCTCCAATCGATCCGACAACGGGCGCTCCTTTCCCGGATGGCGTCATTCCGCAAAGCCGCATCAGTCCTCAGGCCCGCGCACTCCTGGACCTCTATCCGTTGCCCAATTCCAGCGGCGTGCGCTACAACTATCAGATTCCTATTGTCGGCGCGACTCACGGCGACAACATTCAGGGCAATATCACAAACATTCGCATCGGCAGGAGCAACCAGCTCACGGGTAGTGGGAGCTTTTCAAGCACGCGCTCCGACAGCCCGAATCTGTTCGGTTTTTCAGATGCGATTCGCAGTTCTTCCACTTCGATCGCTTTGACCTGGGTGCATCGTTTCACACGTCGAATCTCGGGCAATGTGCGCTACCAGTTCGCAAGGACAGCGATCCAGACTTTGCCCTACTTCGGAAACAAGATCGACGTTTCCGGCAATGCCGGAATCACCGGAAACGATCGTGATCCGCAAAACTGGGGCCCGCCGGCTTTGAGTTTCGCGGGCGGTATCGCGCGGCTGTCGACTGGGTCCTATGCATTTGATCGCACGCAATCCAATGTCGTTGGCTACACCAGCTCATGGGGTCACGGCCGGCATAGTTTTGGCTACGGTGTCGACTACAGGAGACAGCAATTCAATTTGTTCTCACAGCAGAATGGACGAGGCACCTTTACGTTTAACCGTGCCGAGACCGGCAACGATTTCGCGGACTTCCTTCTCGGTATTCCCACGGCGAGTTCCCTGGCCCTCGGGAATGCTGACAAATACTTCCGCCAATCATTTACAAACGCATACTTGACGGACGACTTTCGAGTGATCTCGTCGCTCACGCTGAATGTGGGTGTGCGATGGGAATACGAAGCGCCTATCACGGAGAAGTATGGGCGTCTCGTCAACATGGATATCGCGCCGGGATTTGTTTCGGCACTGCCAGTAATTGCCGGGACGTCTGGAAACTCACTGATCCGGCCCGATAAGAATGGGCTTCAGCCACGCATTGGGCTGGCATGGAGGCCGCGGGCCGAATCGTCGATGGTCGTACGAGCCGGGTATGGAATCTACCGCGATACGAATGTGTATCGCGCGATTGCCGATCAGATGGCGCAGCAATCACCGCTTTCGAACAGTCTCAGCGTGCAGAATACTCCGTCGAATCCGTTGACCCTTGCCAATGGATTCATTGGCTCGCCAACAGTGACGGCGACAACCTTTGCCGTCGATCCGAATTTCCAGGTTGGGAATGCGCAGAACTGGAATGTATCCATCCAGAACAATTTGCCGTCGGCCATGGCGGTGACACTGACCTATCTGGGCATCAAAGGCACGCACGTGCCGCAGAGGATTCTTCCCAACACATTTCCGTACGGTGCTGTGAATCCGTGTCCAACTTGTCCAACGGGCTTTGTCTACCTCTCATCCAGCGGCAATACGAATCGGCACTCGGGCACGATTGAAGTTCGGCGCAGGCAGCAAAATGGTTTTGAGATCAGCGCGAGCTATACGTTTGCGAAGGCGATCGACGATGCGGGACTCGGCGGCAGTTCCATCGCGCAAAACTGGCTCGATATCGGGGCTGAGCGTGGCCTGTCGAATTTTGATCAGAGGCACCAGCTTGTCGTAGAGGGTCAGTACACCTCGGGGATGCTGGCCCGGATCGGAAATTTCTGGGACGGATGGAGAGGGACGCTCCTGAAGGAATGGACGCTGAGCAGCCAGTGGACCATCGGCAGCGGTTTGCCGCTGACGCCGGTGTTTCTTGCGCCGGTGGCCGGAACCGGCGTCACGGGAAGCCTTCGGCCGGATGTCACCGGTGAGCCGCTGTATGCCAGCGTTTCCGGCGCGTCTCTCAACGCCGCTGCATTCACGGTTCCCGCGACCGGACAATGGGGCAACGCGGGGCGGAACTCCATCACGGGGCCCGGACAGTTCAGCTTGAATGCGTCGCTGACGCGGACGTTCCATGTCAACCAACGCGTGAACATGGACCTGCGCGTGAGTGCGACAAACGTGCTGAACCATCCGGTTTTCCCCAGATGGAACACCATGGTCGGTAACTCGCAGTTTGGACTGCCGACAAATGCGAATGGTATGCGGACGCTGCAGCCATCATTGCGGGTGAGGTTTTAGTGATGATGTCGGCACACCAAATGACTGTAGGCGCGGTCTATGACCGCGCGCGATGTTTGAATGAGATGAAAGCGGGCGGTCATAGACCGCCCCTACAGCAGTTCGGATGCGTCGTTTTGATGCTGGCACTCGTGTTGTCTGCAGCCGCGCAGGACCAGCAGACTCCCTTCACCCTGAGCGTCAGCACGCGGCTTGTTGTGCAGAGCGTGTCCGTGAAAGACAAAGACGGCAAGCCCATTGAAGGCCTCACCAAAGAGGACTTCATTCTGACCGAGGACGGTGTTCCCCAAACCATCAACACTTTCGAATTTCAGAAACTCGACGATTCCATTCCTCCGCAACCCCCCTCAAGAGTCGCGGAGATTCAGGGGCCAGCACCACTTCCGGCTCCGTCCGAGATAGTTGCTGTTCCCCAAGGCGGCCGCTATCAGGACCGGAGGCTGCTGGCCCTTTATTTCGATATGAACATGTCCGATGTGTATCGTTTCCGTGCGCTCGAAGCGGCGCAGTCGTTCATCGCGAAACAAATGACTGGCGCCGACGTCGTCGCCATCATGACGTATGCAGACGGAGTAGTCCGCGTCCGGCACGACTTCACCGATGACCGATCCGCGCTGCAGGAAGTTCTCGGTACGCTAATCAATGGAGAAGATCAAGATGCGGGGATTGTCGACTTCGGTCAGAGCGATGGTGAATTCAGTCTTTTCAACACGGACCGCCAGCTGGCAGCCCTGCAGACGGCTGTTCAGAAACTCGGTGTTCTCGACGAAAAGAAATCCCTCATCTACTTTGGCGGCGGATTGAGTCTTCACGGCGCCGACAATCAGGCCCAGCTGCGCGCCACGCTCAACGCCGCGCGGCGAGCGAACGTTGCGTTCTATCCTGTGGACGCCCGAGGCCTGGTCGCCCTGCCCCCCATGGGAGATGCGAGCCGTCCTTCACCGGGCGGAATCGGTATGTACACCGGCGCAACCGCCATGGCTTCCATGAGAGGATTCCAGCGAACCCAGGATGCGCTCTTCACGCTTGCGGCCGATACCGGCGGTAAGGCGTTGCTCGACTACAACGATCTGTCGTTGGGAATTGTCGCCGCGCAGCGCGCTAACTCCAGTTATTACATTCTCGGCTACTCTCCTACCAACACCGCAAAGGATGGGCGACTGCGCCGCGTGAAAATTGTTTTGAAGAACCGTTCAGCGGAACTTTCCTACCGCGACGCTTACTACGCCGACAAGGTGTTCACTAAATTCACGGCTTACGACAAAGAGCGGCAGCTCCAGGAAGCCTTGATGCTGGAAAGCCCCATTACGGAACTCACCATCGCGATGGAGATCAATTACTTTCAGTTGAACAAGGCCGAGTACTTCGTTCCGCTGGCTGTGAAAATTCCCGGTCAGGAGCTTGTGCTCGCGCAAAAGGCCGGCGCCGAGCGCACCGTAATCGACTTCATTGGCGAGATCCGAAATGAGTACGGCACCATCATCAGCAACATTCGAGACAAGGTCGAGTTCAAGGTGAAGGGAGAAGCCGCAACCCGGTTGGCGACAAGCCCCGTGCAGTACGATTCTGGATTCACACTGTTGCCCGGAAACTACACGATCAAATTCCTCGCGCGCAATTCGGAGACCGGCCGTATCGGCACCTATCAGGCGGACTTCACTATTCCGAACTTGAATAAGGAAGTGCTGCGGCTTCCCATCAGCTCAGTTGTCCTGAGCTCGCAGCGCGTGGCCATGATCGACGCGCTGTTCACGGCTGGGAAGAAAAAGGAAGACAAGGCGCAGGTCGGCAACCCCTTAATTGAGGACGGACTGAAATTGATTCCCAGTGTGACCCGCGTGTTCAGCAAGAGCCGGGACCTGCTCGTCTATCTTCAGGCCTACGAGCGTGAGGCGACAACCACTCAGCCTCTGGCCGCCTTCGTCAAATTCTTCCGCGATGGAGACGATAAACCCATCGAGATTCCGGCAACCATTGTGAGCGACGGACTGAATGCGGATTCGAAAGCTGTCCCCCTGAAGCTCACTGTTTCGCTCGACGCCCTGGTGCCCGGCAAATATACCTGCCAGATTTCAGTGTTGGACCCTTCCGGTCAGAAGGCCGCATTCTGGCAAGCGCCCATCAGAGTCATACCGTGAACGGAAAAGACATCTAGTCAGGAATCCTCAATTGGGTTCAAGACCCAACGCCCAAGGTTTCTAGCCTTCGAGGGCGGCTCTGAATTACTCCATATATATTAGGTTGGAGAGCAATATCGATTTCTGAGGGCTTAAGTCCTATAAATGGCCATAAACAACTGATTCTATAAGGCACTTGGAGAGGAAACGCGTCCCCAGCCTCTTAAGTCAAGGTCGGCGTACCGCAAGAGGCCGGGGGAGTGGGTGTACAGCAGAACTTCTTCCCTCTTTCAAAAACCAGTGGGTGTTCACTCGAAATCCTTCCCTGTACAACAAAACTTCTCCACTTTACCGAAATAGTCGGGGGTGTTCGGGAGGGAGCTGGAGGGTGTTTTGAAATTTGTGTAAGTGCGCGTTTCTTTTGAATGGAGAGCTGCCCGATCGCCTGGCACGGTCTTACCGGCTTACCTGTGAATAGTGACAGCTATCAAGCAACTCGAATCCCACTAAGGTTTTCTTGAACGAGTTCAAGGACATCACGAGCTTGGCGAAGCGAACGCCCTCATGACTTCTGGAGGTGTTGTTTGAGCCAGTTGTTTGTATTCCGGTGCAGTCATGAAAGCAAACGAACAGTTACCGAGAGTCATAGCGGATCTCATCAGAAAAGCTGCACTGTTCGTTATCTTTCACTGCATCTGGCTCTGCAGTCCTGTCCACGCACAGTCCACAGCGTCCATCGAAGGACAAGTTAACGATCAGCGAGGTGCGACTGTACCCGCGGTTGAGATCACCGTCGTCGACAGCCAAATCGGCATCAGCCGCGTCGCCGTGACGGGCGATGACGGGAGATATCAAATTCCCGCTCTGCCTGTTGGCTCATATCGGATGGAGGTCCGAGCCTACGGGTTTCAATCGCAGATCGTTGAGAGTGCGACGCTTGAGGTTGGGCGGAGAGTGACACAGAACTTTCAACTTCAGGTGGGCGATGTCTCGCAGGAAGTAACGGTCAACACCTCTAATGATTTGATCGACCAAACCAGCGTTTCCATCAATCACATGGTGGATCAACGCATGGTTCAGGAGTCGCCCCTCAACGGACGCTACTTTTTGGATCTGGCGCTGCGGGTGCCGGGATCGGTCACGCCCCCGCAAGGCGCTCTCCTGGCTTCTCCACAGCGGGGTTTGGGTGCTCTGGCCATCAACACCGGCGGGAATCGTGAAGAGACCGTCAACTACCTGGTGAACGGCATCACTCTCAACAACCTGACTTTCAGCCAGTTGAACTTTCAACCATCCATCAACACCATCCAGGAGTTTAAAGTCGACAATTCGACGTTCAGCGCCGAATACGGTCAAAGCGCCGGTGCCATCGTCAACGTTGCCACACGCTCGGGCGCCAGCGACTTTCATGGCGAAGTGTTTGAGTTCTTCCGCAATGACGCGCTGGATGCACGCAACTTCTTCGAATTCAACTCCACTCGTCCGGCGCCGTTCAAACGCAATCAATTCGGCGGCAACCTCAGCGGCCCCATCATCAAGAAGAAAGCGTTCTTTTTCTTTTCGTACGAGGGGCTCCGCCAGCGTCAGGAACTCAACATTAACAGTGTTGTCCTTAGCGACGCCCAGCGCGCATCCGTGACGGATCCCGTGATCGCAAAGCTGGTCGACTTGATTCCGCGAGCGAACTTCGCCGACTCATCGGGCACGCCGCGCTTTATCAGCTCGGTGAGCGCCCCGGTCGATGTCGATCAGTGGACAGCGGATGTTAGCTACAATCTGAGCGAACGAGACAGGCTGCACGGGTACTACGCCATTCAAGACGCAGAGACCATCGAGCCGACCCGGACCGGTAACACCATACCCGGCTTTGGTAATCGTGTTCTCGCACTGCGACAGATCTTTACTTTGAATGAGACCCACACGTTTGGCACCAACGTCGTCAACGAGGCGCGTGCGGGCTTCAATCGCTGGTCTTCGAGCATGACCCCGAATGCGCAACTCAACCCGGCAGATTTTGGAATTCTTAACGGGATTAATCAACCGATCGGCCTGCCCCAGATCAACGTCGCCGGGGGCGGCCTCAATTTCGGTGGTCCATCGGCCCAGCCATCGGGCCGCGGCGATACGACCTTTGTCGTGGCCGATACCGTGAGCTGGCTCCACGGTCGACATTCGCTGAAGCTCGGAGGAGAGTACCGGCAGTTTCTAAACAACAATTTCCGCCAGGCCACAGGCTCTTTCACCTTCCCAACCGTGGCTGCCTTTCTGGCGGACACGGCAAACTCTTTCAGTGTGACGTTGGGTAACCAGAGCAGCAGCATCGCTCAGGGTGCGTTGGCATTTTTTCTTCAGGACAGTTACAAACTGCGACGGGATCTGACGCTGGAACTCGGCCTGCGTTACGAATGGAACATGACTCCGAGCGAACGTTATGATCGTTTCATTGTCTTCGATCCGAACGCGGTTGCGCTCGTGCGCGTTGGGACAGACATCGATGCCATCTATCACGAGAACAACAAGAATATTCAACCCCGTGTGGGTTTTGCCTGGATGCCCTTCGGAGGGGATAAGACCGTGCTGCGCGGTGCGTACGGCATCTACGTGGACCAACCCATGACCAGTCTGGTCACCGCAACCAGTGGAAATCCACCGCTGGCAATCCCGCTCACGTTTACCGGCGCCGTCCGGTTCGACAACGCGATCAATTTGGCGGGTCCCGCGGGCCTTGCCCCGGTGTCGGTGGACCGGAACTTCGATAACGCGTACATGCAATCGTGGAATTTGAACCTGCAGCATCAGTTCAAGCCGTTTGCGTTGCTGGCCGGCTACGTTGGATCCAAGGGCACCCACTTGATTACGCGACGCAATATCAATCAGCCAGTCAGTGGCGAACGTCCGTATCCGGTGTTGTCCAGCTCCAGTCCGATATTGCCGGGTGCAAGCCTGGGCAATATCACTCAGGTTGAAGGCTCAGGCAATTCGAGTTACAACGCCCTTTGGGTAACGGCCACACGCCGGCTGACGCGTCAACTGCAATTCGACGCGTCGTACACCTGGTCCAGATCCCTGGACTACACCTCATTCAGCACACAGGGAGTGGTGGTTCAGGACAGTTATGACCTCGCTGGAAGCCGCGGCTTGTCGGACTTTGATGCTCGTCATCGGTTCGTTATCAGTGCAGTATACGAATTGCCGTTTCGTGGCAACAGGCTGGTCGATGGCTGGCAGCTCGCCGCGATCGTACAATCCCAAAGCGGCAATCCGGTAAACATCGTCACGACGAACAGCGCGGTGAATGGCGTGGCGGGCACTCTCCGACCCGATGTCACGGGGCCCGTCGAGATCCTCGGCAGCGTTGATGCGTGGTTTGACACTTCGGTGTTTGCACCGGTCGCGCGCTTCGGCAACCTGGGGCGAAACGTCATCATCGGCCCCACCTTCAATAACACGGATTTTTCGATCACCAAGATGACCAAACTCAACGAGAAATCTCGCCTGCAGCTGCGCGCCGAGTTCTTTGACCTCTTTAATCACGCGAACTTTGGACAGCCCGGCAATGTCGTGGGAACTCCCTCGTTCGGACGAATCACGAACACCCGGTTTCCCACCGGTGAATCCGGCTCGTCGCGACAGATACAACTTGGTTTGAGGATGATCTTCTAATGGCCTATGGAGGTATGCATGAATTGGAGGAGAGGTAGGCACAACTCCCCTCCTGGAACAGGAGGGGTGGCCCGAAGGGCCGGGGTGGTAGTAATGTCGAAAGTGAACGAATGGGGCGGAGAGTTATTCGATCCATCTACCACCCCGGCGCTGCGCGCCACCCCTCCTGTTCCAGGAGGGGAGTTGTGCCTACCTCTCCTCCAATTCATTCACACCTTCATAGACCGCCCCTACAGAAAGCGGGCTGGTTCCGTTTCATCTGTTGCGGGTCACCAGTGAGTGAAGCGATGAAAGTTGCCGTTCCCAGGCCTGGCGTGCGCGGTTTCGTTTTGTTGTTTTCACTCATCGTTGTGATGATCCTGTTGCCAGCAAGTGGTGCTGCCCAGGCGCCGACCAGGAGGGTCTTAATCCTCTCTGGATCCGATCCAAATTTTCCTGGCTTCTCGCTAATAACCGGAAAGATTGTGTCCACCTTGCGGGGTAGTTGGCAATCTCGCGTCGAGGTACTTTACGAAGTTCAGGAAGGTCTGATCGAGCCCCCTGTGTCACCGCGTAGCGATGAAGAACTGGCCAGCTATCTGAAGCGGAAGTATGCCGCCAGGAAACTGGACTTGATCCTCTCTCTGCAGGCCCCACGGCTGCGAATACTACTGCAGAAAGAACCCGGGCTCTTCGGGAATGTCCCTAAGATCTTCTACGAGTTTGAGAGCGAACGTGAGGCCATCAATCGTGCCCTGGGGCCGAACATCACTGGGGCATGGGTAGACCTGGATCTCATTAAGACATTGGAGCTCGCGCTGACGTTACATCCCGACACCCGGAAAATCGTGGTCGTATCCGGCAATGGCGCACAGGACTACGTGAAAAGGGAAACGGCGCAGGTACAATTTCGCAATTACGAGAAACGCGCGGAATTTTCCTACCTGCAGCCCGGCACGATCGAAGAATTAAAAGGCGAGCTGGCCGCGCTGGATAAGAGGTCCGTCGTGATTTTCCTGATGTTCACGCGCGATAAAGCCGGAAACAGGTATACCGGACCGGAAGTTATATCGGTGATAGCTCCTGCCTCGAAGGCTCCGATATTCGGTTACTCCGATACTTATCTGGGTCTCGGGATTACCGGTGGCAACCTGCAAGACTTTGAAGCGACAGGACGGCGAATCGGAGAGATGGGCCTGCGGGTTCTTTCCGGCGAAAGGCCCAAAACAATTCCTCAGGAAGTTGCTCCAACCGTCATGACTGTGGACTGGCGCGAACTCCAGCGGTGGGGCGTCAACGAACGAAGTCTTCCACCGGGCAGCGTCGTCAGGTACAGAGAGGCGTCGTTCTGGGATTTGTACAAATGGTACATCATTGGTCTCGTTGCGGCGATTGTCGTTGAGGCACTGCTCATCGCCGGGCTATTGATCAGCCGCAGCAGACGCCGACTGGCCGAAGAAGAAAATGAAAAGTTGGCAGCAATAGTCGAGTCTTCGGATGACGCGATTTGGAGTAAGAACCTGGAGGGAACCATCACCAGCTGGAATCGAGGCGCTGAACGTCTGTATGGCTACGCGGCGAGTGAGATTATTGGGAAGCCGGTAACGACTCTGGCTCCGGCGGACCAACAGGAAGAAGTCGCCAAGATTACAGAAAAGATTGGACGCGGAGAGAGCGTGGACCATCTGGAAACCGTGCGCCTTACAAAAGATGGGCGTCGAATCGACGTTTCACTGACAGTCTCTCCTATCAAGGATGCGCACAAGAGGTTCGTTGGCGGGGCAACCATTGCACGCGACATCACTGCCAGCAAGAAGGCCGAAGCCGAAGCGATCGAACAGCGGGCGGAACTCGCTCATCTATCCCGCGTGACGATGCTCGGCGAACTCTCCGGCTCTCTCGCTCATGAATTGAATCAGCCGCTCACTGCCATTCTCAGCAACGCCCAGGCGGCCCAACGCTTCCTCGCGCATGACGACATTGATCGCGACGAATTGAGGGAAATCCTTTCGGACATCGTGGATCAGGACAAGCGCGCCGGCGAAGTCATCCACCGGCTGCGCCTGATGCTAAAGAAGGGAGAAGTGGAGCGGCAATCGCTGGATGTCAATAACGTCGTGCAGGAAGTTCTCAAGCTGATTCGCGGCGACCTGGCAAATCAGAGTGTGACCACGGTCGCCAACCTCGATTCGACTCTGCCGAATGTCCAGGGTGACCGCGTGCAACTCCAACAAGTCCTGTTGAACCTGGTGATGAACGCCTGCGACGCGATGAACCGCAACGCTTCCACCGACCGGCAAATTGTCATCGGCACGGAACTTGACGGCGAGGGAATCTGCATTTCGGTTTCCGACCGTGGTCCGGGCGTGGCCGTGGGAAAACTGGAGCAGGTATTCGAACCCTTCGTTACCTCAAAAGCCCAGGGCCTGGGGCTGGGCTTGCCGATTTGCCGTTCGATCATTACGGCGCATGGCGGCAAGCTATGGGCGGTGAACAATGCGGAGTCCGGCGCCACCTTCCATTTCACGCTGCCGGTGACAATGGAGTAGTGACCAGGGGAGTAGTCTAGTTTGAAGTTTGGTGAGCAAACTGCCCTCCCGGGATTGGAGGGCAGCGGGATCGCGAAGCGGGATCCGACATCAAGAGATTGCAGGTGGTAGCTTTAGAAAGAGAAACATTTCGATTTGGCTACCACCCCGGCGCTGCGCGCCACCCCTCCTGTTCCAGGTGGGGAGCCGGTATTTTCAAACTAGACCGCTGAATCCGACGGCACCAATCTTCCAATTCCAGACGAAAGCGCCATCGACAGTTCAGACTGCGAATGGGTTTCCAGGCTGCATCATCTTAAAGCATGATTTCGATCAGACGGCCCAGCAGTTCTTCAACCGAAAGAATCGTCAATACCAGCGGAATCATGGGGGCCGCTGTGGCGACGGCAAGCCGCACCGCATCCTGCCATGTGAACGGTATGACATGCATTTCGTTCACCACAGCGTAGCTGTTCGACAGGTCGGCAAGGGACTGAACGTCGGCCGAACCCAGAAGTTCGGAGTTGTCCGGTGTATCCCCGCGCAGCCATTTCTTCTCAAAGCCCAGTGCATAGCGCTGGGCCAGCAATCCGAAGTCGGCGGCGCCCTTTCGCTTCGTGCGATCCAGCAATGGCATGAATATGAGCAGCGGAGTCAGGATCACGAGAAGCAGTGCAAGAACCAGTACGATGGCGTCGTTCTGGAATGACTGCAGTGACGCTCCCTGATACAGCACGCGAGTCGCGATCAGTCCCGAAAGAAGTGTGCCCTGGGCAAACAGGATTGGACCAAAGGCATAGGTGCCTCTTCCGAGGAAGGCGAGTCCGCCGGTTCGATCCGGATGGGTGGCAGAGAGGCGGAGATTGAGTCTCGATATCCGCCACAAAAGCCGGAACCAGATCGCAATCCGCATGTACCATCGCAGGAGTATGAACTGAAAGATTGGCGTACTCACATAGGCATACCAGTAACCGGCCATCGTCAGATTCTGACTGATATTGTTGGACTGGCCATACCAGGTTGCCGCTCCGTCGCCGGTATGACCCCGCTGCCATATGAAGGACCCGAGACCAAATACAACGATGGCCAGAATCAGCTCCAATGCCGTCGAGTTGCGGAGGCGTAACGTGGAGTCGACTGCTTTCTTGAAGGCAGGCAAATCCTTTTCCACGATAATTTGCCTGTCTATAAAATGACGAATCATCGGGCTGAGACGCACATGGACGGTCACTTCGGCAATCACGAGAGCCGGCAGCGCAATCAGGAATCGTGCGTGCGCTTCGACGTCGTACAGGAACGGTACCTTCAGCCCGAACCGTGTGTGAGATTCTATCGTCGACAGGATCAGCAGCGGCAGCCACGCGAGAAGCGACATGAACAGGACCCGCCGATACAAGAGTTCCAGGGCGGGGCCGGAAAGATACGCCTTCCTGTAAATCTGATATAGCGGGCCGCCCAGGACTAATGAAAACTCCGGGTGTTTCGGATCTGTTGGGATCTCCTTCAATGTTTCACCTCAACTGTATTCGCGGTCTGTGACCAGAGCTGTCCAAAATGGAAAATGTTTGGAGCGAATCCCTCTCCTGAAGGGAGAGGGTGGCCCGAAGGGCCGGGTGAGGGGTGAAAAGATGCTTCTCTTCACCCCTCACCCGCCGCTTCGCGGCACCCTCTCCCTTCAGGAGAGGGACGCGCGAATACAGGTCTCAATTTTTTCAAATCGGCTGAAACCTGCAGACCTCGCCTGGAATTTCAGGCCCCCAATGGGGTGACGCCATAGGCTCGTGCGAGATCGTTGATCCCGTTCCTCAGCACGCCCCAGAGTCTTGCGGCTTCGGTTCCATAGCTTCCCTTGGTAAGAGACTGATTCACCTTGCGCCCATCCTCTACCACGCTTTCAACCAGGTTTTTCGTGGACGCCCAGTTGTCGGTACTGTCGAATTTGCGGCGAAGTTTATTCGTCGATTTGTTCAGATCGCCGAGGGATTCTTCAAGGGCATCCTTCTTCGCTCTGGCATTGTTCTTTTGAGCATCGGTAGCCGTCCGTCCTCGCTGCGTCTGGCCGCTGCTTGCAGCGGGAGACTCCCTGGCGGTCTCGCCGCGCTTTTCCAGATAGTCGCGAAACTTATCGGTTCCGTCTTCGACTTGCTTGATGAGATTGCCGACCTGCGCTTTGGCCATGCCCTGCCCCAGAGCGATGTTTGCAGAAATGCCAGCCAGAAGAATGGCGGGCAGGATGATTTGTTTGCGTGTCATGTGCTTCAACATACGGGGTGCCTCCTGTGATGGATCGAAGATTACAGACCGCCGCCCCACAGATACTGATATCCAAATGAGACAGTCTGAAAATTGCCGCCGATTCTGGTAACGGCGCCGGCGGACCAGGACGCCTTCAGGGATTGCCGCCGCGAGAGAGGAACGGAAACGGTGGTACCGACTCGCGAGTTTCTTTGAAGATCATTTCCTTCGACGCCGTTTCGCGTCGTCAGTCCGCCCCGGTAGAAGTTGGCATCGAAGGCCAGCCAGAGCCTGGGTTTGACGTCATAACTGAGATGAAACTGCGAATTGTAGATCGGCTCCTGCGTGCGCGTGCCTCCCTGGTAATTGTTGTTGGTCGTGTAGATCCAGGCCCCGGCATACGCGTCGAGAATCAGCCGGGCTTTTCGGAAAGCATGTGTGAGTCCCACCTCGGGTTTAAAGGACCAGCGGTTGGTGCCAATGCTGATGGCCCGTGCGGGATCATATTGTCCCGTCGGCGCCGATACGACCACGCTGACTCCGACATTGGTTTTCTGTCGATAGCCTGAAAATTCCTTCAGATTCATTGCACGAGCTCCATAGAGATTTATCGAGAATCGTGAGAATCCATCTGCCAGTCCGGAGCGATAAACCTGCGTGAACGAACCTTGGACATTGCCCTGCACATGTCCTGCGACGTACGGCAGGACAACCGTCACGTTTGCGGAACGGCCTGCGACATTGATGGACCGAAAGTACCCGGCGGCGCCGCCGTGGATCTGAGCACTGGCGTTATCGATCGGCAGGGAAGGATCAAAGCTGAGGTCACCGGTGGAATAGCCATAGCTCATATTCACCACGTTTACTCCAATCGGAGATATCGAATACGCGCGAGGTTCCAGTTGCTGAGCCCGCAGCTCACAAGCGAATCCAATTATCAGAACTGCTGCGATGAAACGTTGGAACATTCGAATTCATACCTGCACCCGACTGAACCCGGGATGGGCTTGCCAGTCGCCGCTATTGTCCAGCCGATTGCATTGGGTCGTGAACTGTAGACCCGGACAGGTGCGGAGGGCCGACCTGCCACCCTTTACAGTACCTGGCCCATGTCGCCCGTTGTCTACTCACTCAAGAGGGTGAGGTAGTAGCAGCAATCGTGAGTGGTTGCTCATAACACACGTAGTGAGGAGACAAGAATGACTCGACAAAAGATTCTCGGATACATATCGACCGGAGTTGCACTGGCTGCAATCCTGTTGCTTATCGGCACGTCACCGCTTCTGGCGCAGGACGCCGCCGACACGATGCCCCACCTGGATATTTATGGTTTCGCGATGCTGGACACAGGCTATGAGACGGGACGGGCCGATCCGAACTGGTTCGATGTCTTGCGTCCGACGAAACTGCCTTCGACCCCCACGGAGTTTGGGGCGGATGGACACTATTTCGCCGGTGTCCGGCAAACCCGGTTTGGCGTCAAGTCCTTCGTTCCAACGAGTGCTGGTCCACTCAAGGTGACTTTCGAGTTCGAATTGTTCGGAACCGGAGTGGACGCGGGACAAACGACATTCCGTTTGCGGCATGCTTATGGCGAACTGGGCAAGTTCGGTGCAGG
>Ga0210380_10000386_pt1 | contig 20425 bp, 23 predicted proteins | sample PLM4_5_coexredo_FD_155476 | JGI IMG/M metagenome (GOLD analysis project Ga0210380, IMG submission 155476) | Groundwater sediment microbial communities from an aquifer in East River, Colorado, USA - PLM4_5_coex redo | ecosystem: Environmental > Terrestrial > Soil > Riparian zone | place: USA... | reverse complement strand
GGACCGGACGCGTGGCTGGTCGACCGATGGCTACTACCTGGCCGGCGTGCCCGCCAAGCAGAAGGACCCGAGTCTGCGCTTCGCCGGCTTCGGCAGCAGCGTCATCGGCAGCCGCTGCCACCTGCTCGTGCTCGACGACGCCGTAGGCCAGGAGACGGCCCAGAGCGCGGTGGGCATGGCCAACGCGAAGCGCTATACCGACCAGAGTCTGCTCAGCCGGCTGCACCCGCCCGGCAGCGGCGGCGGCGTCCTCCTGGCGATCAGCACGCGGTGGTCAGAGGGCGATCTCGTCGCCCACCTCGAGCAGGCCGGCACCGAGGTGCGCACCTACCCCCAGCTCTCCGCCGAGTACGCGTGGAAGGCCGACCTGGAGCGGGACGCGCCCGAGCAGGTGGACGCCGAGGGCCGGGTGCCGCTGTGGCCCGCCCGCTACGACCTGGCCTGGGTGGAGGCGGAGCGCCGGCGCCTGGGCACGGCGCAATTCGAGCTGCTGCACATGGGCGACCCGGTGGCCGTGGGCGGCGGGGTGTTCCGCTCCGCGGCGTGGTTCAAGCCCCTGCCCCCGCGGTTCGATCTGGACCTGCGCCACCGCCTGCTGCGGGTGGCCGGGATCGACCTGGCCTGGTCCAGCCGGGAGAGCGCCGATTTCACCGCGGTGGCCACCCTGGGCATCGACGCCGGCGACCCCATGCGGCGCCTCTACCTGCTCCACCTCTTCCGCCAGCGCCTGGACGAGGGCGAGCTGCTGTTCCGGCTGACCGAGCACCTGCTAACGGTGCAGCCCCACGCCGTGATCGTGGAGATCGGGGCGTTCAAGGCCGACGCTACCCAGGTCCTGATCGAGCAGCTGCGGCAGCAGCTCTACGGGCGCCTGCAGCACATGCCCAACGTCTACGGCGTGCGGAGCGTCACGGACAAGGTGACGCGGGCGCGCAGCCTGGCCATCCACGCCGAAGCGGGTCTCGTCTACGCGGACCACGCCATGGAGCTGTGGCCGGTCGCAGAGCGGGAGCTCTTGAGCACCCCCCTCGGGGCCAACGATGACGTCGTCGACGCCCTGGCCTACGCCACTAACGGGGCGCTGGGCGTGGCCCTGCGGGAGGCGCAGCAGCCGGTGCGGGTGCGCTTCGGTCCTCGCTAGCGCCGCGCCGGGCCGTTGCTCCGGGAGGCCCCGTTCACTTCCGCCCGGTCGGCCGGAGTCTCGTTGGGAGAGCATGCTCTACACCGCCAGCCGGCACGCCCCGTCCGCCCACCGCGGCACGGTGCTGGACGTCGCCGCCCCCGCCTCCGCCTTCGCACCCTCTCCCGAGCTGGCAGCTGATGTCGCCACCGGGCGCTGTGGCTGGCGCCAGCTGGAGCGGCGCTACACCGCGGAGATGCGGGAGCACTACCGGGCCGATCCCGAGCTGTGGATCGACCTGGTGGAGCAGGCGGCGGTGGAGGACGTCACGCTGGCCGGCGAGCCCCGGGCACCGGAGGGCGACGAGGGACGGGTGCGGTGCCACCGGCGCGTCCTCTACGACCTGCTGTGCGCGGTGGCGAAGGACGTGGGCGTCTGGATCGACCCCGAGATCGAGGAGATTGACCGCGCCCTGCTCGAGATGCGCCGCAAAGAGGTCATGCGGGAGCGAGGCCTGCCGCTCACCTGTCCCGTCTGCTCCCGGCCGGCGGGCACCGCCCTGGCCATCCGGGGGCGGGACGGCTACGGGTACTGCTCCCAGGCGTGCCTGGACGCCGACGTGGCGCGGTGGAAGGCGCAGCTGCAGACGCCGGGAAGCGGACGCCGCCCGTAGCCAGCTGGCGTGAGCGCCGCCGTACTGACCCCGGGGTCAGTACGGCGGTCACCGCGCCGCGTCTCAGGTCGTCACCGCGCTCCGTACGCTCCCCGGGGAGCGTACGGCGGCACTCACCGAGGCGTCGGCCTGCTCCATCCACCTCCACCAGCCGGCCGTGCGGGAGGAGTGCCCCCCGGGGCCGTCGGCGCTACGACGAGCGCCGCCGCCCAGGCGGTCGGGTGGTGCGCGAGGGAACGGCTGCCGTTCCCTCCGGAGCGCCCGCGGCTCCCTGCCCCCGTTCCAGACCCGGGCCGTTTCCACCTACCTCGTGGAGCCGGGCGAACAGGGCCCGCTGCTCCGCCTGCAGCTTCTCGCACAGGAGCAAGCCAGCGTCGAGGCGAGCGAGGACCGAGAGCAGCCCCCGCTCCACCTCCTCCAGCAACTCGACATTTGTCGGGTGTTCGCGCGCCTCCCCTCCTGGAGCGGCGGCATCCGGTTCGACAGGTGTTGAGTCCGCCGCTCCTGCGCCGCGCGTTCCGTCGGTCTCGCCGCTCATGGTCTGGTCCTCCATCCCCCCTCGAGTCGGTGCGGTACCGCCGCCCTGACCCGTTGCGGTACGTGCGCCTCCGGCGCGGGCGCGACAGCTGTCGCCTCGTCCTGCACCTGCCGCTGGCTCCGTACGCCCGCCAGGGCGCTCGCCCCGGCGTCCCAACAATGGTAACCTAAGACGTATACAAGAGGAAGATAGAGTGGTAGAGAAAAGGGTGACAAGCAGAAGTAGCAGGGAAGGGGATTGGCTAGCATGAACGGATGGCAGCGCGCCCGAAGGGGCAGTTCGTGACCCGACTGCGGCGCCTCCGCGAGCAGCGGGTGCTCTCTCAGCAGGACCTCTCGGCGCGCTCCGGCGTGGCCATTACCACGATCAGCGAGCTGGAGGGCCGGAAGCGGCGGGCCTATCCGACGACGATCCGCAAGCTGGCTGAGGCGCTCGGGGTGCGCCCGGAGCGTCTGGTCGATCCGCCGGCACCAGAGGAGCCCGCCGGCGGATGAGGAGCGAGCGTGGCGCTGGCGTGAGCCCCGTTCGGCCGGACCGGGCCGTACACGACCCCTTCTGGCCGGGGCAGTTCACGGCGAAGGCCCAGCGCCAGGCCCAGCTGGCCGTGGCCCGAGCCGTGGAAGACGGCCGGCTGGATCCGCCTACCGATCACTCCTGTTTGGAGTGCGGGGCGAGGTACCCGGCCTGCCTCGTCGAATACCACCACGTCGTCGGCTACGCGAAGCGGTACTGGCTGACCGTGGTGGCGTTGTGCCGCCGCCACCATCGCCTGGCCCACGCCCGACTGGAGCAGCCCCTCCAGCCGGCGTCGGTTCGAGAGGGAGACCGCTGATGCCCAGGAGGAAGGCGTCCACCCCGGAGACCGTGTCCTCGGCCTCCCACGCGCGTGCCAGCGGGGTCGCTCGCCCGAATCCGGCGCCAGTCGCCGGCACCCGGACTGCCCCCAGCCGCTCCCGCAAGCCCCGGAAAGCGCCCAACGGCCAGGGGGGCATCGGGCAGACCGCCGACGGCCGGTGGTGGGCTCGGCTGACCGCCGAGGTCGACGGAAAGAAGAAGCGTCTGGTCGCCTACGCCAAGGACGAGGAGGGCGCCCGGCTCGCGCTCGAGGAGCTGCGCACGCGCCGCCACCGCCACGAGCTGGTGGCCCCCGACACCCTGACCGTCGCCAAGGCCGTCGAGCAGTACATCGCCCTCAAGGTGGCCGGCGGGCTGGGCAGCCAGACCGCCAACGGCTACCGCCTGACGCTCTCCAAGTACCTCGCGCCCTACATCGGCGGCGTTCGGGTGCAGGCGCTCACCGCCGCCCGCATCCAGAGCCACTACCTCTTCCTGCTGACCGAAGGGCGCAGCCGGCCGAACGCGGGACGGAAGGCCCCCGACGGCAGCCCTCTGGCGGGCCTCTCGGCCAACACCGTGATCCACGTCCACCGGCTGCTGCGCCCCGCGCTCGAGCTGACCCGGCGCAACAAGGTGATCACCACCAACCCGGCCCAGGACGTGGTCCTGCCCCGGCTGGGCGACAAGCCAATCGCCGCCGTGCTCGACCGGGACCAGCTCGGCGTCCTCGCCGCCGGGGCGGTGGCGGACGAGCGCTGGGGGGCGTTCTGGCTCCTCCTGGTCGAGACCGGCGCCCGCCAGAGCGAGCTGCTCGGCCTGGCCTGGAAGCACGTCGACTGGAAGACCCGCAGCATCACCATCGCCGGCAGCCTGAACCGCCACAACCGCGCGCTGGCCACGACCAAGAACCGCAGCAGCAAGCGGGTGCTGGGCCTGTCCGCCCAGGCCATCCTGATCCTCCAGAATCACCGCGTGCGCCAGGACGCCGACCGGGCGGCGGCGGGGCCGGACTACCCCCCGGCCGGCAGCGACCGCGATCTAGTCTTCGCCCGCCCCGACGGGAGCCCCTGGGGGGCGAAGTCCGCCTACGACGCCTTCAAGGTGCTCCTCGCCTCGCTGGGCCTGCCCGGGAACGTCCACCTCCACGGCGTGCGCCACAGCGTGGCCTCGGCCCTGCTGACCGGCGAGGACGCCATCGACATCCCCACGGTGGGCAAGCTCCTGGGCCACACCTCTCCCGCGACCACGGCCGGCGTCTACGCCCACGTCCTGCAGAAGCAGCAGGACGTCGCGTCTGCGCAGCTGCACCGCATCCTCCACCGGCGGGCGGCGGCGCAGTAGCGGCAGGCGGCGGGGCGGGTCGGGCTGATACCAACGCCCCCCGAACTGATACCAACGCCCCCTGGATTTGATACCAACCGCTGATACCAACGGCGCACACATTCGCCCCCAGGAGCGGGCCACCACCCTGGTCTGGCTCCAGGTACGGAGCGGGGCGCAGTGGGGCGCAGCGGGGTACTTCGCGACACTCAAAATCGCGCGCCCGTGAGGGCGTGAGGGTTCGACTCCCTCCTCCGGCACCTTGCACCACCAGATAAGAAGGCCCGCTCCTCGATCACCGGGGAGTGGGCCTTCTCGTCGTTCTGATACCAACGCTGATACCAACCGGTGCCGAATTGGCCTGAATACGGCCACGATGGCCGTGGCTATCGGTCGGCGCGCGCGGCGCGGACGAGCCCGCGGGCCCCGGTGCGGGGCGGTAGACTGCTCCCGGCGCGCCGGCGTGGCCGGCAGCGGCGGGCGGGGAGTAGCTACCCCGAGTCCCCCGCCGCGACGGGATACGGCCCCACCGGTCCCCGGCGCCGCCACCTCCGCCGTATGGAGTACCTGCCCCATGGGCACCCGGCCTGATCCTGCGTCTCTCCCGGAGTCTGCGGACCCGCCGGCACTCCCGCTCGACCAGCTCGACCCGGTCGCGGCGCATCCGTCGACGCTGGCCTTCGCTGCCCGGCTCGTCGCCGACCACCCCGGGTGGGTGGACCCCGTGGAGCAGGACCTCGGGCGCGGGCGCGACGCGCTGGCGGAAGCGGTGGCCTCGCGGGTCGTGCGCGAGACGCTCCGGCGCTACATCGACCTGCTCAACGCGACTCCGCCTGGGCAGCTCGCGGCGCGGCTCCCCGGTCTGGAGGCCGAGGGACTGCACTACCTCGTCCGGCAGGACCGGCAGGACGGCCAGCGACCGGTGCGCGTCGACCTCGAGCGCTTCCGGGCCGAGGTGACTCCGCGCGTCGAGGCGTCGCTCGCAGCGCGCGTGCGGGGCTGGCTGACGCCGCGGTTGGTGCGGGAGCTTGCCGCGGTGCTGGTGACCAACGCCGTGGCCGTGGCGTTGACGCAGGCCCTGCCCGAACGGCTGCGACCGCCCGATGCGCCGGCGCGCGGTGAGCCGCCGCTGCGGACCGAGGAGGCGCCGGCCGTGCGCAAGACGTTCGAGCGGTTGATCAGCGACCCCGACACCGGCATCTACACCCGGGTGGAGGCCGAGTCCTCGCGCCTGCCGGAGGTGCTGGCGGAGCCGCTGCGGCAGGCGCTCCGCCTCGACGATCAGCACGACCTCTTCGCCCTCGAGGAGGCCCTGGGCTTGCGCCGTGCCGCCTGAGGGGGCGGACGCGAAGGGGGCGGCGGACGACCGGCGCCAGGCGGCGCTGGTGGCGCTGGCGTGGGCGCGGTTTCTGGAGGCGCGGCGGGCAGAACTGGAGGCGCAGGGGGCGCAGCTGGAGGCGCGGGGGGCGCAGCTGGAGGCGATGCAGGAGCTGGCGCGCCTAGGGGCGTGGTCCGACCTGGATGCGCTGTACCGGGAGCAGGCGAGGCCGGACGCGCCGCTCCAGGCGTGGAGCGCCCCTCCCGAACCAGCACACGCTGACCGGGCAGACGACGCTCACATCGGCGGCGCGGCGCCGGAGTTGCCCGGTTGGCCAGAGAGCCGCTGGCTCGGGGCGGATGTCGTGGACTTCATCCACACCCGCCACCTCGAGCGAGCCGTCTTCGTTGGCTCGCTCGCGCACCCCACCCAACTGGCGTTCTTGCGGAAAGCGGTGATGGCCATCGTCACGCACCTGCAGCTCCACCCGGAGGTGCCGCTTACCCCCGAGGGCGTCGCGGTCGCGATGAACATCGGCGCCTCGACCTACAAGCGGCGCCTGCGGTACCTCCGCAGCGGCTACCCCCCGAAGGGCCGGGGCGAATCCGCGGACACGGACGACGTCAAGCGGTCGCTCCCCTGGGGGGAGACGTGCACGACGTCCATGTTGATCGAGTACGCCCTGACCATCCTGCACCACGTGCCCGCCGCCGCTCCCGAGGCGGTCACCGGGGGCGCTCCACCGGGTAGGGGGGGCGCCTCCGTCGAGACGCACGTCCACCAGCGTCGCTAGCCGCCCCCCGCTCGCCGCTGCCTGCGTGCGCGCCCGGCCCGTGCTGTGCCCGGTACGGGGTGGTCCCTCGCTGATCCCTCGCTGATCCCTGGGCGGCGTTCCGTCCACCCCGCGGCGCCCCGAATACTCCCCCCACCGGCGCCGAGGAGGGCCGACGGGGGGATGTCTACCGGGGTCGTCACACCGGACGTGCACCCGATTGTCCGCGTCCGCGTCGGTGGGGAAGTCGCCGAGGCGATCCTGCACGACGCGATCAAGCACTACCGCCGCGCGGACGACCACGTGATCATTCTTTTGCGGCGGGTGCTTGGCCTCCCGCTCCCGGGGGTGCCTGGCGCCCCGGAGATGACCACCGAGGCGCCGCCTGCCCCACAGGACTGCGCCGATGCCCGCACGTAGCCGCGGCGCGGCGCGTCCGGTCCGGCCCTCCAGGGCACTCCCACGGCTTCCGGATGGCCCGGTGGGCTTCGACGATCTCGCCCCTTTGTCGACCTTCGCGCAGATGGCGCGGGTGCTGAGGGTCAGCCCCACGACGGTCGCCCTCTGGATTGAGCGGGGCGTCCTGCCCGACGGCGCCCTGGTGGTCTTCCCCTCGGGAGGCTGGAAAAGGCTGCGTACGAGGGTCGTCCGCGCGTGGGCGGAAGGGGGTACGCGGCTCGAGGAGGCGCAGGAGGGGACTCGGGCCTGATCACTCGTAAACGCAGCGGCGGCGCCCGCCCAGGCGCCGCCGCTGCAGCAATCAACCCGCCCTTACCCCAGCGACCAGCTTGAGCAAAGGAGGAACGAACGGGATGCCCGTCCCTGCTCAGATAGTACTCCCCATAGCGCCGGTACCCCCGGCGGGGACCGGCTCCGGAGGCGACTTCCACGGCCACCGCCTGGATCGCTACGAGCTGCTGCCCCGGCGCCAGGTCCGGCTGAAGATCACGTACGCCGGCCTGAACGAAGGTGGACGTCCCCACGACCTGCGCGACCTGATCATCCCCACCACGAAGCGCGATTCCCTCCGTCTGGGGCGTCATCCCATCTGCGTCGTGCCCGGAGGCGGGCGCCTCCGGCTGCACATCAGCGGGCACTACGGCCTGGCCATCGACGAAACGCCGTGGATCGGCAAGAACTGCCGTGGACCGGTCGCCAGCGGGCTGCCTGCCTGGCTGAGGGACGTCGAGCACGTCGTCGGCGTCGAGACCCTGGTGTTCACGGCGGCGAGGGAGCGCTTCGGCTTCCGCGCCGTGGTCGAACTGCTCCACCTCGAGCGCCCCTGGTCGGATATGGGCGCCGCGCCGCCGGACTCGCTGACCTCGGCCAGGGCGGCGCTGATCGCCGTCTTCGACGCAACGATCGCCGACCTGGGGCGCCGGCTGCAGGCCGGCCTCGCCCAGCGGCTGCGCTGAACAGAGGGAAGCAATGACCACCATGCCCACTCCGTCCACCATCCCCACGGCCGACCCCGTCCGCCACGCCGGCTACCTCGAGGGCTTCAGCGACGGCCTGGAGCTCGCCCTGGACGCGGTCAACGAGACGATGATCCGGCTCGGCCTGCCCGAGGGCGCCCCCCTCCTCACCGAGATCTACGAGGCCGTGCAGGACTACTGGGACGGCGCCGTCCCGGCGGCGGCGCGTGCTCGCCCCGGCGCCTACGGCGTCGCCACCTGCTCGGCGCGGGCCCAGGCCCACGGCCTGCCCGGCGTCCCCCTGGCCTCCTCCCCAGACGGCGCGGACTGAGGCGCCCTCGTACCGAATCACCGACAGGACGACTGACAGGACCTCTGCATGACCGCCACGTCCACGTCCACCACCGCCCTCCCTCCTCCCGGGCGCCGCCTGGTGCTCCCGCAGCATCAGGGCTTGATCGACGGCTCCGGAATCCTGCCGGCCATCGCGGGGCTGCGAGGCTACTGGAGCGCGACCACGCCCGAGCAGCTGGAGCGGCTCGGGTTCGCGCCCGTCCAGCGTCTGGCCCCGGCCCTGGCGATCCCGATCTACAGCACCACCGGTGCGCTGGCCTTCCACCAGATCCGGCCCGACTCCCCGCGGCTGGGCAGCGACGGCCGGCCCGTCAAGTACGAGACCCCCCTCGGGAGGAGGCCGGTGCTCGATGTTCCCCAGGCGACGCTGCCCTTGCTCGGCGTCCCCACCGTCCCGCTGTTCTTCACCGAGGGCGCCCGGAAGGTGGACGCCGCCCTGGGGCACGACCTCGCCGCCATCGGGGTGCTGGGGGTGTGGGGCTGGCGGGGGAAGAACGGCCAGCGCGGGCGGACGGCCCTGGCCGACTTCGACGACATCGCCCTGGACGGCCGGCGGGTGTACATCGTCTTCGACTCGGACGTGGCCACCAAGCCGGAGGTGGCCCGGGCCATGCGGCGCTTCCAGGACTACCTCGAGCACCACGGCGCGGTCGTCGGCATCGTCTACCTGCCCTCTGGGCCGGACGGGGCGAAGGTCGGCCTGGACGACTTCTTCGTCGCCGGCGGCACGGCCGAGGGCCTGCTCGACCTGGCCGAGGACGGCGTGCGCGGCGATGCCGTGGCTCCCCCGGGCGGCGCCCCGGCGGGTCTCGCCGGCGGGAGCCGGGCGGCGCCCGCGGCGACCGTGACGCGCCTCGCCGACGTGGTGATCGAGCCGCTGCGCTGGGGTTGGAGGCCCTACATCCCGCAGGGGGAGACCACGCTCATCGAGGGCGATCCGGACGAGGGGAAGTCGCTGATCACGCTCGACCTGGCGGCGCGGTTCTCCCGGGGGAGGGCCATGCCCGACGGGTCGGCCAGCGACCTGCAGGGGCCCCAGCACGTGCTCGTCATCGGCGACGAGGACCGGCTGGCGACGACGGTGAAGCCCCGGCTGCTCGCCGCCGGGGGGGACCCCGAGCGCGTGCACGTGCTCTCCATGGTGCCGCACCTGCGGATGGGGAGCGACCCGGACACCGGCGACCCGACCGTCGTCTGGGAGCAGCGCCTCCCCCAGTGGCCGGACGACGCCGGGCGGGTGCACCGCGTGGCCGAGGAGCTGGGGGCGACGGTGCTCATCCTCGACCCCTTGAGCGCCCACCTGGGCGAGAAGGTCAACCCGAACTCCGACCAGAGCATCCGCGCCGCGCTGCAGGCCACCAGCCACTGGGTACAGCGCACCGGGCGCGTCTTCTTGATCGTCCGCCACTTCAACAAGCAGTCCGGCGAGTCCAACCCCAAGTACCGCGGCGCCGGCACCATCGGCCTGCTGGGGCTGGCCCGCTCGTCGCTGATGGTGGCGCCCGATCCCGACGACGCGCCGGAGGCCGGCGGCGCCGGGGAGCGCCGGGCGTTCTCCCGGCAGAAGGGCAACCTCGCCGCGGCGAAGGACTCGCCCACCTGGCTCTACACCATCAGCACCACCGAGGAGGGGGTGCCCTACGTCGAGTGGCTGCACAAGAGCCCCCACACCTCGAGGTCCCTGCTACGCGCCCTGGACCCGGAGGACACCTCCACCCTGGGCGAGGCGAAGCGATTGCTCGAGCGGCTGCTGGCGGACGGTCCCCGCCGATCGGACGAGGTGGAGCAGGCGGCGAAGCAGCTCAGCATCAGCCCGCGCACCCTCCACCGCGCCCGGGCGGCGCTGGGCGTCGAGCCCCGCCCCGTCACCAGCCCGCCGAGCACGAAGGTCGACCACTGGCTGCTCTCCCTGCCCCCGCTGCCTCCCGAGGACTCCACGGACGCAGCGGGTCATGGGGTAGGAGCCGGGACAGCGGCAGCGGCGACGCCCACCGGGCCCACGGCGCTGCGGGTCGGCGATCAGGGGTTCCCCGTCGACGGCGCCGGAACGATCCTGACCGCCCATCCGGTCACCGTGACGGAGCTCCTCCCCAGCGACGACCCCGACTCGGGGGAGGGGTTCTACGTCACCGACGATCCCTCCACCCGGACGGCCCACCCGGCGGAGCACTGGTTGCCCCTGGCGGAGGCCTTGGCGCAAGGGTTGTGGTCGGCGGACGACCCTCCGGACGAGCCCCCTCCTGCGTCCGCTGATACCGCAGTTTCAGGGGCCTCGCAGCCCCCCCAGAACGGTGCCGCCGTGCAGCGTGCGTCCGGGCCTCCCGCGGCGTTTGGCAATGTGGCTTTTTCGGCCCCGAACGGCACGCCTCCCCAGATAGAAAGCCAGGTTGCCAAACCAGGTTGCCAAACCCCCTTCGCCGCGACCCCCTTGGCAATGTGGCTTGGCAATGTGGCTCCTGATCTGGAAAACGGCGCTCAGACGGCTCCCGAAAGCCACATTGCCAAGGGCGAAGGGTGGCTCGGACCGGATGCCGAAGTGCTCGACGCCGAGGCCCCCTCCGCGGCGCGCTTGTCAAGCATTTTCGTGGCGCCCGCCGAGACACCGGAGGGAGCTGAGGACGAGCCCGCCACGGCGGACGTCGATCTCTCCGACGTCCAGTTGATCACCACCGCCGAGGCGCTCGCCGCGGCGGTCCCCGCGCTCCTCGCGTCCGAGTTCGTGGGCGTCGACACGGAGACGACCGGGCTCGATCCCCACACCGACCGCCTGCGCCTGGTGCAGCTGGCGGCGCCCGGGCAGCCGGTGGTGGTAGTGGACGCCTTCGCCTGCCCCACCCTGGCTCCGCTGGTCCCGTTGTTCGCTGATCAGGCGCCCGGGACCGGCCATCGACCCACGCTGGCCGGCCACCACCTCAAGTTCGATCTGCAGATTCTGGAGCGGGCCGGGCTGCCCCTGCCCCCGGGCGACCGGCTGTTCGACACCATGCTCGCCGCCCAGCTGCTCGACGCCGGGGCGCACACGCACACGAAGGGCTACTTCACCCTGCAGGCCACCGCCGCGCGGGAGCTGGGCGAGGCGGGAGCACTGGACAAGACCGAGCAGACGTCGGACTGGGCCTCCCCCACGCTCTCCCCGGCGCAGCTGGCCTACGCGGCGCGCGACGCCCGCGTGCTCGAGCCCCTGACCGCGGCGCTCGCCTCCCGCCTGACCGAGTCGAAGCTCGCCCCCCTCGCGGCGGTGGAGTTCGCCGCCCTGCCCGCCGTCGCGGCGACGGAGCTGGCCGGCGTACCGATTGACACGGACGCCTGGCGGGCGCTGGCCCGAGAGGCCGAGGAGGCCCTGCCGCGCCTGCGGGGCGCGGTCACCGCCCAGGCGATGTCCTGCCCGTCCCCGGCCGATCCGCCCCGGCCCCGGAGGGCACCGGCGGCGCCCGCGCCGGCTTCGCGCAGCGGAGCTCCGCCGGCGAGCAAGGGCGCGGTACCGCTCCAAACGGAGATCGCCCTGGAACCGCCCTCCGGCGCGCCCCAGGACCTGCCGGAGGAGGAAGCAGGCGAGCAGGAGGAGCCGCCGTCTTGGCTGGACGTGGTGCTGCCGTTGACGGAGAAGCAGTGCGCCCCGCTGAAGTCGGGGAAGCGCCGGCGGATGCCGGCGCGGGAGTTCAACCCGGACTCCCACGAGCAGCAGCTGCGACTGCTCAACGCCCTGCTCGGCCCGCTGGGGCACCCGGTAACGGACGTCAAGGAAGAGACGCTCGTCCCCCTGCGATACGTGCACCCCGTCGTTGAGGCCCTCCTCGCCTTGCGCACGGCGAGCAAGCGGGCCACCGCGTTCGGCAGCACCTACGTGGACAAGTACGTCCACCCCGTCACGGGCCGGATTCACCCCGGCTACCAGCAGGTCGGGACGGAGGCGGGGAGGCTCAGCTGCTCCGGACCGAACGTGCAGCAGATCCCCCACGACGCGGCGTACCGCGCCTGCATCGCCGCCCCACTCGGGCGGGTGCTGGTCAAGGCCGACTACACGCAGATCGAGTTGTGCGTCGTGGCCGAGGTGTCGGGCGACCGGAAGCTGCTGGACGCCCTCCTCGCCGGCGACGATCTCCACCGGTTGACCGCTGCGGCGCTCTACCAGAAGCCGGCGGAGGCGGTGACTCCGGACGAGCGCGCGTTCGCCAAGATCGTCAACTTCGGCAGCTTGTACGGCCAGGGCGCCAACGGCCTGCAGGCGCAGGCGACGACCCAGGGGCTCACCCTCTCGCTCGAGGGGGCCCGGGAGATGCTCCGCAGCTTCGACGCCGCCTGGCCCCAGCTCGCCCGCTGGCGCCGGGCGCGGCAGAACTCGCGCGAGCCGGTGCTGATCACCCTCGGTGGACGCCAGCGCCGCCTGCGCCCGGACGCCCCGCCCACCTTCCGGCTCAACACCCCTATCCAGGGCGCCGCGGCGGACGGCTTCAAAGCCGCCCTGGGGGAGCTGTGGGCCACCCGCGCGCGGTGCCCCTCGGGGGTGCCGGTGCTGCTCGTCCACGACGAGATCGTGGTGGAGGCGGACGAGGCCGAGGCCGGCGCGGCGGTGATCTGGGTCCAGGACGCCATGGTCGCCGGGATGCGCCGCTACCTCCGCACGGCTCCCGTCCGGGTAGAGGCCACCGTCTCCCGCTCCTGGGGAGGCGCGCCCCTGCCTGCCGTCGCACTCGCTGAAACGACCCGCCCTGAATCCAGAGGAGAAGTAGCCCATGCGCCCGTTGCGCCGCACTGAGGTCGGCCTCTCCCACCCCTTCCGGCCCAGCGAGGAGGCCGAGGCGGAGGGTCAGGTGCCCTTCCCCGAGGGGCTGCTGATCTGCTCCGTCTGCGGCTTCGACTACGTGCACCTGCTGCGCGCCGAGGTGCACCAGGGCCCCCACGGGATCACCATCGCCGGGGCGGTGCCGCACCCCCTTCTGCCTCCGATTACGGAGCGGGGGCTGGGCCGGGGCTCCGCCGTGGTGGTCTGGATGGTCTGCGAGGACGGGCACCGGTTCGGCTGGCAGTTGGCCTTCCACAAGGGGCAGCTGTTCGCGTCCATCGAGGACGCCGTCGAGGTGCCCGAGGGGAGTCTCCTGGCGGACGACGCCGAGCTGTGGCGCAACTGAGGCGGACGGAGGCGATGAACGTGGACACCACGGACGGCGCCCAGGACGGCGCCCAGGCAGCCGACCTCCTGCAGCAGCTCGACGACTGCCCCGGGCTGGTGGGTGTGGAGGTGCGCTACTCCGACGTCCGGGGCTACCGGCACGTCCTCGATCCCCAGACCGGGGCGTGGTGGCTCCTGCCGGCCGTGGACCTCCCGCGGTGGGTCCGGCGCCGCGCCCGCCCGCGCCGGGGGCGTCGCCTGCGGATCGGCAGCCGCCGGCGGGGCGGTGTGGTGCGCCACCTTGACCTGGGGGACGCGGACGGCCCGGCGGGGGCCGGCGGCGCCGATCGAGAGGAGACCGACCGATGAGCGGAGCGACCGGGGCGCCGGCGGTGCGCACGACGAAAGGACCTGTGGCATGACGACGAATGCCCCGCCCTCGAGCGGGACGACGGTGATCGAGGGCACGATCGCCCGCCTGAACGATGGTGGGCTCAAGCTCGAGGGCCAGGACGCCTTCCTGGACTTCTCCCGGTTCGGCACGCCGCCCCCGCCCGGGCTGGCGGTGGGCGACGCCGTCCGCCTGGTGGTGAAACCAGGACGCGATGGCCTGCCGAAGTGGATTCAGCAGGTGACACTGGCCGGGGAGGCCCCTGTGGGTGGGGGCGCCGCGGGCGCGGCGCCGCGCCAGGTCGCCTCCCGACCAGGCGGCGCCACCGCCTGGCCGATCGAGGACGACAGCGCGGGCGCTGAGGACGCCTTCGCTGGCTTCGAGGCGGAGGGGGGAATTGCAAAAGTTGCAATCTCCCCCAGCGAGGACGGCATCACCAACCTGGCGCCGGTCCGCACGGCGGCGCCCGCGGGGGACCTGGTCGCCGCTGTCCGGGCGCTCGGTCCGCTGCTCAGCGCTGACCAGGCGCAGGCGCGGGAGGACCGCGAGCGCACCCAGGAGCTGCTCGCGCAGCTGGTGGAGGCCGTGCAGCAGCTCACCGTCCAGACCGCCGAGGTGGCGGGGGCCATCCGTGCTGCCGGCGCTGACGCGGTCGCGGTGCTGGACCAGACCAGCGAGTCGGTGCTGGCGGTCGATGGGGACGGCGCCGATGACCTGGAGGACGTCGACGCCGAGCCGGACGGAGCGGGGCGATGACCGCGGCGCTGCTGCCGCCGGAGTGGACGTGCAACGGATGCGGACGGGCGCTACCAGACATCCCGGAGGGGTGCCGCCCCGGCGACTGCTACGGCTTTGGCGCTTACGACGATGGCCACCCGGACGGCGTCTACGGCGACGGCGTCACGCGGTACTGGTGCCTGGCCTGTTCGGCGGCGCAGGAGCGGCGCGAGGAGGCGTTCGTGGTGGGGGCGCTCACCAGCATCTTCGGCGAAGCGCGAGCGAAGGGGGGAGGGCGAGCGGATGCGCCGGGTGAGGAGGAGCAGCCGTGACGAAGCGACGCCGGCCACGGGAGGCCCGCGGTGGCAACCAGGGTGAGCGCTGCGGCAGTGCCGAGCAGCTGCGCCGGGTGGGTCTGTCCACCGACGAGGTCGCCTTCCTCGAGGCGGTGACCCTGTGTTTAGACACCGGCCGGGTGACCGAGCTGGGGCCTGGTGAGGACGAGGTCAGCGCCGGCGAGCTGGCCTCGCTCGACCTGCACAGGGCGCTGGCCCGTCTCGGTGACCCCGACCCCCAGCGGGCCGTCTGGGGCCTCGTGGTGCCCGACGTTGGCGACGCCCGGGTGATGCGCGTCGCCGGGGCCCTGCACGCCGTCTGCCGGCGCAATCAGCCCCCGCTGGGGACGCCGCCGGCGGGGGCGGCGCGGCTGTTCGTCCGCGCCGCCACTGAGGAAGAGGACCTCCGCCGGTTGGGCGGCACGGGCATCTGCGCCCTGGCCACGTTCGCGGTCGAGACCCTGAGCCTCCCGGACATCGAGGAGGTCGTGCGCCCCTTCCGCATGAACCTCCTCGATCCCTCCGTCGATCCGGAGCTGCGCCCCTTCTGCGGCGAGGATGGCGGCTTGCTGGTGCTGGACAGGGTGCCGGGGCCGAGGACGCCGGAGGGCGCCTGGATGGCGGTGCTGCGCCAGGCCCGAGTGGCGCTGCGCGTCCTGCTGGAGCGCGACGGTGCCGGCCTCCCGGCGGGTGGCGCTCCTGCTGGCGCTCCTGCTGGCGCTCCTGCTGGCGCTCCTGCTGGCGCTCCTGCTGGCGCTCCTGCTGGCGCTCCTGCTGGCGCTCCTGCTGGCGCTCCTGCTGGCGCCGTGCGGCTGCTCGCTGGGGCAGGGGGAGCGGCGCGGTGGAATTAGCCGACGAGCACCGGAAGCTCGACGCCCTGGTGGGGCAGGTCGAGTGCGTCGCCTGGCCCGGCGGCGCCGGCGCCGTGTACTGGGCGCCCAGCCGCAGCCAGCCCGCGTCCTTCCATGTGGTGGTCGATCTCAGCCGGCTGCCGGTGAAGGAAGGCGAGCCTGCGCAGCAGGACTGGTACTGCGACTGCGAGTCCTTTCAGTACCGCAGGCGCTGCTTCCACGTCGGCCTGGTCGTGGCCCGCCGCGAGCTCGAGCGGCTGCGGGCCGGTAAGCGCCTCTCCTCGGACCCTGGGGCGCGGCGTTGATGCCCCTCCCCCGCGTCGTCAACGTCAAGCACCTGGGGATTCGACCCGGCGAACCGCTACCGCCCGGGCACGTCTACATCGGCCACCGTAACCTCGGCTGGGGGCTCACGCGCAGCCGCTGGGCCAACCCGCGCCCCCCGAAGCCAGACGCCACCCCGGCCGAGCGGGAGGCGAACCTGCACGCCTACGAGGCGTTCGTGCGCAGGCGTCCGGACAAGCTGGCGCACCTCCCCGAGCTGGCCGGAGTCGCCGCCCTGTGCTGCTGGTGTAGCCCCCCGCAGGGACTGGGAGTCGACGATCCGCTGGTCTGCCACGGCCAGGCCATCCTCCGCCTGCTACTTGAAGCGGGACTCGTCCCCGCCGCACCCCAGGACCTGCGCTGATGGCGAGGTCCTGCGCGACGTGCACCCACCCCCTGCGCGCCGAGCTCGACGCCCTCCTGACGGCGGGCAATCGGTACACCGGGCTGCGGCAGTTAGCGAAGCGGTACGGCCTCTCCCTCAACGGACTGAGCCGCCACCAGCGGCACCATCTCCGAGAGGCCCCGGCGGCGCGCACCGCCGCCACCGGTGCGGTGGAGGTCCTGCCAGGCAGCACGCTCGTCCACGGTCTGGCCGAGGACGTGTTGCCCACGCTCGAGGCGGGGAGCGTGCACAGCGTGGTGACCTCGACCCCCTACTGGAAGAAGCGCCGCTACTCCGACGATCCCCACGAACTGGGCCAGGAGGCCACCCCCGAGCGCTTTATCGCGCGCCTGGTGGCCATCCTGCGCCCCCTCCAGCAGGTCCTGCGTCCCGACGGAGTGTTGCTCATCAACATCGGGGACGGGCACTACAACGTCTACGGTGGCGGGTCGCGGACGATGACCAGCGGCAACGCCCGGCACGTCAAGGCGATGGGCCGGAACACCCCGCCGAAGCCTCCCCTCCTCCAGCGCAAGTCCCTGATTCGCGTCCCCTGGAAGCTGGCCGACGCGCTGGAGGCCGACGGCTGGCTGATCCGCAACGCCATGCTCTGGCACAAACCCAACCCGGTCCCGGAGACCCTCTCCGACCGCACCACCACCGACTACGAGGTGGTCCTGCACGTCACCCTGGGGCCGAGGTACTTCTGGAACGCCGCCGCGATCGCGGAGCCGGCGAGGTGGGAGCGCTGGGGGAAGCAGACCACCCCAAAGGCGACGGCGAACGGGCCGGAGCGGGCCAGCGGGGCGTGGCTCGAGGAGCGCAGCCTGGAGGAGGTCCGGAGGACGCTGGCCCGGCCGACGAAGAACCGGCGCAGCGTCATCACCCTGCCGGGGAGCACCTACAAGGGCCAGCACGGCGCGGTGATGCCCGAGGCCCTGGCTGAGCTGCTGGTGGCGGCGTCCACGCCCCCGGGGGGGCGGTGCCTCGACCCCTTCGCCGGGGCGAGCACCACCGGCATCGCCTGCCTGCGCCTGGGCGAGGGCCGGCGCTTCCTGGGAATCGAGAAGGAGGCCCCCAACGTCGCCGAGGCGACCGACCGGCTGCGGGCGGAGGCCCAGCGCCTGGAAGCGGTACAGACGGCGCGGGCTCAAGCGGTACAAACACCGCCCACGCCGCCCCTGCCTACCACGGAGGGGGGCTGGCAGCTGGCGGTGATCGATCCCCCCTGGCACTTCAAGACCCGCAGCCCGAAGGGCCAGGGGCGCTCCGCCTCCCGGCACTACTCCACCATGTCGGCGGAGCAGATCAAGGCCCTGCCCATCGCGAGCATCCTGGCCAAGGACGCGATGGTGGCCCTGTGGTCGACCGCCCCGCACGACGCCATCGCCCACGAGGTGCTGAAGGCCTGGGGTCTCACCTACAGCACCAAGGCGGTGTGGATCAAGGTGAACCAGAACGGCATCCGCTTGAAGGGCACCGGGAAGCTGCTCCAGCAGGGGCCGGAGTACCTCTTCGTCGCCCGCCGGGGCAAGGGACTGCGCATGGCCTGCACCCCCCCCGACGCGGTGATCGAGACCCCCGCCCCTGAGGAGGACCTTGAGGCGGAGGCGCTCGAGTTCCCGGGCGTGATCGAGGGTCCCAGGAGGGAGCACAGTCGCAAGCCGGATGAGGCGTACCAGCTACTGGAGCGTCTCTTCGGCCCGGACGTCCGCCGAGTCGACCTGTTCAGCCGCGAGGAGCGCCCCGGGTGGGCGACCTGGGGCCTGGAAAGAGGCCGGTTTTCCGTTCTCCCCCGGACGTTGCCGTTGCCCCTCGAGCCGGCGGCGGGCTGAGTGCGAGCAGCGCCGCCGCCGCTCGAGGCACCGACTGCCATTGCTTGACACCGCGGCGGGTGCGCGTCTACGGTTCGGCGGCAACCATCGTGCTCGACCGCGCCGCCGCAGCCACTCCCGCCGGAGCCACCTCGGCCCTTGCCGTTGCGGTCGCAGACCTTCCGAACGTCCGCGCCGGGTCGGTCGTGGACGCGAAGTACCTGCGCGACCGGCTCCAGCGCTTCCTCGGCTATCTGGAGCGCGCCGACCAGGTGCAGGCCCACCTCGATGCGCTCGTCCAGCTGGCCCGGGAGAAGCACATCCACCTGATGCTCGAGCAGCCCGGCGGCGGCTACTTCCAGACGTTCGAGGCCTTCTGCGTCTGCGCGGCGCCGCACGGCCTGGGCTACCGCCTCGACGCCATCGAGCTGCTCCTGGCCGAGCGCCAGGACCTCCGCGTCCAGGCCCGCCTGGCGCGACCGCTGCGGGGCCAGGGGCAGCACGGCGCCTCCCGTCCCGAGCGCCGCGCGGTTGCCGGTGACGCCCCGCCGGAGGCCCGCATCAAGCACGGCACGGGGCGCCGGTACTGGATTGCGAAACTGGCCAGAGACCGGCCCGACCTGCTCGCCCGGGTGGAGTCCGGGGAGATCACGAGCACCCAGCAGGCGGCGGTGCTGGCCGGCTGGACGTCGCCGCTGACGTGGGTCCGGGCGACGGCCGAGTCGTTCGCGGCGCAGGCGATCAAGCACCTCCCGGTCGAGGAGGTGCCGCGGCTGATCGCCTACCTACAGGCGCCGGCCACGATCCCCCACCCGCAGGGCAGGACGCCCCACCGCCGGGCGGTCGCGGCGTAGATGGCCGGTGCTGCGCCGGGCCCCACCCCGCACCACAACGCCGTCGAGCAGCTCGCCGCGGCGCTGGCCAACGCCATGGTCCTCATCTACGGTCAACAGGCGCTGCGCGAGGGGCGCGTCGACTTCCTGGGTCTGGTCTCCCCGGTGGCAAGGCTGGCCCTCTCCCGGGCGCTGGCCGAGCAGGTCCCGGGCTGCACGGGTCTGTGGCTGGACCAGCCGGCCCCTGCGGCGGAAGAGGCCCTCGAGCACTTCCTGGCCACCGTGCTGCGCGCAGAGGGCGGGCCATCATCGACATCCCCGGGGAGTTAACCCCCAGCGCAGCGCACCGCCAGGGAGGGCGCTGATGGCCGGCAAGCCGCGGTTCACGCAGGAGCAGATGATCACGGCCCTCAAGCAGGCGAAGGGCCTGGTCACCGTGACCGCCCGGCTGCTGCACTGCAGCCCGTCCACGGTGGAGGTCTACATCGAGCGCTACCCGGCCGTGGCCGAGGCCCGGCGCCAGGAGCGGGAGGGCATCGTCGACCTGGCCGAGCTGGCCCTGGTGAAAGCCATCCAGAACGGGGAGGGGTGGGCCATCGCGCTGACCTTGAAGACCCTGGGCAAGCACCGCGGCTACGTGGAGCGCACGGAGAACGTGACCGAGCTGCAGGGCCGGGTGGTCGTCGAGGAGCACCAGCCCGAGCACCTCACCTCGGAGATGATCAACCGGGTCGCCCGTGGCCTCCTCACCGGCTAAGACCGCGCCGCGTCTCGAGCCATTAAGCCCCCTTAAAGGCTCCCCGGCTGAGCGCCCCCTGACGGCGGCAGACCGCAAGCGGGCGATTGAGTACATCTACGCTACCGCCCGGGAGCGCCTGGACGTCTACGCCGCGGTCGTCTTCGGCCTGCCGCCGGCGCCGCATCACCTCGAGTGGTATTCCAGATGGATGGAGGCCCTCGACGAGGACGCACCTCCCGACCGCCGCCGGATCTGCTTGGTGGCTCCTCCAGGATCGAGCAAGTCCACAGCCTTGAGCCTGATCACCGTCTGCTGGTACCTGGGGAAGCACCCCGACCGCAGCGTGCTGGCCATCACCAGCTCCGACGTCATGGCCAGCCAGTACGCCAGCGTCGTGGCCTCGACCCTGCTGGAGAACGGCGAGCACCAGCGGGTCTTCCCCCACCCGGACTGCCGGCCGGACCGGACGCGTGGCTGGTCGACCGATGGCTACTACCTGGCCGGCGTGCCCGCCAAGCAGAAGGACCCGAGTCTGCGCTTCGCCGGCTTCGGCAGCAGCGTCATCGGCAGCCGCTGCTT
>Ga0210380_10000385_pt1 | contig 20492 bp, 15 predicted proteins | sample PLM4_5_coexredo_FD_155476 | JGI IMG/M metagenome (GOLD analysis project Ga0210380, IMG submission 155476) | Groundwater sediment microbial communities from an aquifer in East River, Colorado, USA - PLM4_5_coex redo | ecosystem: Environmental > Terrestrial > Soil > Riparian zone | place: USA... | reverse complement strand
GGGCCTGCCGACCGGCTATCAGAAGGATCTGCAGGAGGACAAGGAAGCGGTGTTCGACAGCGCCGACACGCTGTCCGCGCTGCTCGCGCCGCTGCCCGACGCGATCACGACGCTGACCTCGAATCCCGAGCGCATGAGCGGAACGCTCACGCTCGACCTGCTCGCGGTCGAGCTCGCGGACGCGCTGGTCGCCGAGGGGGTGCCGTTCCGCGACGCGCACGCGGCGGTCGGCAAGCTGTGGTACGCGGCCGAACAGTCGGGCGTCCAGCCCGCCGGCCTGAAACTCGCCGACCGGCTCGCGATCTCGCCGCACTTCACCGACGCGCAGCTCGCGGGACTCAGCGTCGACAAGGCGCTGGCGCGCCGCAATCACGCGCCCGGCGCGGGCCCGGAGTCGGTGGCCGCGCAGCTGCGCCGCGCGGAAGCGCGTCTCGGCCTCGGCCCCGGCGATCCGGAGAGCTCGACCGGCGGAGGCTCGGAGCCCGCCGACACCCGGAAGAAGAAGGCGAACGGCTCCGACGAGATCACCGTGCGCCGCGCGACCCTCGCCGACGTGACCGGCATCGCCAGCCTGATGGCGAACCACGTCGCCGACGGCACCCTGCTGCCGCGCCCGGTCAGCGAGCTGTACCAGTGCATCCGCGAGTTCTTCGTTGCCGATCATCACGGCCAGATCGTCGGCTGCGCCGCCCTGCGCCTGCTGTGGGAAGACATGGGCGAAGTGCGCTCGCTGGTGGTGCGCAAGGACTACGCGGGCAAGGGCCTCGGCCTCCGCCTGGTCGAGGCGGTGCTCGACGCTGGCCGCGCGATCGGTGTGCCGCGCGTGATTGCGCTGACCCGCGAGGTCGGCTTCTTCGAGCGCGCCGGCTTCACCGTCGCGTCGCGCGACCGGTTGCCGCGCAAGGTGTGGACCGACTGCGTGCGGTGCCCCAAGCGTCACGCGTGTGACGAGATCGCCGTCGTCTTCGACCTGGTCCCCGGCGCCACCGAGGCCGCCGAGCGTGCCGGCCGTTCGTACGTGCTCCCGATTCCTCTCACCGCCGAGCCCGGCGGCTTCCCCGAACTTCCCATCATCGCGAACTGACCATGACCCAGAACCTGACCGCACCTCGTCACCTGGTGGACCTGATCGATCTCGACCGTGGCTGGCTGCTCGAATGCTTCGAGGAAGCCGAACGACTGCGCGGACGGCGCGGTACCCCCGACGCGCCGCGACCGCTGGCCGGACGCACGGCAGCGCTGGTCTTCCACAAGCCCTCGCTGCGGACCCGCGTCAGCTTCACCGCCGGCATGCACGAGCTGGGCGGTGACGCTGTCGATCTGAGCCGCGCCGAGGTCAACGAGGACGGTCGCGAAAGCCTGGCCGACGTCGCGCACGTGCTCTCGGGCCTGTGCGACCTGGTGGTGATCCGCACGTTCGCGCATGCCATGGTGCGCACGCTCGCCTCCCATGCGACGGTGCCGGTGATCAATGCGCTCACCGACTTCTCGCACCCGTGCCAGATCCTGTGCGACCTGTACACGCTGCGGCGCAAGGGCTGTGACCTCGACGATCTCAAGGTCGCGTGGGTCGGTGACGGCAACAACGTGCTCCACTCGTGGCTCGAAGCCGCGACCCTGTTCAACTTCACGCTGGTGGCCGCGGTGCCCGACGGATTCGAGCCGGACCCCGGCCTGTTCCTCGAGGCGGAGCGACGCGGCAAGGTGAAGCGCGTGCGCCAGCCTGCCGAGGCCGTGCGCGACGCCGACGTGGTCTACACCGACGCGTGGACCAGCATGGGCCAGGAGTCGGACTCCGACTGGCGACGCGTCGCCTTCACCGGCTACCAGGTGAACGAGGCGCTGCTCGCGCTCGCCAAGCCGGACGCGTACTTCATGCACTGCCTGCCCGCGCACCGCGGCGAAGAAGTCACCGACGGCGTGATCGACGGCCCGCAGAGCATCGTGGTCGAACAGGCCGAGAACCGCCTGCACATGCAGAAGGCGCTGATGGCGGGTCTGGTGCTGGGGAACGTGCAGCGGAAGTCGAACGCCAAGCCCGCTGGCATTCCGGCGGGCGTGCCGCAGCGCTAGTTCCTGCGCGTCAGCGCGACCAGCCTCTCGACCTCACAAAAACACTCGATGGAACTCGCCGCGCGGCGAGTTATCGATGCCGATTCGGGAGGTCAGCGCGCACGCGCACGCACGGACTCGCCGTGCGCCCACAGCGCCTCGAAGACTTGACCGTACGCACGTCGATCCGAGCCGCCAAGCGAAGTGTTCGTGAAGAGAATGACGGCGACGTTGCCTGAGGGATCCGCCAGCATATCGGCGGTCATCCCCGGATCGTTCCCGCCGTGGCCCACGCGCTTGCCGTCGTACTTCGTACGCCAGAACAGTCCCGAGTTGCCTTCATTGGCGGGATAATTCGTGGGCCGGTTCGCATCCGTGAACTGAAAGCGCGTCATCTCGACGGCCATCTTCGCATCCAGGATGCGCGTGCCCTGGTACTCCCCGCCGCTGAGCAGGGCGATGAAGAACTTCGAGAGATCCGCCACCGAGCTGCGCACCCCGCCATCGGGATAGGTCGTGAGCTCGTACTGCTGGATCGGGATCGCTTCGCCGTTCTGGGACACGAACAACGTGGAGTGCGTCCCGGGCTTCACTTCGGACAGACGCCACGCCGTGTTCGTCATCTGCAGGGGTGCGAAGACAGTTCGACGCGCGTAGTCGGGCAATGACGCGCCGACCGCGCGCTCGACGATCCAGCCGGCCAGTGACGCTCCAATGTTCGAGTACTCGCGGACGGCGCCCGGACGCTGGTTCAGAAAGTTGTCGGAGGAGTTCAGCGCGCCGCCAGTCTTGAAGTAGTCGGTGAGGAAGTGGCCGAGCGGCGCGGGCTTCTCGCCGCCCCAGTGGTAGCAGCCGCGGTAGACCTCCGGCCGATCGGTGATCCCCGACGTGTGCGTCGCGAGGTGCCGGAGCGTGATCGTTGCATCCGGATGGTGCGGATTGACCACCTTGAACGGCAGGTACTGGTTGATGTCCGCGTCGAGCGAGAGTTTCCCCTCCTGAACCGCACGCATCATGGCGACGCCGGTGAAGGTCTTCGTGATCGAAGCAATGTTCATGACGGTGTTCGGGGTGAAGGGCCGCGAGCGTTCGTAGTCCGCGAAGCCGTACCCCTTCATCCACACGACCTGGCGATCCACGATCACGGCTGCGGCGACCCCCACGATGCCGGCATCTGCCATCCGCGCGGCGATGAGCGTGTCTAGGGTCACGTCGGCGACCGGCAACGGCGGAGCAGACATCGCGGGCGCCGTGGCAAACGCCACCACGGCGCCCGTTGCGAGGATCGTCAGAACGCGCATCAGGGCCTTTCGTCTGTCAGTCCTGCGGCCAGCGACTCACCGGCTCGCGAGCGTCGACGACGTCTTCTTCACCTTGAGCGCCTGCTCCGCCTTCTGGCGCTCGAGCATCAGCACGGTCGCGTCGGGATCGACCACCAGGTTCTGCGGCTCGAACTTGCATTGGATGATCACCGGCTTCTCCTCGCCGGCCGCCAGCGTCAGCATCGCGCGTGCATCCTGATAGGCATTCTCGGAGGTGCGCTTCTTCGGGAAGCGCTCGCCGCGGGTGGCTGCGATCTCGACCGGGATGACGCCGGTGCCGGTGTTCTTGATCCGTGCCTGCACCTGCCAGATCTCTCCGGACTTCGCCACCTCGGTGGACGTGATCTGGTACTGCGGCACGACCACGCCGTAGAACCACTGCTTCACGTACGCGTCGAACGCATCCTTGTCGGGCGCGTGGCGGCGCATGATCGCCAGGTAGTCCTGGATCAGCGGGTGGTCCACCGAGTCGCGCCAGGTCTGCAGGTATTCGCGGTGCGCGGCCAGGTTGTTCTCGCGGCCCATCAGCCGGTGCAGCATCCAGAACACGTATCCGCCGCGGTCGTAGATGATCCGGCGATCGCCCGGCAGGGTGCCGTCGACTTCGGTCAGCGGCCGCTCCGAGTCGCGCTGACGGGAATTGTCGTAGCGGTCGTTGATCGACTTGCAGAACGCGATCCGCTGCTCGAGCCCGCGCACCTGCTCGGTGAGCAGAATGGTCGAGAAGTGCGCCATGCCCTCCGACAACGCCTCGCCGCCCGGACCGTCGCCCGGCATCGCCATGCACGGCCACCACTGGTGGGCGGACTCGTGGGCGGTCACCCAGAACGCAGAGTTCGCCTTGGGCTCGCTCTTGGTCAGGAATCCGATGTTCTCGGAGAACGTGATGTTGGTCGGGGGTCCCTGCGCGTAGGTCGCCATGCCCGCGAACTCCGACAGCCGCAGCTCCTTCCACGGATACGGGGCGAACCACTCGCCGAACCAGCGGCGCGCGCCGGCCAGTGCGTCGAGCATCTCGTCGACGTTGTACGCGTGGCGTTCGTCGTAGAACACCGCAACGCCGTCCCGACGCTTCACCTTCCACTTGCCGAGCACCACGTTGAACGCCCGCACCGGCGCGTCGCTCTTCCAGTCGGTCACGCGACGCCCGTCCTTCACCGTCTCGCTCGCCAGCACGCCGGTCGCATTGTGCTGGTACGCGGCGGGGCTGGTGACACGGATCGCGACCGGGAACCAGCCTTCGAACATCGGCAGGGCGCCAGGCAGCTCCTGCTTCCAGTAGTCGGCCGGGTAGACGCGCGGGTCGGTCTCGTTCTTGTCCTTCTCGATGCCGATCGTGTTCGAGTAACCGACGATCGGCCCGAAGGTCGGCTGGTAGAAGCCGGTCATCACCGCGCCAGCCGGCAGGATGTACTCCATCATGCCGCCGCCGTTCTTGCTGACGCCGTTGGGGAACTTTGCGTCGAACGCGAACCCGATCCGCATCCGGTCCCCGGGGCCGAGCGGGCGCACGGGCGTGAACACGTAGAGGCGTGCGCGGTCCTCCGGCTTCGCCTCTTTCCCATCCATCGTCCACGTGACGTTGCGCCAGTGCTTCCCGGTCGTGACCGGCACCTGGTAGAGCGTGTCTGAGGTGCGGTTGATGACCGTGTACTCGCCCTTCGACTTCATCCAGCCGCGCGGCGGATCCACTTCGAGATCGAGCGTCACGCCCGCCAGGCTCGGCAGCTTGGCATTGTTCCAGGTGTTGACGTTCTTCTTCCAGTAGTCGCGGTCGAGCTTGCGGGCGGTGCCGCCCTCGCGTCCGTCGTGGACCATGTAGCCGAGCGCGATCCCGCACGCGAGCGGGACAATCGCGAACGGCAGCAGCGCGAGCGCCGCACGGAAGAGCGCCTGCGGGCGCAGGGCGTGGAGCAGCCGGGTCGCATCCCGTTCGCGCCGCTCCATCAGCCGCACGGTGAGCACGACGAAGAACACCGCCAGCGTGAGCGCGAGAATCCGGTTCAGCACCAGCGCCGGACGGTCGAGCTCGAACACGCTGATGTCGCTCCAGCGCACCGCGCTCCAAAGGTCCCAGTTGAACGCCCAGTTCATCTTGCCGCGCGCCTGGAGGAACCCGGTCGCGCTCATCGCGGCGAGACCGATGACGTAGGAGCCGTAGCGGTTGCCGGTGATCGCGAACGACGCGCACACGAACGCGGTCCACAGCAGGAAGGTCGGGATCAGCAGCAGTCCCCAGCTGAGGGCGAACGGGCCCAGGTCGAAACCGACCCGGCCCTGCACCGCGAGGACGATCGCGCAGCCGACCATGGTGGTCAGGATCACCACCACCCCGACGGCGGTGTTCGCCAGGCATTTGCCGAGCAGCATCGAGGCGGTGCGGATCGGCGTCGCGTACAGGACCGGCGCCAGTCCGCTGCTCTTCTCCCGCTGCAGCGACTCCACGGTGTAGAACAGGATCAGCATGCACACCAGGAGTGTCAGCGTGTTCATGTTGCTGACCGCGAGGTTGCCGGACGTCTGGAGCAGCGGCGTGTCGAACGCGCCGACCTGCACCACGCCGCCGAACACCTGGATCAGGATCATCGGAATGAACAGGTAGAGGCCCGGGTGCTTCCACAGCTCGCGCCACTCGACCCGCGCGACCTCGAGCGCAGCGTCCAGCAGCCGCGGGGCGCCCGAGCGCATCGCAAGCGAGGCGAGCGGCATCGGGGTGAGCGCCGCGACCGGATCGGCGAGCGGTGCGGCCGGATTGCGCGCGCGCACCTTCGCGCCCGACGCACCGCGGATCTGGGCCGCAATCCGCGACTGGAGCAGTGCGACCGAACCGAGCCCGACCGCCAGGCACACGAACCGCTGGGCGATGATCAAGGTGTCGAGACCGACCGGCCGGCGGTTGTAGTACTCGACGCCCTTGTCGACGTTGAGCCACGTCTCGTTGATCCAGCGCAGGCCGGCGAGATCGACGAACTGGAGCAGCCGGTTCCACTTGAGCGCCAGCCACGCCGGCGACCACTCCCACAGGAAGAACGCGCCGAACAGGAGCACGCCGATCGGCAGCACGAACACCAGGATGCCGTTGCGGGTCAGTCCGCCGACCGCCAGCGACACGCCGGTCGCGAGCACCAGCATCGGGACGGCGAAGATCAGCGTCGGCTTGAGGTAGTTCATGAGCACGAACGGACCGATCGAGTCCTGGTTCTCGCCGTGCGGCATCACGTGATTGAACAGCATCGCCAGCGCGAGCTGGCTCGCGAGCACCCACAGGAAACTTCCCAGCAGGCCGGCGTACTTGCCCCACACGTACTCGCCGGCCGTCAGCCGGGTGGAGTGGAGCAGCTCGACCACCTTCTGGTCGTGATCGCGGATCAGCGCCATGCCGGCGCCGACCGAGATGAAGAACGTGTAGATGATCGACACCATCATGATCAGCAACTGCGCCTGCGCGAACTCCGACGTGATCCACGCCTTGGTTCCGCCGACCCGCGCGTCACCCGAGCCCATCGAGGCCTGACCGCCTGCCAGCTCCCACAGGAAGAACCCGTTCAGCAGAATCATGAACCAGAACAACGGCCGCCTCAGGTTGTGGCGGAACTCCTCGCGGAAGACTTCGAAGAAGCGCGCGTTCACGCCGGGACCTCAGCCACCGGCGCGGGCGCCGGACGGCTGCCATTGACGGGCGCGGATCCGGCCGCCGGCACCGCGTCGGGACGCATGAGCACCAGGTAGGCGTCCTCGAGGGTCGGTGGCACGCGCTCGAACCCCGTCGGCGCAACGCCGCCCGGCTCGTGCACGCGGACGCGATGACGACCCTCGACCAGGATCGCCTGGGTGACGCTGCGCGCCCGGCGCAGCTCCGGCAGATCGGCGGGCGCCACCGTGCCCTCGAAGATCGTGCCCTCGATCGCAGCGCGCGCGGCGCGCGGGGTGGTGCGAGCGACCAGCCGTCCGCCGCGGATCACCGCGAACTGCGGGCACAGCACCGCGACGTCCTCGACGATGTGGGTCGAGAGCAGGACGATCCGGTCCTCCGCCAGCTCGGCGAGCAGGTGGTAGAAGCGCAGCCGTTCCTCGGGATCGAGGCCCGCGGTCGGCTCGTCGACGATCACGAGTCGCGGATTGCCGGCGATCGCCTGCGCGATGCCGAGTCGCTGCCGCATGCCGCCCGAATACGACTTTACCTTGCGCTTCGCCGCGAACGTCAGGTTGACGCGCTCGAGCAGCTCGGCCGCGAGTCGCTTGGGACCGCCCGGGGCCTCGACACCCTTGAGGCGCAGCAGATGGATCAGCATCTGCTCGCCGGACAGATGGGGATAGAAGCCGAACTCCTGCGGCAGGTAGCCGAGCCGCTCGCGCACCTTCTGGGGAGTGCCGAGCACATCGACGCCATCGAGCGAGACCGCGCCCGAGGTCGCCTCGAGCAGACCGGCGATGATCTTCATGAAGGTGGATTTGCCGGCCCCGTTGGGTCCGAGCAGGCCGAACATGCCGGCCGGGACGTCGAGATCCACGCCCTGCAGGGCGGCGACCGGGCCGGGGTAGATCTTCACGAGTCCGCGGACCTGGAGCATTGGAACCCTCGGGGATGGGAAGTGAAAGCGAGCGGGAGGACGTGATCGATACGACCGGCGGGGGGCCGGAGTTGCGTGGACGCTTCCCGGCAAGCGACCAGCGCCTTCAACCAATCGCCGTTTCACCACGTCCAACGCGCAGCAGGACCGTACTCTCCGCCTCCCGGAGGACCCATGCCACGTGTCCCGAAAGCACTCGTTCCTCTGACCGTCGCGGTCCTCGTGGCACTCGCCGGGCCGGCAGTGGCCGCCGACGGACCGCTGGTCGGGGAGCCCGCACCGCCGCTGGTGATCGAGAGCTGGCTCAAGGGCGAGCCGCTCGCGGATCTACAGCCCGGCTGGGTGTACGTGATCGACATCTGGGCACCGTGGTGCGGGCCCTGCATCGGCTCGATGCCCCACCTGAGCGACCTCGAGGAACGCTACCAGGGCCGGAAGTTCGCGGTCATCGGGCTCACCGGCGACGACGACTACGGCAGCACGCTCGAGAAGGCGGTCGCCCAGGTGGCGACCCAGGGCGAACGGATCCGCTACCGCATCGCATGGGACCACGCGCGGGCGACCTACGCGCGCTGGATGGCGCGAGAGAAGGTGAGCGGCTGGCCGTGGGCGTTCATCGTCGATCGCGAGCGCAAGATCGCGTGGATCGGGCATCCCCAGGAAATGGATCCGGTGCTCGAACGCGTGATCACGGGCACCTGGAACCGAGACTCGGCGGCGACTGCCTACCAGCATCGGGCGCAGAGCATGGAGCTCGGCAACGCGTTCTACACCGCGTACCGTGCCGAGCAGAACCGCGACGCGATCGCTCGATACGCGGCGCTCCAAAAGTTCGACGCTAAGTACGCCGCCGGCTACGCGCCGCACTACTTCAAGCTCCTGCTGCTGCGCGAGCGCCGCCGCGACGAGGCATACGCATTCGTGCGCACGGAACTGGATCGATCGCTGCGGGATCGGCCGGGTGAGCTGGTCCGCATCGCGACGATGGCGGCCGACACCACGACGCCGCCGCCGCTTCGCGACCTCGACGTGGCGCTCGCGTGCATGCAGCGCGCGGCGTTGGCGAGCCCGAACGACCCCGGCACTCAGGAGATCCTGGCGCTCATCCACGCGGTGCGCGGCGAGTGGGACCAGGCGATCACGGTCCAGGAGCGTGCGATCGCGCAGTCCGACTCGAGCGGCGCGGTCGCGCGCAGCGCCGTCCTGCAGCGGTATCGCAGCCGCAAACTGTGAGCGCGGGCGCGGCGGCGCTCGTCGCACCGCGCCGTTGACGCCCGCACCCCTGTGCTAAGGTCGCGCGCATGTTTCCTCCGCTCGTCGCGGTGTTCGCTCTGATCCTCGCCGCCGCGCCTGCCAGCCCTTCCAAGCCACCCGCATCCGCCGCACCGCCGGTGCCCGCCGACACGATGCGGGTGCCCGAGGTGCCGCAGTACTGGCGCACCCGGGCCGAGAAGACGAACTATCGCCTGACTGCCGACTACGACGAGACGCTCCGCTATTGCCGGCAGCTCGAGGCGGGCTCGAACTGGGTGAAGTACGCGACCTACGGCCAGAGCGGCCAGGGACGCGACCTGCCACTGCTGATCGTGTCGAAGGACCGCCTGTTCACCCCCGAGGCCGCGCTGGCGAGCGGCAAGCCGGTGGTGTTCATGGAGAACGGCATCCATTCCGGCGAGATCGAGGGCAAGGACGCGTGTCTCGCGCTGGTGCGCGACCTGACCGTGCTCAAGAAGTATCCGCAGATCCTCGACCACGTGATCCTGCTGGTGACCCCGATCTTCTCGGTCGACGCGCACGAGCGCGCCAGCCGCTGGAACCGCATCAACCAGAACGGGCCCGAGACCATGGGCTGGCGCACGACGCCGGTCGGGCTCAACCTGAACCGCGACTTCCTCAAGGCCGAGGCGCCCGAGATGAAGGCGCTGCTGTCGGGCATCTACACGCGCTGGTGGCCGCACCTGCTGATCGACAACCACACCACCGACGGCGCCGACTACCAGCACGACCTGACCTACAGCGTGAACGCGGGACCCGCCGTGCCGGCGCCGATTCGCAACTGGATGGAGAACGCGATCTCGGGCCGCGTGATCGACCGCGTGCGCGCGATGGGTCACCTGCCCGCGCCCTACCTGTCGTTCCGCAGCTGGTCGGATCCGCGCAGCGGGATCGCCGGCGGCGACTCGCCGCCCCGATTCTCGACCGGTTATCCAACGCTCCACGGCCGCGCCGCGATCCTGACCGAGACCCACATGCTGAAGCCCTACCCGACCCGGGTGCGTGCGACCTACGACTTCATGGTGGCGATCCTCGAGGAAGTCGCGGCCCGTCCGCGCGAGCTGCTCGACGCGGTGGCGGCTTCCGAAGCCGAAGTGATCGCGCGCGGCCGCGAACCTGTGCCCGGCCGCCGCAGCATGATCCTCACGTCGGTGAGCACCGACAGCGCCGACACCTTTGCCTACCGCGGGCTGGTCACCGAGTTCCCGTCGAGCGAGATCATCGGATCCCGGGTGGCGCGCTACACGAGCACGCCGTGGGACACGACCATTCGCTGGTTCCGCTTCATGCGGCCCGGACTGGTGGTCACGCAACCGGCCGGCTACCTGGTGCCGCGCGAGTGGACGGTCGTGCGCGAGAAGCTCGACCTCCATGCGGTGCGTTACCAGCGACTCGCGCGCGCGTGGCGCGACACGGTCGAGCTGACCCGGATCGACGAATGGCGCGCCGCCAACGATCTGGTCGAGGGGCATCACCCGGTGACGGTGCTCCGCGCGCACACCGAGCGTCACCTGCGTTCGTTCCGGCCCGGCGATCTGTGGGTGCCCCTCGATCAGCGCTCGGCGCTGGTGGCGGCGCACCTGCTCGAGGCGCAGGCGCCCGATGGCCTGCTCTACTGGAATGCGTTCGACACCGTGCTCCAGTTCAAGGAGTACGGCGAGGACTACGTGGTCGAGCCGATCGCGCGCGAGATGCTGGCGCGCGATCCGGTGCTCAAGAAGGAATTCGAGAACCGGCTGAAGTCCGACTCGGCGTTTGCCGCGAGTCCGTTCCAGCGCGCCGACTTCTTTTATCGCCGGAGCCCGTGGGCCGACCCCGACCAGAACCTGCACCCGGTCGCCCGCGCCCTGCGCCGCCCCCCCGCCGAGGTCCTCGGGACCCCCTGAACTGCCCATCCGGGACGTAACCGGGCTCGAATTCGTCCCAATTCGGACGGCATTTCGCACAAGCTTGGCTCGTCCGTTGGATTTAGCACTGTTCCCACAAATTCTTTGGTTGCCGATAATTGCCGGCCCCCAAGCCCGGGTGTAGGCTCTGTCCGTCGCCAAGCGCGTACGCCCTGAGGCTCCAATCAAGGCGCGGCCCGGCGACCCCCGCACAACCGAAGCCCCCAGATTCCGGACGTCTGCGAGGAAGCATGCTCGTCGTCCTTTTCCGGCACGGACCCGCCGGCCGCCGCGACGCTTCGCGCTGGTCGGACGATGGTCAACGCCCACTCACCGCGAAGGGTGTGGAGCGCACGCGCGATGCAGCGCGCGGGCTTGGTCGTCTGTTGAAGAAAACGCCCCTCGTGATCACGAGTCCGCTGGTCCGGGCGTATGACAGCGCCGCGATTCTGCACAAGGTCCTGGACGGTAAGAAGTCGGTCGAGACCCTCGATGCGCTGCGTCCGGGTGGCTCGCTGCGCGCGGTGGTGAAACGGCTGGAGACCGCCGGCACCGGCGACATCGTGATCCTGGTCGGTCACGAGCCGGATCTCGGCAAGCTGGCGGGCACGCTGGTGTTCGGCGCCCCGGCGACCGGTCTCCCGCTCAGCAAGAGCGGCGCGTGCGTGGTCACGTTCGTCGGTCCGGTACGTCCGGGCGAGGGACGCCTCCACGCCTTCCTGCCTCCCAGCCTGCTGCGGCGGGTCGGCAAGCGGAAGAAGAAGGCGAGCGCGGCATGACCGTCTCCCAGCTCGCATCCGCCGCGACCTACGGCACCAACCAGCCGCCGTGGCCGGGACGCCTGATCATCGTCGAGGGCATCGACGGTTCGGGCAAGAGCACCCAGCTCACGCTGCTCGCGCAGTGGCTGCGCAGCGAGGGCTATCCGGTGGTCTACAGCGAGTGGAACTCGTCGCCGATCGTCAAAGACACCACCAAGCAAGGCAAGCGCGAAAAGGTGCTCACGCCGCTGACGTTCTCGCTCATCCACGCGACCGACTTCTCGGACCGCGTCGAGCGCGAGATCGTGCCGTCGCTCAAGGCGGGCGGGATCGTGCTCGCCGATCGCTACGTCTACACCGCGTTCGCGCGCGACGTGGTGCGCGGTTGTCCGCCGCGCTGGGTGCGTTCGCTCTATCGTTTCGCAGTGGTGCCGGCGGCCGCGGTCTACTTCCGCACGCCGCTCGAGGTGGCGCTGCGCCGCATCCTGTCGGGGCGGCCCAAGCTCAAGTTCTACGAGTCCGGAATGGATCTCGGGCTCCACGCCGACGTCCAGGAGTCCTACAAGCTGTTCCAGTCCCGGATCCTCGACGAGTACGAGAAGCTCGTGCAGGAGTTCGGACTCACGGTGATGGACGCCACCAAGCCAGTCGAGGTCCAGCAGCAATTGCTGCGGCGCACGATCCGGCCGCTGCTGCCACGGATGCGCCGCCGGAGGGAGAAGCGCGATGTCGCGGTTTGAGTGGTACGGCGACGGCGTCCCGGGCGTCTCGCTCGAGGACCTGACCGGCTGGCTGATCGTGATCGAGGGTACCGACGGCGTCGGTCGCACGACTCACGTCACCGCTCTGCGCGAACACCTCGAGCGTCTGGGCTACGCAGTCGCCGAGACCGGATTGTCCCGCTCCGATCTCGCGAATCGCGGTCTCCGCCGGGCCAAGGAGGGCAACACCCTCGGCACCAACGCCTTCAATCTGTTCTACGCGACCGACTTTGCCGACCGGCTCGAGCACCAGGTCATTCCCGCGCTGCGGGCCGGGTTCGTGATGCTCACCGACCGCTACATCTACTCGCTGATGGCGCGCGCGATCGTGCGCGGCGCCGATCCCGACTGGATCCGCAAGGTCTATTCGTTCGCACTCAAGCCGGACGCGGTGTTCCACCTGCGGATCGAAGTGCCCGACCTGGTGCCCCGCGTGCTCGCGACCGGCGGCTTCGACTACTGGGAGTCGGGTATGGACATCCCGATGGGCGCCGACCATTACGAGTCGTTCATCCACTATCAGGGCCGCGTGATCGAGGAATTGGACCGCCTCGGTCATACGTTCGGATTCGAGTCGATCGACGCGACGCGCTCCGTCGACGATATCTCGGACTATCTGAACGAGCAGGTCACCGGATTGCTGACCGGCCGCGGCCCGCACATCATCCAGCCCGCGGGGTCGTGAAGCGCGCGGGACCCCGCCCGGCCGCGAACCGCCGCTCCGCCCCGGGACCCGGACGCACGGCGGCTCCCCGGTTCGCGCTCGCGCGCCGGGTGACGGCCGAGCTGGCGCGGCACCAGGCCGATCTCAAGGCGGCGGCGCGCCGCGTGCGCAGCAAGGACGACCGTGAGGCCGCGCACGATCTGCGGGTCACGACCCGACGCATGGCGAGCGCGCTCGACGTCTGGGCCGGCCTGATCGGCGATCGCACCGAACGGATCCACCGGCGGCTCCGCCGCCTGCGCCGCGCCGCCGGTCCGCTGCGGGACGCCGAGGTGATGCGCGATCTGCTCCTGCGAATCGCCGCCAGCCTCCCTCACTATTCACGGCTCGCGGTCGAGGACCTGGCGCGCCGGATCGAGCGGCAGCTCCTGCGCCGCAGCGCGCCCGCGGCCCGCGCCGCGCGCAAGGCGCTGGTGACGAAGATCGCGCGCGATCTGGAGCGCTCGCTCGCCCCGCGCGCGCATGCGCATGTGCGACCGATCGGGGCGGTGGCCGCGCGCGCCGATGCGATCGCCCGCGTGGCCCAGCTCGAGCGCACGGCGCGCAGCACGCTCGCGAGCGCGATCCGCGACGGCAAGGACGACGCCCTTCACGCCGCGCGCATCGCGGTCAAACGCTGGCGCTATGGGGTCGAGAGCCTGCGGGCGCTGGATCGCGACAGCCGCGCGGCCGCCGCGCGCCGTGCGCCCGCGCTGGTCGAAACGCGCGCGCTCCAGCGCGCGCTCGGAACCCTGCACGACCTGGCGGAAGTGAGCGAGACGATCGCGAAGCGGATCCGTACGCTCGACCAACGCGAACGACGCGCCGAGGCCGAGGCGCTGCAGGAAGCGCTGCCGTGGATCGCCCGCCAGCGGGAGGCGCCGCTGGCCGAGATTCAGGGTCTGGTGACGACCCGCAGGGTGGTGTCGCGCCGGCGCGCCGGCTGACCCTCGCGCGCCCCGTGGGTTCCGGTCGCCCGTGGCGCGGTCTCGCCGCGACGCGGCGTCGCGCGCTCGAGCCTCACCATCACCCGTCCGGGGCGTGACTTCGATCCCAGCATCCGCTCGAGCAGGCCGACGCGCCGGCGCGCCGCCCACAGCTCGAGTTCGACGTCGCGCCGCGCGCTGACCTGCAGCACCGCACCTTTGCCGCGGCGCCGGACCGCGATCGACCGGATCAGCTGGTAGTGACTGCGGTCGAGTGCCTCGGCCACACGCAGGATCGCCGCCAGCCAGCGCACCAGCTCCCGGTCCGGCTTGTCGAGCACGACGAATTCCTCGTGGCGTTTCCGGGGCTTCGCCTTCGAGTGATAGCGGGCGACGTTCGCGACCACGTTCACGTCACGCGCCGCGAGCCCGCGCAGGTTGCCGTGGCGGATCACGTACGCGGAATGCTCGGCGTGGCCGTCGAACCCGATCACCGAGCCGATGTCGTGGAGCAGCGCCGCGTACTGGAGCAGCGTGCGCGCCTCGTCGGGCAGCCGGTGGGCGGTGCGCAGGCCGTCGTACAGCATCAGCGCCAGGCGCGCGACGTGGCGCGGGTGCACGCCGTCGGCATGGAAGCGGTCGAGCAGCGCATACACGCTGCGCAGCCGCAGGTCCTCGACGGTCGCGAGCCGCGAGATCTCGGCCGCATGGAAGCCGATGTAGTCGGTGACCAGCCCCTCGCGCACGCCGTAGTCCGACAGGATCACCGCCTTGGCGTCGACCTGCTCGAGCACGTGCAGCAGCACCAGCGCGCCGGGCACGATGATCTCGGCACGCTTGGCGTCGAGCCCCTGCAGCTTCTCGCGCTCGGCCAGCGTCATCCGGATCAGGCGTCGGGTGAAGCCCGCCAGGTCGGCACGGGTGAACTCGTAGCCATTGATCTGTTCGATCGCGACGCCGTGCTTCTCCCAGTGACACGCCTGCGCGAGCGCGTGGATCGAACCCGACGAGCCGTACACCTTCTGCGGCGCCGCCTCGATCACCTTCTCGAGGGCAGGCTTGGCGATCTTGCGGATCGCGCGCCGCAGCTTCTGGAGCTCGCTGCGCGAGGCCGGATCGTCCTCGAGGTATTTCTCGGTCAGGCGCACGACGCCGAGCGGGACGCTGGTTGCGAGCCGCAGCTTCTCCTGGTTGCCAACCACGAACTGCGCGCTGCCGCCGCCGATGTCGACGATCAATGCCGGTTTCTCATCGAGAGGCAGGGCGGCGCGCACCGCCAGATAGATGAGCCGGCCTTCCTCCTCGGCCGGGATCACGCGCGGCGTGATGCCCGCGATCCGGCGCGCCAGCTTGAGGAACTCGCCGCCGTTGCGGGCTTCGCGGACGGCCGCGGTGGCAGTGCAGATGATCTTGTCGACCTGCATCCGGCGGGCGAGCTGGACGAAGCGCCCGAGCACGTCGACGGTCCGCTGGATCGCGGCACGCTGCAGGCGGCCGTCGGTGAACGAGCCACGGCCGATCTGGACGACTTCGCGTTCCCGCTCCACCACCGCGAACGAGCCCTGGGCGGTGGTGTCGGCGATCACCATGTGGATCGAGTTGCTGCCGATGTCGATTGCGGCGATCCGCACGTGATTTCTCCCGGTTGCGGGGGTCGATGCAACCATACCAAGCCTGCGCGTCACGAGGTTGCTAGGAATGAGCCTTGCGGCCGGGGACCGCCAGGCGCCCGTACGCTTCCCACCATGGATCGGCCTCGGGCTGCGTGAGCTGAACCACTCGTCCGTCGGACTCGGTGAGGTACAGGACGCCGCGCCCCGGCATCACCTCGCCGACCTCCGCGGCCACGATGTTCTCCTCCGCCATCGCGGCGAGCACCGCCTTCGCCTGGGCGGGGCGGACCGCCGCGATCAGCGTGCCTTCCGACAACGTCCAGAACGGGTCGATGCCGCCCAGCGCCTCGCACGCGGCGCGCGCCTCGTCGGACAGCGGGATCCGCGCGCGCTCGACCCGCAGGTCGTGACCGCAAGCCTGCGCCAGCTCGATCAGCCCACCCAGCACGCCTCCCTCGGTCGCATCGTGGAGCGCCGACACGCCGCGGTCGCGCACGCCGACCCGTACCGCGGCGCGGCAGTCGCGCACCACGCTCACCTGGTCGATCAGCGCGCGGGCGCGCGCCATCTGCTCCTCGTCGAGCCGGGTGGCGAGCACCTCGGGAATCAGATGGGCCGCGATTGCGGTCGCTTCGATCGCGCAGCCCTTGGTCACGATCAGCCGATCGCCGGGCGCCGCCATCGCCGGGGTGATGTAACGCCCCTCGTCGCCGATCCCGATCAGCGTTCCGGCGCCGATGATCGAGAGGTCGCAGCCTTCATACCGGCCGGTGTGCCCGGCCACGACCGCCACCTCCAGTTCGCGCCATGCCGCGCTCATCGCGGTCCAGTAGCGCTCGAACTCGGCGGCGCTGAGCTGCGGCGGCAGGTTGAAGTCGAGCGTCGCGAAGGCGGGCGGGATGCCGCTGGTCCACAGGTCGGACGCGATCAGATGGCACGCCAGGCGGGCCGAGCGCTCGGGTCCGAGTGCGGGGATCAGCGAGAGCGGATCGGTCGTGATCGCCATCACGCGGCCAGCGCCGACTTTGACGATCGCGCAGTCGTGGCCGGCGCGCGGGCCGACCAGCACTTCCTGCCGCGCCGCACCGAGCTGCGGCGCGATCACGCGCGCAAAGTCTTCGGGACTGATCTTGCCGAGAGCGGCCGCCGCCGCGACCTGCGGGTCGTGCGTCATGGCCGGCAACGATACAATGTCGGGCGCTCGTCCCCTATCGATCCATCCCAGGCCGCGTTCATGCCCCGTTCCGCCCCCCGACGATCCGACCGAACTGTCGCGCGCCCGCGTGCGTCCGCGCCCGCAGCCGGCGCGCGCGGCATGTCGTGGCTCGCGTGGGGAGCGCTCGGTGCGGCGGCGCTGGGGCTGTTCATCCAGCTGGTCCCGCAGGCTGCACGCGCGGTGCTCAACACCGACGAGTGCTTTCACGCGTACCTGGCGCGCTCGATCGCCGAGCACGGCAGCCTCCCGGCGCGGATCCCGGAGCTGTACGGCGGTCTCTTCTACTCCTACCCGCCGCTGCTCCATCTGCTGGGGGCCGGCTGGGTGAAGACACTCGGTCTGCCGACCCTGCCGCTGCTGAACGTGGTCCTCTTGGCTGCGCTGATGGCGGCGCTTGCGACCCTTCCGGTTCCGCGACTCGCCGCCACACCGCGCCGCTGGGCGCTGTGGATCGTGATCGCCAATGCGGCGCTCGCCACCTACGCGCTGCGCTTCTACGCCGAGATGCTGACCTGCCTGCTCGGCCTGCTGGTCACCCTGCTGCTCCTGCGGGTCGCGGCCACGCGGAGCGCCCGCGACGCGGTGCTGCTGGGGATCGCGGGAGGCCTCGCGCTGCTCGCCAAGAACACCGCCCTGCTGATCCCGGTTCTGTTCGCGGCCTATGGCGCGGCCGAAGCGATCGCGCGCCGGCGCGACGGCGTGCGGAACGCCCTGATCGCGGTCGTCCTCGCGCTCGCGATCGCGGCGCCCATGTTGATCCGCAACCAGCTGTTGTTCGGCAGTCCGATCTATCCCGGCGGTGCGCGCGACGTCGATCCGTGGCTGATGCAGCTCAATCAGCAGACGTTCGGCAGCGGGTCCGGTGCCTGGCTCGTCGAGGTGGTTCGGACCCTCGCGCTGTGGGCGCTGGGCGTCGGGATCATCGGGCTCGGAATCGCGATCGCCAGAAAGCGCCGCGACCTGCACGCCGGACTCCTCGCGTGCTCGATCCTCGGCATCGCGATCGCGCCGTTCTCGCCACTCCACGACGCGCGCCACGTGATGCCACTGATCGCGATCCTCGCGCTGTCGGGCAGCGTGGTGATCCACGACGCGCTCGCGGGGCGCGCGACCACCCGCGCCGTGATCGAGTACGCACTCGCGGCGATCGCGCTGGTATCGGTGGTGACGCTCGGGGACCGGCGGACGCCGCTCGACGTCCGCCCCGACCTGATGGAGGCGTACGCCGCGATCCACGAGCGCGTGCCGGCGAGCGGCACGGTCCTGAGCCTGTGGACCTACGACACCTTCTATCACTCGGAGCGCCCGGCGACCTGGCCGATCCCGTGGGGCCAGGGCGATCGTTCGCCGGCGCCACTGTTCCGCGAGTCGGATCCCGAACGCTTCCTCGCTGAGCTCGACCGTCTCGGCATCGAGTGGCTGCTGGTCCCGAACGGACCCGGCCGCGCCCAGTTCAACGGCGCCAACTATCCACGCAGCTTCGTCTCGTGCGTGCGCGCGCTCGGCAATCGCGGCGCGCTCGAGGTCGCATGGGGCTCGAACACGCTCACGCTGCTGCGCCGCACCCGCTGACACACCCCAACGAAACGGGCGCCACGGCGTGAGCCATGGCGCCCGTTGCTCTTCACACCGCCGGCAGAACGCCGGCGGAACGGATCTACATCGCCGCCGGCTGCAGGACCGCGAACACCGCTCCCTGCGGATCCCGCAGGACCGCGAACGTGCCGACGCTCGGGATGGTCTGCGGCGGAACCACGATGCCGCCGCCCAGCTGGTTCGTCTTCTCGACGGTGGCCTGCGTGCTCGTGACCTGGAAGTACGGCGTCCAGTTCGGCGGCACGTTCGGCATCTCGTTCGGCGTCTTCAACATGCCGCCCGCACCCTTCTGGTCAGCCGGACGATGGAAGGTGGTGTAGTCCATCGGTCCTTCCATCTTCTGCGTGGTCCACGGGAACAGGGCGGTGTAGAACTTCGCCGCCGCGCCCGGATCGGACGTCATCAGCTCCGTCCAGCACATCGCCCCCGGCTCGTCGAGCACGCCGACGCCCGGGTTCTTCTTGGCCTGCCACACGCAGAAGATCGCGCCCTGCGGATCCTGGATCACCGCCATCCGTCCGTGCTCCATCACGTCGAACGGTTCCATCAGGACCTTGCCGCCCAGCCCTGCGGCCTTCTGCGCCGACGTATCGACATTCTCGACCGCCACGTAGCAAGACCAGCACGGCGGCATGCCCTGGTCCTGACGCTCCTTCTCGAGCGTGTAGAGGGCCGCGCTGTCACGATCGGCGTTCTTGAAGATCGTGTAGACGCCGCCCGGACCCATGTCGGTATCGGTGAAGCTCCAGCCAAACAGGCTGCCGTAGAACTTCTTGGCGCCGTCCTGGTCGGTGGTCGCCAGCTCCACCCAGCAGAACGTTCCCGGAGCGTGCTGTGTCTGTGTCGCCATGAATCTGTCCCTTTCGTTGTTTCCCGGTCGCTGCGGCTGGCGGATCGGGGACCCGCCGGTGAAATCGGGGGTGCTACGAAACAGCGTTGAAGCGGACGACCGCGAACGCGGCGCCCTGCGGGTCGGACAACACGGCGAACCGCCCGACACCCGGAATGTCAGTGGGCGGAACGTATTGGCGACCCCCCAGCGACTGCGCCAACTGCGCGGACGCATCGACATCGTCGGCGCCGAAGTAGACTATCCAGTGCGAGGGCGCGGACATGCCCGGCGGCATCGGCATCATGCCACCGCGCGGCTCGGCGCCCGCCAGCCAGGTCGTGTAGCTCCCCCCTTGATCCATTACGTCTTCCCGCGATTGCCATTCAAACAATCCGGTATAGAACGCCCTGGCCTGCTCGGGCTGGTTGGCGTTGAGCTGCATGTACGCGATCGATCCCGGCTCGCCCAGCACCTGCGCACCGGGGTTCTTCTTCGCCTCCCACACCGCGAACCCCGCGCCGGTCGGATCCTGGACCACCGCCATCCGGCCGTGATCGTGGGCATCGGTCGGCGGCATCAGCTCGCGGCCGCCCAGCTCGACCGCGCGCGCGGCCGCACGGTCCGCGCTCATGACCGCGACGCACGGCAGCCAGTGGGCCGGCGTGCCCTCCGGATGGACGCCCGGCTGCAGACGGTACATCGCGCCGACATCACGTCCGGCGTTGCGGAACAGCACGTACGGCTCGCCCGGCATCATCTCGTCGTCGAACGTCTCCCATCCAAACAGCTTCGTGTAGAACGCGCGCGCGCCGTCGCGATCGGAGGTCGCGAGATCCGCCCAGCAGAACGTGCCGGGCGCATGGCGCGCGACGGTCGTCATCGACTTCCTCCGCCGCCGCCACCACTTTCGGAAGCCGCGCCGGTGGTTCCGCTGCCCGAGCCACCGCCCTTGTGCGAGGTCTGGGTGAGCGTCTTCGC
>Ga0210380_10000384_pt1 | contig 20505 bp, 17 predicted proteins | sample PLM4_5_coexredo_FD_155476 | JGI IMG/M metagenome (GOLD analysis project Ga0210380, IMG submission 155476) | Groundwater sediment microbial communities from an aquifer in East River, Colorado, USA - PLM4_5_coex redo | ecosystem: Environmental > Terrestrial > Soil > Riparian zone | place: USA... | reverse complement strand
CCTCCAGACAGTGGGATGGCGACCGACTGACCGCCGACTAGACCTTGCGCGACCGCTTCGGCACGAAGGCCAGGAAGCGCCGCGAGTTGTCCACCATGATCGTGCGGAGGACGTCGTCGGGCGCGCCGGCGGCTTTCAGCTTCGGCACGAAGACCGTCATCGTCTTGCCGTAGCCGCGGGACGTGTCGGCCGAGAAGAGCAGCCGATTTGCGAAGCCGGCCTCGATGAGCGCCATCACCAACGGCACCTGCTGCGCATCGCCGTTACCGCCCTGGCGGTCGAAGCCGACGTAGGCGCCGCGCCGGCAGATCGCTTTGTGCACGTAGACCGCCGGATCGACCAGGTTGCCGAGGTGGCCGATGACGACGCGATCCGGCTTCACGCCCGCGTCTTCGAGGAGATCGAGCTGCTCGATCGCCGACTTTCCCGGGATGCCGGTGTGCGTGATGATCGGCAGGTTGGTAGCCAGGTGCGCCCGGCCGATCGCGCGAAAGACCTTGCGCTCGTCGGCCGTGATCTCGTCCCACGAGCCGATCTCGCCGAACACGCCCGCCGGAAACTCGTCGGCCTGCTTGACGAGCGCCTGCGCGATCTGCTCCTCGCTCATCGCGGAGATCTCTTTGGGATAGAACGGCTGCGAGTAGAAGCCGGCGCCGGCGACGACCGGCACGCCGGATCGCATGGCCGCCTGGCGCACGAAGGCGAGGTCGCGCCCCATGTCGGGATGGCCGGCGTCCACGATGCAGGCCGCGCCCTCGCGCCGGGCCGTCGCCAGCTCCTCGGCCATCAGCGCGACGTCGCGCATCGGGTCGGGCCCCGGCGGCGCGGGCGGCGGCCCGCCGGCACGGGGCGGCAGCGGCGGCAGGCCGTTGGCGGCGCGCGCCGCGGCCGTGGCGGTGCGGAAGCGATCGTTGAAATCGGGCCCCAGCGACATGTGCTCGTGAAAGAGCGTGGCGCCGCCGGCGAGCTCCTCGGGCGCGTAGTCCTTGAACAGCGTCCTGATGACGGCGCCCTTGGGAAACGCGGGCGCCTGCGCCAGCGCGCCCGCCGGCAGGGCGGCGGCCGCGGCGAGGCCGAGTCCGAGCCGTTGCAGCGCCTCACGGCGCGTCACGCCGCGTGACCGGGTGTGTCCCATCGGGGCCTCCTGCCGGGCCGGGTGCCTTGGCTAGCGCAGCGGGATGAAGGCCAGTCCGTTGTTGGCGTTCATCGGGATCACCAGCTGATTGGCGCCCTCGTCGTAGCACATCGACGCCGGGTTCGGGATGTTCTGGGCGATGAGCTCGGCGGGCTGGTTCGGGCGGATGCGCGAGACGCCGCCCTGCACGACGCTGCTGACGTATTTCGTGCCGTCTTTCATGATCACCAACCCATCGTTGCCCGGCTGCACGGCCATCTCGGTCTTCGCGAGCTTGCCGTCCGGTGAGAAGGTCAGGACTTCGTTGTTGCCGATGTTGATGACGACGACGTTTCCCTGCGGGTCGAACGCGATGCCGTTTGGCTGGCGGAGCGGCGCGCCCTGGACGAAAATCGACGCCGCGCCGGCCGGCGTGATCTTCCAGACCTGCCACGTCGTCGGGTCTTGAGCCGTGCCCGTCTGGGTCGCGTAGATGGTGCCGTCGTTGGCGACTTCGAGGTCGTTGAAGCCGTTCGATTTCTCGACCCGCACCTCGCCGGCCGGCATACCCGTTTGCATGTTGAACTTGCGCACGACCGAAATCACCGGATCGTTCGGGTTGGTACCGCCGTCACGATCGGCGAGATAGAGCACGTCGTTGGCGATGTCGCTGCCGAGCGGCTCGTTGAGCACGAGCGGCGTGGTCATGTTGCTGCGCTGCTCGCCCGGGTTCTGGATGCCGACCCAGCGCGCGGTGTGCACCGAGCCGTCGTGGTTGATGAACGAGATCCAGCCGTTGTTGGTCTGGACGTTCTGCGCCACGCCCCGATTCGGCACCACGATGACGCCGCGCCGGGCGTCGTACGAGCAGCTCTCGGCCGAGTAGATGGCGCCGTAAACCTTGACGTTGGTTGACATCGGATTGAACGCGCCATCGGGCGCCGGCGCGATCGGCATGCCGAGCCGGTTGCCGACGGTAAACGGCTGCGGCCCGGCGGGCGGCGCCGGCTGCTGCGCTTCGGCGGCGCCTGGAACCAGGTGAATCGTCAGCGCGATGGCGCCGGCCAGCAACGGCATTCGTGGTGTCATCTCGGGGCTCCTTGGGTAAGAGATCTGGATGTCGACTCAGCGAGAAGCGAATTCAGCGCTGTGCCGAGCGTGGGGTGGCCGCGGGCGAGAGGCCGCGATAGATCGCTTCGACGAACTGCGCCGCCGACCAGCCGGGCGCCTTGCCGTACAGGCCGTCGAACTCCATCGTCGGCCGCGCGGCCTGCACCTGCGCCAGCGTCAGGCCGCGGTTCACCATGTCCTGGACGCGGTCGCGGATGATCGTGGTCATGTCGCGATACTCCACGAGGTCGGCCTCGTCGGAGATGCGGCCGTGCCCGGGCACGATCATCGTGCCGCCCTCGGTCTTCTCGCCGGAGACGACGAGATCGAGCAGCTGGTTGAGCCCGGCCAGCACGCCCGTGATGCTGCCGCCGCGCGTCAGATCGATCATCGGGTAGCTGACGGTCGAGTAGACGTCGCCCGCGGCAATCACGTCCGAGCGGCGGAAGAACACCACGCTGTCGCCGTCGGTATGTGCGGCCGGCAGATGGATCACCTGCACGGCTTCGCCGTTGTAGAAGAAGTCCTTGCGGGCGCCCGAGAAGGTTTGCGTCGGCCAGGCCGCGACCGGCGTCGGCGCCTGCGCCCCAGCGGGGGCGCTCAGACGGTTGAGGGTCTGCTCGTGGGCGATGATTTCGGCCCGCGCCCCGAGGCCCGCGCCCACCTGGGCGACGCCGCGTCCCGACGTCGGCAGCCCGGCAGCCCCGATCGTTTCGTTGCCCCCCACGTGGTCCACGTGCGAGTGGGTGTTGATGATGTAGCGCACCGGCCGCGGCGTCAGCGTCTTGATCGCCGCGAGCAGGGCCTCGGCGCGCGCGGCGGTGCCCGTGTCGACCACGATCGGTCCGAGGTCGCCGACCTGCACGGCGACGTTCGCCCCGGCGCCGACGACGACGTGCACGCTGCCTTGCACCTTCATCGTGTACAGACCGGCGTCGCGCGGGACGGATGCCGGCGCGGCCGGCGCCTGCCCGTTGCCGGCCACGCGTGCGGACACCGCGCCCGACAGCACGGCAGCGGCGACGGCGACCGGCGTCAGCGTTCGACACGCCCGGCGAGCGAACGTCACGGCCGTGGCGTCCTCGGCGCCGGAGCGGACATCTTCTTCACGTACTCGGGATAGGCGGTGTCGGCGCCGCCGCGGGTCGGTTCGACCGGCAGCCCGTGCTTGGCGGCGAACTCGCTCAGATAGGGGTTCTTCCCCGGGAGGAAGTGCGGCACGTAGGCGGGGTCACGCCCCGGCACCTCGTCGTCCGCCTGGCAGAAGAGCCATGCCTGGTACTGAGTGCTGGTGGCATTGGTGTTCAGCAGGAGGTTCGTGGTCTTGACGAGCGGCTCGTCGAGAAAGACCGGATCCTCGGTGATGCTCATCTGCGTCAGCACGTTGCCGTGCCGGAAGAAGTATTCGGTCATGGTGGCCCTGGCGCTCATCGGCACGCCGTTGCGACGGTGCCAGCCTTGCTTGAGGTGCGTGGTGTAGACCTTCAGCACGCCGCCCTGCCACTCGCCGGTGGAGAATCCCATCCAGGTGTGCGGCGCCTCCTCGGGCGGGTGGGGACGGCCGTCGAGCCAGATCGTCCGCTCCTGCGCGTAGGTGCTGAGGAAGTGTTTGATGGCCAGGACCGCTTGCGTGCCCGGATCGATGACCTCGGTGATGCGCACCTGGATCGGGCCGCGATAAATGTAGGGCGACACGTGCGCCCGGCACTGATGCTCGGGGAGGGTGAGCCGCGAGGCGTCCCAGGTGTCGGCGTATTGCCGTCCAGCGGCGTTCAGCGGGATGCCGAGATAGTCGCCGAGCTCGGGGCCTGGTCCGCGTTCGGGCTGATCCTCGTGGAACAGGCCGCCCCAGTCGCCGTTGAGCGTGCTTTGCGCCGCAGCCGGGCCGGCCAGCGCCAGTGTCCCCGCGACACCAATAACCACAAGATAACGACGCATAGCCCCCCGTGGCGGAATGTCATCCCCCGGGGCTGCTCCCCGAGGCCGTGACAAGTCTACGCCGGCCGTGGGCTGCCGGCTTACCGGGCCCAGGTGTTGGCCGTAGACTATCGAACACATGCTTCCGGGGGCTTCACGCATGCGCATCGTTCCCGTGGCCGCCGCCCTCGTGGTGTCGGCCCTCCTCGCTCCCGCTCCGGCGCGCGCACAGAAGCCCGCCGCCATCTTCCCGTTCCCCTGCGAGACCGTCACGCTCGAGAACGGCTTGACCGCCTACCTGATCAAGGCCGGTGCGCCGGGCCAGATCGCCTACCTGTCGATCGTGCGCACCGGGAGCCGTGACGAGGTCGAGGCGGGGAAGAGCGGATTCGCGCACTTCTTCGAGCACATGATGTTCCGCGGCACGAAAAAGTACCCGGACTACGACGCCGAGACGACGAAGATGGGCGCGTTTCGCAACGGCACCACGAACGACGACCGAACGCTCTATTACATGGTGGCGAACACGGGTTATCTCGAGAAGATCATCGACATCGAGTCGGACCGTTTCCAGAACCTCCAGTACTCGGAAGCCGACTTCAAGACCGAGGCGGGCGCCATTCTCGGCGAGCACCAGCAGGGCGCGCGCGAGCCGCAGCGGGTGCTCGACGAAAAGGTCCGCGAGACGGCGTTCCTGCGCCATCCATATGGCCACACGACCATCGGCTACGAAGCCGACGTCCGGGCGATGCCGCAAGGCTACGCCTACAGTCAGGCCTTCTATCGCCGGTTCTACCGGCCCGAGAACGTGGTCGTCGTCATCGCCGGCGATTTCGACAGCGCCGCGACCACGACGCTCCTGCGCAAGTACTACGGCGGCTGGGCGCGAGGGTACCAGCCACCGGCGGTTCCGGCCGAGCCACCTCAAGCCGGCCCGCGGCGCAAGACCGTGGCCTATCCGGGCCGGACGCTACCGGTGCTGTCGATCCACCACCGCGCGCCGGGATGGAACCCCGCCGACCGGATGGGCGTGGCGCTCGAAGTGCTCGGGCAGGTCGCCTTTGGTGACAACTCGCCGCTTTATCGCCGGCTCGTCCTGCAGGAACGTCGTGTGCAGGCGCTGAACCAGTCGTTTGAGCTCGCTCGCGACCCGTCTCTCGTCAGCATCCAGGCCACGGTGAGCCGGCCCGATGACGTGGAGGCCGTCGAGGACGCCATCCTGGCCGAGATCCGCACCTATCAGGACGCGCCGATCGACGCGGCTCGCCTGGCCGCGACCAAGCAGAACCTGAAATACAGCTTTCTCATGCAGCTGGAAACGGCGCAGAGCGTGGCGTTCGCGGTCGTGCAGCCGCTCGTCGATACGGGGCGGCTCGACGCGATCGAGGACTACTTCCGCACGCTCGACGCGGTGACTCCCGACGATGTCCGCGAAGCCGCGCGGCGGTTCCTCGTCGAATCGGGCCGGACGACGGTGACGATGGTGCAGGAAAGCTGACATGCATCTGAGTACGCGCGTCGCCGCGATCGGGTTGGCGCTCGTCTCGGCGGCGGCTCCGGCCGCACCCCGCCTGGCGGCACAAGGCCCGGCGCCGATCCTGGTGCGGGAGCCGGCGTCGCCGTTCGTGGCGTTCAACGTCTGGATTCACAGCGGCTCCGCGTCCGACCCGAGCGGCAAGGAGGGGCTCGCGTCGCTGACCGCGGGCCTGCTGGCGACGGGCGCGACGACGCAGGACAGCTACGAGCGCATCATCGAGAAGCAGTACCCGCTCGCGACCGGCTATGGCGTGTCGGTGGACAAGGAGATGACCAATCTCACCGGCCGCGTGCACCGCGACAACCTCGAGGCGTTCTATGTGCTGTTCAAGAACGCGTTGTTGTCGCCAGCGTTCGCCGAGGCCGATTTCACACGGCTCAGGGCGCAGCGTCTCAACGTGCTCGAACGCGGCCGCCGCTATGCGCGCGACGAGGAACTGAGCAAGCAGTTGCTCTTCTGGCGCGCCTATGCCGGCACCCCGTACCAGCACCCGGAAGAGGGCTACGTGGATTCGGTGCGGTCGATCACGCTCGACGACGTCCGTGGCTTCTATCGCACGCACTACCGCCGCAGCGACGTGACCGCGGCCCTCGGCGGTGGCTACCCGAACGGCTTTGCCGAACGCGTGCGCCAGGATCTCGCGGCGTTGCCTGAGGGCAGCGCGCCTGCTGTCGCGGCACCGGTGCCGGCGCCAGTGTCAGGCGTCAAAGTGCTGCTCGTGGACAAGGAGACCGACGCGTCGGCCATCTCGTTCGGCTTTCCGATTGCGGTCACGCGCGGCGACCCCGACTTCGTCCCGCTCATGGTCGCCAACTCCTACTTCGGCGAACATCGCAACCCTGTCGGCCGGCTCTATCAGACGATCCGCGAGGCACGCGGCATGAACTACGGCAACTACTCGTACATCGAGGCATTCCCGGCCGGCTATGCCACGCAGCAGCCGCGCGTGAACGTCGCGCGGCGCAGCCAGTTGTTCGAGATCTGGATCCGCCCCGTGTCGCAGACCTCAGCCGGCAATCTGCACGACCGCACGCTGTTCGCCATCCGCGCCGCACGGTGGGAATTGAAGGCGCTCGTCGATCGGGGGCTCAGCCCCGCGGCCACCGAGGCCTCGAAGCAGTTTCTGCGCGACTACGTCGGCACCTGGGCGGCAACCCTCGGGCGGCGGCTCGGCTATGCGGTGGACGACGCGTTCTACGGTATGCCCGCGCCGGGATTCCTGGCATCGCTACGCGCCGACATCGATCGCGTGACCCCGCAGCAGGTGAACGCGGCGATCCGCAAGCACCTCCGGGCCGACAACCTGCATCTCGTCGTCATCACCGCCGATGCGGCGCGCTTCAAGGAACGGCTGATTCGCGGCGACGCGTCGCCGATCAGCTACAGCGGAGATCGCGACCCGCACGTGCTGGACCAGGACAAGGTCATCCAGGCGTTTCCGCTCGGCGTGAAAGAGGCCGACGTGACCATCCTGCCGATCGATCGCGTCTTTCAGTAGCGGGGCGTCCTATTTGGCGACGATGCTCAGGCTCTTGGTTCCCAGTTCCTGACCGTTGCGCGCCACGGTCACCTGCACGCTCCAGGTGCCGGCCATCGACAGCTGACCCGTGCCGCGATAGCGGCCGCCCCCCGCGGGCGTCAGCGTGGCGGAGGTCCGCATCGCGGGCATGTTCATGGCCGGCATGGCCGGCATCGAAAACACCGCATCGACCTTGGCGTCGCTGATCGGCGAGCCGTCCTTCGACACCGTGACTTCGAACGCATTGTTCCCGGCGGTGGGAGGATCCGCCTCGCTGCGAAACCCGATCTCCATTCCGGCTCCCGTCGTCGTGCCTGGAATGCCGGCCTGCTTTGACGGCTCCTTCGAGCAGGCCGCCGTGGAACAGACGAGCAGGACCGCGGCGGCGGCCCCAAGACGGTGCAGGCGCGTCATGGCAATTCCTCGCTCACGACTCGCCCCGGCACCGCCACACGAAATCGATGTGGCCAGCGCGTCCGGATGTCCTCGCCGATCGCAAACAGGCAGGGGATGAGGAACAGCACATAGATGGTCGAGGTGATCATGCCGCCGAACGTCGGCGTGGCGATGGGCTTCGTGATGTCCATCCCGGAACCGGTGGCGAACATGATCGGCAGCAGACCGAGCACCGTTGTGGCCACCGTCATGAGCTTGGGCCGGAGCCGGGCGACGGAGCCTTCGACCACCGCCTCCATATACGTTTGCGGGCCAGATCGCTGGGCCAGCGCCTCCCGGATGAATTCGATCATGATGATGCCGGTCTGGATCGCCACCGCGAAGAGAGACACGTAGCCGATGATGACGGCCGTCGTCATCGTGTAACCCTGGTACCACTGGAGCAGAACACCGCCGACCAGCGCGAACGGCGCTGACAGCATGATGAGTGAGCTGTCGGCGATCGATCGGAACGCCATGACCAGCAGCCCGAACATGATGATCAGGGTAATTGGCACGACGATGCGCAGGGTCGAGCGTGCGTCCTCGGCGTACTGATACAGGCCGGTCCACTCCACCGAGTACCCTGCCGGCAGCGCCAGCTCCTTCTGGAGGTGGGCTCGGGCACGGTCGACGTACTCCGGAGCGGTGATGTTGTCGAGGTAGACGTAGACGTAGCCGGCCAGGTCGCCGTTGTCGTTGCGAATCATCTCCGGCGCTTCCCGCACGGCGACGTCGGCCACGTCCGCCAACGGCACGGCACGGCCATCGGCCGTGATCACCGGCGTGTTGCGGACCTTGGCCAGCGTGTCGACGTACTCAGGCGAGTATTGAATCGCCAGCGGCACGACCGTCTTGTCGGGCTGCCGAATGCTCACGACGTTGTCGCCCCCAATCGCGTAGCGCACGGTCGGCATGGCCTCGTCGACGCTGACACCGTGGGCGGCCATGCGTTCGAGATCGAGTCGCGCATCGACGAAATAGCCGCGGGAAATCCGTTCGGCGATGACCGCCTGCGTGCCAGGGAAGCGCTTGAGCAGGCCTTCGACCTGACGCGCCAGGTCTTCCACGGTCGCCAGATCGGGCCCCTTTACTTTGATGCCGACCGGGGTCTGAATTCCGGTGTCCTGCATCATGACGCGCGTGGTGATGGGCTGCGTCCAGCTGTTCACGTAGCCGACGACCTGCATCGCGTTGTTCATCTCGGCGACCAGCCGGTCCTTGGTCATCCCGGGCCGCCACTGCGACGGCGGCTTGAGTGTGACCGTGGTCTCGATCATCTCGACCGGCGCCGGGTCGGTGGCGGTATCGGCGCGTCCGAGTTTGCCGAACACCCGCGCCACTTCCGGGAAGGCCTTCAGCTTCTTGTCCATCTGCTGCAGGATCCAGCCCGCCTCCTTGGAGGGCAGCCCGGGGAGCGTCGTCGGCATGTACAGAATGGAGCCCTCCTCCATTTCCGGCATGTAGTCCTTCTGGAAGCCGGCCATGACCACGGTGCCGCCGACGAGCAGCGCCGCGCTCAGGCCGACGAAGGCATACCGGAAACGAATCGTGCCCACCAGCGCCCGGCGATAGGCGCGGACGAAGCGGCTCTCTGAGGGGCCGTCGGCCGGCGGGACGTGCCGCTTGAACACCCAGACGATGATCACCGGAAGCAGGAACAACGTGAGCAGCGTCGAGAACGCCATCGCGAACGTCTTGCTGAACGCCAGGGGGTTGAACAGGCGCCCCTCGCGGGTGCCGAGAAAGAAAATCGGCAGGAACGACGTAACGATGATGAGCATCGAGAAGAGCAGCGGCCGCGTCATTGTCGCCGTCGCGCGGATGATCGTCTCCATGCGCTCCGCCGGCGTCACCGTGCCGCGCCGGCTCAGCTCGGCGGTGCAGTTCTCGACGATGACGATGGTGGCGTCCGCCATTTCACCGATCGCGATCGCAAGGCCGGCGAGGGCGAAGAGGTTGATCGTCTGGTCGAAGGCGGACAGCGGCAGCGCCGTGAAGAGGGTGCCGAACAGCAGCACGCAGACAGGCGCCACGGCGGCCCGGAGATTCTTGAGCGCCAGCGCGATGACCACGATCACCACGAGCAGTTCGTAGCCGATGGCCTGGAAGAAGTTCGTGAGGGTGTCCCAGATGAGCCCCGAGCGATCGTAGGTGGTGACGATCTGGACCCCTGGAGGCAGGGTCGGCGCCACCTCCGCCAACTTGGCCTGCAGCGCCCGGGTCACCGCCAGAACGTTGCGGCCCTGCTCCATGATGGCGATGCCGCCGACCACCTCGCCCTCGCCGTCGAGGTCGGCGATGCCACGCCGCAGGTCGTAGCCGACCTGCAGGTAGCCGACATCACGCAGGTGAACGGCGGCGCCAGAGGCGTCGCGGCCGACGACGAGGTACTCCAGCTTGTCGAGATCCTCGGTGTTGACCGACCCGCGCAGCTGATACTCGCGGTTCGTCACCTCGATCGTCCGTCCGCCCGTCTCCTGGAACGCGCCTTGGAACGCGGCGATGACCTGTCGCAGCGCGATGCCGCGTTCGCTCAGCAGCGGTGGCAGGAGGCGCACCTGATACTGCTTTTCCAGGCCGCCGACCGACGCGACCTCCGCGACGCCTGCCGCCGACTGCAGTGCCGGTTTGACGGCGGCTTCGTTCAGCAGCCGCAGTTCCCGCAGGTCGTGCAGGCGCTCCTTGTCGACCAGGGCGTACTGGAAGACCCAGCCGACACTGCTGGCGTTGGGGCCGATGACGATATTGGCATCGGCGGGGAGCTGGGTCCGGATCGCGTTGAGACGATCGGCGACGTATTGACGCACCGTCGCGCGGCGGCCGGCGTCGCGCAGGATGACGTAGACGAACGAGTAGCCCATGTGCGACGTGCCGCGCACGGACTGGATGTCGGGCGAACCGGCCAGGGCGCGGATGATCGGCTCGGTGACCTCGGTTTCGATCGCGAGCGGACTGCGTGGCCACTTGGAGTAGACGATGACCTGCGGGTCGGCGATGTCGGGAATCGCGTCGAGCGGAGCCTCGCGGAGCGCGTAGACGCTGACGAGCACGAGGGCCGCGGTGGCTGCCCAGACCAGCCAGCGAAACCGGATGACGCTCCTGATGATGGTGGTGATCATGCCGTCCGTCTAGAAGCCCTTGAGCTTGTGATCGGCGTCGATGAAGAAACTGCCGAACGTCACCACCTGCTCGCCGCCCTTCAAGCCGCCGCGCACCTCGGTGTAGAGCTCTCCCTGGAGGCCAGGCTCGATGTCCCGCGGCTCGTACCGCCCTTTCTCGACCTGCACGTAGACTAGGCGCTTGCCGTCGGATTCGATGATCGCCTCGTTTGGTACCGACAGCGCTTCGATCGGTTCCGTCACGATCTCCAGGACATACCGGGCGCTGTCCGCGTGAGGGGGGCCGGCCAGCGTGACCGTGATCACCGTCGTCGAATTGCGGTTCACGACGCTGCTGACGCGCGCCTGGAACATCGACGACCGCGACTCCGGCGGGAAGGCCCGCACGCGCTGCCCGACCCGCACCTGGGCGGCGTCCGTCCCGGTCAACCTCGCGGTGATGCTCCGCTGGGCCGCGTCGATGGCGCCCGCCGTGCGTACCCACACCTGAATCGGACGGATCGCCGCGTCGTTCAGCGTCAGCGTCAGCTCGTTCGCCTGCTGTTCGGTGATCGGGGTGCGCTTCTCGGGGCTGAGGCGAATGCGATCCCTGATGCTCTGGCTCGAGCCCGCGGCGCTGATCAGGGTCAGCAGGAAGGTGATCGCCGCGATCGCGGCGTGACGTGAGACCTGCATGTAGATGTGTCGAGTCCGGCTGCCGGCCTGGCCCGGCCGGCAGCCGTCGGTCCGCGCTAGTGGCAGTAGTTGTCCTTACTATCCATGATGTGCGTGCCCCAGGGATAGAGGCCGACGTTTTTCACCCGGGTCAGCGAGTTGTCCTTCGAATCGATGATGACGACCTCGTGGTTGGTCGATTCGGCAAGATAGATCTTCCGGTCCTGGGTGTCGGTGGTGGCGGTTTCCAGCTGGATGTTGGTGCCGATCTTGATCCGGCCCGCCGGCTTCAGGCTCGACATGTCGTAGACATACACGAAGCCGCTGGTCGAGCTGATCACGTACGCCTTGCCGCCGGCGAAGTTGATGCCGGTCATGGCGGGGCCGGCCTCGAGTGTCGCGGCCACGCTGTTCGACTTCGTGTCGATGATCGAAATCGTTTCGTCGCCGTTGTTGGCGGTGATGCCGTACTTGCCGTCGTGGCTCATGTAGATGCGCCACGGGTCCTTGCCCACGCGAATCGTCTTGATGACCTTGTCCTCGCGCGTGTCGATGACGCCGACCACGGCCAGGTCGCTGTCGGCGGCGTAGAGGTAGCGCCCGTCGATCGACGGGGCCGCAATGTTGATCCCTTTGATCTCGCCGAGGTACTTGGCAGGATCGAGCTTCGCGACCGAGGGAATACTGCCGACCTGAATCTTCTTCAGGAGCTCATGACGCCGTACGTCGACGACCCCGACCCAGTGGGCGCCGTAGTTCCCTATGTAGGCCTTCGACCCGTCCGGCAGAAACGTCACGTTGAGCGGTTCGACGAAGCCGGGAATCGTCTTGATCTTGCTCAATGACTGCATGTCGATCACGGAGATCGAATCGCCGTCGGGGTTGCCCTGGTAATACCACCGGCTGTCGGGCGAGAACGCCAGGTGCTCGGGTGCGATATCTGTGGGGATGACCTTGACCAGCTGCAGCGTGCGGGTATCGATGATGTAGGCCTTGTTCGCCCGCGTGCCACCGGTGACGACGTAGCGCCCGTCGGGCGACATCATCACCATGTGAGGATTCACGTTGTTGCCGAGGAAGACGTTCGCGATCATCTTGTTCGTCTTGATGTCCATGAACCCGATGTCGTTCGAGTCACGGTTGACGATCATGACGACCGAAGTGGGGTCGGTGATCTTGACGCCCTGCGCTTCGATGCCGGTGGCCGCTGCACCCGCCGCGACGGCAGCAATGAAGAGGCCGGAAATGATTCGTCGTGCCACGTTGAACATGACCATTACTCCTGATAGGACCAGACGCTAGAACGACGCCTGCAGCCGGACACCCGGCAGCAGATAGCCGAACTTCTCGCCCTCCGCCGGCCGGTCGAGGACGTGCGAGAGGTGGAACGACAGCCTCAACCGTTCGGTCAGGAGCAGGTTGTAGTAGCCCTCCACCAGCTTCTCACGGTCGCCGGTTTCCAGGTCCATCTGGGCGTAGCCGATTCCCCAGGTGTCCTGCGGATTGAAAATCAAGCCGTGCTGAAAGCCCACGCCCGTACTCCAGTAGTGATCCCGGCCGTCGTCCTCGAGATCCTGGGTGCCGTAGCGGGCGAACACGCCGACGGCGTTCGTCAACTTCTGGTCGATGCTGATCCCCGTGCCCTTCCGTGTGTCCAGCGACGAATTGTCGGTCCGGAACCAGAACCGGTACGACCCTTCGGGCAACGAGAACGGCGTGAAGGTGTAGCCGACTTCGCTGAGCGTGAAGAGCGACTCCGACAGGTTGGTCGCGTCGTTGTTGCTCTGCTGCAGACCGAACTTGAGGCGGAAGCCGTTCTTCGGGTCGAACTCGGCGGCAAAGCCGGTGCCGTTGCTGCCCAGACCCAGCATCTGGTTGTTCACGAGCGCGTCGCTCAGGAACTGTGTGCTCTCGTCATTGGAGAGCGCGTTGGCGTCGAAGTAGTTGGTCAGGTCGAGCCGGCCGGTCGTCAGCGCGAGTCGCTGGCTGAACAGCTCGGTCCGCAACCAGACCTCACGGAGATTGAGCTCGTTCTGCCGCTCGAGCCGCGCGGTGTAGCCGTTCAGGAGCGTCAGGCTCGGAATCTCGGCGTCCGGCGGCGACCCGCTGAGCGCGACGATGTCTGCGAAGAAGATCGTGTTCTGGGCGATGCCGGCGGTGAAGAAGAGGTCGGCGGAGGCCAGGGCGTAGGCACGGTTGTCGATGTAGGGATCGCCTCCCTGCGTGCGCTTGGCGAACTGGGTGGTGATTGCCGCATCGACGCCGATCTTGACGTTGTGTTCTTCGGCGTCGGCGAGCGCCTCTTCGAGCTTCTCGCTGATGGTCTGCCGGCGGTAGACACGCTCGCGTCGATAGGTGACGGCCGGCTTCGACCCGGGGACCTGCTCCTCGTGTTCGTTGCCGTTCTCGTCGACGAACACTTCGACGCGCCGCACGCGCGTCTCCGGTTCGGAGAGGACCGTGTTGGACTCCAGATCCGTCACGCGCTGTTTGAGCTCCGTCACCTGCTGCAGCAGTTCCTGGCGCTCTGCATCGGCTGCTTGTGCGGCAGACGCAGCATCGAGCGTGATGTCGAGTTGGACGTTCTGATCCGCGGTGACGTCGACCCCCTGGCGTCGGAACGCGGTGGCACCCGCCGCGACGACCGTGACGTTGTAGCTGCCGACTGGGAGCGCCGGGAACGCGTACGTCCCCTGGGCGTCCGTCAAGGCCTCGAAGCGTGCGCCCGTCTTGACATCGACGGCGGCCACCGCGCTGTTGGCGATCGTCGCGTTGTTCGCGTCTCGAACCGTTCCCCGAATGCCGCCCCGGTGATCCGCCATGTTCATCGCCGCCTGGCCAGCGGGCGCCTGGCCGGCGGGTGCCTGGGCGAATGTCTGCCCGGCCGCTCCGAGGAGCAGCGACAGGGCGGCCGAGGCGACGGCCGGGTGGTACCTACGAAACGTCATGCATCGTCCTCCAGTGGCGCTCCACGGGCGAGCGCTGATCCTGGCAATGCTAGGTGGAGGGAGGGAGTGTTGTACCTGAAGACTTCCTGAACGTTTCTTCAGGTAGGTCGATGGTGCCGGATTCAGGCGCGGAGCAGGGCGACCATGGCGTCGGGCGGGACGCCCTCGATCACCGTGCCAGCCGGAAGAAGCAGGGGGCGGCGCAGGAGGAACGCGTGGGGGAATCGGCTGTCGTACGCGTGCAGCCAGAGCAGGGGCTCCAGCTTGCCGTTGGGTAATCGTGCGACGACCCGGACGGACTCGCCCTCGAGCACCCGCTCCGGGATCAGTCCGTCGAGCGTGAACGCGTGCTCCACCACCCAACGGCCGCTGATGCGAGCGGCAATCTCGGACGTGACGGTGGGCGGGGCTTTGAAGGCCGATGACTGGGGCAGCATGCCAGGGTTGTTGCCACGACGAATCCCGCCATCGACCCACTTCGTGACGAGCTCGATCTGCTCCTGCGACAGGCTCTGATCGTTACGGAACTGGCCGAACCCTTTCACGGCGCCCCACGGTGGCATGCGCCGGGCCAGCACCGCATCCTTGATCTCGTTCGCTCTCGGCTGCACCTCGGCATACGTCATCAGCGAGAACGCGGTCCCATCGGGCCGGTGACAGCCCCCGCACTTGTCGATGACGATGCGCGAGATCTCGCGATTCCAGGTGATGGCGTCGCCGGTCCCGTGTGTCTCGACCACCGCGACACACGCGAAGGCACAGGCGCCTGCGGTCAGCCACCAGCGAGTCACGGCTCAAGGGTAGCAGGTCGGGCTCTTTACACGCGCGATGATTGGCTCTACAAAGGGGGATGCGCGGCCGCTCGCTGATCCTGACGGCGGTTCTTCTCTACAGTGCCGCGGCGGCCACGGATCAGGGCTTCGTCACCGGCCCGCTGGTCCCGCAGCACGTTCTCGACGCGAGCGCCCCATCGGCGATCTCGACAGACGTCGTGTACAGCTGTCCGATGGATCCCGATGTCCGGTCGCACCGCGCCGGCAGCTGTCGCCGATGCGGGATGGCGCTCGTCGCAGGCGTCCCCGAGCCGGTGGAGTTCCACACCGATGTCTCGACGCTTCCCGCAGCGCCCGAGCCCGGGCGGCGCGCCGTGCTGCAGTTCGCCGTGCACGACCCGTGGAAGGACCGGCCAGTGGAAGGCTTCAATCTCGTGCACGAAAAGCTTTTCCACGCGTTCGTGGTGAGTCAGGACCTGGAGTTCTTCGAGCACGGCCACCCCAGGCTGGTGGGTGAGGGGGTGCTTCAATACCCGATCACGTTTCCGAAGGCCGGCATGTACCGGGTGTTGGCGGATTTCTACCCCATCGGCGGCATGCCGCAACTGGCGAGCGAAACCGTCATGGTGGCCGGTGAGCCCCCACCACCCGCGGCACTCGGTCGAGACTATTCGGAGAAGGCGGCGACCAATCTGCGCGTGTCGTTCGACACCGTGCCGCAACATCCGGTTGCGACCACGCGCACGCAGTTGCGGCTGAACGTCCGCGGCGCACACCCGCTCGAGAAATATCTCGGCGTCTGGGGCCACCTGCTCGTGGCGAGCAGCGACCTCATCGACATGATGCACGAGCATCCATTCCTGGCGGACGGTGGGCCGAACGTGGAGTTCGAGCTGGTGTTTCCGCGTCCCGGTACCTATCGCGTCTGGGTGCAGTTCCAGAGTGGCGGGGTGGTGAACACCGCCCACTTCGATGTTCCTGTGGATGCGTTGCAGCCCTAATTGGTACGTAGGGGCCGCCTTCAGGCGGCCCAAGCGAGGGCCGGCTGAAGCCGGCCCCTACGGCTGGGGCGTCGGGGACGTCGGGTTGGTCGGCGACGCCAGGTTCTTCGCGAAGAACGGCAGCACGTTGCGCTCGATCCGCTCGCGCACCTTGTTGGTGTGGTCGCCGTCGTATTCCTCGAAACTGTGCGGCACGTGCAGGCGGGTCAGCGCCTCGTGCAACTGCTGGTTCGACCCCAGCAGCCCGTCCTTCGTGCCGATGTCGATCGCGATAGCGTAGTAGCGGTTCAGGGCGGCGACGTGCTGCCCGACCATCTCGAGCGGCGCATTGGCCACCCACTTGGCGACGATCTCGGGCCGCACCTTGCCGTCTTTCACCGGGAGATCGAGGAAGAGCGGCGGGTTCGACGGGTTCGGTGACCACGCGGCCGCCGACGCCAGGTTGACCGAGGGGCCGAAACCGGGCGCCTGCGCCGCCGCGTCCGCCTGCTCGCGGGTCGTGATCGCCTCGGCCGCAGCCATCGCCTCCGGCCGCGGGTTGCGGTTCGCGGTGAGGCAGCACGAGCTCATGAGATAGAGCGCCGCGAACACGTCGGGCCGCTTCATCCCGATCCGCAGGGCGCCGTAGCCCCCCATCGAATGACCGCCGAGGCCGCGACTCATGCGGGTCGGGAGCGTGCGGTAGTGGCTGTCCATGTAGGCCACGAGGTCCTCGGCGACGAAGCGCTCCCAGTCGCCCGTGGTCGGCGAGCTCGAATACATGCTGCCCTTGTGCAGCGTGTACGCGCTGGGCGTCACGACGATGAACTCGCTGAAGCCCTGCTGCACTGCAAGCCGGTCGTGGCTCTCGGCCAGGCTCGCGAGACGCGCGGTGAAGGTGTCCTGGCGCCCGCCGTAGCCGTGCAGCAGGTACAGCACCGGGTAGCGGCGCGCCGGTGATCCCGCGTAGGTTGGAGGCAGATAGACGGTCGCCTCGCGATCGGGGGAGTCGCCCTCGAGGTTGCCCTCGAGCGCCTTGCCGTGGACGACGATCTGCTCCACGCTGCCCGTCGTTGCGGCCGGAGGCCCCGCGGCGCCCGGCGGACGGCCGCCACGTCCCTGCGCCTCGAGCATCGAGGCGGCCGCCACGAGCACGGTTGCGCACACCACGATCGTTCGTCGTCTCACGCGTGTGTCCTCCGTAGAGCGGCGATCTTAGCGTGAAGAGGCCACTAGCGTTTCGCAACGCCCGACCGGCGGTATAGTGTCGGCGCCATGAAGAACGCCGCCACCGCACTGGTCGTCCTGCTCCTGGCCGTGCCCGTCGTCGCGCAGCGGCCGTCCGACCCGGCGCTGCTCGTGCCGCAAGCGGCGCCGGCGCTGGACTACGTCGCCGTACCGTCGGCCGTGACACTGCCCGACGGCGTGACCATGGGGCCGACGGCGGCGGTCGCCTTCGACGCCGGCGGCCATCTGTGGGTGCTGACGCGCGGTCCGGTCGCCTTCTTCGAGTTCGATCAGAAGGGCGCCTATCTGCGTTCCTTCGGCGACGGTTTGTTCACGCGCGCGCACGGCCTGCGGATCGATCGCGAGGGCAATCTCTGGGCCGGCGACGTCGGGGCGCACATCGTGCGCAAGTTCAGCCGCGACGGTCAGGTGCTGCTGACGATCGGCAGTAAAGGCGAGGCGGGCGAGTGGAACGACGCGGCGGGCTCGCACAAGTTGAACCAGCCCAACGACGTCGCCATCGCGGACAACGGCGACATCTTCATCGTGCAGGGGCATACCCCCGGACCGCGCGGCGACGCGCGGGTGCTGAAGTTCGACAAGACCGGCCGCTTCCTGACCTCGTGGGGCGGCAAGGGCACCGCGCCCGGCCAGTTCGAAGTGGCGCACGGCGTGGCCATCGACGCCAAGGGTCTGCTCTGGGTGGCCGATCGCGAGAACCAGCGCATCCAGGTGTTCGACCAGCGTGGCACGTTCGTGCGCGAGTTGAAGTACGCGGGGCTGCCCTGCAACATGGACATCGGCCGCGAGTACATCTACATGGTGAACGGCTTCGCCGGACAGGTGCTGCGAATGGATCTGGCTGGCAAGGTGCTCGCGGTGACCGGCCGGCCCGGCACAGGTCTCGGGGAGTTCGGGGAAGCGCACTTCATCGCCGTCAGCCCCGCCCAGGAACTCTTCGTCGCCGACTCCGTCAACGGCGCACTTGTGAAGTTCGTGAAGCGCTAGTCCCCTGGAACCGTGATGACTCACCTAATTCCCGGGCGGGGCATCCCGCCTGGCTGCGTTGCTCATCGCTTACTTATGCCCAATAAGCTCGCTCTTCGCGCCTTGCCATCCGGGCGCCGCGCTCCGGGACTTAGGCAAGTCATCACGGTTCCAGGGGACTAGCCTTTGGCGGCGCATCGCCGCCGGCCGAGCCGCTGGTCAGGCGCGTGTGACACACGCACGCGCGTCATCCCACCGCCACATCGCCCCGCCCGGCTGCAGATGCACACCGCCGATCCAGCGATCGAGGCCACACGCCACCCGGTCCAGGCGGTGGTCGAGCACGGCGCGCCCCGCGTCGGTGAGCATGACGATGGCGGCGAGCGGCCGGTCGGGGGATCCGTCACGCACGAACGACAGGAGGCGCGGCGAGGTCGACGCGAGAGTGCCGGCGAGCTCCGCCAGCGACGAGTCGCTGATGTAGTAGGCGCGCTCGCCTTCGTGCATGTAGGGGAACACGGCGCCGAGCTCGACCGGCTCGAGCGCGCTGAGCTGCAGCAGCCGTCGTTCGGTGCGCGACAACCCGTCGATGGTCGCCGGGTACTCCTCGAGCAGCCGCCGCAACGCCGGCGCGAGGAACGGAAGGGCGGGAGCGCCGGCCTGTTGCAGCGCGTCGAGCGGCAGCGGTGACGGCGCACGAAACGCCTCCCACGCCCGCTCCGCCGACACGTAATGCGCGTCGCCAACCGGCTCCCGCACGGCAAACAGTCCGGGAAACGCCTCGGGCGGCAGCTCACCAAGGCCCTTGAACAGCGGGCGGCCTGGAAACGATCCGATGCACACCAGGCTCACCCGCGATCTGGGGGGAACGTGCGCCCGGATGTAGGTGAGGAGCTGCACGAGATTGAGCTGGTCGAACAGGTCGTGTTCGTACCACAGCACGAGCTCGTCGTACGCGGCGTGGTCGTCGATGACCTGACGCCAGCGCCACAGGTCGTTGATCGGATCAGCCGCGGCCGGGTTCTCCGGCGTCGAATGGAAGCTCGCCCGCACCTCCAGCAACGCCTCGTCGGCGATGTTGCCGGGCACCGGACCCTCGTGCAGCGAGTCGGCCCAGATCGAGAGCGCCCCGCCGATGCCGGCCTTTTCGATGAGCCGCGTCGTGCAGGAGCCGTTCGCCACGTGCAGCAGGCGCGACGGCGCGGGCATGTGACTACCTCGACATGCAGCGGTTGGCTTTGTTCGACGGGTCGGTCGGGTCGAGCGCGGCGCCGCGGACGCGCACTTCACGGTAGGCCTGGTGGCATGCCGCACAGGCATCGGCGAGATCGCCGGTCGCGTCCGACACGGCTTCCTGGCTCCTCGACTGCGATGCCTTGTAGGTCTTGCGCGCGATCTCGATCATCTGCTCCGTGAATTTGATCCAGTCGGGATCGTTGACGGGCGCGAGACGGCCGTTCTCGCAGCGGATGCCCGGCGCGAGCATCAGCGGGGACGCGTCGGCAATCGCAATGGCCGCGTTGTCGATCATCTGCCAGCCGCCGTAGATGCCCGCACCCCAGTCGGCAAACGAGAAGCCCTGCGCCTGCTGTTCAGGCGTGGGCTTGGGCGCTGGCGCGGCGGGGTCGTGCGTCTGCACGGTGAAGATCAGGTTCGAGTTGGGGAAGAAGACGCCGCGCATCAACTGCGCCATGTTGCCGAGCGGGGGATAGGCCTTCACCGATCCGGCCGCCTGCGCCGCCGCGGGGCGTGCGGGCCACGTGACGCCGGTCAGGGCCGCCTCGGTGGAGGCCAGCTCGGTACGGCTCGACGGGAAGCCGCCCGTCTTCAGGATGAGGGCGACGAGATCGGCCGACTGCGCCGCCGTGACCGTGCCGGGCGCGTCGGCGGGCATCGTATTGCGGATCTTGTTGGCCAGTTCCACCAGCGGTTGGCCCTGCCAGGTCGCGGCAAAGCCGTCGCCGACGAGCGGCGGCGCCTGCAGCCCCTTCAGACCGGGGCCGTGGCACGAAGCACACTGCGTGTCGTAGAGGGCCTGCCCGCGCGCGGCCTGCGCATCGGAGTAGACGCCGTCCCGTGCCGTCCGCGTTGCCTGAGCCCCCGCCTGGCCTGAGGTCGATGCCAGAAGCGCACCTGCGACCAGGACGCCGCCCCACTGCCGCGCTGTCATGAATCCTCCCGT
>Ga0210380_10000383_pt1 | contig 20506 bp, 26 predicted proteins | sample PLM4_5_coexredo_FD_155476 | JGI IMG/M metagenome (GOLD analysis project Ga0210380, IMG submission 155476) | Groundwater sediment microbial communities from an aquifer in East River, Colorado, USA - PLM4_5_coex redo | ecosystem: Environmental > Terrestrial > Soil > Riparian zone | place: USA... | reverse complement strand
GACCATGATGCGGTGATGCGATTCGGCGGTCGTGTGGAGCCGATCGAGCGCATCCGTCGCGAACGCCACGGCCGTATCAAATCCGAACGTCATCGTCGTGGCGGCGATGTCGTTGTCGATGGTCTTCGGGACGCCGACGATGGGAATGCCGCGCTTGTGAAAATCATGCGCGATGGTCAACGTGCCGTCGCCGCCGATGACGACCAGGGCATCGAGGCCCATCTTCGTGAAGTTGCTGATGCAGCGTTCGGAATAGTCCACCGGGCCATCCGCCGTATCGATCGGATACACGAACGGATTGCCTTTGTTAGTGGTCCCCAGAATCGTGCCGCCGATACGCAGGATGCCGGTGACGTCCTTCAGGGTCAGAATTCGCGATCGTTCGGGATAAATGAGGCCATCAAAACTGTCTTCGAGGCCGACGCACTCGATGTCGTGAAAGGCTGCGGACTTCACCACGGCGCGAATGACGGCGTTCAGGCCCGGCGCATCGCCGCCGCCGGTAAGAATTCCAATACGTTTAATAGGTGTCGGCATGTTGGCGGCCAGTCTAGCATCGGGGTTGGAACGAGATGTAAATCGCGGTAGACTTGGGGGTCCTGTAGTGGGCGCCTAGCTCAGCTGGGAGAGCGCCGCGTTCGCAACGCGGAGGTCGCGAGTTCGAGCCTCGCGGCGTCCACCAACTTTTCCTAAGTAATTCTGCAAATCACGACGCTCGCGTTTCGCGAGAGAGCCGTCGTGTGCTCGCTGTGTGCTCATTTTGATCGACTGGACCAAGCTCGCGCCGGTCTCGAGCGCGCTGACCTTTAGTTCTTGCGTGGGATGAACGTAGCGCTCAAGCATGCGCGTGGACGAGTGTCCGGAGATGGCCATGACGGTGTGATCCGAGTGGCCGGCCGCGATCATGCGGCTCAGGGCCGTGTGCCGCAACGTGTGGAACGTGACATCCCCGGTCACGATGTCAGCCCGGGCCAGCGCGCGCTCGAGATTCTTGGCCACGGCCGTATAGGGCTTCCCTGTTAAGGGACTGGCGAAGACCCATGGGTGAATGCGCGGGAGGGTCGACAACACTCTGAGAATGGCGGCCGTCAGCGGTAGGCGGCGCTGACGGCCATTCTTGGTCTCCAGGAACACGATTTCAGCATCGGAGACATGCTCCCACTGCAACTTCAGGAGTTCGCCTTTGCGGGCGCCCGTCAGCAAGGCCAGCGTAACGAGCGCACGGAACTTCCCCTGGCAGGCGGCGACGAGCCGCTGCTCCTCATCGGCGGACAAGACTCGGGTTCGGCGATTGTCGACTCGCAGACGTTTGACCCGCCGCGCCGGCGAGTCCAGCAGCTTGCCCCACTCGACCGCCTTCGACATCACGGACTTGAGCACATCAAGTTCTCGATTGACCGTACCCGGTTTGATGGGATTGGCCGAGCCGGCCTGCCCGTGCGCCCGCCATTTGCCCGCCAGGCGTTCTCGCTTCCACTGCTCGATCCGGTGGGTGGTGATTTCGTGCAGGATCAGGGCGCCGAACACTTGATTGAGGCGCGCCAGGATTTCGGTGCAACGCAGACCGCCATCACGCATGTGCAGCGCCGCATGATCGGTCAGGTAGGTTTGGGCAAACTCCCGGAACGTGATGTCGGGCTGGCGGCGGATGCCGTGGCGACCTTCGAGCACCCGCGACCGTTCGCGCGCTTCGATATTCCTCGCCTCTTGCTTGAGTGCCGTTTGCGTCGTGGCTCTGTAGCTGCGACCGTTGAGGCGAAAGCGATACCACCACGGATGCTCGCACCGCTCCTCTGCGCAGCCACAGCGTCTAAACAGGCTCACACAGAGACCCCGCGCAGGCGATCGACCAGGGCCACCACGTCAGCCCTGGCGATTCGCACGGCTTGTCGTTTGGTGCCGGCGCCGGGAAGGCGAACAGGGCGCAACACTCCGCTTGCAATCAACGCGTAAACCATCCGTGGCGAAATCGCGAGAATCGCCGCAGCGTCGCGGATTCGGTACAGCTCCGGTTGGATATCCGATCGCATCGACCGATCACTGCTGCCCATCTTCGCCTCCGCAATACTCCATCGTCTATTGGACGCCTGTCTAGCTGGAAACCTGACATCGAGAGAAACACGATGCTGCAGATTCTTGCCGCAGTGAGTCTGCCTACTTCCCGACGGTGTGGGGACTCCGCCTTGTTGAGAGCCGACGCGTAGCATGGAGGCGCCGGCGATAAAAGCCGTCTGGCCCGGCGCGGAGCTGGCGTCAAGGCCGAAGCCCGAAGGGGCCGAGCATCGCGAGGCGCCTTGACGCCGGCGAGCACCGGGACACAATTTCATGGCGCCGGCGCCGAACGCACTCACTTCTTTGCGGCCGGCCGTTTCATCAATTCATCGAACTGTCGCCGCTCATTCGGCGTCATCGTGATCAGCCGTTGCGCAACGGCGTCAAGCAGTTCGACTCTATCGCGCAGGCTCGCGAGCTCGCGCTCATGAGGCCGGTTCGCCCACACTTGGCCGGCACCGAACGCCCATGCCGCCGCCAGCGCGAAGACCAGCGCGACTGTCCAGCGTCTCCACACGCCCGGCCAGAATCGCCGCAGTTCCTGTTCACGCAGGAGCCTGACCTCCGCAATGGTTCGCCGTGCTTCTTCAAGCCAGCGGCTCTCATCTCGGAGCAGATCTCGCAGAGCCGGATTTTTGGCAATCGCGTTGGTCTGCGCATCAACCACCCGTAGACGTTCGCTAGTCTCCACGACGCGGGCGTGGATTTCGTTGACGATTTCGCGCTGGGCTCGAAATGCTTCAAGGGCGCTGGACATCTATCGCTCCCAGGATTGATCGTCGTGCTGGCCACTGCGAGATGAGGGCGATGCGTCCCCCGGGCGCTGCTGCCGGTCTTCGTCTGGGGCGCCTCGAAGAATCGCCTCCCGCTCCGCTTCCAGCCGCGCTATCTGCTGGTCGACGTCAACAATCGCTTTGGCGTCGTCTCTTACCGCGATCGCGTCGTCCAGCCGGTCGTGCTCGCCGCCGCGACCGATGACATACGGTGCCGCCGGCCCATAGTGCGTGCCAGGTTCCATCTCGAGGCCCTGTCGCTCGTAGCTCCGATGATCGACACGCTCTGCGATTCCGCTACGTGCGAGCGCCGCGTTCGTCATGTCAGCCCACTTGGCCCGCGCTTGCTCAACCCACCCCGGCCCGTGGAAGGTTCGGCTCTTCGGCGCGCCGCCACGCTCGGGATGCTGTGTGTTCGCCCGGTGGAACCATGCGTCGCGTGTGCGAGCGATGCCGTCGTTGCTGCGCTCGGAGAACATCAGATGGGCGTGGGGATTGTGGCTGAGGCCATCACGACCCAGGCCCGCGTGAACCGCGAGTGTGTACGGGAGCTGCTCGTCTCGGGTCAGGGCCTCGGCGAATTCGCGCGCAAGTGCCACTTGTGCATCGGCCGGTAGGTCGCGCGGTAATGCGAAGTCTGCACTCACGTAGAGTCTTCCGTTCGCGCGTTCATGCAGGTCCGCCGCCGCCCAGTATTCGGCCGGATCCTCCTCTGCCCAAGACGGCATGTGACCGGACTCGCTATAGACCGCCGGATCCCGATCCGGCCCGCTGTACTCGTCCTGGCGGGTCGCGTAGTCGAATGCAGCCCGGGCGGATGCACCACCAGCCCGCGAGCCGGAGCGAAATGACAAATGGAAGAGACCGCCACTGGGGCGGGCCGGTCCGCCGCCAGCAATCTCCGGTTTCTGATCGAGTGGATTCATCGGCTGCCTCACGCAGGCCACAGGCGCACGCCCGGCGTTTCGAAGAAACGCCAAAGTGCGCCTGTGGCCTTTATCACTTGGTATCTGGTGCCCGCCTCTCCGTCTCCGGCCACAGGCGGCGGCATCGGCGCTGAGTGACGACTTGGCTAGAACGACCAATCGCAACACGTGGCGATGGTCACGCCGGCTGGCGCGGTGTCAGATCAAACACCGCTCGATCGGGAGGACGAGTCAGATGTTCGTCGAGCCAAAGGAGGAGTTCCGCCCGTGTCAGGAGGGCCGGAACGCCCTCGTGGTCTAACGCAGCGAGCACCGCCCCGCCAAGGACGATTTTTCGGCGCGTATCCCGCTTACGCTCGGCCTGGTGGGCTCGGGCGGCCAGGCGATCGCGTTCCGCACGTAGTCTCGCCAAGCGGTCATCAATGGACTGAACCCGTAGTCGGACCCTGTCGGCTTGCAACATCGCTGCCTCCAAATCAGGGAACCGACCTGCGTAGGCCGACGCGAGACCTGCGTGGTGTGGTCCCTTAATAGGGATCAGACAGATTCTGGTGAAAACCTTACATCCTCTCGCTTGAGAGGCCTGGCCGTTCGCCCCAATGCGCTGCCACCTGTCCATTGGGCAGTGAGTTGCGCAAGCGGGCCTCGCATTGCCCAAAGCCAATGCCAGTCTGACGGAGTCGCGTACCGCCGAAGGCCCGCCTGGTTGGGCAAATGTCTTGCACCCTGTCGCCCGTAGCGGTGGCGTTGTGTTGTTGTGCTAGTGTCGACGGCACTCATCACACTCACGCGAACACCCGCGGCTTTGTTCAAGCATTTGGCCTGTCTACCGAAGTTGGTGGCGAGGAATGAATGGCAGTGAGCCTGGTGGTTGAAGATTATGCGGGACTGCGCTCGGTCGTATGCCAACACCTCGCTGGCCGAGGGCACACGCCGGTCCCAGCGTCTGCTGGCGCCGAGGCGCTCAAGCAGGCAACGCGACGATCGCCGAGTGTCGCGCCACTCGACCTCCGATTACCCGACACCGATGGGTTAGAACTATTCAACGCGCTTCGTCACGAGCGACCCAGCATCGTCGGCGTCATCATGGCCGCGTATGCGAGCGTTCCGAGCGCGGTTGAATGCCTGCATGCAGGCATCAGCGAGTACGTTGAGAAGCCATTCGACCTCGACGCCTTAACTCTTGTCATCGAACGTCTCGTCAAAGTTCCAGCGCGGGATCTCGAACAATCAGGAATTCGTGCGATGGTTGTGCCGTCGTACCGACGCCTCGCGCTTACTGTGGTGTGCGAGATCGAAGACCAGTCGTCCATCACTTCTTTCCCAGCCTGGGGCCGTGCTGCCGGGGCCGCCGAGAGCACGGTGCGGTCCTGGTGAAGCGCCGCAGGGGCGTCGCCGGAATCTGCGGGAGACTTTCGGCGTGGACTGGCCGCAGTCATCGCGGCCGGCTCCACCGGTGTTTCGCCTCGAGACGTGCTGGGATAACGATCTGGTCCGTCTAGGCTCGGTCGCCGCCACCCGCGAACAGGGCTTCTACCGCATGGAAGACAAGGAATACGTCGTCGCTGACGGCGACGTGCTGTTGTTCAAGTTCAACGTGTAAGGATCGCCGGCCGGACGCCCTGACCGGCGCACTAGTCATGATCCCTCTTCAGGACGACCCGCTAAGACCGCGAAAGTAGGACTTGAGTAGGAATCGCACAGTCGCCGATACCGTCTGATCTCGTTCAAGCGCCAATTGTCGTAGCCGCGCCAAATCCTCAGGCCTCAGACGCAAGTGCAACTGCTCCGTACGGCAGATCGACGGTCCAGACCTTGAGTCCTTGTTCGTCTCTAGCTGGTCACCCCAAGATCGGCTCGGCAATCCCCACACCCCTTGTATTGACGGAGGTCAGGGCTGCCTTGTACCACAGCCAATCGCGGCATTGCCATGCGTACCCGTACGCACATATCGACATGGACCCGCTGATCCATACCGATGGAGCTGAGCGAGTGCCGCGATAACGAAAAAAAATGGTACCGCCGGGTACCAAGCCGGTTCCGAAGGGTTCGGGTGTATAACTCGTCCGTCGCGAGGCGAACCGTATGATTCAGAAGAAACTATTCACAGTAATCGAGCGAACCACCACCGTGCTCGTTCTGTTGGCGGCAGGTGTCGTTCTCTTTCAAACGGCCAAACAGGCCATTGCGGGTCCGGCTAAGCCACTTGAGATTTCTACATACAAAGTCGGAGATTCCTTTCCCGTCCTGGCTGGGCTCGACATGAAGGACGGGCGACCAGCGCTAGTCCTATATGTGCGGAGCACTTGCAAGTACTGCACTGCAAGCATGGATTTCTACCGCCGATTGACGATGACAACGCCTCGCAGTCATCGCATCGTCGTCGTCGGACCAGAGTCCAAGGAAGTGCTGCAGGACTACGTCTCGAGCCACGACGTGGTGCCCGACGTAGTTCTTTCGGTGCCAAACGGGACGCTCAGCATCTCTGGAACGCCAACGCTGGTTTCGGTCGAGCCCTCGGGACTTGTAGGCCACGTCTGGCGCGGAAAACTGGGAACAGCGGAACTGGAATCTGAAGTTATTTCAACAATTGCGGCAACCGTTCAACGGAGGTGATAGATGAAGGCAATTCGCAACACAGCGTTCCTAGCCATGTTTCTGGTCTGGTTGAGTTCTCCGCGCCAGGCTCAGGCACTCACCGCAGGCGGCAATCCCGATTGCAACGCTTGGACTTGTCACGATGCCTTTTGCCCCATAGACGAAGAGAGTTGCGACGACCTTTGCGCCTCTTTCAACTCTGAACAGTCGCCCATGTACAGGGTAGAGTGCGCGGACTACGTCTACTCACAGGGTGGCCCTACGGCGTGTTACGACGATTTCCCCGGGGTGTGCGGTGGACTGTATCCCGGCTTACTTACGTGTGACTGCGCGCCCGATGAGGCCATCCCGCCTCGTGGTGGACGATAATCGGCAAGATGCGGGTTCGGTGGCGAGTCGGGACCGGAATGAGGCGTATCTACACTGGCGCCGCTGCTCTGGCGGTCTGCCTATGCGCCTCAGTTTCGGCGCAGCAACGAGCTGAGTCTCCGGGTGCCACCGTCACAGGTACGGTGACAGACGCCGTCACGGGCCGATCCTTGCGCAACGCGACTGTCCGGTTGTCGGCGAGAGGGTCGCGGTTTTCAGTTACTACTTCAACGTCTGCCACGACTGGCCGTTTTGAAATTAGGTCAGTGCCGCCTGGCCGGTACGGTCTCTGGGCGTCACTTCCCGGCTATCTCGAAGGTGGCTACCAACAACGCTCTGCCTTGGCGCCATCGGTGCCGGTCGATGTGCCGGAGCGGGGGGCCGTAGAGACGCCATTGCGCTTGTGGAAGCACTCTGTCATTTCCGGGCAGGTGACCGACGAGGCAGGGGAACCGGCAGCTGGAGTGAATATCGTTCCTCTCGAGGAGGCCTGGTCGCCCGATGCTGTGCACTTGGTCCGGGGAAGAAACCGCGCTGTGGTGACCGACGATCGCGGTGAGTACCGACTGGCCGATCTCAGACCTGGCACCTATGTCATTGGCGTCGCCGGCACCGGGGCGTTCCCGACTGGTCGGTCGGTAGGTCTCGACGTTGATTACGGCACCGCGTACTCGCCCGGCGTTACGTTGGCCGATCAAGCCGAACGAATCACGGTAGGCGCGGCTGAGTCCCGCAACAGCGTGAACATCAGGCTGCCGCGCACAAGTCCTCGTTCAGGAACTTTGCGCGGGCAAGTCACGGATGGACCGCCGGACCTGACGTGGACCGTTGAGCTCGTGCCCGCGTTGCCAGCGTCGTCCACTCTCTCCGACCTCGACGTTCGCCGCACCACGGCCGAGGATGGTCGCTTTCAGTTCAGTGCGGTTTCGCCGGGCCCCTACGTCGTGAGAGCCATCGCCTTCACTCAGTTCACGAACGTGAAAACATTCGGTTCTATCGGGATGCTGATACCAGATCCTCCCGATGCGGCGCGCACGATTGAAACGAAGCCGACTTTTTGGGCAGAGACGGTCGCGATGGTCGAAGCAGACGGATCGGCACAGGTCACGCTACGATGCCGGACAGGTCTCCAGATCCGGGGCGAACTCGTGTGGCAAGGTGCGAGTCCGCGGCCGGACGCGTTCAGTATTCTCCGGACTTCGATGACGATCCGGCCATTGAATGGCCGAGTATTTACTGAATTAGCGACTGCGAAAGTGGATTCTAGAGGTCGGTTTTCCACTGTCGGCCTGCCTCCTGGTCGATATGGACTTGATATCTCTTTGGCCCCTCCGGGTTGGAGTTTTCTCTCGATCTCGGTGCTGGGACGAGCTACTGGTGACGGGGCAATCGGACTGCAGGACGATGATGTGTCGAACGTCGTCGTTACGTTGACCGATCGGCCGACGGCGGTATCGGGCCTAGTGTTGTCTGTAGACTCGCGGCCCGTTCCGCTCTCGACCGTGGTAGTTTTTCCGATCGACCGACGCCTCTGGAGCGCGTCATTCCCTCCGCGCGTCATTCAGACGCGCCCGGACGCAAGTGGTCGATATGTCGTTGACGACTTACCAGCCGGAGAGTACTACGTCGTTGCCACGTCGCGCGACGTCCCAGATCGATGGCAGAACCCCGCATTCTTATTGAGCTTGGTACCCGCGGCTTCAAAGATTCAGATCGGTGACGGAACAAGGGCGAATCAGAACCTTACAGTGACGTCGGCGAAGTAGTTCCAAGGCCGCGCGATCGCCCTGACGCTGGCGAGCGCACGTACCTCAACAAGTCGCTTTCCGTGCCCAGGACAAAATACGTCTTGCCGTCGATCGTCCGCTCGTACGTTTCGAGAGACTTGAAGAAGTAGAATTCCGCGTCGCGGCCGGAGACATCCGCACAAATAGCAGTCGCCTCCGCGTCGCGTTTGCGGCGCAATTCCTGCGCGAGCCGGCACGCCTCGGACTGGATGGCGCTCGAGGTCACGCTGGCGCTCGCCCTGAATGCGCGCGGCCTGGCCCTCGCCCTCCGACCTGAACCGCTCGGCGATCATGCGCCGGTACATATCCTTGGCGACCTCACGTAGCTGATCCCCTTCAGCCGGATGTCGAGGACCTCGATTCCGAGATCGACTGGTCAAGGCCGCAGCCGCGCAGCGGGCGATCGATCCGAAGACAGCTCGACAATCGGTGTCGTGATGGCCGCGCGTCTGGCACAACGCTGACATCAGTCGCGAACACTGTCTGTGTCGTCGCGATGACATCATCCGGGCGACGGGGAGGGCAAAGAGCCCGTCTCCAACGATCGCGCCGCTGACCGCGTCTGCAAAGCAACGCCTCGAATTCCAAAAGGGTCGGCCATCTGCGCCTCTCCGTTCGCGCGAAATTTGTCGCAGGATTGAAGGGCCACCGTCATCGCCACCGTACGCGCCATCGTCGATGCGCAACGATGGCGCGTCAGCCCACGCCAGCGCGTGTACCGAATCGCTCGTAGAGAATGGGTAGGCGATGGATTTCGAGCCGGCCTCGGCCAGCAGTCACGTCGGAAGTCATGCCGCTTGGCCGGCGTAGCGCCGGCGGGCCTGCCTAGGCGGTCGTAGGCGATGGCTAGCGTGTGACGCATTTTGTGCTCAGACGGCGTGCATGACCTTGCGCAATGCTGAGCTGTTCTGCAGATTCATGCGCTGCAGCGAGTCGGCCGGAATCGGAACTAAGTCGAAGCGATGCAGACCAATCGCGTCACTTCCCCTTTCCGTTCGCCCCGATGCGCCGACCTGTCCGTTGGGCAGTGAGTTGCCCAGGTGGGCCGCGCATTGCCCAAGGCCATCGCCGGTCTGGCGCACTGGCGTAGCGCCGACGGCCGTCTACCTAGGCCATGGTTTTGCATCGCCGAATCCTCGACTTGGTCTCGATGGAAATCTTAGTGTGCGATGGTCGCCGGATTGTGAGGGCTGGATCCGGAGATCACCCTGGTCAGAACGCGACCATGGCCATTACGTACGGCACGATTGTCAGACGAGCGCGTTCGTGCTGAGCCGGGGACACATGAGCTCTCGGACGACGACTCGCCTACCGATCTCCGCCAACAGCATCGAGCCAATTGAGCAGTTGAGGCATCTGATAAGGGACGGGGCAACTGCTAATGTTCATGGGCGTTTACCAGCAACGCCTCCCGACCCTAGGAGCACGCTGCCGTTGCTTTCTCTGATATTGGGCTGTGCGAGGACGCCACCTGTTGCGTTTGTCAAAGCTGCGAGTCATTTCAAGGAGCTGCATTCAAATGACCAGCCCGAACCTACAACGGCGGCCCACCTAGAGAGTTTGCTTCGAGCGTTTGAGTCGCGAATCACCCATTCCGGCTTGCAGGAATTGCTCGACCCGGAGTTTCTGGGAGACACGCAGATGCCCACCAGCTGAGGCGCTTGATGATGGCCGTCTGTGATTGGACTGCAATGGCAAAGCAGCTACTCAAAGACGGAGCCACGCCGTGCCTGCCCGTACAGGTACTCGTTTTCGTCACTCAGATGAATTGGCACTTGACTTCGGAGAAGACCAGGCGCACGCTCTCGCTTAATCTCGATCGATTGGAGCGGTGAAGTAACTTCTTGTGGGCGGTGATCTGATGTCCGTTTTGAGAAACCGCAAACTTATCGCGTTCATATTTGTGGCAGTGTTCGCGGTCCGCGTGGCAGCCGCCTCCGGGCACCGTCACGAGAGCTCCGAGGATTCGGACCACTGGGTCTGCAGTATCTGCGGTTGCGTTGACCTCGTATTTGATCCAGCTTATCACTACGATATCTGCGACTCGATCATCGGGTGGTTCTGGCACTGCTCATGGGGTTTTGTGCACGACTGTAAGTACTATGGCACCCCCATCGGCTTGGATGCCCAGGCGGCGCAACCAAGCAGTTCAAGCGACTTGACCGTTCAAGTTGTCGGGGCCTAGTCTCCGCCGATGGTTTTGCATTCTTTCGGTGGGGTTTGTATGCGTTCTATCTGCTATCTGAGTAGTATTGCCGCCTTCGTCCTTCTATTGGGCATCCCTCCGGTTGCGGCGAACGAGGCTCGGCACCAAACAGAAGCTGCGAAGACGGAGCTCGACGGCACTTGGGACGGCGAGATGTCGATAGGCGGCGGACGTACGAGGACGTTCGCCGCGGGTGAGATGTGGATCAGGTTTCGTGGGAACATGGTCAGCGGCAAGAAGTTCTTGGGGCCGGATGGCGAAGACGCAAAGTTCGAAACGGATTCGAAAGCATCTCCTAAACATGTCGATTTCTCCCAGACTAAGGGCAATACGATTCGGGCGATTTACGAAATTCAGGGCGATAGTCTAACGATAGCGATCTCGCTTGGTGCCACGTACCCCAGTGGATTCAAGGAAAGCGACCAGGCATTCCGCGTTTCGATACTCAAGCTTAAGCGGCGTAAATAGGTTCCTAGTTTCCCCCCCTACAGTGAGAAGCCTTCGATTTGGCCTACGGCGGCTGCTCGTCCGGCCGTGGTGGGCTCTAGTATTCGTTCTCCTCATTGGCGGCACTGCTGGGGCAGTTTCTGCATTGTTCGCAGTTTGCGACCAGTTCCTGTTCGCTCCGCTTTCCTACGCAAATGTAGATTCAATCGTTCACTTCGACGCGCCTTTCGAAGCATTCAGGAATCGAGATGACGCGGAACGAACAAGGCGAATTGCCCTAGAGTCGACACTTGTACAAGAGCGAGCGTTCGCCAAATTTACTTGGGTCGTCCAGCCGGGCGGTGAAGCCGCCACTGACTGGGGACTGAAGTCAACCGCGGTCTCAGCATCACTTTTTGACTTGCTCGGCGTGCGTCCTGAGCGAGGGCGGTTTTTCTCTGAATCGGAAACAAGTTCAACGCCGCGACCCGCGGTTCTGGGTTACGCGTTGTGGCGGGATCGATTTGGTAGTAATCCTGATGTAGTCGGTCAAGACATTGAGATTCCGGGCACACTCGACGGCCGTCCATGGCGCATCCTAGGAATAATGCCTCGGGGGTTCAGCTTCCCGTCCGGAACAAATTTTTGGGTTCCTTTCGACCCAGCTAGACAGCCGCCAACGTTTGCTCCCGACTTTGCTCGGCTTTCTCGTGGCGTGACGGTCTCAACTCTCCATGCACAACTGCCTGGCATCAACATCACAACACTAACCGAATACCTCCGGCCAGACGAGGCTCGCGCATTGGAATTCTTGCTCGTAATTACGGCTCTGTTATTGATGAGCGCTTGGATTCACGGTGCCTCCCTTCTCCTGAGCCGCTCGGCCGCCACAATAAAGACGCTAGCCATTCGGATTGCCTTAGGCGCTACGCACGCTCAACTTCGCGGCGATCTTGCCGGTGAGGGATTTTGGTTGGCGCTGGGCTCCCTCGCCGTTTGCCTGGTAATCGCGATCATCGCGATGCCCCTGATAGTTGCGTGGCTGCCTCCCGAAGTGACATCTGAAAAGCGTACGACTATGTCGTTGGGACTGCTGGCGTCCAGCGTTGCCTGCACGGCGCTAGGCGTCGTCGCATGGGTCATGGTGAGTGGAGACGTGATAGCCCGCGCGAAAATGAGATCAAGCACCCAAGGCTTCATACGATCCGCGCGCTGGAAGATAAGGCCACAGTTGTTACTGGTGTTACTCCAAGCGGGTGTCGCGAGCGTTCTCTTGTACGCCACCATTGCGTCGGCAATAAGTTATCGAAACCTAGCCGAATCGGATCTGGGCTTCGAACCGCGCGGGCTGCTGGCGATTCCATTACCGATGCTGGGTCAGGCCCGGATCCAGTCGATCGAGTTGGCTCGGGCCCTTGCCGAGGAGAACGATCGCCGCACCCATGAACTAGCGTCGCAAATTCGGATGCTGCCTGGTGTGTCTGAAGTTGCGTTCGCGACCGCTCGGCCAATGACCATGCTACCCGAGCCGATTTCGATGACATTGGACGATTCGCAGGATTTGAAGATATCGGTTAGGCGGCTAGTTGTGACACGCGGGTACGTCAGGGCGGTCGGAGCACACATCACTGAGGGTCGGGAGCCGTCTGCCGATGAAACACTTTCGGATCCACGAGCGCGGCCGCTGGTTCAAGCGGTGCTCGTCAACGAGGCACTGGCTCGTCGACTCAGACCGCAAGGGTCGATTGTGGGGCGATCGCTGCGAGTGTCTACGGCTTTAAGTTTCCTGATCACTGGAACGATTACGGATGTTAAGCACGGAGATCTTGACGCCCAGACGGACCCGACTGTGTATGCCTTCCTTCCCGAGAATCGTACCGGGCCCACAATGTTGGTCCGGGCTGATGATGCGAATGCAACACTCGTTTCCGTCCGTAAACTACTACCAGGGGCGGTTGCTTCCAAGGGCATCGTGAGTCTCGAAAGTGTTGTGAAGGCTCAAACCGCGGGCCCTCGGGCACGAGTACAGGTGCTCGGAACCGTCGGGATCATCGCGTTGGTCCTTCTTGGCGTTGGCCTAACCGCTTCTGTCGGAGAGGTGATTCAACAGAAAAGACGAACGATCGCCGTGCTCTTCTCACTCGGAGCCCCACGTCGCACCGTTGTTCTGGATTGCGTCCGTCAGACTAGTGTTGCGGCAGGAATTGGGCTGACTGCTGGCATCTGGGCTGGCTATTTGATATTGAAATGGGCGGGCAGCGTCATTTATGGCGTGCGGCCGCTGGCCTGGTCCGCCGTGGTTCTCACCGTTGCGCCGTGCCTAGCTGTGGCGGCGACGGCAGCATGGGTCGCCGCTCGAAACGTTGATGAAACGAAATTCGCCCAGTTTCTCCGAGAATAGCCCATCGCCTTGGTGGAGCAAGGACTAAAGAATCGGACTGCCCTTCATTTGCGATAGGTCGTCGTCGTACTCGTCGGTGTGCCGCCAGGTGTGGCGCGGGTCGAATCCACAGTCAGAACATCACCGTCGCGGAATAGGACCGTAATGCTTTCGAGCCTGCGAGGGCCACCGCGAACTTGCCCCAGTGCGATCTCGCCCGCTTGGGCTATGAGCGGCTCGCAGTCGGTTTCCCCGTGGAAACAGCCGGGTTTGGCGACGATCCAGGCCGTAATCGTCACCCGGTCGCGATCAGCCTGTGCCTTAGTAATGCGCGTCGTATTCTTACACCCTTCGATCGACAGCACGTCGGCGGTTTCCTTTCCGTCGAGCCTAAATCGTTCGGACTTGCCGCCAGGTTGCCGGACGGTGACATAAACACCTGACTGATCGATCTCGACTCGCGCGCCCCACGTGGCACTATCGGGTCCGCTGGCCCCTGCGCTTACCGCTTCGCGATTCCAGCGCCCCGAGAGGTCCAGACCTCGTTGAGGATCGACTGGGGAGCCGAGAGGCCTTGGGCCGGAAGTGCCACGCCGGACATGAGCGCAAATACGATTGCGATGCAGGATCTCGTCATCACTGACTCCCATTTCCATACTGGGCCAAACCACCGTTGGATCAAAAGCGGCTAGGCAAACCCTCGCAGACGCGCGATCACACCGGAACAGTCTAAAGCAGAAGGCTTGACAATGCCGAATCGAATTGGCCGCCGGCCCGGCCATCTCGCATCTGGGTCGAGCGTGAGATCGGCCACCAGCTTCTTCAGCCGGCCATTCTCGTGCTCGATCTGCCGCAGCCGCTTCACGTCGGCGGGCTCCAGCGTGCCGTAGTGCTTGCGCCAGCCGTAGATCGTCTGGGCGCTCACCCCGTGTTTCTTCGCCACCTCCTGGACCAACGTCTCATCGGCTTCCCGCAGGATCGTCACCATCTGCTCTTCCGTGAATCGGGTCTTCTTCATGGCTCCCTCTCACCCGGAGGGCGCCATTCTCTCAAGCTTCAGCTGGTCCGAAAAACGCCGGGCAGGTCAGGTGCAAGAGCGGTCCATGCTGATCGTTCTCTTTCGGTAGCTCTGGGTGAACAATTTGAAACAGAACATCCAACCATTCGCAGATTCGTCGCTAGCCCAGTGGACGCGAGGCCCATTGCGATCCCCATTTGATTACCGACTCCAGCCTCCCAGTCGGCAGCCGCCCTCCCGACTTTTAGCGGCATCTGCTCGCAATTGTCTTAAAGATGACACTGTCATGCACATTACCGACTCGCGCGCGACAGGTCGGTACGGTGAACTGCTGGGGCACCCGCATGTCACGACGCTCTCGCGATGATGACCGCGCCGAATCGGCCGACCGGGCGCCAGACCGCCAGGTCCCTGACCGACCTCACACATGCCCGGATGAAGTCGCCGCGCGTGGCCTGACGCTGCCGCGCGGCGACGAACGTGAGATCGTCGCGTTTCGAAGCCGGGAGTACTCCCTGAACGGATCCGAGACCCGAGCGTTGGAACTCTCTGAAAAACGAGGGCAAACCATCATCCCCCCAGTTAGCAGATTCATCGGCAGCGTTTCTTACTGACGTCGACCATGAGTCTGAGCAGCAAATACAGCCTGATCGGTGGATTCTGAGACCAGCTCAACGTGACACCAAGTGTGAGCTTGCCCCACTTTTGTGGACGCTTTAGCTATGACGTTGGTGGCCGCGCTGGCCCCGGAAGACCGCGACACCGATCGGAAGCAGATGCCTCGCCCATCGGGCCAGCGCGCCGGATTTATGTGCTAATTCCGTAGTCGTACGGATGCTGAGGCGACCCTCCTGTTGCTAAGCTCGGGCGGGTTTCATTAACTATTTGCTGAGGCGCCTGCCTGCCAGTCGACGGGAGGAGAAACATGGTACGGGTGGTCGGAAGAACGACGCAGTCTACTGCCGCTAGTGAGCCTAGGCCGCATCGTCTCGCTGTTGCGATCGTGAGGGCGGCCCGTGGTCCGAATGTTGTGCGCATCCTGGCTGATCTGAGCGAGGCAGCCGGCGCGGCTGGAAGTACGCTGCGGATGTGGTGTCGCTTTGCCAAGGTCTACCCACATGATGTTGTCGCCTTCGCTCGCGCTCTCTTCGCCGTCTACAACGCCCTGCATCGAGACGCTGAACCGCACGATCTGCTCGATTTCGCCGAGCAACGATCCCTCGACCGATTTCTAGGACGAAGTGGACAACTAGTCGAAGATGGCCGGCCTGTCTCAGTGCCGACGTTCTGCGCCAGACAGCTATTCATCGGTCATCGACAGATCGTTGGCGACGTAATCCGGCTCATGGCCGAGGAGCCCACGACCAAGAACAAGCGCACTAGGTTCCGGCGTGGGCTATGCTCTTTATCTCAGACCCTCACGGTGTGAACCGACAATGGCCTACGATCATGACGGCCTATTTGCGCTGATTCAGGCTGAAGTTGCTGCTACCCTTGGCCTTTCCGCCAAGGACCTCGCGCTCAAGTGCAACTGTTGCAGGCAGACAATTTCCAGAGTCGTGCGGGAGAAGACCGGCAGCAGCTTCCGCAAATGGTCGGGCGCGTACCGTTGGGAGGTCGCTGTAACTCTGCTCCGAGACCGGCCGAGTTGGAGCATGACGTCCATTAGCCGCCATCTTGGCTTTTCAACACTTCAGGCATTTGATCACGCCTTTCGACGGAAATTTGGTCTGAATCCCGGGAAGTTCCGATCCTCTTCTCCGCACCCAAGATCCCGCTCTTCAGCATAGATGCCTGCTAGGAGCCGGAACGTCTGGGGCGATAATGACACTATTTCTAACATCAAAACACTTGCGCGCCTCTACTTCAATGCGCACGATCACTATCGAGCAATGGTCAGGTCCGTTTCGGGGTCTGGCGAAGGGTGGTGGGGCATGAGCGCTGACGGTGTTGACGGCCGACGATCGCGGATTGCGGCCCGTCTTGAGTTCGCGGCAACGACTATGTTGATCTTTGTGCTACTGCTCGTTGCCTGTTTGGCCGTGTGGGATCGGACGAGCTCGCGGGTGCTCGCCCGCACGGAGCCGCCTCGTGGCCCCCTACCTAGCGGTGCCATTTCGATCGAAGGTGCGCAGATCCGCGGTGATAAGAAGGCTAAAGTTGCCCTCATTGTTTTTTCGGACTTCGAGTGCCCGTACTGTGCCCGGTCTGCACAGGATGTCTTACCGGAACTTGAGCGGCAGTATCTCCGCACGGGGAAACTTCAGTTGGTGTGGCGGCACTACCCGCTGGGCATTCACAAGAACGCGATGAGTGCAGCCGACGGGGCAGAATGCGCGGGTCGCCAAGGCAAGTTTTGGGAGTTTCACGATTGGGCGTTCCAGCATCAGAAAGAGCTGGATCAGGCAAATCTGATAGGAGCGGCGGGGGGGCTTGCCTTGGACGCCGGCGTCTTTGAGGCATGCCTCAAAGGCCAAGCCTCGACAAAGGTGCAGGCCGACGTCGAAGCTGCCACGTTATTGTCAGTTGCCGGTACCCCAACGTGGTTCATCGGCGTTGTGCAGGCCGACGGCAAGGTGAAAGCCTTGGAGCGGCTCGAGGGTGCGCGGCCGTTCGCTGTTTTTCGGGAAGCAATCGACAAGGTCATTGCGACCGTGGATGCCCCTACCAAGTGACGTGAGTTGTCAACTGGTGAGTCGTTGGTAAACGGATGGACCGGCCGGGAGGTGCACAGTGTTTAGTAAGCAGTTCGTGAGAAGGATTGTCCAGGTAGTCTCCGTGGTGGCGCTAGGCATGTGGCTCCACACTGCCGAAGTTCGCGCTTGCTTTGATTGCCCTGGCGAGCACCCTGAATGCGGTATTCGAGTGTGCGAAACGTGCTACCAGTTTCCCCCGCCCGTTTGGTCCGGCACCTGCTATGCCGGTACCGAGGGATGCTCGGTATACCAGTGTAACCAAGATCCCTTCGACGACACCTGCTACCGGGCCGGCTGGGAGATCTGCATGAATTACTGCTACTGCCCACCCTGCATCTCGGGGTAAGTAACCGACCTGCGTTCGCGTCTGCGCTTTACCCGACCTGCCTAGGGGTCGTTTCGATCCCGGGGGATCGTCCCTGCGGAATCGAAACGACTCGGGTGGCAGGCTGCGCGAGGTTGTAAACGCAACGGTTGAGGGGGTGCTATGGTCGTTCGTCTCGCGCTAGTATTCAGCGTAGAGTTATGAGTCACGCTCTCAGACTGCGCCCAACAGCCCTCATCCTTGAGGGAGGTGCGCCGAGCGCACACACGATTCTTCCCTCAGCCCAGCGCCCGTGGTGCGACACCTAGCAGGGCTTGAGTATGCGCGGGCTATTGCGCAGTCACCGTGGCTACTTGGTCTTGTCGATTTTTGTGCTTGGAGTCTCAACTGGGCTGAATCTGCTGGTCTTCACTGTTGTTAATGCATTGTGGCTGCGACCACTACCCTATCCAGACGCCGAGCAGGTAGTAACTCTTCCGGGCCTCGCCTTCGGTTCGTTGGACAATCTCCGGGCTCTCCGGCTGTTTGAAGGCGGTGTCGCAGGCCAAGTCGTGGTCGGCGATCAGTTCGGTGGACCCCGACCGCAGATCGAGATTTCAGAAATCCAGAGGGATCTCGAGATCCTCGGCGTCACGCACGACTATTTCAGCGTCTTGCGCCTGCCCGTGAAAGGTCGGGGCTTCACCATCGGCGACGAGCAAGCGGGCGCGGAAGCGGTGGCGATTATCAGCGACCGGTTGTGGTCCCATAATTTCGGTGGGCGCTCCGAGGTCATCGGCGCGATGATGTCATCCAGGCCCGTGCCAATCCGAGTCGTCGGTGTCGCACCGCCGGGCTTCAGTGGAGTTCGTCGCGGAGAGCGCGTGGACGTTTGGATTCCTGTCAACCTTGCCAGTCGCGTCGCGTCCACACAATACCCCCTAATGCTCCTCGCGCGGCTCGGGATGGGACAGACAGTTACGAACGTCACGCCACGTCTCATCGACGCACTTCCACCCGCCCGCCAAGTGCCCCTGACACCGCTCCCTCACGTCTTTGGCACACAGGAGTCGCCAACAACGCTGATCAGCGAGCAACAGTCTGCGCTGGTGGTCTCAGGGCTGGCCATGCTCGTGCTCCTCGCTGGCTGTGCAACCCTCGCAGCGCTGGTGCTGCTCCATTACGAACGGAGGCGTGGTGAACTCGCGCTCAGGATGGCGCTCGGCGCCGACCGCGGCCGGATGATATTCGAAATGTCCCGCGATCTATTGCTCGTCGGCACAGCAGGAAGTGTCGCTGGTCTTATCGTCGCCACGGTCGGAGTTCATGTGATGCCGGGACTTACCCTTCCCGGTGGCGTCAATCTCGGACGGCTCGATTTCTCGGTTGACTGGCGGGTTGTAGCTATCGAGATCGCGGTAGCAGTCCTGACCCTCGTAGCAGCCGCTGTTGTGCCGCTCGCCCGGGCCACGCGCCCCCGGCTCGCTGGCGAGCTTCTAACCGGCTCCTCCGCTACGACTCTCGCATCTTTGCGCGTGCGCCAGGGGCTGCTGGCCTTCCAGGTATGCAGCACAATCGTCGTCCTGGTGTCCGCAGGCCTCCTCGTGCGTTCGGTCCTCAACGGATTTGGCCCAGCGGCGGGATTCGACGTCGAGAAGACCGTGTTCGTTACCGTGAACGAAAGACCTCTTCCTCGGAATCCTGACCTCGATCCATTTGCCCTCATCGCGAAGCGCAACGCTCAGTTGGCGATCGACATAGCGAACGTGCCTGGGGTGATCGACGTGGCCGAGGGGAGCGCGCCGATCGGCGACCGCGCGACGTTCGTGCGGTCAATGGTCTTTCAGGTGCGCGAACAGCTGTCCGAAATCGTGGCCGGAGTCCTCACGGGAAGCCCGGACCTTTTGTCGGTCCTGGGAGTGCCGCTGATTGCCGGTCGGTCGCTGACCGCCAGTGATGCAGCACCGACTCCTCGTCCAGTTGTTGTCACGCGGTCGTTGGCAGCTCGGTTGTGGCCGGATGGCGAGTCTCTGAACCGTGTATTTTTCGTTCAAGGGCGCCTTGGAGGGCAGTTTCAGGTGGTCGGAATCGCTGGCGATCTTGCTCTTGGTTCGTTGACGACACATGGGAGTGGCGTGGTCGTCTCGGTGGCGTCTGGGAGGACTTGGACGCTTGCGAATTTCGTGGTACGGACTGATCATCCCGAAAGCGTGGCCCGGCTCATTCCTCAGATGATCAACGCTCATCAAGTCCGCGCGACTACAGGCAGGCAGGTGATCGCTGTCGATATCGGTCGCCAGCGGCTGGGCGCGTGGTTCTTTTCCGGATTCGGTCTCGCCGCCCTACTCCTCGGAGTGGGTGGGGTGTTCGGCTTGGTTGCGTATGTGGCAGAGTCGCAGCGGCGGGAGCTTGGCGTTCGTATGGCCCTCGGTGCGGGTGCCAGCGACCTGATCCGCCACGCCATGGTTGCGGGTTTGGTTCCGGCCTCGGCAGGCGTTGTGGCCGGCCTTGCATTGGCCGGCCTCGCGGCTCAAGTATTGAGCAAGGTGCTGGTTGGAATCAGTCCGCTGGATCCGGTGACGTACGTGGTGACTGCCACGCTGATCCTGAGCCTCGCCGCCGGCGCGGGTGTCGCGGCAGCGTGGCGTCTGCGACGTGCCAATCCATCTGACGCACTGCGCGCGGGCTGAAGTGTGATCAGGCTCCGGGCCAGTGTCGCCGCCCGGTCCTTTACAAACTGGAGGTTCGAATGTTCCGAACGTTGACGAGCATCGTAGTTGGAATAGCGTGCGCATCAGCGCTCGTATCGGAGCCAGGCACACAACAGCGTGCGTCGGATCCGTCAGGCCATTGGGTGCTTGCGGCGGCCACCACCACGTCTGGCCGATCCGAGTCCCGCGGGGCGCCTCAGCCGCCGCGCGAAGCTCCGACGACAGTTACGACCGTCAGTGGAGCCGCGTTCAACTGCGGT
>Ga0210380_10000382_pt1 | contig 20512 bp, 15 predicted proteins | sample PLM4_5_coexredo_FD_155476 | JGI IMG/M metagenome (GOLD analysis project Ga0210380, IMG submission 155476) | Groundwater sediment microbial communities from an aquifer in East River, Colorado, USA - PLM4_5_coex redo | ecosystem: Environmental > Terrestrial > Soil > Riparian zone | place: USA... | reverse complement strand
CGCCTCGAGCGTCGCGCTGGGCCGCGTGGGCAGGAGCGTGGCGTGACGGGTGAGCAGGAACGTCGCGATCGGCCCGCCCATGAGGCCGCCGGCGACGATGCCCGCCATCGCGGCTGACACGGCGAGGGTCCCTGCCCCGCCCACGCCCGCCTTCTCGAAGAGCGGCGCGAATGCGAGGCCGGTGGCCGGACCACCGGTGAGCGTCACCGACCCGGCGAGCACCCCCATCAGCGGGTGCTCACCGAGGAGCCACGCCACGCCGCCGCCGACCACGTTCTGCAGCGCCGCCGAGAGCGACGCGATGATCATCATCACGAGCACGAGCGGCCCGCCGCGGCCCAGGACGCGCAGGCTGGCGCCGAACCCGACCGAGGCGAAGAACGCGTTCTGCAGCGGGACCTGCAGCGCGGTATCGAACGCGATGAGCGGAGGCGTGCCGCGGTTGATGAAGGCGAAGAGCGCGGCAAGCGGCAGGCCGCCCACAACCGGGGCCGGGATGTTGTAGCGCGCCAGCACCGGCACCTGGCGCTTGATGAAGTAACCGAGAAAGAGGGCCGCCCCGGCGAAAGCGACGGTCTGAATGAGGTCCAGGGTCATCGAGGGAGCGCTCTTCTCCAGGCCGGAAGCGGAAGCCGGGAGCCGGGAGGCGGGAGCCCTACTTGATCCGCACCTGGATGTCGCGGCTGGCGGTCGCGTTCTGTCCAACGCGCGAGCGGCCCTCCACGTGCAGCACGTAGAGGCCCGGCTGCAGGTCGGTCAGCGGCAGCCGGCCGGCGAACCCATAGCCGCCCCCGCCGCGTACCTCGGTCGACGACCGCTCTTCGGCGGCTTCGAGCACCACACGGCCGCCTTCGCTGCGCAGTTCGGCCTTCAAGTCGACCATGTGCGGACTGCCGGCGCCGTTCTCGTAGAACTCGGCGAAGAACATCAGCGTGTCGCCGACCGCGAACTCGCGCGTGGCGACCGGCGGCCCGGGCAGGAAGTCGCCGAGCGGATCCTTGGCCTTCACCGTCGGCGTCAGACTCGCCGACGCCGCCGTGATCGCCACGCCGCTCATGACGAACGGCTCCTTGTAGAACTCCGGCACGTCGAGGTCGTAGAGGACGCTGCCGGCCTTGCCGCTCTTGTTGCCGGCGGCCAGGCGCAGCTGGTACCGCCCTGGCGGCAGGCTCACCTGCGTCAGGACGCGGAAGCCTCGGTCCTTGGCGCGCTCGTACGTGTCGGGCTTCAGCGTGAGGTTGGCCGTGTGACGCTCGCCGGGGTAGACCTTGCCCCTGGAGTCGGTGGCGGCGTTGGCGAATTCGAGCGACTCGTTGAACGTGCCGTTGGCCTCCACGAAATCGAGCTTCGACGCGTCGAGCTCGAGCACCACGGCCACGGCCGCGTTCGGCGCCTCGCCTTTGAAGGCGCCGGCAAACACTTTGAGTGGCAGCCCCGACACGGGCAGCGGGCTGGAGAGGGCCGCGGCGAGCGCCGGGTTCGCGGCGGGCGGCGGCTCGTTCGGACGGCGGCCGCGCGCTTCGAAATAGCCGTCGCGCGCCCGCGCCACGCGCAGCCCCGGACGCTTCAGCCGGATCTGGATCTTGCGGTAGCGGCCGTCGCGGCGGGTGTTGGTCGAGTAGTAGCCGAGCAGGTAGTACTGGCTGTTCTCCTGCACGATGCGGTCGAAGGCGCTGTTGAAGTCGTTGCGGTTGAGCGCGGCAAAACCGCCGGTGTTGGCGGCAAGGACCCGCAGACTGTCCTGGGAGAGCCGCAGTTCGTTCTGCAGCGAGTTGAGTCCGGCGCCCTGCTCGGGCATCGTCGAGCTCACGGTGATGAGCTCCTCGTCGCCGGTCGTGAGACCGCGCGGATCGATGGCGTAGATGCTGACGTTGCCCCGCGACGCCGATGCGATTGCGTCGTGCGTGTCGAGCAGGACCGCCGAGGCGGTGGAGCCGGCCAGGCCGACGGCCTCGTGGATGTCGTAGTCGACGCCTTCGCCCACGAGCAGCATCGCCTTGCGGCGGCCGCGCACGTTGGCCATGAACTCGGCGAGCTTGCGCACCGTGCCCATGGCGTTGCGGGCGTTGAAGCTGCGCTCCATCATCTGGTTGTCGTCGCCGGGCTGCAGCCCGCCGGTGGCCGGGTTCACGCGCACGTTGTCGAGGCGCTCGATCGTCGCCGAGCGAAGCTTCCGGCCCACGAACTTGTCGACCGCCGACATCAGCAGGCGCGGATTGTTGGTGAAGTCCTGCGAACCGCTGCTGCGGCCGGTGAAGACGATTGCCGCCAGATCGTTGGTGCCGAAGCTGCGCTCGAAGAAGCGCCGCATTGCCGCCTTCACGCGCGGCGTGCGGGTGAAGTCCGTGTGCAGATCGTCGAGCACAATCAGGTAGATGCGACCTTCGATGTGGTTGTTGGTCTGGACGTCGTCTTCGATCGGCTGGGTCGCGAAGAGTGGGCGCTCCGCACGCTCGATGGGAATGTTGACCAGCGAGAACGACGTGACCTTCTGGGGCTTGCCCTCCTCGAGCACCTCGAAGTCCTCGAGCTTCAGGTCATTGACCGGGTTGTTCTGGGCGTCGGTGACGTAGACATCGGCCTCGACGTAGTCGATCTCGACCCGGAACACGACCGGAGGCGCGTCGGGCGGCGGGGCGGCCGGCGCGGGTGCCGGCGCCTGCTGCGCCCAGAGCGCGGCGGAGCCCAGCGCGGCGGCGGCGACGGAGAGAACGAGACGTCTGTTCATAAAGCGCTCTTCGAGGGTCGGACCAGGCTGGCCCCGCGATTATAGGCCGGCACCCCCTATACTGAGGGCGCCCCATGGCGCTCGACGTTCCTGCCATCCAGCGCGCGCTGCGCGACAGCCATCTCGACGGATGGCTCCTCTACGACTTCCACGGCTCGAATCCGATCGCGACCCGGCTGACAGGAGTGGACCGCAGCGCCCACCTCACGACCCGCCGTTGGTACTACCTCATTCCTCGAGAGGGCGAACCGCGCGCCCTGGTGCACGCGATCGAGCGCCACAACCTCGACGCGCTCCCGGGACGGAAGAGGGTGTACGGGCGGCGTGAGCAGCTCGAGTCGGGACTGACCGAGCTGCTCCAGGGCGTCAAGACGGTGGCGATGGAGTACTCCCCCGGGTGCGCCATCCCGTACGTCTCGCGGGTGGACGCCGGCACGGCCGAGGCCGTGAAGGCGCGGGGTGTGGAGATCGTGTCCTCCGGCGACCTCGTCCAGGCGTTCGAGGCCGTGTGGACGCCCGCACAGCTCGACACGCACAAGGCGGCATCGGCCGCGCTCTACCGCATCAAGGACAGGGCCTTCGCGGCCGCAGCCGCGGCCGTCCGCGAACGGCGGGCGCTCGACGAATACGCCTTGCAGCAGCAGATGGTGGCGTGGTTCCAGGAGGAGGGGCTGGTGTCGGACTCGGCGCCGGTCGTTGCCGTCGGCCCCCATGCCGGCGATCCGCACTACCTTCCCACCGCCGCGAGTGCGTCGCCAATCGCCGCTGACCAGCTCCTGCTGCTCGACCTCTGGGGCAAGCTGCCACAGCCTGGAGCCGTTTTTGCCGATATCACCTGGGTGGGGTACACGGGCCACACCGTGCCGGCAAAGATGGCCGCCGCCTTCGCGGCAGCGGCGAAAGCCCGCGACACGGCGGTCGATCTGGTTCAGGCGGCCGCCCGGGAGGACCGCGACCTGCGGGGATGGGAAGTGGACCGCGCCGCCCGGATGGTGCTCGTCGAGGCCGGATTCGAGGCCCAGGTGCTGCACCGGACCGGTCACAGTCTGGGCGAGAACGTCCATGGCAATGGTGCGCACCTCGACGACTTCGAGACCCGGGACGAGCGCCGGTTACTGCCGGGAACCGGCTTCACGGTCGAGCCTGGCGTCTATTTGGACGAGTTTGGCGTGCGGACGGAAATCAATGTGTTCCGGGGCGACCGGGAGGCCGTCGTGACGGGGCCGTGCCAGGACGCCATCGTGCCGCTGCTATGATGAATCGGGGTGTGGAGGCCGTAATGCTGAATCGCAAGATCACCGTGCTCTACTCGGTGCCGATCGTACTGATGTCGGTGCTCGTCGGAATGATCGTCGCCTCGCGGCTCGATCTGTCGCCCGCGACCAGCGCGCAGACCGTCGCGGCGCCGCCGATGAACAGCGCGCCGCTCACCGGTGCGCTCACGGCGTCGACGTTCCGCGACATCGCCAAAGTGGCGTCGCCGGCTGTCGTCAACATCCGCACCGAATCGCGGCAGCGTACGCAGGATCTGTCCGACTTCTTCGGCGGCGGCGGCGGTGGCGACCTGTTCGAACGGTTCTTCGGCCAGCCCAACCCGCGGGGGCAGGGGCCAGGCCAGGGCCAGGGCCAGGGGCAAGGACGGCCGCGCGAGCGCGAGCAGGTCGTGCAAGCGGCAGGCACCGGCTTCATCATCGACAAGGCCGGCTTCATCCTCACCAACAACCACGTCGTGGACGGCGCCACCAAGATTGCCGTGTCGCTCTACGGTGAGGACGAGGATCAGGAATACGAGGCGCGCGTCGTCGGCCGCGACCCGCTCACCGACAGCGCGCTCATCGAGCTCACCGAAAAGCCCAGCCACACGCTGCCCGAGATCAAGTTCGGCGATTCGAGCCAGATGCAGCCCGGCGACTGGGTGATGGCGATCGGCAACCCGTTCGGCTACTCGCATACGGTCAGCGTCGGCGTCGTCAGCGGCCTCGACCGGCCCTTCCAGGTGGCCAACCGCCGCCAGGCGCAGGTGCTGCAGACCGACGCGGCCATCAACCCCGGCAACTCCGGCGGTCCGCTGCTCAACATCCGCGGCGAAGTGATCGGGATGAACACGGCCATCATCACCGACGGCCAGCGCCAGGGGAACATCGGCATCGGCTTCGCGATTCCGATCAACGTCGTCCGCGATCTGCTGCCGCAGCTCCGCGGCGGGAAGATCACGCGCGGCCGCATCGGCGTCGAGATCCGCCCGATTCCACGCGAGGCGATCGACGAGTTCGGGCTGAAGAGCCGCGACGGCGCGCTCGTCGGCGCGGTGTCGTCGGGCGGCGCCGCGGCGAAGGCCGGCATCGAGCCCGGTGACGTCATCGTCGGCTACAACGGCAAGCCGGTGAAGAACAGCAACGAGCTGGTGTCGATGGTCACGGCCACCAAGCCCGGCACGAGCGTGCCGGTGCGCGTGATCCGCGACGGCCGCGAGCGCACCATCAATGTGGTCGTGGACGAGCTCGACCTCGAAGCCGAGGGCAACAACCAGCAGAGCCGGGCGCGCGGCGGCCGCGGCGGCGGGCCCGAGCCCGAAACGACAGCGGGCTTCGGCCTGACGCTCAACAACATCACCCCCGACATCGCGCGGCAGCTGCGTCTCGAGAGCGCGCGCGGCGCCGTGGTGGTGGACGTCGATCCCAACAGCCCGGCGGCGCGGGCCGGCATCACCGAAGGCGATGTGATCCTGCGCGTCGGCCAGACGCCGGTGAGCAACAACGCCGACGCCCAGCGCGAATTGGCGAAAGTGCCGTCGGGCGGGACCGCGTTCCTGCGCATCCTGCGCGACGGACAGGAGACGTTCGTGCCGGTGACCAAGGAATAGACGGCTCGCCGCCAGACACACCGCGGAGACTCGCGAGTGCTCGAGCGTGAGGTCAAGATCCGGTTTCACGATCCTGACCGCGCTCGGGCCGCCCTCGCCGCCATCGGGGCCGTTCCGCTGCGGCCCCGGCGCCTTCAGGACGACACGCTCTACGACACGCGCGACAGCGCGCTGCGCGCCCGGCGCTCGGTCGTGCGCCTGCGCTGCGAACCCGATCGCGCGTATGTCACCTTCAAAGGCCCGGTGCAACCGGGCCCGATGAAGATCCGCGAGGAGCAGGAAACGGAAGTCGGCGACCCCGACGTGCTGCGCCGCGTCCTGGACGAACTGGGGCTCGAGGCATGGTTCCGCTACCAGAAGTTCCGCGAAGAGTTCCAGGCACCTGGTGTCGTCATCGCGCTCGACGAGACGCCGGTCGGCACCTATCTCGAAATCGAAGGCTCGGAGGAAGGCATCCTGACCGCCGCCGACGCCCTCGGCTGCTCGCCCGCTGACTTCATCCTCGATTCGTACCGCGGCCTCTTCGTCGCCTTCGTGCAGGCCCACAACCTCAGCGCACGGGACATGCTGTTCGACACCGGGGACGCGACCAGCCGCGCATGATTCCGGCCCTCGTCCTCACCGCCGGGCTGGCGACCCGCCTGCGGCCGCTGTCGCTCGAGCGGGCCAAGGCCGCATTGCCGGTGGCTGGCCGGCCGCTCATCGGCCGGATTCTCGCGTGGCTGCGCGCCAACGGCGTCACCGACGTGGTGCTCAACCTCCATCACAAGCCGGAATCGCTGACCCGCATCGTCGGCGACGGGCAAGACTTCGGCGTACGCGTGCGCTACTCGTGGGAGACACCCGTGCTCGGGTCGGCCGGCGGACCGCAGCGCGCGGTGCCCATCCTGGGCGCGCCGCGCTTCCTGATCGTCAACGGCGACACGTTGACGACGCTGGAGTTGGCGCCGCTGCTCGAACACCACGCCCGATCGCAGGCGCTCGTCACCATGGCCGGCGTGCCCAATGTAGAGTCACACAAATACAGCGGGCTGCTGGCTGGACCAGACGGCGCCCTGGCCGGCGTTGCTCCGCGCGGATCGGACAAGCCGTCGTACCATTTCTACGGCGTCCAGGTGGCCGAAGCGGCGGCCTTCGAGGCGGTGCCTCCAGATACGCCGTATGAGTCGGTCGCCGCGCTCTACCCGGCGCTGAACGCCACACGGTCCGGAGCGGTGCGGGTGCTGCAGACACGCGCGACGTATCACGACATCGGCACGCCGCTCGATTACTTCGCCACGTCCATGGCGTTTGCCGAGCGCGAAGGTGCCGGGCAGTACGGCGCCGGCTGCCGGGTCGCGCCCACGGCGTCGGTTCGCCGCTCGATCCTGTGGGACGATGTCGCGATCGGCGACGGCGCCGAAGTCGACCACTGCATCGTGACCGACGGCGTGTCGGTTCCGCCACGGACGTCGTGGACGCGCCAGATTCTCCGCCGCCTCGACGGCGAGCTGGTGGCTGGCGAAACGGCCATCGGGGACCTGGCGGTCTCAGAACTCTGGTAGCCGGTCTCGAGCCCTGCCGCATGATTCTGTGAGGACGACGTGACCACGACCATCGCCGACGTGCGCACCCGGATCGATCAGTTTCTCGCCGACTGCGGCCTCGCGCAGCGAGGCGCGTCGGTCGTGGCGCTCACCGGCGACGCGTCGGACCGCCGCTACTTCCGCGTGCTGGTGCCCCACGACGCCACGCAGGTCCTGGCCATCCACCCGGGCCCGATCGACTTCGAGCAGCTGCCGTTCGTCAACGTCGCGAGCCTGCTGGCCGCCATGCCGGTCCCCGTGCCGCGCATCCTCGCCCATGCGAACGACCTCGGCATCATCTCGCTGCAGGACCTCGGGGACGTCACGCTGCAGGCCCACCTCGGCGCCGCGACGCACGCCGAGCACGCCGCCCTCTATCGCCAGGCCGTGGGGCTCATCGAGACGCTGCAGCGGCGCGGCAGCGAGCTCGCGGCGCCGGGCTACGTCCCCTACGGCATCGCCTTCGACGTCGAGAAGCTCACGTGGGAGCTCAACTTCTTCGTCAAGCACTATCTCGAGGCCTACCGCGGCGCCTCCTTCGACGAGGCCGCGCGGACCGCGCTCGCCGCGGAGTTTGCTGTCATCGTCGAGGAACTGGCCGGGGAGCCCCGCGTGCTGTGCCATCGCGACTACCACAGCCGCAACCTGATGCTGCACGAGGAGCAGCTCTACATCATCGACTTCCAGGACGCGCGGATGGGGCCCGACACCTACGATCTGGTTTCGCTGCTGCGCGACTCGTACGTGGACCTCACCGACGAACAGGTCGATGAGCTGATCGCCTATTTCCTGGCGCTGCGGCGGCCGTCAGCGGGCGGGAGCGGCGATGCCGCACGCTTTCGCGAGCGGTTCGATCTGATGGCGCTGCAGCGTAACCTCAAGGCGCTCGGCACCTTCGGCTTCCAGGCCGCCGCGCGCGGGAACCCCGTGTACATCCAGTACATCCCGCGCACCCTCACCTACGTGCGCACCAACCTCGAGCGTCACGCGCGGTTCGGCCGGTTACGCGAACTGCTCGCGCCCGCGTTACACGAGCTGCGCTGACAAGGAGCCCTTGGCTGGTAAGATGAGCTCACCGTGGGCGAGCGGCGCTTCGGTCTTTCCACGCATCTCTTTCACGACAACCGGCTGACGCGCGAGCATCTCGCGCTCGTGGCGAAGCACGGTTTCGACGCCGTCGAGGTGTTCGCCACGCGGCCCCACTTCGACTATCGCGACGACGCGGCCGTGACGAGCCTCGCCGGCTGGCTGGCCGAGACCGGGCTCGAGCTGCATTCCATGCACGCGCCGATCGCCGAGGCCGTGCGGCGCGGCGAGATGGTGGCTCCCTACTCCACCGCCTCGGGCGATGAGACGCGCCGCACCGCCGCCGTGGCCGAGGTGAAGGCCGCGCTGGCCGTGGCGACGCGGATCCCGTTCCGCGTCCTGGTCCTGCACCTCGGCGTTCCCACGTCCACGCGCCCGCCGGCCAACGACAACCAGCCGGCCGCGGCGCGCCACAGTCTTGAAGAGATCGCCGAGGCCGCGGCCGCCGTCGGCGTGCAGGTGGCCGTGGAGGTGATCCCGAATCCGATCTCCACGCCCGGGGCGCTTGTGCGTCTGATCGAGTCCGAGGCCGACGAGCTCGAGGGCGTCGGCATCTGCCTCGACTACGGGCACGCGCACCTGATGGGCGACGTCGCCGAAGCCATCGAGGAAATCTCGGGACACCTGCTCACCACCCATGTGCACGACAACCGCCGCCGGACCGACGATCACCTGCCGCCGTTCGCGGGCTCGATCGACTGGGACCTGGCGATGATGGAAACGCAGAAGATCGGCTACGAGGGCCTGCTGCTGTTCGAGGTGGCCGACACCGGCGACGCCGCCGCCACGCTGCAGCGCTGCGCCGACGCGCGCGAGCGGCTCGAGCGCACCTTCGTCACGTTTTGAGTACGTAGGGGCCGGCTTCAGCCGGCCCGGACAAACAGGACATCACCCCCACCGGCGACGTTCAGACCACACGCAGTGGCGGAATGGGCCACCTGAAGGTGGCCCCCACGTACGTGGGGGCCGGCTTTAGCCGGCCCGGTCCTCTAGAACGACGCGTGGCCAGGCGTCCGCGGAAACGGGATCACGTCGCGAATATTGGCCATCCCTGTCGCGTAGATGATGGTTCGCTCGAGACCAAGACCGAACCCGGCGTGCGGCACGGTGCCGTAGCGGCGCAAGTCGCGATACCACCAGTACGCTTTCGGGTCGAGGCGCAGTTCCTCGAGACGACGATCGAGATGGTCCAGCCGCTCCTCGCGCTGTGAGCCGCCGATGATCTCGCCGATGCCCGGCGCCAGCACGTCCATCGCCGCCACCGTCTTTCCGTCGTCGTTCATGCGCATGTAGAAGGCTTTGATCTCCTTGGGATAGTTCACGACGACGACCGGCGCCTTCAGGTGCTCTTCGGTGAGCCAGCGTTCGTGTTCCGACTGGAGATCCATGCCCCAGTGCACCGGGAACTCGAATGTCTTCCCGCTCCGTTCGAGGGCGGCGATCGCCTCGGAATACGACATGCGCTCGAACGGTGCGTTCACGAACGCTTCGACGCGCGCCACGCAGCCCTTGTCGACACGGTCGGCGAAGAACTTCAGGTCGTCGCCTCGCTCGTTGAGGACTGCCGTGAGGATGTACTTGAGAAACGACTCGGCGAGGTCGGCGTCGGCGTGCAGATCGGCGAAGGCAATCTCGGGCTCGACCATCCAGAACTCGGCGAGATGGCGGCTGGTGTTGCTGTTCTCGGCGCGGAACGTCGGACCGAATGTGTAGACCTTCGACAGCGCGAGACAGTAGGTCTCGACGTTGAGCTGTCCGCTGACAGTGAGGAAGGCTTCGCGGCCGAAGAAGTCCTGAGTGAAGTCGGTTCGTCCCTCTGGCGTGCGCGGAATCGCCGGCAGATTGGCGAGATCGAGCGTGCTGACGCGAAACATCTCGCCGGCACCTTCGGCATCGCTCGCAGTGACGATCGGCGTGTGCACCCAGAAGAACCCGCGCTCACTGAAGTAGCGATGGATGGCCATGCTGAGGCAGTGGCGTACGCGGGCCACGGCGCCGAGCGTGTTCGTGCGCGCCCGGAGGTGCGCCACTTCGCGGAGATACTCGAAGGACGCACGTTTCGGCTGAATCGGATAGCCCTCGGGGTCGTCAACCCACCCGACGACTTCGACGGCATCGGCTTGCACCTCGACGGACTGCCCCTGCCCCTGACTTTGCACCAGGACACCGCTCGCAATCACCGCGCATCCCGACGTCAGTTTCTTGACCTCACTCTCGTAGTTCGGCAACTGCGCCGGGGCGACGACCTGGATCGGGTCGAAGCACGAGCCGTCGTGGACGTGGATGAACGACAGGCCGGCCTTGGAATCGCGGCGCGTACGCACCCAGCCGCGGACGGACACGCGGCTCCCAACCAGCATCTGTCCCTTGAGAAGCGACGCGATATCAGGGCGATCAGCGGTGGACATGGCGTGCTACACGCTCCGCAGGTATTGGTGGATCGAGAAGATCGCCGCCGAGCCCTCGCCGACGGCCGCCGCGATGCGGCGGTTGGCATTCGCACGGACGTCGCCTGCCGCGAAGATGCCGGGCACGTTGGTCTCGAACATCAACGGGTCGCGGTCCAGTTCCCAGCGCCTGCCGCTGGCCCGTACGTCGGCACCCGTGAGGATGAACCCCTTGTCATCGGTCGCGACCACGGGCGCAAACGCCTCCGTCCGCGGCGCGACGCCGATGAAAATGAACAGCGCGTTCCCCACGAGGCTGCTCGCCTCACCCGTCTCTGCGTTGCGGAGATCGAGCCGCTCGAGATGGCTGTTGCCGTGCACGCCCTCGATCTCCGTGTCGCCGATGACGCTGATGTTCGCCGTCTGCTTGATGCGGTCCACGAGGTAGTGCGACATCGCGGGAACGAGCGCCGGCTTCCGGACAATCAGCGTCACCTGTGCCGCATACCGCGCGAAGAACAGCGCGCCCTGCCCGGCCGAGTTCGCGCCGCCAAGCACGAAGACGTGCTGACCGCGATAAATCGCCGCCTCCGACAACGCCGCGCCGTAGTAGACGCCGGCGCCGATGAGCGGTGCGAGACCGGGCACGTCCAGTTCGCGGACCGCCATGCCCGACGAGAGCAGCAGCGCGTGACACACCACTTCCTCGCCGTTCGACAGCTGGACCACTTTGTAGGGGTCGGCGCGCCGGATGCCGACGGCGGAATGGCCCACCAGGATCTCGGCACCGAAGCGCTTGGCTTGCGTGGCCGCACGACGGGCGAGATCGGCGCCGGTGACGCCGTTGGGAAACCCGAGATAGTTCTCGATCATCGAGCTGGTGCCGGCCTGGCCACCGGGAGCGTTCTGCTCGACGAGGAGGACCTTCAGCCCCTCGGACGCGCCGTAGACCGCGCAGGCCAGACCGGCCGGGCCGCCGCCGATGACGACCAGGTCGTAGTACGGACGCATGGGGATCGTCTGCAGGCCCACCTTCGCGGCCAGCTCCGCGTGCGACGGCATCGCGAGCGCGGTGCCGTCGGCCAGCAGCACCAGCGGCAGGCGCGTCAGGCCCTCGCCAATCGTGGCGACCGCGAGCTCGCGCATTGACGCGTCCGCTTCGACGTCGATCCACTGATACGGGATCTGGTTGCGCGACAGGAAGTCGCGCGTGTCGTAGCTTTGGGGCGACCACCGCGACCCGACCACCCTCACCCCTTCGAACGGCACGCGGGCCCGCGCCGCCCAATCGGCGAGCAGATCGTCGAGCACCGGATACAGCAACTGCTCGGGCGGATCCCACGGCTTCATCAAGTAATGGTCCAGCCCCACCTCGTTGATGGCCGCGATCGCCGCCTCGGAATCAGCGTAAGCGGTCAGCAGGACGCGTTTGGCGTCGGGCAGCAGTGTCCGCATCCGGTGCAGGAACTGGGTGCCGGTCATGTCCGGCATGCGCTGATCGACCACGAAGAGCGCCACCGGCGTGCCGCGACGCTTCAGTTCCTCCGCCGTCTCGATGCCCTGCCGCCCCGAGCGAGCCGAGAGTATCCGGTAATTGGTCCGGTAACGCTGCTTGAGGTCGCGCTCGACCGCACCGAGCACTTCGGGGTCGTCGTCTACTGCCAGGATGACCGGTTTGGCCACGCGTTCAGACTCCGGATGGGGATGACGGCACCGCCGGCAGCGTGACCCGGAACTCGGTGCCGCGCTCGCTCGTGCTCATGTCGATGACGCCGTGATGCCGCTGGACGATGCGGCGGGCGATGTCGAGGCCGAGGCCCGTCCCCTCGCCGATGTCCTTGGTGGTGAAGAACGGGTCGAAGATCCGGCCGGCGACATCCGCGGGGATCCCGGGCCCGTCGTCGGTGACGCGCACGATCACCGTCTCGCCGGCGCTGTCGGCGTCGACGCGCACGTGGCCGCCCGGCGTGGCATCGATGGCATTGTCCACCAGGTTCGCCCACACCTGATTCAGCTCGCCGCCGTACCCCTCGACGTCAGGCAGGCGCTCCGCGACGCGCAACTCGACCTCCACGGATTTCGTTCTCGCCTTCGATCGCAGGACGGTAATCGTGTCGGACAACCCCTGCCCGATCGCGATGGGCATCAGCGTCGCCTGCTGGTTGACGTAGGTGAACCCCTTCACGGCCGCCACCAGCGTGTGGATGCGCGAGGCCGCGGTCTCGATCTCCATCGCCAGCTGCCGGACGGCGCGCTGCGTCGACTCGTGCGCGAGAACGGTCTCGACCTTGTCCATACCCACCGCCGCCGCCAGCGTGTCGAGATCGGCGGGCCGGAGCCCCGATCGGGCGAGCGGCTCGGGATCGACACCGGCCACGTCGTGGGCATCCAGCCAGGCGTCGAGGGCGTCCTGACGGTCTGCCTGTTCGATGGGGCTCGCGGCGTGCGACGGCGGTCCGTCCGGAAGCGCGGCCACGGCGCTCATCTGCGCCCCGGTCAGGTTCAACGCACTGAACCGGCCAGTGGCGTCGTCGAGCGACGCGAGCCCTGCGATGAGCGTCTTGGCGCTGCGGGCCACAGCCGATGCGGGGTTGTTCAGCTCGTGCGCCAGGCCCGCGGCCAGGCGGCCGAGCGAGGCCACCTTCTCGTCGAGCAGCTCGCTCGACTTGAACACCCGGGCGCGGTCGATCATCACGTGCACGAGCACGGCGGTCAGCTCGTGACACTCCTGGATCATCCGCGACAGGACGGTCGGGCTGACGGCGAGGATGTCGGTGCGCTCTTCGGCGACGACGTTGGCGGGGGGACCCTTGATACGCGAGTACGGCAGCAGGCCGGTGACGTCGCCGCCGTGCCACTCCATCACGATGCGTGGGCCGGCCCCGCGGTCGACGCGAATCGAGAGGTGACCGCTCAGAACAACGTAGAGGCCCTTCACCGGCCCGCCGCCGGGAGTGAGGATCTCCCCCGCGTCCAGCGTTCGTGGCATCCCCACCGCCGACAGCCACTCGAGCTGCGGTCGTGGGACGGCCGCGAGCGTGCGGTGCGAGGCGAGACGTTCGAGCAGGGCGTCAGACATGCGATCAGCCGGCTGGCGGGCCGGCTGATCTTACTGCCCCGAGTGTGCCAACGTCAGACGACGGTGCGCCTGCCGCTGATGATGCCGACGAGGAAAAGCACCACCGCCATCACCAGGAGAACGTGCACGAACGCGCCGACCGTGTAGGTGCCGACGACGCCGAGCAGCCACGCGACCAGCAGGATGAACGCCAGAACCATCAACATCGCAGCCTCCCCGGGCTTGAAGCCCATCGAATGGCCATTGCGGCCAGTCCCCCGGGAGAGAGCAAGACAGTCGCCAGAAGCGATGGCATCTCGATTGCTCTCCTTTCGGACAGACCGCTCGCGCTTATCCGAAAGGCGCGACCACTGACCCACCTTACCGGTCGGGAGGCCCGGCCTCCCGACTGCCTCACCCGCAGTGTCGAACAATTGTCGAGACGCTTGGCGTTCCCCTGCTCCGCTGGACGGTTTTTTCTGAGCCTATCTGTAAAACCTTCCTCACCCGACGGCAACCAGGAGAAGTCGAGGTGACGCGCCGGTTCGGTTCCGGTACCCTGATTGGAGATGAAGATTGGAATGGTGTCGCTGGGGTGCCCGAAAAATCTCGTGGACTCCGAGGTGATGCTGGGATTGGCTCAGCAAGCAGGACACGAGCTCACCCGCGACCCGGCCGGCGCCGAGGTGCTCATCGTCAACACCTGTGCTTTCATCGACAAGGCCAAGCAGGAATCGGTGGACGCCATCCTGGAGATGGCGGAGTTCAAGAAGACAGGCGCGTGCAAGACGCTCGTCGTGGCCGGGTGCCTCGCCGAGCGCTACCGCGACGAGCTCAAGGCCCAGATTCCAGAAATCGACGCCATCCTCGGCACCGGCGACGTGCCCGCGATCGTCGAGGCCCTCGGCGGCCCCGCGGCGCTCGCCCCGGCGCGATCGGCAGGCGGAATCATCCAGATCCTTCGCAAGAGTGGTGAGGCTGTCGCGGCTCGGCCCTCAGCGCCGGCCACGGTGCTGCCGACGTACCTGTACGACGCCGACACGCCGCGTCTCCTCGCGACGCCCAGGCACTACGCCTACGTCAAGGTCGCCGAAGGCTGCGACTACAAGTGCGGCTTCTGCATCATCCCCAAGCTGCGCGGGCACTACCGGAGCCGGCCGCACGACTCGATCATCCGCGAGGCCGGGGCGCTCGCCGCGCGCGGGGTGAAAGAGCTGCTGCTCATCTCGCAGGACACGACCTTCTACGGCATCGATCGCGGCGAACGCGGGGCGCTGGCCCGGCTGCTGGCGGCGTTACAGCAGGTCGAGGGCATTGAGTGGATCCGCATGCTCTACCTCTACCCGACGACGATCGGCGACGACGTCCTCGACGCGATGGCCGCCAACGACAAGGTGTGCCGCTACATCGACCTGCCCCTGCAGCATGCGTCCGACGCCGTCCTCAAACGGATGAAGCGCCCCGGCACCCGCGCCTCTTACGAACGGTTGCTCGACCGCATCCGCACGCGCGTGCCGGACGTGACGCTGCGTACGACCGTCATCGTGGGCTACCCCGGCGAGACCGCGGCCGACTTTGCTGAGCTCCAGGCGTTCGTCAAGTCGGTCGAGTTCGACCACCTCGGCGTCTTCACCTACTCGCACGAAGAGGGCACGACCGCTCATGCCCTGGCCGACGACGTCCCAGCGGCGACCAAAGAGCGCCGGCGCGGGTCGCTGATGGCGCTGCAGCAGCGCATCGTCGCCCGGACCCACAAGGCGCGCGTCGGCCGGCAGGTGCGGCTCCTGGTGGATGGTCCGTCCACTGAACACGAGCTCGTCCTCCGGGCCCGGACGGCCGGCCAGGCCCCCGATATCGACCCGCTGGTCTACCTCACCGACTGCGACCCGTCCGACGTCACGGCGGGCCAGTTCCTGGACGCCGAAATCGTCGCCAGCCAGGGCTACGATTTACTGGCGCGACCGCTGGTTGTCGCCGAGCCTGCGTGATACACTAGCGGGTCACCTAGGCTGGGAAAGATTCCTAGTGGGCTCGTGCCCACTTTTTGTATTTCTGGGCGCTTTTTTGGGAGTGGACGGCGTCGCGAACGCAGCCGGGGCTGATCGAGTGCAGCCGCTGGACACTATTCGGGCTATTGCCGAGCGCGTGGCGCGCGCCCGTGGGCTTGAAGTGTGGGACATCCAGAGCCGTCGCGAAGCGTCGCGCCACGTTGTGCGTGTGTTCATCGACCGACCAGGACCGGCGGCCACTCCGGAGGAGAGCGTCAGCGTTGAAGATTGCGAGCAGGTCAACCGCGAGTTGAGCACCATCCTCGACGTGGAAGACCCACTGCCCTATACCTACGTGCTCGAGGTGTCGTCGCCCGGGCTCGATCGCCCGCTACGCAGCGCCGGCGACTATGTCCGCTTCGCCGGCCGGCTCGCGAAGGTCGTGGTCAGCGAGGCGGTGGACAACCAAAAGGCGTTCGAAGGCCGGTTGCGCGGCGTCGAAGACGAGACGGTCGTCCTCGAGGCGCTGAACGGCCGCCAGCACAGGCTGCCGCTGCGGCTCATCACGCGCGGCCGGCTCGAGGTCGAGTTCTAAAAGCTATGGCAAACCCGCTGCTCCAGACAATCGAAGCGCTCGCCAAGGAAAAAGGCATCGAGGCCGACCAGATCATCGCGGCCATCGAGGACGCGGTGCTGACGGCGTCCCGCAAGTACTACAAGACCAACGAGAACCTGAAGACGCGGTTCAACACCGAGACCGGTCAGGTCGATCTGTTCGCAATCAAGCACATCGTGGCCGAGGTCACCAACGACGCGACGGAAATCTCGCTCCAGGAGGCCCAGAGCCTCTATGGCGAGGAAGCCGAAGTGGACATGGAGATCGAGTTCCCGAAGCGCACCGACGTACTGGGACGGATCGCGGCGCAGACGGCCAAGCAGGTGATCTTCCAGAAGGTGCGCGAGGCCGAGCGCGAGCACATCTACGCCGAATACAACGACCGCGTCGGTGAAGTGATCAACACCATGGTCAAGCGGTTCGAGAGCGGCGATCTGATCGTCGAGATCGGCCGCATCGAGGCCGTACTGCCGCGCAAGGAGCAGTCGCGCGCCGAGAGCTACACCCCGGGCGAACGCATCCGGACGGTGATCAAGGGCGTCAACCGCGGCGTCAAGGGACCGCAGGTCGTGCTGTCGCGCACCGACCCGGCCCTGCTCATCAAGCTGTTCGAGCAGGAAGTCCCCGAGATCTACGACGGCACCGTGGTCATCCGCGGCGCCGTGCGCGAAGCCGGCGACCGGGCCAAAGTGGCCGTGTACTCGCGCGAGCGCGACGTGGATCCGGTGGGTGCCTGTGTCGGCATGAAGGGTACCCGCGTGCAGGCCATCATTCGCGAGCTGCGCGGCGAAAAGATCGACATCGTCGAATGGTCGGAGGATCCGATCTCGTTCGTAATGAACGCGCTCAGCCCGGCCAAGGTGCAGCACGTCTCGATCGTCGACGACGCCGACCGGGTCATGGAGGTCGTGGTCGAAGACAGCCAGCTGTCGCTGGCGATCGGCAAGAAGGGCCAGAACGTGCGCCTGGCCGCGAAGTTGACCGGCTGGCGGATCGACATCAAGAGCGAAGAAGAAAAGCGGAAGGAAGTCGAGGCCCAGTTCGGGGCGCTCGAGTCCGGAGAGCCGTCGGAGACGGTCGCCGAAGACTCGCAGACGGCCAGCGGGGACTCGGAGACGACCGGCGAGGCCTCGGTCGATACCGGCGACGCGCCGGCGGCCGGCCCGACCGATGCCGCGCAAGACGCGGGCGACGAGCAGCAATAACGCGGTCACGCTTTACACGAAGGAATCGGATTGTCCACGGTTCGCATTTACAAGGTCGCAGAGCTGCTCGACACGACGAGCCAGGAAGTGCTTGCCCTTCTCAAGAAGGAGCACGGCATCGAGCTCAAAAGCGCGTCGAGCACGGTCGAAGAGGTCGTCGCGCGTTCCATCGTCGAGCGAGTCGCACGGCAGCGCAACATCACGCTGCCCGGCGGCGACATGTTCGCCGAGCACGGACCGGCAGCGAAGCCCGGTGCGAAGAAAGGGCCGGCGCTCAAGAAGCCCGCCGAGCCGCCCAAGCCCACGGCACCGGTGCTGGGTCCGCCGCGACTGGTCAAGACGATCAGGCCGATCGCGCACGCACCGGCCGACGAGTTCGCCCCGGTGGCGGCGCCCGCGCCCGAGCCGCTGGCCGAACCCGAGGCCTACGAGCCCGAGCCCGTGGTGATCGAGGAACCTCCGCCGGTCGAGGCGGTGGCCGAGGTAGCGATCGACGCCGCGCCGCCGGCGCCCGTCGAAGCGCCACCGCCGGCGCTCGTGGAAGAGCCACCCGCCGAGGAGCGTCCCGAGCTGGCCGCCGTCGCGGAGCGTCCGGCCATGCCGGCTGCACCGATGGCGCCATCAGGCCGGTTCGTGCCGCCCACGCTGCGCCTCAGGATTGAAGAGCCCGGCAGGATGCCGCAGCCGGCGCGACCCATGACCCCGGCCAAGCGGCCGGCGGTGACGCAGCCGCGCATCGTGCACCCGCCGCCCGCCACGCCGCCTGCGGGCGTTCGCGCCTCGGGTGCGCCGGGAGCGGCGCGCCCTGGCGTCGCAGCCCGGCCGGGTGCCATGCCCGGACGTCCGGGATATCTGCCCCCAGGCCGCCCGACCACGCCGGGCATGCTCGGTGGCCCGCGACCGCTGCCGTCTCAACCGATCCGCCCCGGCCAACCCCCCGGGATGGGGGCCCGTCCGGGCATGCCCGGCCGCCCCGGTGGCGGGCCGCGCCCGCCGTTCCAGCCGCCTCGCCCGATGGGCAACCGCCCGGTGGCGCCGCGGCGCGAACGGCCGTCCGCACCGGCTCCGGCCGCCCCGTCGGCTCCCGTCGCCATCACGCGCACCATCACCCTCGCCGAGGGCATGACGGTGAAGGACCTGGCCGACAAGCTCGAAATCCGCGTCAAGGACGTGCTCGCCAAGCTGCTGATGCGTCGCATGATGATGAACATCAACAGCACGATGGACATGGACACGGCGCGCGACCTCGCGCGCGAGTTCGGCGCCGACATCGAGATGCGGAGCTTCGAACAGGAGCTGGTCTCGGCCGAGACCGACGACAGCAACCCCGAGGACATGATGGTGCGCGCGCCGGTGGTCACGGTGATGGGTCACGTCGACCACGGCAAGACCTCGCTCCTCGACGCCATCCGCGAGACCAAGGTGGCCGAGCGCGAAGCCGGTGGCATCACCCAGCACATCGGCGCCTACCACGTGGACGTGGGCGGCCGCAGCGTGGTCTTCCTCGACACTCCCGGTCACGAAGCGTTCACCCTGATGCGTGCCCGCGGCGCCAAGGTGACCGACGTCGTGGTGCTGGTGGTGGCGGCCGACGACGGCGTCATGCCGCAGACGCGCGAGGCGGCCGACCACGCCAAGGCGGCCGGCGTGCCGATCGTCGTGGCGATCAACAAGATCGACAAGCCGGGCGCCAACCCCGACAACGTCAAGCGCGAGCTGGCGGAGATCGGTCTCGTGCCTGAAGACTGGGGCGGCACCGTCGTCACGGTGCCGGTGTCGGCCAAGAAGCGGCAGAACCTCGATCAGCTGCTCGAGATGATCCTGCTCTCTGCCGACATTCTCGAGCTGAAGGCCAACCCGAATCGCAGCGCATCGGGCACCGTGCTCGAGGCCAAGCTGGATCGCGGACGCGGTCCGGTGGCCACCGTGCTGGTGCAGGACGGCACCCTGAAAGTCGGCGACAACTTCATCGCCGGCGCCGTCGTCGGCAAGGTGCGCGCACTCATCGACGACCGCGGCCGTCCGGTGAAGTCGGCCACGCCGGCTACGCCGGTCGAAGTGCTCGGTCTCACCAGCCTGCCCTCGCCCGGCGACTCGTTCCAGACCGTCGCCGACGCGGCCAAGGCGCGGCAGATTGCGACGTTCCGGCAGGCGCAGGCGAAGGATCGCGCGCTCGGCGCCCGCGGCTCGCGGCTCACGCTGGAGTCGCTGCAGGAGAAGATTGCCGAAGGCGGCATGAAAGAGATGCCGATCATCGTCAAGTCGGACGTGCAGGGCTCGGCCGAAGTGCTGGCCGACACGCTCACCAAGCTGTCGGACGAGAAAGTCAGGATCCGCATCATCAGCTCGGGCGTCGGGGCCATCACCGAGTCGGATGTGCTGCTGGCCTCGGCCTCGAACGCCATCATCATCGGCTTCAACGTCCGGCCGGATCGCAACGCCGCGGCAGTGGTCGAGCGCGAAGAGGTGGACGTCCGTCTCCACTCGGTCATCTACGCGGTGACCGACGAGATCAAGAAGGCCATGGAGGGCATGCTCGATCCGACCTTCAAGGAAGTGCGGCTCGGCTCGGCCGAGGTGCGCGAAGTCTTCAAGGTGCCCAAGATCGGTGCGATTGCCGGCTGCATGGTCACCGACGGCACCATCAGCCGCAAGGGCGACGCGCGCGCCCGGTTGCTGCGTGACAACGTGGTGGTACACGAGGGCAAGATTGCCGGACTGCGCCGCTTCAAGGACGACGTCAGCGAGGTGAAGTCCGGCTTCGAGTGCGGCATCAGCCTCGAGAAGTTCAACGACATCAAGGTCGGCGACATCATCGAGGTCGTCAGCCAGGAGCAGATCCCCGCGGCCACCGCGTAGCCGCGCGGAGCGCGGCAAAGAGACGCTGGACTAGTACTACTTTGTCAGGTTCTCAATTCGACGTCTTTGAGCTTGAGCATCCACGTCAGGTAATGCGGCTGCGTCATGAAGAAATGAGCGGTGAGCACCTCTTGGATGACGGCACGCACCTGCGGCA